>Ga0302315_10000869_pt1 | contig 32602 bp, 33 predicted proteins | sample III_Palsa_N3_1_FD_200532 | JGI IMG/M metagenome (GOLD analysis project Ga0302315, IMG submission 200532) | Peat permafrost microbial communities from Stordalen Mire near Abisko, Sweden - III_Palsa_N3_1 | ecosystem: Environmental > Terrestrial > Soil > Palsa > Peat permafrost | place: Sweden...
ATTTCTTTTGATTCAGTCCAAGTCCACGGGCGAGGACCTTGCCGGGATTATTCGATTGTTGATGGATCAGCCCCTAAAAAGGGTCGAACTTGAGCAACAAGTCCGAAAATTTTATAAAGCGGATTCAGCAGGCCAAATTCAACGCGCATTGCTGGACACCCCTTCTAGAGCCGTGTAGTTTCCCCTTTAGGACGTAGAGATGTATCAAAAAGAACGCACACAACTTCATTTTGTCGGAATTGGCGGTATCGGGATGAGCGGCATCGCCGAGGTGTTCCTCAATCAGGGATACCCCGTGACCGGCTCTGATCTTTCCGCTTCTGACGTCACGCGCCGATTGGAACAGCTGGGCGCTAAAATCTTTTTGGGGCATGCGGCGTCCAATATTCAGGGCGCGCAGGTCGTTGTGATCTCTTCAGCGGTGAAGCCGACAAATCCTGAAGTTGTGGAAGCACGCAAACTTCGCATTCCTGTTATTCCCCGTGCTGAGATGCTGGGCGAGTTGATGCGTGGAAAAATTGGGATCGCTGTCGCTGGTACGCATGGCAAGACAACAACGACCTCTATGCTCGCAACCGTAATGACACTTGCGGGCCTCGATCCAACTCTCGTGATCGGCGGCAAAGTCGACTCCCTCGGTGGAAATGCAAAACTTGGCCAAGGAAAGTACGTTGTTGCCGAAGCTGACGAAAGTGATGGATCGTTTCTTCATCTTCCGGCCTCGCTCGGCATCGTTACCAACATCGACAACGATCATCTCGATCATTATGGATCGCTCGAAGCCGTTGAAAACGCGTTCGTTGAATTTGTCGCCAAGCTTCCATTCTACGGTCTCGCAGCAGTTTGCGGCGAAGATGCAGGAGTGCAACGTTGCTTGAGTCGTTTAACGAAGCCGATTACCACTTACGGATTTTCTTCGAAGTGGGGATTTTACGCCGACAAAATCGAAACCGTAGGAACGGGATCCCGCTTTCAAGTTTGGAAGGGCGATCTTCCAGGACAGCATGAACTCTTAGGGTCTGTCACCTTGCGTGTTCCTGGCCGTCACAATATTTTAAATGCTCTTGCAGCGATCGTGATCGGAATGAAAGTAGGACTTTCTTTCGATAAAATCGCGGAATCCTTGCACGAGTTCCGTGGCGTGAAACGCCGCTTTGAAGTTTGCTGGGAAAACATTGAATCTCGCCAACTCATCATCGACGATTACGGTCATCACCCTACTGAAATTATTGCGACACTTGCTGCAGCGAAACAGGTTTGGTCGGGTCGAATCGTTACGGTTTTTCAACCGCATCGCTACAGTCGAACTCTCAATTGCCAGCAGGATTTTTTAAAGGCCTTTCACGACAGCGATGTGGTGATGATCACTGATATTTATGGCGCCGGCGAAGACCCGATCGAAGGCGTGAGTGCCGATAAACTCGCAAAAGCCCTTCGTGGCGTTGCTAAGCCTCACCAGGTGATTGAATATTCGGGTGATTTAAATTCGACTAAGACTAGTGTGCTCGCACAATTCACCGAGGGGGATATGATCCTTTTCTTGGGCGCTGGCTCTATTACAAAACTTGCAGAACAAATCTCGCTTGAGTTTGCCGCTGCAAAGGGAACATCCAATGCAAAGCCCGTCCGAAATCAAAACCGCGCTTGAGATTTGGTGGAAATCTCGCGGAACGAGTTTTTCGGGCGAACTGAAATGGGGCGAGGCTCTTGCTCGTTCTACTTATTATCAAATTGGCGGTCCCGCGACTTTGCTCGCCATTCCTCGCAGTGAAAACGATCTCGAATTGATTGCGGAGTGTATTGGAAACACGGGCTGCAAATATTTTGTGCTCGGTGCAGGTTCTAATATTTTAATATCCGACGAGGGCTATCACGGGATGGTGATCCGCGCGGGTAAGATGAACACCGAAATCCGGCGCCCAGACCCTGAAAGAAACATCATTGAAGCCGGTGCAGGCGTGATGGTCTCAAGCTTACTTCGTCGGGCGGGCCAAGACGGATGGGGCGGTTTGGAGTTTCTCACGGGCATTCCCGGTACTGTGGGTGGTGCTGTGAAGATGAACGCTGGAACCCACTTGGGCGAAACGCAGAGCCGGCTTCGAAAAGTAACCACCGCGCTGCTCACGGCACCTTTGATGTGGCAAAACTTCGAAGGCGAAGAGTTGAAGTTTCAGTACCGGAAGAATCTCTTTCTTTCCGAGGACAATTTTATCTGGTCTACCTCTTGGGAAATCACCCCCGAAGAGGATGCAGGGGTCGTGAAGCGCCGGATCGGCGAGGCGCTCTTAAGACGGAAAGAAACTCAGCCCGTCGACTTCCCGAGCTGTGGGAGCGTCTTTAAGAACCCTAAGGAAAGCGGTCTCACGGCCTGGCAGGTCCTCGACAAGTTGGGCTTGCGGGGGCATCGGATCGGGCTTGCCCAAATAGCTGAAAAGCATAGCAATTTCATTATCAATCTCGGCGGGGCTAAGGCCTCAGATGTCCGGGCTTTGATCGACCTTGCGAAGACTCGAGCAAAGACTCAGCTGGGTATCGAGCTTCAAGAAGAAGTTATTTACGTCGGCCCCTGACTTTCGCGCATATTTATCTTGAGTTTACTGACGCAGTGCGTTACACACCATTTCATGAAGAGCTTAAGTAAGATCGTTGTGGTGGCCATGGGCCTCTCCACTTTTATAGGTTTCATGGCCTCAGCAGATGGCCTCCATACCTACAAAATCGACGCGATGAAACTGACAGGTCAAGGCGTGGAAGCTCCCCTTCGGGATAAGAGCTTAACCCTGACTGTGAGTTACCGAGGCAAGCACGGCACCATTGAGAGAGTCATCAGTGCGAAGACCGATGCTCAAGGAGCTGCGACAGTTACCTTCGATCAAGACGCCGAAGATCAGGAATATATGACCTTCGACGGAGTCACGCAGTTTTGCGGCAAATTCGACGGACCTCAATACTGTGCGTCGCTTTCAACCGATCTCGCTACTGAGTTAAACGGCGAAAAGATTGAACTGACTGCAAATTCAAAAAAACCGAAATACGACTGTGAGCTTGAGCACAATCCAGGCTTCCTTACGGACACATCAACGATTCACGTGCTTTGCAAAGCCGCCAAATAAGGCCGGCTCGTTAGGGGTAGACAGGGACAATGAAAGCCGCAGCTCTGCTGCGGCTTTTTTTTCATTTCAAACACCCTGAGCTCTTGTCAGGAATGTCAGAGTTCCCGTGTGTCGCTGTGCGTCAATCTCAAGTAGAACTCTCTTCAACACTGAATTGAAAACAATTTGAAGAAGGAGCTCTCCATGAAAACCAATTTTCGCGCAAGTCTTGCGCTTCTCATTGCAGCCTCATTTGTCGGAACCGCGATTACACCTCGTCCAGCGAACGCGCTCGTCGGATTGGCTTCGGGCAACCTCGTGCTTGCTGTTGTTGGTGGCGGGATGATCGCAATAGGCACAACCGTTGGCATTTACGAAGACGCACAAGGTAACGGCGGCGATGGACCGTTTGAAATTTTAATGTTGATCGGCGGAATCGTCGCGCTCGACGCCAAAGGACAAGTCACTCCGACTTACAAAGAAATCGATTCAAACATGGGCGCTTCCCTCGGAATGACTCAGACTGAGCAAAGTGAATACAACGCTTCTCTGCTCACGATCAATACGATGAGCCAGAACATCATGGCCGATGCGTCTAAGGTTACGGACAACGCCCAATTGAATTCAATGATTCGCTCCAGCTGGGAAGCAGACAGCGCTGCGCTTTCCCCTGACGCTTATGCTGGACTTGTAAAAGTTCAGACGGGCATTTCTTCGGCGGTCCAATCACGAAAATAATCGAGACAGGTTAATCGCGCTGGGTCCCCAGGCTCAGCGCGGTTTTTTTTGCGGAGGTCCCAGTGGTTAAAAAATTATTACTCCCGCTGCTCTGCTTACTCTTCGCAAACGTGGCGAACGCAAAAACGGTAACTCTCCTTGTTTCATTGGATCCTAAATTCTATCCACAGGGAATCGCCACCTGGTTTCATGATTATGCAAAATACCCAGATAAATTAGAGGCGACATTCAGAGCCGGCATGGCTTCCTCAGGCTATGAAATTAAAGTCGTTCAAAATGCGACTCGCTACGACCTTTACGAGGCTCTTCATTCTTCCGAAAACGCCGGGGTGTTTTGGGTTTCTCATGAGGCGCCGATTTCTTACGTCAAAGGCGGAATCGAGATCGATCCCGAATTAGTCGACGCCCAAGAGGCCGACGTCAAAGATGTCTTCAAGCAGATTAGTCCCGGTATCCAGTGGGTTAGTCTCGTGGCCTGCGATTCTGATCTCGTCATCAATTGGCTGAAAGGTCAGGGGACTCAAGAGCCAATCGCACTTCAAGGATTTGATAAGACCGTGGACGCGAACAAAGCCCTTCAACAATCGATGGATTTGAGCAAGAAAACTCTGGCTGATTTTAAGAATCAACCCGTCATTCAAACCAATTCGGCTGCGCTAGGATATCCGATTATGATTCACAGAACTCTGAGTGACTCCGGGTTTTATCCCTCGGTGACGCTTGAGTTAGGCGGCGCCATGATCGCCGCGTTTCCAGAGGTCACTCTGAAATCTGGAGAAAGCACGACTCAAGATGTTCAAGCTTACCTAACAGGTGTAGATGCTTCCGTGGTTTCTCAGAAGCTCACGTTGGTTGTTCAGTCGGGCTTCTCGCCGCTCGCGATTCCCGCAGGTTTTCAGATGGGCAGTTTTAACATCGATGGCGGCTGGGATGGAGCCTCTTGGAAAACATTCGTGCAAGCCAATGGAACTCCTTTTGGCGTCACCCAGCAGCTTCTTCTCTATGATGGAACACGACGCTAACGAGAAAGGCCTCGCACGTTTCCGTGCGAGGCCTTTTTTTAATTCTTATTCTTCTTCTTTTACTCTTCTGTGTAAGGAACAACTTTCACATGATCAGGCGTAACGCCCGCAGCTTGGATGAGCTTGTCCTTCAGATGATCGGCGGTCCCAAGGACGACGACGACCATGTGATCGGGTTTTACAAACTCCTTCATCGCGGAGTTGATTTGTTCAAGGGTGACTTTCGAGAGCTCTGGGCCGTAGGTTTTCATGAAACCATCTGGCAAATCCAAAGTGCGCTCGAGCAGTTTGTTCTCAACGCGTTTCTTAGGCGTGTCGTACATGAAGCCTGAACTATTGACCAAGCTCTTCTGAGCGAAAGCATACTCGGCTTGAGTGACGCCTTTGGCTTTAAGTTCTTCAACCATGCCCATGGAATACTGGAGGGCTTGGACGGTGTCCTTCTCAGCAGGGAACAGATAAAACTGCCAAGAGCGGGGCTGTCTGGAGTTTCTGAAGTAACTGTAAGCACCGTAACTCCAACCGCGCTTCACGCGAATTTCAGTCATCATACGCGCGACAAACGATCCACCACCGAAAGCATGATTGCCGAGGTAAAGAGGGAAGAATAACGGATCCGTCATTCTAATCCCGACTTGGCCCGCGGTCACTTGGGTCTGAGTGCGGTTCGGTTTGTCGACAATCAGAAGCTGGCGAAACGGTGGGTTTGTCGGCACCGGCACCACCGTGGGTGGTTCCGAGTTTGGATGTGCTTCGGTCAAAGTTTTGCCGAGGGTATCAGCCCAGCCTTGGATTTTAGCGAGATCTGCATCACCAGTTCCAACAATCAAGAGCTGCTTGTCGTTGAAGAGCTTGTTGTAATGAGTCTGGATCTCAGCGTGACTGAGTTTTTCGACAGACTTGGTTTTACCAAGAACGGGCTTCCCGTAAGGGTGATCGTGAAACAGAGCTTCAGTGAACTTACGACCAACTAAGCGTTGATCGCTTCCGAGTTCCTCGAGAAGTTGGGAGATGACTTCAGACTTCAGGCGCGCGATTTCTCGATCAGGAAAGCTCGGCTGCGTGATGACTTCGTTGAGTAAGGCTAGGAAGTTGTCGAGCTGTGACGACAACACTGCTCCACGAATGATCATTGCTTCACTGCGGGTTTCGACTTCGAGCTGAGCGCCCATTTGATCGAGTGCAAGGTCGAGTTGTTCTTTGTTGCGGAGTTTGGTGCCGCGAAGAAGCATCTCACCCATGAAGTTCGTGATACCCGATTGGTTCGCTGGATCGGAGACGGCGCCTGATTTAATGGCGACGTTCAGATAGACTACCGGAAGACTTTTGTCATTTTCAAAGGAGACTTCGGTTGCATGACTCAAACTCGCAAAGAAGGAGGTGCTGACTAAAATGAGAACTAAAGTACTGAGCTTTTTCATTGGGCAACTCCCGTCACTACGGTGCGGTTTTTTGGATTGAAGTATTTATGAATGAGTTGGGTGACCTCGTCGGCAGTCACCGCCTGGATTCGTTGATGGGCTTTGATGCCTTGCTCGAAATCGCCGGTGAGTGCTTCGTAGCGACCTAAGAAGTTGGTTCGCTGAGAATTATTACCGAGTCCTTCGTAGAACCCGAAGTCGATCCGGTTTTTCACGCGTTGAAGTTCAGCATCGCCGACAGGCTTGTTGGCGAGTTTTTGAAGCTCACGCAAAACTACGGCTTCCGCTTGCGTTGCTTTCTTTCCCTTTTGGAGACTGACTTCAAACGCAAAGATACCAGGGTCTTTCATCTCAAGATTGTTGGCTTCTGCTGCGGACGCGATTCCGGTGTCGACCAGAGCGCGAGCGAGGCGGCTACTCTTTCCGCCACTGAGGATTCCTTCGAGAACATTCAAAGCAGGGTCTTCACTCGAGGCGACCGCGGAGACGTGGTAAGCCATCAAAAGTTTTTCAACTTGGATGTTGAGCTTCACGTTCTTGCGGCGGACTGAAGTTTGTTCAGGTTCTTGTGGGATCACGTGGTCAGGCGCATTTTGTGGAGCAAAGCTACCGTAATGCTTTGTGATCGTAGCAAGAACGAGTTGTGGATCGACATCGCCTGAGACCACGATGGTTGCGTGGTTCGGACTGTAGTACGCGTGATAAAAATCGCGGGGATCTTGCGCGGTCATCGCGTTGAGATCTTCTTGATAACCGATCACAGGCCAGTGATAAGGATGAACGGTGTAAGCCAATCCGAAGAGTTCCTGCCAGAGGGTTCCATCAGGGCTGTTCTCTGTGCGATAGCGACGTTCGTTCTGAACAACTTCGCGCTCGGTTTTAAAGGACTGTTCATTGACGATCAAGTTGACCATGCGATCAGACTCGAGACTTGCGATGACGTCGAGTTTGTCTTTCGGAAGTTCTTGAATGTAAGCGGTGTAGTCCCAGCTCGTGAAAGCGTTTTCGCCTTCGACGCCGTCGCCTTCGAGAATGCGATCGAACTCGCCTTCGGGATGAGTGGACGTTGCTTTGAACATTAAATGCTCAAACAAATGTGCCAAACCCGTTTTGCCTGGGATCTCGTTACGAGATCCGACGCGAAACCAAGTTTGATACGAGAAAGTAGGGGAGGTGTGATCTTCAACCACGAGAAGGTGAAGTCCGTTGGGAAGACTGAAACGATTCACCTTATATGCGCCAACCAAAGGAATCTGTTCGGCGTGAATGTTTGAACCGGCCGACGGGGCGCTTGAACAGCCCCCGAAGAGGGTGGCGATCATCAGGAATGTCAGAGGGAGAGTAGCGAGGAGGGATTTTTTGAATTGGGTCATAAGGAGTTAAAATAGCAGTAAAGCGTCTTTTTGCGATACGGCGAAAAGCTGCTACACTCACTTTGTGAGTTCCATCCTCGACAACAAAGAATTAAAGAAAGCACTCGTCGTCACACTTTCGACGGCCGCGTTACTCGCGGCTTCAGTCGGTGTGTACCGTGCGATTCACTCACCTTTGTTCTTGGTTCAGGTAGTCGAAGTCACGACGCAGAACGCCGATCAAATTTCTGTCACACAAGCCGAAGCTGTTCCTGGGGACCCGAGCTCGCAACCTTGGACTCCCGTAGATGCCGACAAAATTTCTGATCTAGCCTCGATCCCTGTTGGAGAGGTCAATCTTTTCGATCTCGATCTGAAGAGCGTTGAGAAGCGCATTCTTAAAAACGAGTGGATCCGCGAAGTGAAGCTTCAGAAGCGCTTCCCGCAGACGCTCTCCATTACAGCGATCTTTCGTGAGCCTAAGGCGATCCTGACCGCCGAAAACGGAACCTTGGCTTATGTAGACTCGGACGGAAAAGCCTTCGGGAAGGTGAATCTCCTCTCTCAATCGGACTTACCGATGTTTCATGGTTTCGAAGGCGAGAATCAAGTCGAACTAGCTTCCGCCCTTCAACTTGTCTCTCAATGGGACAAGTCGAGCCTCGGTTCGCTCTGCCATATTCAGTCTTTAAGCCTCGATCCGGAGCGTGGATATCGGGTCATGGTGAGCTACGAGATCTCAAATCCGTCGGGAAGACACCTTTTAAGGGCTCGAATCGACCTCGGACGTGAAAAAGAGGTCCTTTCCGAAGGAAAGCTATTTCCTGAACAAGTTCAACGTCTCACTCAAGTTTTTGAGTATCTCCGACACAATTCCATCGCGGCACGCCAAATTTATGCCGACGCGGGCAAAAAAATAGTTGTCAAAACCGCTCGTGGTTCTTAGACTTTCTTAGACGGCAATTTCTGCCCCATAATGATTATGAGGTTTAGCGATATGGAATTGTGCGCAACTTGCCGTTATGAGGCGGAGCCTCAGCCCAGGGAGGGAGTCATAGAATGTCGTCCAAAAAGGACTTTATAGTCGGCCTTGATATTGGGACCACAAAGATTTGTTGCGTCGTCGGAGAAGTGACTGACGCAGGCGGGCATTCCAACATCGATATCATCGGAATCGGAACCGCACCGTCAACAGGATTACGCAAAGGCGTCGTCATCAATATCGATTCCACAGTTGAAAGTATTTCCAAAGCAATTGAAGAAGCTGAGCTCATGGCGGGAGTCGAAATCTCGACCGTCTACACAGGCATCGCTGGTGGGCACATCAAATCTTTTAATTCGACCGGGATTGTCGCGATCAAAGATCGCGAAGTTACCGAACAAGACGTTCAGCGAGTAATTGATGCTGCGAAAGCAGTAGCGATTCCGTTGGATCGCGAAGTGATTCACATCATTCCGCAAGAGTACACGATCAACGGTCAGGATGGCATTCGCGATCCGATCGGTATGAGCGGTGTTCGTCTTGAATCCAAAGTTCATATCGTGACAGGCGCAGTTTCTTCGGCACAGAACATCATTAAGTGTGCGAACAAAGCTGGCCTCAACGTTGCTGAAATTTGCTTAGAGCCGATCGCTTCTTCTGAAGCAGTTCTTTCTCCAGATGAGAAAGAACTCGGTGTTGTTCTCGTCGACATCGGCGGCGGCACAAGCGATATCGCTATCTTTAAAGATGGCGCGATTGTTTTTACCGGCGTTCTCGCTATCGGCGGAAATCACATCACCAACGACATCGCTGTCGGTTTGCGCACGCCGCAAGCTGAAGCCGAAGCCATCAAGATCAAACACGGTTGTGCAATGTCTCAGATGGTAAAATCGGATGAGACGATTGAAGTTCCCGGAGTTGGTGGTCGCAAGGCTCGCGTTCTTTCTCGCAAGCTTCTTGCTGAAATCATCGAGCCTCGCGTGGAAGAGATCTTCTCACTGATTCATCAGGAAGTTGCGAAGTCGGGTTACATGGATGCCGTCACTGGCGGAATCGTGATCACCGGCGGAGCGACTCTGCTCGAAGGAATGCCAGAACTTGCAGAGTTCATCTTTGAAATGCCGGTGAAGCGCGGGTACCCGCTCAACATCGGAGGACTTCGCGACGTCGTGAACTCTCCGAAGTTTGCGACCGCAGTTGGATTGTTGAAGTACGGCGCTCGGAACATCCAGAAGAGCAAATTTCCAATTCGTGACAAAAATATTTATGACAAAGTCCGCGGGTCGATGCGCTCGTGGATCAAAGATCTGTTTTAAGAAAGGACATTAATCAATGTTTGAAATCGAACAATTGGCCAGTCAGGGTGCGAAGATCAAGGTTGTCGGCGTAGGCGGCAGCGGTTGTAATGCTGTTAACACCATGATCCGCATGGGACTCGAAGGCGTCGAGTTCATTACTGCTAACACAGACAAGCAAGCACTTGATGCTTCTCTTGCTCCGGTGAAACTTGCGATCGGCCAAGAGCTGACCAAGGGTCTCGGCGCAGGCGCAAATCCAGAAGTTGGCCGCAAGGCCGCTCTCGAAGATTATGCAAAGATCTCTGAACTCCTCGCTGGTGCAGACATGGTCTTCATCACGGCAGGAATGGGCGGCGGTACCGGAACCGGTGCAGCTCCAGTCTTCGCAAAGATCGCAAAAGAAATCGGCGCCCTCACTGTCGGCGTCGTAACGAAACCTTTCATGTTCGAAGGCAAGAAGCGCATGAAGCACGCGATGCAAGGCATGGCGTGGTTGCGCGAAAATGTCGATTCGTTGATCGTGATTCCGAACCAAAGACTTCTGTCTTTGGCTGGAACCACTCTTTCAATGATCGATGCTTTCAAGAAAGCCGATGAAGTTCTTCTTAATGCGGTTCAAGGGATCTCTGATCTCATTAACCACACGGGTCTCATCAACAGCGATTTCGCTGACGTGAAGACGATCATGCAGAACAAAGGCATGGCTCTCATGGGAATCGGATACGGCGAAGGCGAACATCGTGCAGTGGAAGCTGCGACGAACGCAATCTCGAGCCCGCTTCTTGAGGACATCTCGATCGAAGGCGCTACCGGCATCATCATCAATATCACCGGTGGTTCTGATCTCAAGATTCACGAAGTCAATGAAGCAACGACTCTCATTATGGAAGCTGCACACGAAGATGCCGAAATCATCTTCGGTACGGTCATCGATGAGACGTTGAAAGACACTCTGAAAGTCACCGTCATTGCAACGGGCCTTGCTGGCGCCGAAGCGATGCTTCCTAAGATGGAAACATTGGCACAAGCTCAAGCGGCAGCAGCTGCTTCACGCGCAGTGCCTCCGGCTCCAACCGCTGCAATGACCGCAGCGATGTCACAACCAGCTCAAGTTGCAGCACCAGTGATGGCATCTGCACCGATGGCTCAAGAACCACCAGTGTTCCAAGAGCAAACTGTCGCAGAAGAACTTGCCGCACTTGAAAGACAACAAGCCGCACCGATTGCTGCTTCGAGTTTCTCAGCGATGGCAGCAGGTCCAGCTGTTCCAGCGAGTGATGGTTTGGCTACTGCGGGAAGTGATCTTGCTCGTGCTCGTGCAATTGCACAGCGCCTCGGCATCACCAACTTGACGGATGACGAATACGACATTCCGACCTACATGCGCCGTCAGCAGAACACGGAAGTCTAAAACGGCGCCCTTCGGGGCGACGCGAGTTCAATAAAAGAGGCCGACCTTCGCCAAATTTTGGAAAGAAGGTCGGCCTTTTAATTTGGGATGCTTCGGCCTAATAGTTTTACCGACGAAGCTACAATATAGCCTGTTAAAACTCCGTTTTGATCTTTCAGTCGTCCAAGCCACTCATGCTTGGCTCGCAAGATGAGCTTTAGGGAAGAACTTGTTTCGTCAAGGGTATGTTCGGCAATTTCCGTAAAGTAAATATCGGGAGTCTCTCCTTGGAGAAAGGAAGTGACTTTCTGAATGCATTCTTCAATCTTACCTGGATCTCGCCTGTACCGGTTGGTCCACTCCATCGAATACATCTCTTCAAGAGAGTAGGAGCAAAATTTATAAAAATTGAGACTTCGCCAGATTTGAATGTTTTCCAAATTATAAATTTCAATCACATGGTCTGGTCGAATATGGGAAAACATATCGGACGGGGGAATGAGTCGAAGAGTGGAAAGGGTATGCCAAAGGGAACGTCCTGCATCGTCAAGACTCTCACCAGCGGTCGTTACGGATTCCATTGTCTGAAGGAACACTTTGAGTTGAGCGAGAGCAGTTACCTGTCTTTGCTCGGACATCTGATCGTAAAGAGGAAGCTCGGGGGAATGATAACCGATCACGCGGAGAGAAAAGTTCGCAGCGAGAGCTGAGATTTTGTCTGAGATTTCGCAAAATTCGCGAACGCGATCTAAGGTTTTAAATTCCTGGCGGGTATTGTTCACGATGTTGATCTGGGTTGCTCGAGTTGGGGTAGACGAAGACGTTTAACTTCAGCCTCGTCTACCCACTCAGAATTGCTTGTTTAGCGATAGTCGTTGGGGCCCGTTGGCTGGTAATTCGGGCGGAAGTCTACGCTGATATAGTGTTCGTTCATAACACATTGGGTTCTTCCGATAACTTTGTTCGTTGCCGATTCTTCTCCGAAGCCAGAAAAGGTCGCGACGACTTTTCCAGAAGCATCAGTGAATTTCACATTCAACTGGTCAGCGGTGTAGTCGGTTTCGATTTGAACAGTTTGTGAGCCCGGGCAATAGTCATCGTACCCGTAATCCCAATTATAAGAAGTCGTGGTAGTGCCGTTTACGGTCGTTTGCTGAGAGACGATGTGCCAGCAGGTGTCCGTCATCGGGCAAAACTGATCGACGGTGCGGTTTTCGGAGTTGACTGGAGCGTTTGGGGTAATGATTGCATCCAGACCAATTCCCTGGCCAGTGGTGTTCGCATCTGCTTGAGCGTGGTTGCCGGAAGGATCGACGTTTCCTTTAGCGACAGAGAAGTCGAACTCTGAATTATTAAGAATGAGAGCGTCGCGGTAGGTGCCGTCGTCTTCGACCTTGTTAGAGAGAGAAACGCGCCCCGTTTGATTCAAGCTGACGTTGATCTTGCTTCCATCGGACTTTGTGAGTGAAAATGGTGAAGCGACTTTTAAAGTTCCGTCAAAATCATCGGTACAACCCGTGAGCGCGCACGCTGCTACAGCCACTAAAAAGAATGAAAAGTATTTATTTGATTTCATGAATCCTCCGTTAGTCTCGGGATAGCACAAGGTATACTCAAATCCTATGAAATCTCAGGTCCCGTTTCTTCTGACAGTAGGGGTCGTGATTCTTTGTTTTTCTAACGCATTCGCTGCCAGCGATTGGTCAGAGCGCGAAAGAGTGATGCACTTCATAGCAGAAAAGATTCACGATTAGAAACCAACCGAAAGACCGCCGTCGATCTGAATGCACTGGCCTGTGATGTAAGAGGACTCATCGCTTGCGAGAAACACAACCAAGCTGGCGATCTCGTCGGGTTGTCCAATGCGCTTGAATGGGATTTGTTCGACAAACTTTTCCTTCATGTCCTGAGGGATTTGCTGAGTCAGTGTCGTATCGAAGAATCCAGGTGCGATGACATTCACATTGATGTTGTATCTCGCGAGTTCGAGAGCCCAGGTGCGAGTGAGGCCGACCACTCCTGCTTTGGAAGCGGAGTAGTTCGTCTGGCCGATGTTCCCCAGCCACGAGACCGAGGCGAAGTTGATGATCTTGCCATATTTTTGTTCGACCATGATTTTTGCGCAGGCTTGGCCCATGTTGAAGGGGCCCTTTAAGTTCACGCGAATCACGTCGTCGAATTTTTCTTCAGTAAGTTTCGCCAACATCGAGTCGCGGGTGATGCCGGCATTGTTGACGAGGATATCGATGCGACCAAATTTGGCGTGCGTTTCAGCGACCAAAAGACCCGCTTGAGCATGGTCCGAAACATCGTGTTGGCTGATCAGAACTTTTCTTTCAAGAGCCTCGATTTGGGTCGCAACTGTTTTTGCGCCCTCAAGATTGAGGTCGTTGACCACAATATCCGCACCTTCTTTTGCGAGACGAAGCGCAGTGGCTGCACCCAGTCCGCGTCCGGATCCGGTGACAATTGCTACTCTGTTTCCAAAACGCGGGGAATTTGATGTGTTCTTCATAATGTGGGCTGGCGGCGGGATATTAGACGGTCGTCAATAGATTACAAGGGGGGAGCATAAAAAGAAAGCAATGCGTTAAATTTGCAAATCAAACGGCCCTAGATACACTCGGCCGGGTCTAAGGGGGAAGTTAAAATGCGTTTGTTTTCTTCAAGTATCGTTCTTTCGATCCTCATGGGGATCGCTGCTACTGCGGCTCTCGGTTCTGAATACAGAGCTGGCGAAGTCATCGTAAAATATAAAACTGGTTCTGTTCGCACACGTTTAGGGATGAACTCTCTTTACATGGCAGCAGGCGTGAAAAACGTTCGTCGCTTTTCAGGCGTTGAGCACCTCATCTTGAATGACAATATCAAAGTCCAAGATGCGATCGCTGCGCTGAAGAAAAATCCAGACGTCGAATACGCTGAACCGAACTACATCATTCATCTTCAGCCAGTTCATGTGGCTGCAGAAGTTCCTTCACTTAAAGTTCTTGGTACCCCATGTACCATCCCTGGTGTCTGGCCTCCTGGCTGTGACAACTCGGGCTCACAACCTACAGGTCGTCCAGACCTTCTTCCTGCTCCGGCTGATGTGAATCCACCGGTTGCTGATCCAGACCTCGCGCAAGCGTGGGGTATGAGTAAGATCGCTGCAACCGAAGCTTGGAACACTTTCCGCGGAAGCAAAGACTTCATCGTGGCTGATATCGACACCGGTATTGACTACAATCACGAAGATCTTCAATTCAACGTTTGGAGAAATCCAAACCCATCCGACAAGAACGACATCGCCGGTTATGACTTCATTCATGACGACGGTCTCCCGTTCGACGATCAGGGCCACGGCACTCATACCGCTGGCACCATCGGCGCAGTCGGTGGAAACGGGGTCGGCGTCTCAGGCGTCAGCCAGCGCGTTTCCTTGATGGCATTGAAGTTCTTGTCTGCAGACGGTTCCGGCGACATGGCCGGCGCAGTGAAGGCGATCGATTACGCAATCGCTCACGGTGCTAAGGTTCTCAGCAATAGCTGGGGTGGACCTAAGGATTCCGCAGGACAAACTCTTCTCGACGCTGTTAACCGTGCTGACGCTGCAGGCGTGCTCTTCGTAGCTGCTGCTGGTAACGGTGATCAATTTGGTAACGGCCAAGACAACGACAACGCAGATCAGGCTGCATACCCAGCAGGGTACAACACCGACAATATGATCGCTGTTGCTGCAACGGATTCGAACGATGCACTCGCGGCATTCTCGAACTACGGCGCAACTACGGTTCATCTCGCTGCACCTGGTGTGGATGTTTACAGCACTCTTCCTGGCAACAAGTACGGCAAAGAATCTGGAACCTCGATGGCATGTCCTCATGTCTCCGGCGCGGCTGCTCTTCTCTGGGCCAAGAATCCAAGCTGGGACTACAAGAAGGTCAAAGAAGTTCTCATGAGTTCTGTCGACAAGTTGGACGCTCTTTCGGGTAAGACCGTGAGCGGCGGACGCTTGAACCTTCTGAACGCTTTGCGCTCGAGGGAATGATGATCGGCGCTTAATTGCGCTGGTTTGGCCACGGATTTGGCTACGCGTGGGGGGCTCCGAAAGGAGCTCCCCATTTTTTTTGCTCCTCGTCGTAAAAAACGATCGTGAAGAATTAAGAAATATGACCGTTAGCATTTAATTTTTCTATCTGTAAACAAATTTTTATTTCCTCCATTTTTTCCCGCCGCTGTCGAATAGGTATTTGAAGGAAGTATTTATGCGTGAGCGAACCTTATCCAGTCCTGATTTAAAGGATCTTTCTTGTACCTTGCTCCCTGGAAAATATACTCAGGAGCAAAAAGTTCCAGATCTTTACAACTCTGTCTACAGATATTGGAAAGAGACATGGTCCGAATTTTTCAGAAAAGCGGGAAGCCCTCCTGACTCGCTCAATCTGGAGAATTTTATGAGACATGCTTTCGTGATTACCGTTCACGAAAAGGAAAAAGTCGTCGGCACTCTTTTATCCTCAGTGTTTCACCTAGGCGCAACTCCCACTTATGAACATCCTTGCATTGCACCGTTCATCCACGATGTGCCGCAGCTTGTAACGAGAGACGGTCTCGATCAAAGCGGCGCTTGCATTACGGGCGAATACTTATCAGTGCATCCAGAATTCCGGAAGGAGCGTTACGGAATTTCAATGGCGGATGTACTCATAGGGATTTTGATGCGGATTTTTGTGGAGCGTAACTTCAAATTGGCTCTAGCTGCGACAGTGCGCTCAGCGAAGGTCGATCAAATTTGCAAAAAGTTTGGGTATACGGAAGTGGGAAGTTATCTCAAATGCGGAGTGGATTGCATTATGATGTACAATACGCAACAAACCTACACCGCTCACCCGGATCCAGTGACATTGAAGCTAATTGACGATCTTTGGAGTCGTCGACAAGACGATACCGGCATTATTGATAGTAAAACCGAAGAAGCATTTTCACGAGTTGCTTAGAACAATTAGGAGATTTTATCATGACCATTTCAGAAATTAAGAAACAGTTTGAAAATATTCAGTCGGAATTGAAGAGCATTATCGAAGAGTTTCCTTGGGAAGATAAAGCAGCCTATATATCCTGGCTTACTCAAACAATGGAATATGCCACGCACACGACTAGAATACTGGCGCTGACAGGAGCGCATTTTCCACTCGATAAGACTCCTCTTGCTTCAAGATTTATCGCCCACGCCACGGAAGAAAAGGGTCACGACAAGTTGCTCGTCAATGATTGCAAAGCCCTAGGATCTGATATCTCCCGCAACCCGCTCTTTTCGGAGTCCGAGGCATTTCACAAAAGCCTTTATTATTGGATTTATCAAGGTCGCACGCCGGTAATTATGGGGTGGGTCATACTCCTCGAAGGTTTTGCAGTAAGATGCGGCGATTACATTTACAGCAGAGTGGAAAAGGCTTACCCGAAATCTGCGACAAGCTTCGTGCGTGTTCACTCAGTCGAAGACAAGGACCATATAGAAAAGGCATTTGAGGCCTTATCCTTTTTCTCGGAGGCAGAACTAAAGGATGTGGCTCACGGACTGGAGCTCTACTCAAAACTATACCAAAACATTTATAGAGCAATCGTCGAGGACTCCAGCCGAAAGAAAATGGCAGCTTGAGATTGGTACCAATTATGATGAACGTAGACCAACGCCAAAAACTGAATCCTGAGGCCCTTAAGGCAGCTATTGATGAGCTATCCAAGCCGAAGCTGAGAAGGTTCCTTCCCTACTTGGTGTTCGATTGGATTGGTATCATTTCAGGATTTTCAATATTTGCATTTCATCACTCGGCAGTTAACTTTGTCTTGGGTTCGATTGTCTTGGGATTGTCTCAGCATGGGCTGGTCGTGTTGGGACATGAAGCTGTTCACTACAGGATCTCGCGAAATAAGAGCCTCAACGAATGGATTGGACGAATAGCTTGCTTTTTTCCGATTGGAATCACCGTAAGCTCTTACCGGGACTTTCACTTTCCCCATCATCGCGATCCATTTGGACCAAACGACCCTGAAATACCGCTTCGAAAGGCACTCGGCGCTAACTTTGCTCCGGAGTTTACCGTGCGGCGTGGATTACGCTTGTGGGCTTTGAGTTTCTTGGGCGGCTCTCTTAAAGAGGCCGGCATATTTAGCGCAATGCTTCCGCTCGGCATGGTCAAAGAAAAGATCTATCTTTTGGTCTATTGGACATTGCTCCTCGGACTTGCCTATCGAGTACACGCATTCAGTTATTTGGGAATGTGGGTTTACGGAATGGTCACCACATATTTTTCCATGCTACGAATCCAAGGGTGGTACGAACATGGTTTGAGCGATATGGCGACCAATCGATACGCTCTTCCTAGTCCCATCTATCGTCTCATGATGCCCCATAATATATGGGTCCACTATGAGCACCACAAATATCCTTCGGTACCATTCTTCAATCTTGAAAAGGTAAGAGAATTAGATTCGTCGGATAAGATCTATTCAATAGAAGAGATGGTTGAAGCATTGTCCGCCGAAAAATATCTGAATCGCGCGGCCTAAGATCACATTACTGGAAAACTGTCCGATGGGAGCGTATAAAGATTTTCACGGTATTCGGGTTTAGGGTGCTTCTCTGAGGATCCTAAAAGTTCAGCAGAGCTCATCACGAGCCATGCGCAAAGTGTTCCATTTCTGTCTTTGAGTTTACAGAACAGCTCATGATGTACTTCCAGGACTAAACAGCCTTCAGAACAGGTTTCTATAAGTTTGTGCTTTTCAATCTCCGGGAAAAAGACATCTGGCGCTCTTCCACTGAGTAGTTCGTTTACCTTTGTAAGACATTCTTCGAGTTTTTCGGGACTTCTCCAGTATCTCGTAAAAACAGGAAGTGAATAAACCTCCTCCAATGAGTACGAGCAATATTGAAAACAGCTGAAGTTGCGCCAAATTTGTAGGTTCTCGAGATTGTAGATCTCAATAACCGCTCCTTGTTTTAAAAGAGAGAAAAGCTCCGAGGGAGGAACCATCCCCATTTTGGAGAGTGCCGACCATAGAAAGCGTTCTTCAGCAGGAGGTTGCCTACTGTGGTCGATAGCTGCTTCAAAAGAATCTGCAAATAAAGCAATCAGTTGAAGAGCAACCTCTTGCTGCTCTCTAGAGAGTTTTGAGTACAAAGGAAGATCAGCCGAGCCATAGCCTCTCACTTTAATGCCATAATGTTCGGCAACCCTAGTTACGCGATCGGCAGCGGCACGAAATTCTTGAATAAGGTCCGAGTTTTTCTTGAGATAATCTATAGCAAACATGCGCTGCGAGATTAGCAAGGTCCAAAGTCAATTACAACCCCTCTGAACTAGCGTGTTTATGCGTGTTAAGCATAGAAGAACCGGCTCCACGCGCATCCATCGCACGGAGCCGGCTCGGCTCGTTCCCCATCCATGAGTACTGCTTTTCACTTCCGTGTGAAGGTCTTCAATCATCCTAATTAAAGACCAAGGGGCATAACTGCTGACGTTGTGTGGATTTAATTAAGCCAAGCGGAGTTTCTTTCCGAGGCTCTTGTTGACGTGCCCGTCTATGTGAATCTGCTCTGCGCGTTCTTGCTCTTCTTTACATTGCACGCAGAGAGTCGCCGTCGGACGGGCTTCGAGGCGTTTGAAATCAATTTCATCATCGCAATCAGCGCAGTGGCCGAAAGTTCCATCGGATATACGACCCATGGCTTCATCGAGTTTCTTGAGGAAGAGCGCTTCGCGATTGCGAAGGCGTATGCGCATATCTTTTTCCATCTCAGAAGAAGTGAAGTCGACATCATCGAGCATGTCGTCTTTCTGAACGAAGAATTCTTCGTTTATATATCCTTGCGAGTAGATCAGATTTTTACGTTGAGCTTCGAACATCGATTTGAACTTCATGATCATTTCCGTTTGCATAAGTACTCCTGTTTTTATTCCTATTGGACCGTCCGTGGTTTTTTAGACGTAGTAATCCATTGGCGATTTCTCGCGTCTTATTTGGAATCATCCTGATTCCTTATTCACTCTGACTTGTGTTTGTTATTGTTTAGTCACCCATGTCCAGGTGGCCGCCGCCACTGAATAGGCAATGGCTGCGTATGTGAAGGACTGTGTGAGAGAAGCAATCTCTGCTGAAGTGCTGAGATAGGATCCAGCGAGTGTTTTTAATCTATTTCTTACGTTCGACATACCGGTCTCCTTTTCTTTCTTACATGTGAGGGAAGTCATCCTGACTTCTTCTCGTCCTTACGGAGGAGCATTACTGCGAGCGTCATGCCATTCAAAAAAAACTAATCATTTCCGACGACACGGGAAATTAAGGACCCGTTCTGGCTCAACCGCTCCTTGAAAAGAGCGCCCCGTCAGTGAAAATCTCGGGTGCAAAAATCACCCGGCTCTAAAAGTAGAGCCATAATGTCCCCGACGAAAATGAGGAAGAACTCCAAAAAAGGTGTGAACCTTCAATGACTTAGGGCGATATATATGTAAGATCTGTGTAATTAAGCCCCGGAAACGAAGTTTCCAGGCAGTTCCAAGCCCCAGGTGTGGCGTTGGAACTTCAGGGTGTCGATCACGACTCAGTCCTCAGAAACGGGGCGTAGCTTCGTTTCCTAAGTTCGACTATCAATAATGGATGCGCTTCATTGGTACAATCTGCGGGCCCCTCCTAATAGGACTGCTTCTGATTTTGCAGGCTCAAGCCGATGTGCGCGGACCCCAAGTAATTTACGAAATTTTTACTCGAAGCTTTCAAGACTCCAATGGCGATGGGATTGGAGATCTCGACGGTGTGCGTTCGCGATTGGATTATATTTCATCACTCGGCGCGGATGCGATCTGGTTAACTCCGATTTTTCCAAGCCCCTCTTATCACGGTTACGACATTGCGGATTATCAGAGCATCAAATCTGAATACGGAGATCTTTCGGCGCTCAGCAATTTAATTGCGGATGCCCATCAGCGTGGGATTCGCGTGTTCTTGGATGTTGCCGTGAACCACACGTCCACCCAGCATTCTTGGTTTGCAAACCACGATCTCTATCTTTGGAGTCCGAACCCGCAACACTGGCCTAACATTACGCTCAAGCACCGTGAGAGCCCAGAAGATCACTGGCACTTGTTGGATGGCGCTTATTATTTCAGTTCCTTTACTGCCGACATGGCCGATCTCAATTGGCGTAATCCCGAAGTGCTTCAGAAGATTGAAGACGTCTTTAATTATTGGACCTCGATTGGAGTTGATGGATTTCGGTTGGACGCGGCTAAGTATCTTGTGAAAGGTCCCAGCGGCGAACAAAACCAACCAGAGACTCACGAGATCTGGAAACAGATCGTAGCCTCCGTCAGACAAAATAATCCTTCCGCCTACTTTGTCGGTGAAGTCTGGGACTCCTCGGACAATATTGCGTCTTATTATGGAAGTGGCGATGAATTAGATGCGGCGTTTGACTTCCCGGTTGAGGACGCGATTAGAAATTCAATCTCATCGGGAAACGCGTCAGCAATGGTCAGTGCGCTCGGCGATCAGTTAAACAATCAACGCGATCCGTTTTTCGCAGCACCGTTTGCTGGCAATCATGATCTTGATCGTCTTGCGAGTGTTCTCGGCCAAGATCTCGCGAAACAAAAACTTGCCGCGCTTGCGGTCCTTACGCTTCCAGGAACACCCGTTATTTATTACGGAGATGAGATCGGTATTCCTCAAGGAGGCGATCAACAGTCTCCAGGAGATTTGGCAAAACGTACTCCCATGATTTGGTCTGCTGACGAAGGCCATGGATTTAGTTCGAACGCGCCGTGGAATTCTTTCTCGACTGAGCAGGATGGAATCTCCGTCGGAGCTCAAGATCAAGATCCACAAAGTCTCCTCAATACTTACCGAACTCTCATCGCCAATCGAAAAGCCACGCCTGCTCTGAGCGACGGAGTTTTATCGGACATCACTCCGATAGGATCGAGCGGCGTAAGCTATGTGAGAACGGCGCCCGATGGATCTCATGTTGCGATCGTTTTGAATTTCGGGTCTCAAGCAATGCCCACGCAGATCCTTTCCCTGAGATCTCAGCGTCGACGCGAGCCACTTGATCCAAAAGTGATCTACGGAAAGGCTCGTGTTTCGCTCAGTAGCAGCAGGGGTGCTGTTGCAGGCCTCCTCATCTCTGGGCTCGGTCCTAAGCAGGGGTTGATCATTCGATTCTAGAAATGATGATTCTTAAAATAAAACAGGCGATGGGCCACTTCCGTGGAACCCATCGCCTGTTTTCAATTCATAAGGTCATTTGCACCAGAAGTGCAAACGCTTTTGCTTACGCGTACTTTCTTGAGAAAGTTTCGCCCAAGCTCTTGCTTGCATGACCTACGATACTGATTGCTTCGCGGCGCTCTTGCTCTTCCTTGCAACTTACACACAAAGTTGCTGTAGGACGAGCTTCGAGACGACGAAGCTCAATGTCTTCACCGCATTCTACGCATTCTCCGAACGAGCCTTCTTCAATACGACGAAGGGCTTCTTCGACTTTCTTGATGTAGAGAGATTCACGGTTGCGAAGTCTCATGCGCATCGATTGCTCGACGTCTGTTGTTGCTTGATCGATTTCATCGAAACGATCGTCCCCGTTGACACCGAAGTCTTCACGGACAATCTTATCGTTGAATAGCAAACTTGAACGTTGAGCATCGAAGATACGTTTAAATTTCTTCAGCTTGTCCTTATTCATACTTTCCCCCCTTGAGTTCGCGAATAACAGCTTGGCTGACGGCTTGAAGAGTCTCCATGACTCCGCTGCCCCGGTTTGCGACGGCCTCATAATGTGGCCGCCGTTTCGGATTGAGCGTTGCTTCCAACTCATCGATGGAAACAACATGAGACAAATCCCGCTTATTGTACTGGAAAACCAGTGGCAACCGAGCGAGGTCATATCCCTGCCGATCGAGGCTTCTCTCTAAGGCCTCGAGACTCTCAATATTCTCGTCCATTCTCTCTGACTGGCTATCGGCGACAAACACTACGCCGTCGACACCTTTCAAAATGAATTCACGTGAAATTTCATAAAACGTTTGTCCCGGAATCGAGTAGAGGTGCAGGCGGGTTTTGTAACCGCGCACGTCTTCTACAGCGAGTGGCAGGAAGTCGAAAAACAAAGTGCGTTCGTTTTCCGTGCTGAGCGGAATGAGTTTTCCGCGGCGTTCCTGTTGGGTGTGTTCATAGATGAATTGAACGTTGGTAGTCTTTCCGCTCAGGCCTGGGCCCGAGTAGATGATCTTGCAGTTCACTTCTTTTGCCGGATAGTTGATGAAACTCACGAGGTCATCACCATTCGGTTTTCCAATGCTTTTCCAATCGTCTGGCGATCGGTGTACTCGAGCATGCCGCCCATTGGAATTCCGTAAGCAAGTTTGGTCATCTTCACAGCAAATGGTCTCACCAAGCGTGAAATATAAAGAGCCGTTGCTTCGCCTTCAACACTTGGGTTGGTGGCGACGATCAATTCACGAACGGAGCCTGCGCTGACTCGTGTGATCAGTTCACGGATTTTCAATTCGTCCGGACCAATCCCGTCGAGAGGAGAAAGCACTCCGTGAAGAACGTGATAGACACCTTTGAAAGCACCCGACTGTTCGATCGAGAAGACGTCCGAAGGTTTTTCGACGGCACAGATGAACGATTGGTCGCGTTGAACGTCCGAACAAATCTTACAAGTGTCCATGTCGGTAAAGGTGAAGCACTGATTGCAGAGAATGATCTTTTGCTTCGCGTTCAGCAGAGCGTCAGCCAAGTTGCGGGAGTAAGATTCATCCTGCTTCAAAATATGATAGGCGAGGCGAGACGCGGTCTTTTCGCCGATGCCCGGAAGCTTCGAAAGTTCAAAGATCAATTTGGAGACAGGGTCATGTTTAGACACGATCTGAGCCTCCATCATTATCCGTCAATTCGATGGGGCCAAGTTCACCACCAAAGAGCGACTTGGCTTCTTGAATGATCGGATGGCTTTGCACTGCTTGGCGAGCCTTCTCTTGGCGGTCTTTATGTTGGCGATCTTTACGATCGGCCAAGCTCTCGCCACCTTCTTTGAGCTCAACGACCATACGCAGTGGCTTGCCGAAGTACTCTTTGGTCAAAAGCAGGATCTGATCGAGCGAAGTGCGATTCTGAAGTTGCTTATGATAGTAGCTTTCTTCAGGGCGATAATAGAGACGGAATGCTTGTTCTGTCTCTAAGACTTGGCCATCGGAGCCATGCTCGAGAATGGACGCGAGAAGCGGCCGCGACTTACGAACATACTCCACGAAACCTTCAGGAGTGCGAGCGCCATCGACCGCTGGGGTCGCTGTTGGAATTTCTGGAGTCGAAACCGGTGAAGCCGAAACAGACGGAACTGGAGTGATCGCACCGGTTTTCAATACGACTGAACTCGCGCCACCGCTGATGCTGGCTGCGATGGATGCTGCACGCGAAGGAGCAGGAGCAATTACGTCGATTTGTACTTGTGGTTGTACTTGATGTGCAATCGTCTGTGGTGCGGTGTTCTTCGTTGGAGTTGCTGCTTGCTGAGCAGGCGCACTCTTACTTGAGTCGGAATTAGAATTACCCGTACCCGTGTCTGCCACAGAGTCTGCAAAGACCAAGGCTTCTGCGGTCGCGCATTTAATGACCAACACATCCAAAACAACTTTGGGTTGTGGCGAGCGAGCGATCCACTCGAGTCCATGATGAAGAACCTGGAAGATCATCTCAATTTCAGAAAGTTCACGAAGCGCAGCGATTGAGCGAAGCTCTTTCCACTCTTCTTCTGAGAGTTCCAAAGTTTGAGAGTTCGGTGCTCCGACTTTTGCCAAGATCGCTGCGTGAAGGAACTCCACCAAGCTTCGGCCCAAGACGCGAAGATCGTGGCCACGTTGGTAAGCTTGTTCCACGAGTTCGAGTGCATCTAAAGGTTTGCGAGCAAAGATGCCGGTCAAAATCCCAAGCAGAGTCTGGCCTTCGATCAGCCCGATACTGTCACGAACGGATTGGACGGTGATGTCGCCACCCGAGAACGCGATGACTTGGTCGAGAAGCGACAGAGCATCACGCATACTGCCTTCGGCTGCGCGAGCCATGAGGGCTAAAGCACCGTTTTCGACTTTGAGGTTTTCGGCTTTTGAGACTTCAAGCAAGCGCTGCTGCGCTTGGGTTTGGGTCACGCGTCTGAAGTCGAAGCGCTGGCAGCGAGACAAGATCGTTGCTGGGATCTTATGCGGCTCAGTCGTCGCGAACATAAAGATCACATGAGCAGGTGGCTCTTCGAGCGTCTTCAGCAACGCATTGAACGCTGCCGTCGTAAGCATGTGAACTTCGTCGATAATATAGATTTTTCGGGCGCCATAAGAAGGCATGAACTTCGCGTTTTCGCGAATCTCGCGCACAGCCTCGACGCCGTTGTTGGAGGCTCCGTCGATTTCAATGACGTCGGTGCCGGTTCCAGAGGTGATCTCTTTACAGCTCGAGCACTCACCGCAGGAGAGGATGGTCTCGTTTTCAAAACGTGCGCTCTCACATCGGATCGCTTTTGCGAAAATTCGCGCGATCGACGTCTTACCAATCCCTCGTGAGCCCGTGAACAAATAAGCCTGGTGAATACGCTCTGAACGGATTGCGTTCACTAGCGTACGCACAACGTGGCCTTGGCCTACGATGTCGGAAAATTGAGCTGGTCGCCATTTGCGAGCCAACACAACATATGAAGAGTTTACCCCACCACTCTTTTGCATTTGAGGCGTGGAACATACAAAGACATGCCTAGATAAACAAGCGGAAAGATTAAGGAATTGCCGCACGCTGCTGGCGCATCAGGCTGTCACGCTGCGACACCTTGAGACCCGCATCCAGAGCAGGTCCTCTGAGCGAGCGACCTTACCTCGACTCAGGAGTGAACGGGCACTCACTGAAAACGAAGGTTCGAACAACTGATGCTTGGACTGGGAATGGAGCATAAGTACACCCATTATCGGTACACACCGGCTTCATCGGAGCTTCAACAGGGCAACTCATGCCTTCGCTCGGTACACAATCCGGAGTGTTGTAAGGATCAGCGGTTCTCGGAATAGTTGAAATCAGAACTGCGGAGTCACTGGGATAGTCGATTTGGTAAAACTCCGAAGTGGGATTTTTATCCAATAATGCCGACAAAAGAGGCCCTGCGTGCTTCACGTTACCCTTGATGCAAAGCTGTCCGTTGTCGATGTTGTTACAAATCGATGCGGCGTCCAGTGAAGTATTCGATTGGGAGCTGAGCGACAGTTGAAACGAACTGTCTTGGTATGCGCCAGCGGTTGGAGTCTTCAGCCAGGCTTCGCAAGCGGAGTTCGCAAAAGAGTTACTTGCGGAAACTACGGCGAACAAGACGATCAAAAAAGTCTTCATAAAATACCCTCTTTAATTAACAAGAATCGAGGGTTGCGACCGTATAATTCACCGCGTCAGATGTCAAGTTAGACTATTATTTGGTCAATTCTGGGCGAAAGTCCGATGCTTCAATCAACGGGATTTTCCGGGAGTGGAGTTCGATGAGCAGCTTTTCGTTGAAGTCACTTTGGACGGATCCGGCATCGTCCATTTCGTTGATCCAGCACCCGATCGAGATGAGTTGATACCCTTCAGCGAGGTTCGAGAGGTTCACCCACTTGCCACGGTCATGATCGGCCTTCGGGATCTGGTCCAAAATTTTCAAACTGATGTCCTTAATTGTCTGAAACTCGACTGTATAAGGAACGCGGATCTGAGTGGTGCAGGTCGTCCCGCGGCCTGGCTCTGAATAGTTCACGAACTTGGTGTTTACCAAATCAAAGTTCGGAACGATCAGGGTGTTTCCATCGCCAGTTCGGATGCGAGTGCTTCGGAGTCCAATGACCTCGACGTCACCAGTCCATCCCGCCAAGCTCACCCGGTCGCCGGGTCTGAGATTTCTATCAATGATGAGCATGAACCCCGAGATCATATTGGAGAGCGTCTCTTTGGCCGCGAGACCGACAGCCAACGAACCGACTCCCAAGGCAGTGATCAGCGAAAGCACGTCATAGTCAAAGTGCTTGAGCACCATGATACCGCCGCTTGTGAACACAAAGAGCGTGATGAGGTTGCGGGTCAGCGGGAGAAAACCCTGCTGCAAAGTCTGTGTGGTGGCTTGACCGTTGCGACTCGAGCCTAACTCGATGCCGACGAAAGCGGCGTGACGGATGAGTGAAAGCAGGATGAAAACCGTCGCGACATAGGCGCCGTTGTCCAACCAAAGAATGGTTTTAGGGGGGAGGGGTGCGACGTCGAGAAACGCTCTGAGCCCGATGACGTAACCAAGATTGATGAAGTAGGAGGTGAGTTCCCAAACTAACCGCCCACCTTTGCGTTTACGAAAGGCTCCGATGAAAGTTCGGAAGGCTCCGATTGAAATCAAGGTGATCGCGGCGACCGTGATCGCTTCAACCCATTCGCGTAACATTGGCGGAAAGAACTCTCGTAGGAAACCCATTGGGGCAGTTAATCATAAGTACGTTGAATTTCAACTCATCCAGTGTCAAAGTCCCTCCCGTATGCGCGGACAACCCGGACAACTTGAATTCTCTGTCAGAAGCGGAGCTATCCAGATCGCTTGGAATGACGAGGGGCTTTTGACCCGCGTGCAAATTTTTTCTGCGGGCGGGCAGGGCAGTCTCGACGACAGCCCTTGGGTTCCCAAGCGAGCCATTCGCTTAATTGAAAACATGGTCGACTACTTTGACCGCGGTTCTCCGCTTGATCAAATCTCTTGGGAAGACCTCGCGATCTCCGAATGGTCTGAATTTCAGAAAAAAGTTTATCAGGCGACCTCCCTCATTCCTCACGGTGAGACACGGACCTATGGTTGGGTTGCTCATAAGATCGGAAAAACTCTCGCTTGTCGGGCCGTGGGTCAGGCTCTCAGTAAAAATCCAGTTCCTTTGCTCGTTCCTTGTCACCGAGTAGTTTCCAACCACTCGCTCGGGGGCTTCATGGGCGAGGACGATCCTGATGCGCCAGTTGTCGGTTTGAAACGTCAGCTCTTGGATCTCGAGCATGACTTCAAAAACCCGGCCTTTTCTTTTTTTGGTAGCGCGGCGCAAGCATGAATTCTGACATGAAGTCTGGCATTCGGAACTTTCTGGCACGCGCAGGAGTTCCCCTTGTTGCGTTCCTCGCTGCTCTCGGAACTTTTTGGGCCTATCAGCGCGGGGGGCATGATTTTGATGTCTTCTATTTTGCGTGGAAGCTTGTTCTTCAAGGTCACGGATTAGAAATTTATAGCAACAGTCCCGATCGTTATCTCTACGCGCCAGGGTTTGCCTGGGTGCTTGCACCTTTGGGTTTACTCCCGAAGAGCGTCGCTCTCGCAGTCTGGTCCTGCCTTGAAGCGTGGGTTCTTGCGTTGATGATTCGCGCGTTCGCCATTGGACCCGGTGAAAAAGATAAAACGGCTCTCGGTCTCTGTGCCTGCGCGGCGCTCGTCATGACTCGCGCAATTCTCATTAACTTTCAATACGGCCAGATCAATCTTCTCATCTTGGGTGTCTGTGTCTGGGCGCTTTGGATTCACTTAGAATCAGGGTTAGAATCAAGTGCTCTCACTTCCAAATGGCAAGCCGCTCTTTCTTGGTTCTTGCTTGGGGTTCTCGCTGTTTCTAAAGTTTTTGCGCTTCCATTACTTTTGCTGCCTTGGGTTCGCACGAAGAACGTACCGCGCGCGAGACTGCTTGCGGAGCGCCTGGGCTCTGTCACCGGCGTGGTGCTCACGCTCTTAGCTCCGGTCATCAGTGTGGGCTGGGGCGCTGCTTACCATTTGCTGTTTTCCTGGAGAGAAGCCCTTCTTCAAAAGGGATTACCGGAAGAATCCCATAACCAAAGCTTTGTCGCCTTTTTGAATCACTACTTCACCGCGGCCCCGACCCACGTCATTGCTCTTGGCCACATTTGGCGGGTCCTTGGGCATGACATTCTTTCGGCAGATACGATTTCGCTTCTTTCGCTCGCGTGGACGTTTACGTGGATGGGCGTTCTTCTCGTCTGGCTTCTCAAAGGCGCGATGGAAGATCGCCTTCGCTGGATCGCCGTTGCGGTCGGACTTCTGATCGTTCCTTCACATCTGGTGTGGAAGCCTTACTTTGTTTTTAGCATTCCGCTAGCAATGGTGTTGGTCCTGCAGAAGCGCTCCCGTGCGTTTCAGCTTTGCGTGGCTTTCGCGCTGATCAACCTCACGAGCTTTGACATCATTGGCGGAACCGTAGCGGGCTATATCGAGGCTGCGTCCGTTTTCCTCTGGGTCCATCTCGCGCTGATGATTTCAGTGATGGCCAGCGATGAAAAACCTGCAACGACTTTCGATTGAGGTCGTGCTCATGAGGTTGCGTTGGAATTCAACCAAGTGACGCTCAACGGCTTATGCAGCGAACACTGAAACTATCGTTGCGGGAGTCGAAGGAATCGAGAAAGTACATGGAGTCGGCATAGGTGAAGGACCTGACGTAGTACCCACTGATAGGGGCGCCTTCGTAGCCACCGAAGTAGTAGGCATAATTCCCAGCCCTTGGATTAAGCGACGAAGACGCAAAACTGCGACCATATTGAGCATCTCCAAGATTCTTAGCCTGGTCGGGAAAAACCGCGAACAAGTCTTTTTCTCCTTGGTCCGTTAATGTATCTCCGTAGCTGTTCATTTCAAAATTTTTCATCAAGTTGAAGTAATCTTGAGCACTAGGGAGACTTCCTCCAATTTTCGCGCAAGCTTCGGTTGCGGGACTATCCAAGATTACGTTATTTAGATCCGGCTTGATTGCTTCGTTAGTAAAGTCGCCTTGATAGGAACTCCAAATCGCTCCGCTTGGATCTTTCCACGCTTTTCCAAAACTTCCGGGGCCTCCGACTTGCGTGAAAGTTGCAATCGCCTTTCCATTTGAATCACGAGTCGTATAAGTGCCATCCGCCTGAACGGTGGTTGTACCTACGGCTGCGACGGGGATTTCACTCCTGCTCGGCGCTTGTAAAACGGTAGCCGGTTCATTCGACGAAGACTTCTGATTTGGAGACGTTGGCGCTGAGGATTGCGACGATGTTCCGTTACATCCTACGATACCGGAACTTAAAATGGCGAGCGCTGTCATTATGGTGAAGTTCTTTTTCATTTCAATAAACCTTTCCTAACGAGGAAGTGTAAATTTTTCGAGATAGACACAGCACTCAGGAGGCAGAACATTTGCTATTAGGAAGGGGAAGCAGCGATTTTGCCCCTGCCGCAATAAGCGTTTGAATTCCATTGCAGTTTCGACTTTGCGAATCAGGCGATGCAAGAAGCAAATCTAGCGCTGTTTTTCCTTCTGGAGTTTTAGCATTCACATCAGCGCCACTTTTAACCAAGATATTGACCACTTCAGGAATGAGATTATCGTCACTATCAACTAGAGCCTTTGTACTCGCTTCCTCCTTGGCCAGGAATAGGAGGAGCGTGAGTCCATTTTTATCCAAAGTGTTTACACCGCCGCCTTCCGAAATCAATAACTGAAGGTTTGCAAAAGGGTGCTGCATTCTAGGCGATCTATTACCAGTAGGATCCGTGGTGGCAGCCATTGCTGCATATTCCAGTGCGTTTTCGCCATTTTTATCTGCCGAGAAAATATTAGCGTGCTGACCAATCAAAAAACGAATGGCATCTGTCGTAGGAGTCTCGGCGTTGTCGTAGCCTCCTTGAGCTGCATACATGAGTGCTGTTATGCCATTTTCATCTCCCCCATCCACTGGGGCTCCGGCTGATAAGAGAACTTGCATCCTCGCAATGCTACTATTTGGATCATTAGCGCCCATCCGAAGAGACTCAGGTAGAGCAAAAAAGAGATCGGAGCCGCCCGGGAGATTCACTTGAGCGCCGCCTGCAATAAGCGCCTTCATGACAGGGATCGAATTATTTGAGGCCGCACAACCGAGGGGCGTTCGAATCAAACCTTCGTCCTGCTCATTCATTTGTACGTTCACGTTTGCCCCAGCGCCGATGAGCTGTTGCACAACATCTACGGAGTCCAAGCAAGATGCCGCGTATAGAGCGGTCCAGCCGTATGTAGTTGGGGAGGCGGATGCTGAGGAGTTGGTTGAGTAGTTCACTGATGCTCCCGCTTTCAGAAATTCTGAAATAACCTCGGCAGGAAGTTTAGACTCAGCTGCGGCATACAGAGGAGCATCTCCATCAGTATTAGTAGCGTTGACCTGAGCCCCAGCGGCGAGCAAGATCGCGGGAATTTTCATTCTGTTTGTCAGATCGCCTTGATGGGGAACGACTGGTTGATGAATATAAAGCCCATTTCCTACGATGACGCTACCAGCACGAGTATAGTAAAGTAATGCGTCGTTTCCGGAATTGTCGATGGCGTTGACCTTAGCCCCAGCAGTGATTAGCGCCTGGACGACATTAGGATTAGGATTATTAAGTGAGGCTGCCATGAGGGCAGTTTCACCATCAGAGCCCGGGCCATTGATAAGAGCCCCGGCTTTCATGAGCTCCTGAATAACCTCGAAATTTGAATTATCATTTGCAGCAGCCAAGAGCGCGCCTTGCATGTCTGAAGGAACATGTCTGGTGTCCGCGTTCCACGAGGGCATCCATTCTGTTAAAAGATGGTGCATGACATCGGGAGTATTCGTGGGTGCCGCTGCCAGTATTTCATCAACAATATACGTGTAAGAACCGCCTGAATTACTCGAGTAGACAGTCCGAATCGCGAGGCCTCCAAGTTTCACTAGGGTTTGGATGAAGTGCCAGTCACCATAGGCTAGACTCAGACTAAAGAGAGAGTATGTGGAATTCATGCCGACGTTAGCGTTAACGTCGGGCTTTGAATACAGTTCATAAAGCTTCAAAAATTCGTCTTCGCGATCCGCATGAATTGAACACAACAAAGGTATACGAGTAAGCCCTTGTCCGAAAATTGGATTATCGACGTTGTAATATTGATTGCCTAAGACTCCTGGATGGGCCTGTACGAAATCCTGAACGTCATTAATAGTTGATGAAGGGTTCTCTGTAATTGAGCAAAGGCCACAAACGTCCGGATATTTTTTTTCGTTTTGGCCGGTGCCGCTACAAAAAGGAATCGAGGCAGTTTGATTGCCGGCTTGAAGACTCTTTACTCCGCTTGCATTATTTCCGGTACTTGGGCCATTTGAACTATTTGAGCCAGAATTACAACTTACTAAGAATAAACTTAGGCCGAGAAGGGGTATGCCTGTTTTGATCGTAAGGTTTTTCATTACGGTTGGTATAATTGAAATGTGTCTTAGTCTCAATCGAGATGGCTTGTTCAAGACGGCGAGTTTTTTCATAAATATCCTAAAATTTCCAAGCGTTCGTTGGGTGCATTTTCGCTAATAAACGACCTAAGATCATTCGCGCACAAACTATAATACCCGACTAAATTAATCAACTGTGCGTTTTGTCCCCACCTTCAACCCTTTTCGGGGCGCGCATGGAGAGCGTTCACTTTGCTCTTCTCGATTTCAGCAGTAACTGACCGGCGAACCTTCGAGCTTCACTGATGAACTTGACCGAGAACTCGACAAGAAAATGCCCTGCCCCTGTTCAAATTATGATTATGAAGGCAATTAACCACTTGATTTAAATGACCTTATTCAATTATTGACTAATTTAGTCAACTACTGTAAATATACTGTCCGTGTGGCTGGTCCCGACAGTTGATTATCGGACATAAAAAGGTTGGTAGTGAAAATGAAGAAGCGAATTGGACTTGGTTTTCTTGTAGTAGCAGCATCGATGTTCTCGCAGCACCTGTTCGCAGATTCCGTCGCGAACCCAAAAGTTAACTCAAATCAATCGGAAACTTGTATCACTTCCAAAACGGATCCCTACGATCTTGGTGAGCTTGTCCGCGCAGGTGACAACAAGGGAAAGTGTATGAACACTTCCATTCGTCGTCCAGCCGTTATTCTTTCCGAAGACGATACAAAGATCGTGATAGCAAACTTTTATCACGACGACGCTTATTGGATCGCCGAGATGCCCAAGACAGGCATCGACCAAGTTATTTTTCAAATTGCGCAGTTCCCGGATTCAGTTCCTTTCATTGAATTTTCCCATACTCAGCTTCGCTTCGTGATGAAGGCCGGTGAGACGATCAAACTCACACCGCAAGATACCGCAAGTAAGCTTGCACCAACTGAGATCGATCAGTTCAATCTCGTCGATCAAGTCACGGGTCCAAAAGGTGAGGATGAGTTCGCAGCAGCGCATGCCATCGGCCCGAACTACGGA
>Ga0302315_10000872_pt1 | contig 32545 bp, 34 predicted proteins | sample III_Palsa_N3_1_FD_200532 | JGI IMG/M metagenome (GOLD analysis project Ga0302315, IMG submission 200532) | Peat permafrost microbial communities from Stordalen Mire near Abisko, Sweden - III_Palsa_N3_1 | ecosystem: Environmental > Terrestrial > Soil > Palsa > Peat permafrost | place: Sweden...
TGGGATGGTGCAGACACCCTATGGTATGGTGCCTGCAACCCACGTGCACCAGGTAGACAACCACACTATTGCCAAACTGAACGGAGGCAGGTTGCAATTGATTGACATGAATAACGGCAAACTGCTGGCGGACCTTGGGACGCCCTCCGCCCAGGATCTCGCGGCAAAAGACCCGTACGCCTATGCGCGAAAGCTTGCTCAAACAGCCGGTAGTGCCTTACAGTCGGAAGCGGCACCGGCAACAACTGTGACGCCCCCCGCCGTTAAAACAACCCTGGGTACCAACCCCGTTTTTGGCACGACAGGGGCGACCGGCACAGATTTAGCGTCCTATTACACATCCGCCAGTTTATCAGGCATTCAATCGCTTTCCACCAACTGGCTGGTACCCAACTTCCCGTTGGACACCATTAATCCGGTCACAATATTTTACTGGAATGCGTTGGACGGAGGCGCGCTTCAGCCTGTATTGCAGTATGATCAGGGCTATGGCAATGCCTACACCCTGGCAAACTGGTACTTCACGGACGGTAATTATTTCCATGGAACGTTTATCCCCGTGACACCCGGGACGTCATTAACAGGGGTCATTACTTTTGTGTCAAACCCGAATGACACCACCTGGAATTATAAAGAAAGCTTTACGGGTTACCCCACCGGCGACGTGAACATCGTCAGGACAACCGAGGCGACGGACCCCGCCCTTTGCCTGGAAGCCTATACGCAAAACCTGGCACAATGGCCCAACCAACCGTATATGGCTTTTACGAATATAGATGTGACCATGCGCTCCGGCACCCCTCCGGCTACCCTTACCTGGACCGCGGGTGGTGGCAGCGTTCCTGTGACGCCTTCCGGGCTCAATACGGTCATCGTAAATAACAGCACTACGAATGGAGAAGTGGATATGTATTTCGGGGATGGGACGGGCCTTACTCCAGATTCCAGCTTCCAGATTGTTTCAGCGGACAATGGCACCAGCGTACTGGACATCACCGGCGGGGCGACATCAGCGGGGACCAAAGTAGAGTTATATACGGACAATTCTCCGGTATCCCCCAATCAGGTATGGAAAGCAGTCGCGCTACCCGGCGGTTATTATAAATTTGTTGCGGGGAATAACTCGAATATGGTCCTTGACGTGACCGGCGCCGCAAGCACGAACGGCACGCAAGTGGAGATATGGAACGACATCGGTTCTACCGCTCAACAATGGAAAGTGGTTCCTGTCGGCGGTGGCTACAATACGTTGTCTCCGGTTTGCGCCCCCTCGTCATACCTGGATGTGTATAACGGAGGTACGGCCAATGGCACTAAAATAGAGATATGGACGGCCAAAACGGGGAATCGTCAAAAATTCAAATTCGTGCAGCAATAAGGCGCTCATTAAAGCAATAACTGATTAAAAAGGCTGTCTTTAAATAGACAGTCTTTTTAGTTTAGCATAACTTATAAAACGTCCTTTAGTATAGCCACGGCTCTTTCCTGCTCCTTGAAATTCAAAGAGGCGAACCCCAGTCCTACCGAATTGTATTTTATGGCTCCGGTATCGTAATCGGTTCCGTCACTCAGGATCAGGCCTTTTTTGGAGGCTCTTTCAACGACGGTGGGCAAATGGCTCTTTAAGAAATTCGTCCAGATCGACATCCCCCCTTCGGGAACGTTGAAGGATACCTGTTCTCCCAATTCGTCCCGTAGCAGTTTGCCAAAATGATCCCTCCGCTCCCTGTACAGTTTTACGGATCGCTTGATATGCCTGGCGATGGTACCGTCCTTGTATAATGCGGCAATGGCATTCTCCACCAGGCTGTCTCCCTGTGTGTCTATCGACTTGCGCAGGTAGGTGGCGGTGCGGATGAATTCCCTGGGTGCTACGATGAATCCCACCCTGATCGCCGGAGCCAATGATTTACTCAGCGCCCCGATATAAATGACGTTCCCATTCCTGTCATGGCTCGCCATTGGCATCATCGGTTTGCCGGCGTAGTGAAAATCATAATCATAATCGTCTTCGATAATGGCGAATGCATACCTGGCGGCCAGCTCAAGGAGGTGGACACGCCGCTCGGGACTCAGGGTCACGGTGGTGGGATGATGATGATGCGGGATCACATACACCATCCGGATGGCCTTGTTCCGGCAGAGTTTTTCCACCTGGATGGTATTGATGCCGGCTCCATCCACGGGGATGTAGTTTATGCGGGCGCCCGCCTGTAAAAAAGTCCGGTTGGCCCCGACATAACCGGGGGTTCCAACAATGACTTCTTCGCCCGGTTTTATAAGGATGGATGTCGTCAGGTAGATCCCCATTTGGGTACCCTTTGTTATCAGGATATTTTCCGGCGTGATCGATACCCCCCTCGTATCACATAGAAAGTCAGCCAGGGTCTCCCGCAGATAAAGGGTCCCTTGCGCTCCTCCGTAGGTCAGGTATTTCTTATGGAAAGTCTGCCGGGATAGCCTCCTGATGCTTCGGATCAGGTCCTCTATCGGCGCCAGGCGGAAGTCTGGAAAGCCAGGGTTTAACACCAACTTCCCCGCCGGCGGAAAATCTCCCGGTGTATCGATGGGAACGATCCATTTATCATCATAGCTAAAGCCCGGATTTTCAGGCAGCTTGAACACTTTCGAATGGTCACCCAGGCCCGTCGGGGACAGGAAGGGCAGATCTACTTTCACAAAGGTCCCCCGTTTCGGGCGCGTAAGGACCCACCCCTGCGAATCCAGTTCATTGTAGGCGGCCACCACCGTCATCCGGTTGATCTGCAACAGGCCGGCCATCTGTCGGGAACCGGGCAGCCGTTGCCCCTTCCTGAATCTTCCCTCCTGGATATTTTGAATGAGGGCATTGGCGAGCTGCAGGTAAACCGGCACGTCGGAGGTTTTACTGATAACGAGCATCTCCCCTATTAATTGCATAACTGGATTAGCTGAAATCTTAAAACTGGACTATTTAGATAATCCAGTAAAGATATAGCTTTGGATACCGAATTGATCAGTCATTAGCGAAAGTATAGCCATGAAATACATACTCCTCTTTCTATTACTAGGCGTATCCATATTCGGACACGCCCAGATCATCGACTCGTTTCCCCTGCCACGGCTGACCTTTGATCCAAAGGGAGAATTGGTCATCACCGCCTCCCCGAATTCATCCAGCCATGACTTTGATTTCCTCGTGGGCAAATGGACAATGAAGAATAAGCATCTTAATTCACGGTTGAACAACTGTAAGGAATGGACCGAATTCGAAAGTACCGTGGAGAATTTTAACGGACTGGAAGGAATGGGCAATTTCGATATCGTCCGAAGCAATACCCACGGAAAAATATACGAAGGCAGGACCATCCGTATATTCGATCCTGCGTCCAAACTCTGGAGGTTATACTGGATCGACAGTAATGGCGGCCCGATAGACCCTCCCGTAGTAGGTTCGTTCAATAACGGGATCGGCCTGTTCTTTTGCAAGGATTTCCAGGTAGGAAGACCGGTTATCGTAGTGTTTAAATGGGATAAGACAAACCCTGAGATGCCGGTTTGGAGCCAGGCGTTCTCCGACGACAATGGAAAGACCTGGGAGTGGAACTACACCAATACTTCCTACAGGGTCAAATAGGGCAGATGGCGGGCAAAGCCCACGCACGGGTCCTTGGGACAAAATAAAAACGCCCCGTTTCGGGGCGTCTTCATTATGGATGCGAATATAATTTATACACGAGCGTCCCGGATGGGGGTTCGCCCTCATTTCCACCGGTATATCCTTCCAGGGCCAAGGTTCCGCCGGTAGGATTGGTATTATCCCCGGTGACAATTTCAGAATTCACCAAGGTGCTCCAGGCGACGAACTCTCCGGAGGGAGTGTACCATGCATAATTTTCAATCACCGTGGCATTTGCCTTGGACCCCCGGTTTGGGGAAAATGAGCTTAACAGCAGTACTCCAGTCAATAAAGGCAGGGACAATAGAACTTTGATCTTTTTCATCTGAAATGTTTAGCGATTAATAAGGAAACCATATCATTTTAAAGATACAAAAGAGCCTGAAACAAACAAGGACATATTTTTGCCAACATTCACCAAAATATTATATGTTTGGGGTTGCTTTGTTTTAAACAGCCCTCATGAGCCAAATGAATAGTTCCGGAAATTCAACCAACAGGATACTTTTAGCCAGTCTTATCGGAACGACCATTGAGTTTTTTGATTTTTATATCTATGCCACGGCGGCAGTGCTGGTTTTTCCTAAACTATTCTTTCCGTCAGCGGATCCCAATTCAGCTACCCTTCAATCTTTAGCCACCTTTGCGTTGGCCTTTTTTGCCAGGCCATTGGGCGCGGCTTTATTCGGTCATTTTGGAGACCGTAAGGGCCGCAAAGCCACTTTGGTTGCCGCATTGATGACCATGGGACCTTCTACGGTCGCCATTGGTCTTTTACCGACTTACCATTCTATTGGCATTGCCGCCCCCCTCCTGTTGGCGCTGTTCCGCTTTGGCCAGGGTCTCGGCCTGGGTGGCGAATGGGGCGGCGCCATATTGCTGGCAACGGAAAATGCCCCTCCCGGTAAAAAAGCATGGTACGGGATGTTCCCGCAATTGGGCGCACCCATTGGGTTTTTAATATCCAGCGGTACATTTCTCCTGCTTGGCAAAGAGCTGACCGATCAGCAATTTTTTGATTACGGCTGGCGTATTCCGTTTATCGCAAGCGCCATTCTGGTTTGGGTGGGTCTTTATGTTCGCCTAAAACTTACGGAAACCCCCGACTTTTTAAAGATCGTTAAGAACAATGAGCGGGTCAGGATACCGGTGATTAATGTGCTTGTCAACCACACAAAGGTAATCGTGTTGGGCACCTTTGCCTCTATCACCACATTTTTACTGTTTTATTTAATGACCGTGTTTACCCTAAGCTGGGGCACCTCCGCTTTACGCTACGCAAAGGAGAGCTTCCTTATTGCTCAAATGATCTCCATGTTGTTCTTTGGTCTGGCTATTCCCCTCTCGGCGATATTGGCCGACCGCTATGGCCGCGGTAAGATCCTGATCTTCGCGACCATTGGCATTTTCATATTCGGCTTGTCCTTTTCTCCCCTGTTCGGCACGGGGAATTGGGGAATAACCGTCCTCTTCCTCGTCCTTGGAATGTTTTTAATGGGCTTGACGTATGGCCCCTTGGGAACTGCACTGGCCGAAATATTCCCGGCATCTGTCCGTTATACCGGAGCATCCTTGTGCTTTACATTGGCGGGCATATTGGGCGCTTCCCTGACTCCCTATCTCGCCACCACCCTGGCGAAAAATTACGGCCTTCCCTATGTGGGGTATTACCTTTCCATTGCTGCAGCCATCACTTTGGTAGCCTTATTGGCCGCCAGACCCTCCATGAAAGAATAATGTTGAAATTATTTTGGCGGCGGTTGTCCGGATTTGAGATCTGAGATTGTCTTTATTTTTTTTAATTTCATCAGTGCTTTGCTCCGGGCAATCGGTGCTTTGCCCCGGGCAGATGCACCGGGAGAACCGTGTGTGCTTAATACCTTGAAAATCAATTATAAATAATATTAATGCCATGGAAAGGTTTATGCTGATCGTAAGGGAAGACCTGGAAAAAATCGGTCGCCTTACTACTGAGGAACGCTTTGCGGCTTCCCCCAATATGCTCGACTGGGTCAAGTCCCTCGCCGAATCGGGGAATTATATTGGCGGGGAGCCGCTGGCGGTCACCGGAAGATATGTAAGTAAGGACGAAGTCCTCTCCGACGGGCCTTTTATTGAAGCAAAAGAGGGTATCAGCGGTTACGACATTATTCTGGCCGAAAACCTAAACCAGGCGGTGGCCATTGCGCAAACCTGCCCCATGGTCATGCTGGGACTGGCAATAAGAGAAGTAAGGCCGATACAGCCCATGTTTGATATATAATGGATACCGTACAGCAGGAAGTAGATCATCTTTACAAGCAACATTTTGGGAAAATGGTTGCGTCCCTGCTCTATTCCTGGCGTGATATCGACCCGGAAACCGCTGAAGACATCGTCCAGGATTCATTTTCTTCGGCCCTTACCGACTGGAGACTGAAGGGAATCCCGGCAAACCCGATGGGATGGATTTACAAAGTTTGCAGGAATACGGCACTCAATAAGATAAAGAAGAATAAACGCCTGGAGGCGCTTTCTGAAAAAACAGACCAGGGATGGGCGGAAGATAGGTTCAGTGAATCGGCCTTTGAGGATCAACCATTGAGAATATTATTTGCCTGCGCCCACCCAGATCTTTCTCCCAAGGCACAGGTGGTTATTACGCTAAAATATGTGGTAAACCTTAAAGTGGAGGCCATCGCCAGGATTTTCGGAATGACGATTGATGGTGTGGATAAGCTCCTTTTACGGGCAAGGCAAAAAATAAAAGAGGAGAAGATCATTTTAGAAGAACCCCACCCGCAAGCGTTAAAACAAAGGCTGTCTATTGTCCATAAAATCATCTACCTCACCTTTAACGAAGGTTATAAGTCATCGGCGGGAAAAGAGATTATAAGGGAGGAGCTTTGCGAAGAAGCGTTGCTTTTGAATAAAGCCCTTTTGGACAGCCATTTAAGCAACAAGGAAACGAAGGCGCTTCATGCATTGATGCTGTTTAACTGCGCCAGGTTTAAATCAAGGTTCGCCGCTTCGGGGGAACTCTTAGACCTCGAAAACCAGGACAGATCCCTTTGGAACTCCGATCTGATCTTTCTGGCGCATGATTTTTTGACAAGATCGCAGAGTCGGGTTATCTCCAAGTATCATTTGGAGGCCGCCATTGCCTGTTTGCATTGTGCGGCGACAAGTTTTGAAGATACCGATTGGAAAACAATTGCCCAACTTTATGCGAGGTTGTTGCATCTCCATCCCAATCCGTTTGTCGAATTGAACTATGCCATCGCCCTGTTTTACGCGGAAGATAAGGTGGCCGCCTTTAAAATATTACATGAGTTGCAGCATCATGCCATTCTAAATCAATATTACCTTTTGAACATGACCCTTGGGAAATTCCACTATTTAGAAGGTGACAACATCACAGCAAGGCAATTCCTGTGTAAAGCATACCACCAAACAGACGCCATCCAGGAAAAAGACTTTATTCAACACATGATTGACAAACTGGAAGATCATGCCTAAATGCCCGTTCTAATGAAATTAATTTTCTTTCTGCCTGCCCTATTGCCTTTAACGAGTGAATGCCAGGGAAGCCTACCTATTGTTGCAGGGAAAAATATTGCCGTTGTTCAAACGGAATATGGGGAATTACACGGTTACATTCACAATGGCATTTATACTTTCAAAGGAATACCCTATGGAAAGGCCACCCGTTTTATGCCTGCGGAGAAACCCAATTCATGGACAGGCATTCGCAGCTCCATGACTTACGGTCCCACCTGTCCGACTAACGAGGCGCCTGTTTTTAAAGATGAATTTGAATTTCCTTTTAACCGTTCTCGCGGATATTATGTCAACGAGAACTGTTTGAACTTAAACATATGGAGCAAAAAAATAAATGGTATTGAAAAGAAGCCGGTGATGGTATGGCTTCATGGCGGTGGATTTTCATCCGGGTCATCGGTGGAATTTCCTTCTTACGACGGAGAAAGTCTCAGTAGAAAAGGAGAAGTCGTCGTTGTGAGCATCAATCATCGTTTAAATACCTTAGGCTTCCTCGACTTATCGGCTTACGGGGACAAGTACCGGTATTCTGCCAATGTAGGCGTCATGGATATTGTATCCGCCCTGACCTGGATCAGGGATAATATCTCAAAATTCGGGGGTGATCCGGGTAATGTGACGATTTTCGGGCAATCGGGGGGCGGCGCCAAAGTAACCTGTTTAATGAATACACCCTCCGCCAAAGGGCTATTTCATAAAGCTATCGTAGAAAGCGGTAGTTATCTCCACCGTTTTTTAACGCCGGAGGTTTCAAGGAAAGTGGCAGCGAAATTATTAGCCGAATTGGAACTACAACCCGACCAGGTGGATTCTTTACAGACCATCCCTTATGAACGCCTGGAGGCTGCCGGCCAGAAGGCATTAGAAGCCGTTGCCCAAACGTTAAAACCAGGGGAATTGTCTGATTTTGGCCTTGAGTGGGGGCCTGTGCAGGATGGACATTTTCTTCCCTATCAACCGGATGATTCATCCGCCATTCAACTATCAAAAGACATTCCGCTTTTGGTCGGCTCTTGCAAGAACGAGTACATGCCCTTTATGCCTGGCTCCAGAGACATTTCGATGGACAGCGCTAAAGCCAAATTACAAAGGAAGTACGGCGATAAAACGGTCGCCTATTTATCCGCCGTAAAAAAGGCGTATCCTCAAACCGTCGAGCCTTCGGACTATATCGACATCGATCTTCTTTTCAGGCCTTTGGTTATCAGACAGGCTGATCAAAAGTCATCCAGGGGAACCGCCCCTGTGTATATGTATCTTTTTGCATGGCAATCCCCCGTGTTGGACGGCGCCTATAAAGCCTATCATTGTATGGACCTCCCTTTCGTCTTTAATAATATTGCCAGATGCGAAGAAATGACCGGCGGGGGAAAGGAAGCCTATCTGCTGGCAGACAAGGTAAGCGGGGCGTGGATTGAATTTGCCCGGACCGGAAACCCTAACCACACAGGATTGCCTAACTGGCCCACCTATACCACCCAAAATGGAGCGACGATGATCTTTGACAACACCTGCCAGGTAAAAGAACATTTTGATAAGGAACTACTATCTATAGGAACAGACATTAAATAATAAAAATTTATACAATGCCTAGTACAACCAAAACAGCAAGAACATTATTGCTCATTGTCATTTTATTGATGGCCGGGCAGGGTTTTGCCCAGACGACCGCGGCTTGGGAACTCGAAAAAATGCCGGTTGATCTGGAAACCGATTATGCATTAAGTGCACTTCCTCCGCATTTGCGTAATGACGCCACCGTTTATTTGCTGGACCCTCAAAAGGGTTATTACGTGGCCCATCAAGGATCGAACGGATACATCTGCTTCGTTTCCCGGACGGACTGGGAATGGGGTGAATTCAGGAAGGACCTCTGTACACCCATCAGCTATGATGCCGAAGGCGCCCGATCGATCTTTCCGGTTTACATGGACGTGGCAGCGATGAGGGCGTCCGGAAAATTCCAGGCGGCTCAGATTAAAGACACCATTAAGAACAGGATCCTCGCGGGAGTATACAAGGCGCCGTCAAAGCCGGGTATTTCATATATGCTGGCACCGGTGATGCGTGTATATGACTCAACTCCGGATAATAATGAGATCGTCACGATAAGCGCCCCCCACTATATGCTCTATGCGTCCTATTTAGCCGATGAGAATACCCGTTTCAAACCGGGTACCGAAGGGCTGATCGTGACCAATCCAGGGAATTTGATTTTTGGGGAAGGGAAAAGCCCGTTTGGCTACGTCATTGTACTGGCAAGCGAAACAGAAAAGGCTGTTATTGTCAACGATGGTAAAGACCTGTTGCAAAGGCTCGCCGACTATAAACCCTATTTTAAGACTCAACCGGGGATGACACATCACCATGGAACGGCGGTCAAAAACTAGTTATAGTTGCATGGAGTTCCGTACATTAGGGAATGAAATGCCTCCTCCTTCTTATGCCGTTTTTGGGAGCCTCCTCCATTTTTGCACAATCCACATTGCCTATGATCAAAGCTACTTCTAAAAGTGTGTCGATCAACGATGGAGGGTTTTTAGATAAAAATGTATGGACGCTTTCCCCGAAGGCCAGACCGGACGTGTTTACAGCGGATAGAACGAGAAAAACAAAGTGGGTTACTTTTTATACGGATATCGATTCTATAAGGGTTAAAGTCAGGCCTGGAACAAAATATAACTTTATAATATTATTAAACGGCAAGGATTCCTGCTACACTCAAATTGCAAGCGCCATCGCTCCGGAAAACAGGCTGGAAAGAAATATTGATACGCACGATACCCTTCCTTTTACACTGACTTCATTCAATGCTATCCGGGTAAAAGCTATTATTAACGATGCAGATACGTTAAACTTTTATTTTGATACCGGCTCTTTCGATTTTCGTTTAAAGAAGGAGGTACTACCTAAGAATACCAAGGTATTTAAATTACAAATGGGTCACCTGGTCTGGAACAATCCAGCCATCGCCCCCACTGTAGTAACTGCGCACGAGATGGATGGAAAATTCGGCTGGAACCTGTTTGAAGGCAAGACGGTTGAAATTGACTATGATCATAACCTTTTAATCATCCACTCCCGATTACCCAAAGCGTTGAAAGGCTACGTCAAATCCAAGTTGGAATTTGTCCGTTCTTTTGTCTGTGCTAAAGGAAGCTTTGAAATAGAAAATAAGAAATATCCGGGCGATTTTTTATTTGACACCGGTTCCGATCAGGCGGCTATCATTGATAGTACCTGGGCAAGCAGGCTACACTTCCCTGCAAATTTAACGCTTATTAAGTCGTCTGTACTTAGGGACCCCAGGGGAGTAGAATATAAAACGAAAGTAGTCCTTGCCCCCCTTCTGAACATCAATCATTTCGACCTTACAAATATCCCCACACTGGTTTTAGGCAGTAAAAACCCGGCCGGCTTTGAGATCAATGATTTGGGCAATGATCTTTTAAAGCGATTTAATATGATACTGGATTTTAAGAATGACTGCCTATACCTGAAGCCCAATAAATTAATGGGGGTGAAGTACAGGGCAAACTCATAGGATACGGCAATACACCTACCAATGAGTGCACAGCACAAACAAACGCCATGATAGAAGCGTTCCTCAAAGATCCTGCCGTCGCGGGGGCCTAATGCCGGGCGTGTATTTTCTCGTATAGCATCCTCTGCAAATCATCGTTGGTCATATGGTTGAGTTGCTCCTCCTCCACTTCAATGAACCCTGTTTTGTGCGCCAGGGTACCCACTACATACATTTTGCCATGGGGAACCGCTTCCCCGGTTTGTGGGTGTTTTTTTGATATATTGATGACAACATCTTTGCTCTTAGACATTCTGTCAAGATACAACAAAGAATGAGAACTAAAAACGGCCTTCCGGGCGCAGTGGCGCCGTTATCTTGATAACGGCGTCTCTGCGTTCTTATCCATTTTAACGCCTGAATATCCATCAATACCCATTTCCGGAACATCCAAGCCGTGTAATTCAACATCGGCACTTACCCTGTTGCCCACCAGCTTATTCAACAATTTGAACATCACCCAGCCGGCAAGGCCAATAAAAATAAGATTGGTCGCAGCCCCTATGAATTCTGCCACGAATTGTCCCCCGTCGCCGTAAAACAATCCCTTTACATTCCCTTTCACTCCGTTTAAACCGTCGCCGTAGGTACCGTCAGCAAACAATCCTAAGGCTAAAACACCCCATATTCCGTTGGCGCCATGTACTGCAATGGCTCCCACGGGATCATCGATCCTCATGTGTCTTTCTACATATAAGCTGACTTCTACCACAAGGACGCCGGCTAACAGCCCTATAATCATCCCTCCCATAGGGGATACGAATGCACAGGGTGCGGTAATGGCCACCAGCCCTGCCAGCAAGCCATTACACATCATGCTCACATCGGGTTTTCTACCCCTTATAAACCATATCCACAAAGTAGCGGTCAAGGTACTGGCACAGGAAGCGATCATGGTATTGAAGGCTACTACTGGGAATCGAAGATCGGTTCCCGAAAGGGTGGATCCGGCATTGAAACCGAACCAGCCAAAAGCCAGGATCAGGGTCCCCAATACGACCATGGGTATATTGTGACCGGGTATGGCATTCGGTGTTTTGTCTTTATTGTATTTACCTATCCTGGGGCCGATCATCCTCGCGCCTACAAAGGCGAGCACGCCGCCGGTCAGGTGTACGACGGAAGATCCGGCAAAGTCAAGATGCCCGTGTCCCAGACCAAAATTTACTCCCAACTGGGACAACCAACCCCCACCCCATACCCAGTTGCCATAGATCGGATAGATCACTCCTCCAACGATGAAGCCTGAGATGGCAAAAGACGCGAACTTCCACCGTTCGGCCATAGCCCCGGTGGGAATAGTCGCTGCGGCATCCATAAACACGGTCTGGAAGACAAAAAAACCTAATACACCCACGTCGTAGATTCCATTCATGAAAAAGCCCTTGGTGCCAATCAATCCGAATGTATGGCCAAACAGGTGGAAGGACACTTCCTGGTTCAAGCCGTCAAACCCACCTAATGTACTCAAGGGGCCCAGACCTCCGAACATCAAGGCAAACCCGCAAACGAAGAAGCCAAGGGCGCCGGCAGGATAAACAAACACATTCATGGCCATGGTATGCGCCACGTTTTTTGCCCGGGTAAGGCCGGTCTCCACCAACGCAAAGCCCGCCTGCATAAAGAATACCAGAAAGCCGGCCATTAACAACCAGACCATATTGATACCGATCTTATTTTTACCCACCTGATCGGCGACTTCCGCTGCCGTAGGTGCACCAGGTTTGACAGCCGTGATGTCAGCCGCTGTTCCGGTGGTTACTCCACTTGGATCAGGGCTTTTGGTGGCGGTTTGCGCGAAAGAAGGTACCGAAATCACGGAGAGTAAAATGACAAGTAGTAGAACAGTTATTTTTGGAATCATTGGTATAATATTTAAAGAAAATAGTCAGGGATGAATGGGGATGGTGCGAATTAACTTTTGTCGCCAGGGCCTGCCGTAGAGGCCTCCCCTCTTGCGCCATTGCTGATCCGTACGGATTCTTCGATATTGTAACTGAATATCATACCATCTCCGACTTCACCAGTGAAAGCGGCCTTCTCGATACATGTTATGGTTTTACTTACATTGATATCCCGTAATACGATGGATATCAATATCCTGGGAATATATTGCGTGTCATAGATTGTTCCACGATAACTGTGGTGCTCCCTGGTGAGCTCATTGCCTATCCCGGAAGCCTCCCAATAGGAAAAGAAGTCAATTCCGATTTTTTTCAGTTCTGTCTTTACATCCTCGAATTTGGATGTTCTGACGATCGCTTCAATCTTTTTCATCATATGCTAATTTGATAAATAATAAACAGATTATTGTCATCTTGCACGCATTTTACTGAAACAATTTCAATAAAAATGATTTTTATTGCCAAAATCTGCCACTTTTCTACGAAAAGCGACATATATGTTAATAGTATATATATTGCCTTTTCACTTTTCAGAGGAAGGCACCATTCTGGCCGAAAGATCCGGGGCAGCCATCCCCTTGTTGAAAGGGAACATGGGTCGCTCGATTCTTTTATAGGAAAGACGATCCAGGTTTTGATCCACACCGCCCGGCGTCAGCGCCATTATCCAATCCGCTCTCATGGCATACAACTCAGGCTCCAGGTAGCCAATTTTCACCACGACGATATCTGCTTTACGGGGATTAAGGCCAAGCCTGGTAAAGTCAATTTCCTTATGATAAGGTTTGCGCATTTGCGTAACAATGACGTGCACACTTCCCACCCTGACAACCACTTCAATCTTAGCATCGGGGTCCCCGTATACTATAGATTCCACAGTCCCGGATAGCCGCACGGGAGGAGAATACCGCGCATCCACATGCGCGCCCGCATATCCATCTACATGTCCACCCACTCCAGCTTCTATAGCTTTTGTCACAAGTTCCGGTCCCGGGATGGATGCATAAATAAGGGAAGGCCCATTTTCGGGCTTAAACTCGGGACGGGCAAGTATTTCATGGAGCGTCCACGTCACGTCCCCCGCTCCTCCGGCGGTAGGGTTATCTCCCATATCGCTGATAAAAAAAGGATGCTTGCGACTGGTAAGCGCACTGTCAATGCAGTCGCTTAAATCAGCAGCCGGCGCTACAAACCTAAAACCCTCCCTGGCATTCCAAAAGCCACGAGCGAGTTCCTCTGCTGCATGGACTACTTTTTCCTTGTCATCTCCCGTGACCATTACGACGGCATGATTGCGTGGTTCATCCGCCCATGCATACCCTACCCAAATGGCCGCATCAATGATGCCACTTTGTGCCGCAGCAGGCGCTACCGCCGCGTATACGCTCTTTGCCGGTTCTATTCTTGTACTTGTTTTTTCACCAGGCAACAAGATTGGTATGGGGATCCATGCTTTGTACGCAGGTTTTCCCTTTCCGCTTTCAATCCGGTCAATAAGGTTTTCAACGGCTCGCTGCTTTGTTTCCATAGCATCTTCATGAGGCGCCAGCCTGTAACAAGTAATCAAATCGGTATTTTCCGCCAGGCGCCACGACACGTTCCCGTGTAGATCCATTGAAGTCGAGATCATGGTGTTCTTTCCCACCACTTCCCTGATTCTCGTGATAAAATCACCCTCCGGGTCATCCAGTCCCACTACGCTCATGGCGCCATGAATGTCGAAGTAAAGCCCATCATACGGGGCGTTTTTTGCAAGGGAATCCAGCGTCTTGCGGACAAGCGACTCGTAAGCCTCCCGGGTAACCGCTCCTCCCGGCAGCGCATGGCCGACTAGTGTCGGAATCCATATCGCCCTGTGACGAAGCGGAGACCCCTCGGATAAAAACGGATAAAAGGAGAAAACATCGACCCCGTATTTTGCGTGAAAAGCTTGTTCATCCGTAAGCGCCGGAGAAAATGTACTTGATTCTATTCCCAGGCCTGCAATAGCAATACGGGGATAAGGCTTAGTACCCTGTATTGCCATTGCCATGTGTGTGGCGAGACCGCATAAAAGCATTGAAAGAAAGAAGTGCTTCATATATAATATTTTTAACTCTGAGATGGAAACTCCCTGTGGAGTGTTGCTCCAGCCTTGGGGGGTAGAAATTACAAAAAAATTGTACTTTTAAGGCATCTTATGAGGCCCAAGATACCGGCACCAGTAAACTAACAAGTGTATGAACACCATCCACAATAAGGATATTGGAACAAAACAGAAAGCACTTGCCATCAATCTTGACCATGAAATTTATGGCTCTTTTGCTGAAATCGGCGCCGGCCAGGATGTGGCTGCCAATTTTTTTAAGGCGGGCGCATCTTCAGGCACTATTGCCAAGACTATGTCGGCTTATGACATGACCTTTTCCGACGCTATCTACGGAGCGCAACAAGGCCGCCGATATGTAAGCGAGTCCCGGTTGATATCCATGCTCGATCATGAGTATGGGCTCCTCATCGAACGCCTCGCCGAACAGCGGGGGGATAAAACCACGTTCTTTGCTTTTTCCGACACCGTCTCTGCGCTCAATTATCATAAAACAAATGACGGACATGGGTGGATGGGGGTACGTTTTCAGTTGGAGCCGAATGGAAGTTTCAATGATGTAGTGCTTCATGTAAAGCTATTGGATAATGATAATAATTTGCAACAGCAAGCCCTGGGAGTATTAGGTGTCAACCTGATTTTTGCTTGTTTCTATTATCACGAGGCTCCTTCCGTGTTCTTACTTTCACTGATGGACGACTTGTCTAAAGACCGTATCCAGGTTGACATGATCCGTTTTGAAGGACCTGATTTCAGCAAGGTGGATAACCGGTTAATGAGTTTGCACCTGGTGAAATTCGGCTTCTCTAACGCCGCCGTCTTCGGTCCGGACGGTAAAAACCTGCAACCTTCCGAGGCGTTGTATAAAAAACATATTGTAGTCGTACGCGGGCGCTTTCGCCCGGTCATCAATGTGCATTTGGATATGATCCACACCGGCGTTAAGCAATTTGTGCAAGAGGCCGATGTGGACAAGGCAAATGTGATGGTGATAACAGAACTCACCTTGCAATCGCTGAAAGAAAGGAACGCGGACCAAACGGCGGAAATCGATGAAAAGGATTTCCTTGACCGCGTGGACATTCTTTGTTCGCTTGGGCAAACAGTGCTGATCTCTAATTTTCACGAGTATTATAAATTGGTGGCTTACCTCTCAAAGATCACCCACTTCAAAATCGGGGTTGTCCTGGGCTATCCCAACCTGGAGTACATCTTCTCTGAAGAGCATTATGGAGACCTTCCGGGGGGTATCCTGGAGTCTTTCGCCACCTTATTCAGCCGCAAGGTGAAGCTGTTTATTTATCCCACATTGCGGGATGGGGTCATTTACAATTGTCTTAGATTTAATCCGCCCCCCCACCTCATTGATCTATATCGTTACCTGATCGCCAATAATAAAATAGAAGACATCCGGCATTACAGCGAGAACAATCTGAATGTGCAAACCGACAAGGTATTGCAACTTATCAAGCAGGGGGCTGAGGGATGGGAAGAATACGTGCCGGCCGAAGTCGCTGCCATGATTAAAGAACGCTGCCTGTTCGGGTTTGCCTGTGCAACCAATGTTGCCAAGGAAGATGTGGCTACCACCGACGGCGTCGCGTAGCGGATGCCCAGATAGATCAACACCCATGCGTGGCCTGCGCTATTTTTACACCATTGATTTGGCACCTACCTTGCTGGTCTGGTGTAAGAGAAACTTAGGCGCTATCCGGACCATGAGCTTCATGATGCGGGCCAGGCCCGGATATATTTCGTAGGTGTCGTTTTCTAACCCTTTCATCGCCGCGTCTATTAATTTACCGGGCTCCATCAGCATTTTCTCATTAAACCCTTCCTCGTTGGCGAACTTATCGCTCAATGTCGTTTTGGCCCCGGGGGCTACCAATTCAAATACTTTCACATTCGTGTTTTTTAACTGGACACGCAATGATTGGGTATACGAGCGGAGTCCGGATTTTGTGGCCCCGTATATGGGAGATATGGGAAAGGGAACAAGGGCGATGCCGGATGTAACATTCAGAATGGCAGCGGATTTCATTTTCTTCAAATGAGGCAGGAACTGTTGGACCATACGGATGGGTCCCATTAAGTTTATTTCCACTTCCCGGGTGATATTTTGCAGGTCAATGGATGTGTCATGCAGGTTGATCTTGCGCATTTCTCCTGCGTTGTTAATAAGGATATTAAGTTCAGGAAACTGATTGGTCACTTTCTGGTACAATTGGGTGATTTGTTCCGGATTACTGACGTCGCTTTGAAATGTATGAATGGGGGGCCACTTCTGCTTTATCTGTTCCAGTTTGGCCTGATCTCTTCCTGTAATAATCACCGTATTTCCCAAATGAAGTAGTTTGGCGGCAAATTCGTAGCCAAAGCCACTGGTTCCGCCTGTGATCAGGACGGTATTGTTTCTAAGTTCCATCGTTTCTAATTTAAAAATTGATGGCACAAAGATGAGACGGAAAGAGAGCCGGACGTTTGTAAAAATCAATCCATCTTTTGCAAAATTCAATTATGTGGCTCAGGAGCGGTAGGCCACGGGAGAAAATTCAGTCTGTTTTCTGAAAAAATTGGAAAAGTGAGCCACTTCCTCAAAGCCCAGGCAGTAGGCTATTTCCGAAATGTTCCAGTCGGTTTGTTTCAAAAGGATCTTTGCTTCCTGGACGATCCGTGTCGCAATAATGTCCGTGGTGGTTTTGCCCATGTTTTCTTTCAATACCTTATTCAGGTGGTTTACATGGATCGCAAGGGTGTCCGCATAATCTTTTGCCGTGCGGAGTTTAAGCTTTTGGTGGGGCGACTCAATGGGAAATTGTCTCTCCAATAGCTCAATGAATAAAGAGGAAACGCGGGCAGAAGCCGTATGCGAAGGATACAGGGCAGTGGCGGGCTGGAGCTTCTGTCCGTAATGGATGAGTTCGAGCACATAATTCCTTAGTAAATCATATTTATAGGCATAGTTGGAGGATAGTTCCTTGTGCATTTTCTTGAAAATGGCCCCAATTTCTTCGGTCTCTTCTTCTGACACCTGAAAAACGGGATAACCACCGGCTTTAAAAATGGGCAAGTCGTCCAGTACGACGCCGCTTTTAGCCTGAATTAAGAACTCATCCGTAAAGATGCAGAAATGGCCGGATTGCTCCCAATCCTGAGGTAGCCAATGATACGGTATTTTCGGGGTGGCAAATAAAAGGGCATTTTTTTCGATCTCTATCACTTTGTCGGCATATTCGGCCTTGTTCCGGCCGCTAATCAGGCTTATTTTATAATAGGCCCGTTTATTATAGGGCATAAAAGGCTTTTCTTTCATCCTTTTTGCCAGCTCGTCTACATTGAAGACATTAAAATGCCCCATCTCCTTGCTGATTCCCTCAGGGATGAGGGATGAGATCTCATTATAGAATTCCTCCAGGGTAGTTATTTTCATATACCTGAATCGTTGTAAAATTCAAATATACTAATATTTAAAATAGACTTTGTGAGGGCAGGATAGCCTTTTTGAGGGTTGGTAAGGCGTACGGGAGCCCTTCTTAGGATTCAATGAGGGATCTCAATGCACTAAGCACGGGATTTTCTTCCCCCTGCGGTGCTTCCTGGACCGCCCCTGACCTGTTGTCTTCCTGAAGGATCTCTAGTCTTATATGCCCTTCCTCATCATGCAGCACATAACTCATCACAAAATAATTTTCCGGTTTGTCTTCAAGGTCGGGTCGCGGAGCAAAAAGACTGTACTTAATCAATTGGTTTGGGATCACCGTTAGTACCTTGCCCCATTGCTCAAACACCTTCCCCTCCCATTCTGATCTAAATCTGATATCACTGCCGGCTTTCCAATCGGTTATCAGGTCAGATCCATATTGCCATTGCTTTACGAATTCGGGTTTGGTCAAGGCATCCCAGACTTTTTGAGCGGGAGCGTTGATCGTAATGGTTGATATATTTGTAGGCATATTTAATTGGTTTTATAGACAATATATTATTTTTTTCGGTGTCATGTTCATATCGCTTTAATCTCTGTGATCAGTTGCTGTAAGACATTCTTGCCGTCCCCAAAGAGCATGGAAGTATTGGGTTGGGAAAAGAGTTGATTTTGAATGCCCGCGTATCCGGGCTTCATGGTACGCTTGTTGACGATCACCAATTTGGCCTTTCCCACATCCAGGATCTTCATGCCATAGATAGGGCTGGAAGGATCATTCTCCGCCGCGGGATTCACCACGTCATTCGCGCCCAGGATGAGCACGACATCCGTCGTTGGAAATTCTCCATTGGATTGATCCAGGTCCAGCAGCAGATCATAGGATACATTGGCCTCCGCCAATAATACGTTCATATGACCGGGCATACGTCCCGCCACGGGATGAATGGCATACTTCACTTCCACCCCTTTTTCCTGCAATACCTTCTCCAGTTCATGACAGGTATTCTGGGCCTGGGCCACGGCCAAACCATATCCCGGAACGATCAGCACCTTGTGGGCATACGCCATGGCCATAGCCGCATCACTTACGCTGATTTCCTTATAGGTCTCTTCTGCACCCGAAGCGGAAGAATCCTGTTTGACGGTAAAGGAACCGACCAATACATTCACCAGGGACCTGTTCATGGCCTGGCACATGAGCACTGTGAGGATGGCCCCTGCAGAACCCACCAGTATACCCCCCGTCAGCATGACCGGGTTATTGTACAGGAAGCCCCCGCAAGCGGTGGCGATACCCGTACAGGAATTTAATAAAGAGATGACGACCGGCATATCCGCTCCCCCGATGGGTAAAACGAATAATATCCCATAACTGAGGGACAAAGCCAATATCGCATAAAAAATAAACGCCGCCGGAAGCATAGTTCCTCCCCAGAGCAGATAGGCTCCGAGGGCAAGGATGAGCGCCAAGACCACCAGGTTAAAGATATGCTGCCCCTGAAAGGCGTGGTCCTTGACTTTACCATTCAACTTTCCATAGGCCACCGTACTGCCTGAAAAGGAGATACTGCCGATCATCAGCCCGGCCAGGATGATCAACGTGTGTAGTACCGGAGCGCCCTGTGTCAGGCGGCCGAATTCAATAATGGAGATCAGCGCCGCGCACAATCCGCCCATCCCATTAAAGAGGCTCACCAGTTCCGGCATCGCTGTCATCTTCACCTTTCGGGCGCTTAGCGTCCCGATGATCGCACCGATCGCCAGTGCCGCGGCTATCCACCCGTAATTATGCAGCCGTACCCCGTTCGATCTATACAATACCAGCGTGGCCACGATAGCGATCGCCATCCCCGCGGCGGATACCCAATTGCCCCTGCGGGCAGTGTCAGGGCGGGCTAGCATTTTCAACCCCACGATAAAGGATACGGAGCCGATCAGATAGCAGACTGTTAGTACGCTTGCTATCATCTTATTTGTTATTTGTATTTTTTGATGGAATGTTTTTTCGGGTTTTAAACATTTCCAGCATCCGGTCGGTCACCACAAATCCGCCCACCACATTCAACGTGCCGACGATCACTGCCATAAAACCCAAGACGAGCGCCGGGTAATTATCCGGCGCCGCTGACCCCATTGCGATAATGGCCCCAATGATGATCACACCGTGGATGGCGTTAGCCCCGCTCATCAATGGCGTATGCAACACCGAAGGCACCTTCGAGATCACTTCTATCCCCAGGAAAATGGAGAGGATGACCACATAAAACATTTCAACGTTTTGCTGGATAAAATCAAGGATCGTTAGCATATTTAAATTGATTTGAGAATGATCGGTGAAACGACGTTTCCACCCGTGGTAATGCAGGCTCCCTTGATGATCTCATCCTTTGTGTTTATTTCCAGTTCGCCTTTCGCATTCATCAGCAGCCGAATGAAGTTCGATATATTTTTGCCGTAGAGTTTGCTGGCATCGGATGGCACCGTGGCCGCCAGATGGCTATTGCCGATCACCGTGACACCGCCGGACAGGATGGTGGCATTGTCCTTGGTTAATTCTGTGTTACCCCCCGTAGCAGCCGCCAGATCGACGATAAGCGAGCCGGCTTTCATCGTGTGGATCATCTCTTCAGTTACCAACACGGGCGCTTTCTTGCCGAATAGTTGTGCGGTCGTGATCACAATGTCCGACTTCCTGATGTGTTCGGCAATACTGGCCTTTTGCCTTTGCTGAAAATCAGCGCTCTGATCTACCGCATACCCACCGGCCTTGGAATCTTCTGCGGCGCCTTCGACTTCCACAAATTTCGCTCCCAGGCTCAACACTTCCTCTTTGGCCGCAGCCCGGGTATCGAACACTTCTACGACTGCTCCTAAACGCCGCGCCGTCGCTACCGCCTGCAAGCCTGCCACGCCTGCTCCTATCACCAGTACTTTGGCCGGCGCCGCACTGCCGGCCGCGGTCATCATCATCGGGAAATAATGGGGGTATAATGAAGCGGCCAATACCACCGATTTATATCCGGCAATATTGGCCTGCGAACTCAGCACATCCATGCTTTGCGCCCTGGTAATCCGCGGCAGCATATCCAGGCTGAAGACCGTGAGCCCCTGTTTAGCCCACGCCTCCATCAGGGACTTATTGAACAATGGCTGATACACACCGATCAGCACTTTATCCTTTACGGAAGACCCTATATCATTATATTGGATGCTCAGGAGTATATCCGCGGCATCCACGATGTCCGCCCTTGATTTTATCACCGCCCCCACCGCCTCATATTCCGCGTCTGCGCAAAAAGCCTTCATCCCCGCCCCTGCTTCTACCCAAACCGTGATACCACTTTTGATCAAAGCAGTTATTTCAATAGCCAATAGGGAAACCCTTAATTCAAACGAAGGTTCTTTTAACACGCCGATCGTTATCATACGCAAATTAAGATGAATGATGTGAAAATAGCAGGACAAACTAAGGCTTTGACACTTAAAATGCAATAGAAAATGATGGCGGCGGACGCTACTTTATGGTTTTAATTCTTTTTCGAAACAGACGCTGTTGTCAACGGCCGCATACTGTCCATAGTTTGGAATGCGTTTATATCCGAGCTTACTGTAAAGCGCCAGGGCCTCCGGCTGATTTTTCCCGGTTTCCAATACACATTTATCACAAGACAATTCAGCGGCCCATATTTCCAGTTCATTCAATATCCTGGTGGCAATTCCCCTTCCCCGACTATCCGGGAATGTATACATGCGCTTGATCTCCATCGTGTTTGGCGCGAACTCCTTGATGGCTCCGCAACCGATCGGCTTGCCATTTTGGTAGGCCACCAGGGCATATTTGATTTTACCGATGCTATTGAACTGATTATAAAATGCATGCTTATCCCCGTCCCTTTCCGCTAAGTCTGCGTCCAGGTGTTTCACGAGTTCGATAAAATCATGATTTTCCGCGTCAGTTCTTATGGTTTTAATCATTCTGAAGCATCAAATTAAGCAATGTTAATCTTCAATCGTTGGAAAAAATCGGTTTCGTCTATTTCTCTTACACCCCCGGCCGGCAGGTTCGTCAATTCCAGGCCTTCGATGGATTGGCGGACCAGTCGTACGCAGCGGTGATGGAGGGCGTCCACCATTTTCCGAACCTGGTGAAACTTCCCTTCCGTCAGGGTAATTTTTAACCAGGTATGGGGAATATAATCTGTTTCAAACCCATTCAGGGATAAATTCTCCGGTTTTTCTACTATTTCCGCTTTGCAGGGAGCCGTCGTATAATACCCGCCCCCCTTGATCCGAATGGGAATTCCGTTGCGCATGAGATCAAGGCTGTCTTGAGTCACCCTGTATTTTACTTTCACCAGGTAGGTCCGCTCATGGGGCACCTTACTTTCGAACAACAGCCTGGTTATTTTCTTATTGGTCGTGAGGATCAACAGGCCCTCGGAATTGATGTCCAACCTGCCGATCGCGTGGGTTCCCTCCGGGAAATGAAAATCCAGGTCGCCCAGTAACTGCACTTCATGGGAGCTCACGAATTGTGAAACCATGTCATAAGGTTTATTGACAATAAAGTAGCGATGGCCAGTCCGGTTCATAGGTATCAAAATTAGGTAGTAATCTTGAGATCAATGCAATTCTTCCGGGTATACGAACTTAGGCATCTGCCAGTTGTAACGGATGGAAAGTAAGCGCAGACAAAGGCCAATGACACCCGCCGTTAGAATGGCGAGAATGCTATTCCCTCCCCAATGTTCGATAGCCAGGTAAACGGCCCCGGTAACGATCGATGCACTGGCATAGATCTCCTTCCTTAGCAAAAGAGGGATGTCATTACAAAGTACGTCCCGCAGTACGCCTCCGGCGCAGCCGGTGATCATACCGCTTAATAGCACGATGCTCACCGGAAGGTTTATCTCCTGGGCAACCTGACAGCCAAGAATGGTAAAAACCACGAGGCCCAGGGCGTCCAGGAATAAAAACAATTTCTTCAACCGGGTCATAAAGGAGGCGATGACGCCGGCTAATATGGCCGCTCCGATGGTGATGGCTAAATATTCAGGATGACTTACCCAGGTCATAGGGTAATAATTAAACAGGATATTCCGGATGGTTCCTCCCCCCAGGGCGGTCACACAGGCAATAATGCAAACACCTACCCAATCCATATTCCGGCGCCCGGCAGATAGCGCGGCGGTCATTGCTTCCGCGGTGATGGCGATGATATATAAGACGTGCAGCATAAAGTTCCTGATCTTAATGATTATTGAATGTATGAATTACACTCCAATAATGACTGAGATTATAGGAATTGGACATCGTTTTCATTTCCGCGCCAAAAACACCAAAAGCTGATTTTGATGGATGAGGTCGGTAATGAATCCCCTTCTGAACAGGGAAAAGGTACCTGCAGACCCGAATGAGCCGGCTACCACCATGGGCTGACTGATCTCTTCTACCCAGGAATGGAAACACTCTTCATCTTCCGGGTCCAACTGCAGGAAGCTCATAGAAGGAAAATACCGGCTGGTCAACTCTTCCACATAGGGTTTAAATGGAAGATCCACCCTTTTACCTTCATAGACCAGGATCGTTTCCTTTTTGCATAGATCCGGAAAAAGAGCTGCAAACTGCCGGATGGCAAAAACCGAAGAAGCACTTCCATCATAGGAAAGGATAATATGTTCCGGGATGTATATTTTCTCAGGGACCAGTAATACCGGGCACTCGGATGCATTCAAGAGGTCTTTTATTGATAGAAACCGGCCTGCCTCGCCCTCATTTTTGATAAAGCCTTCCATGCCGGCAATCAACAAGTCTGCAAAACGGCTTTCCCCGCTGATCCTGGACGAAACATGCGCCGAGGGATCTGTGCACACTTTTACATCTATCCTATATTGCTTGCAGAGCCACTGGAAACGGGCTATGTTATCATTCATGACCGTTTCGTCATTTTCACCCATACCCGCGTATGCGGTTACCCACTCCGGCAAAAACACGGCTGTCAATTGAAGGTGCCCGACAGCCCTCATCTTTTTAATAAATTCGAAAGCTCCCTCTGAAAAATGACTCCCGCTGAAGAGAACGACGACCTTTTGCATACAGTGCTATTTATGTGCGATGAAAATGGGAACTGTGTGCTCCCGAATCAATGTGGTGATAAAGCTTTTAGAAAACATCCGGGACAAAGAGGACCGGCCATAGGAACCTGCTACAACAATTGGGTTTTCCAAATCACGCAGCCAATTCATAGCATGCTTCATATCTTCCCCCAGGGACAATACCTTCATATTTTTAAAGCACCGGCTCATCAGTTGCATTACTGCCTTCTGGTTTGGCACCAGTTCCCCTTCTTTATCTCCCAGGTAGAGGATGGACAAAGGCCGGTCTGTAAGCTCCGGGAATAAATAGGCAAACTGACGGATCGCGAACACGGCGGACGCACTGCCGTCATAACAAAAAATGATGCTGTCCGGAAATTTAAATTTCTCAGGAATCAGCAATACAGGGCATTCGGCGTGGTGTAATACTTCCTTCAGGTAGGCATTGGGAGTGCCGTTGCCGTCATTCTTATAAAAGGTCTCACTACCAATCACCAGTGCATCTGCAAACCTGCTTTCGGCCTCAACAGCAGGTATGGCCTGCTCCTCACAACAATTGTGCGATTCAGACGTGATATGATTCGATGTACACAGGGACTTAAAATGATCGATGGAACTTTCCAATTCCTTGGATTCCTCCTCCTCCAGTTCCGGGTAAAAAATCCCCGTTTTAGCGGCCGTGGCATAGTTCAAATACCTGGACAGGTCCACCTGGGGAAGAAATATGCCTGTCAGCGTTATAGGTGACAGGGAATTCAGGTGGCGGACGAACTCAAAAGCCCCTTCAGAAAAATGTTTCCCGTCCGTGGCGAAAAGAATCTTTTTCATTTAGTCTCTTTTTATTGCAGACAAACTTATTCCAACGCTTCGGCCATCTCCATGACCAGCATCATTTACGGGGGTGATTTCGGTCAGTCTGGAGGCCGGTTTCCCGGTATAACTTCACGTAAAATACATACCCCATGTTCGGAACATTAGATGACAGCGAAATTGAATTACTCCTCCAGTACCAGATCGTTGGAAGGATAGGCTGCCACGCCGGAGGCACTACTTACGTCGTGCCCATCAGCTACGCATACGATGGCGAGTCAATCATCATGCACACCCACGAGGGAATGAAGGTTAATCTCATGCGTCAGAATCCACAGGTTTGCTTCCAGGTGGAAGATATGCCTAATATGGCCAACTGGAAAAGTGTGATCACCTGGGGAACCTTTGAAGAAATCACAGATATCAGGGAGCGAAATGAGGCCCTTAAACTCCTCACACACCGGATATTCCCGATTACGGTAAGTAAAACGGTCCATTTGACGAGTACCTGGCCGTTTGAAACGGAGGACATCCCCTATGTGGAAGGTATTGTCTGTAGAATCAGGCTAACCGAAAAGACGGGCCGCTTTGAGAATAACCTGCTGCAACCGAAATCTACTTATTAGGCGTAGTTTAGGTGTATGGATAGTCATCAATTTAAGGCCTTATTCGACTTTGCGACCATCGGCATTGTAGTGACAGACGGGACAGGCCTCATCATTAATTTCAATAAGTACGCTGAAAGCCAGTTTGGATATACCAGGGAGGAAGTCACGGGGCAGCCTGTTGAAATATTGATCCCCCATAGCCTTCACCGCAACCATGTCGGACACCGGGCGGGATTCTATAAGCACCCTGAGCCCCGAAGGATGGGTGAAGGCCGGGACTTGTACGCCTTAAAAAAGAACGGGTCAGAATTCCCGGTGGAAGTCAGTTTGAGCCATTACGATATTGAGGGACAAACCTTTATCATTGCCTTTTTAATTGATATCACCGTGAGGAAACGAAGCGAGGCTATGGTGCTGCAACAAAATGCGGACCTGGAAAAGGTCACCAGCGACATCCGGCAGCTCAATGCGCAATTAGAGCAGAAAGTAGATGACAGGACTAAAATGCTCAGGGAAACGCTCGCTGAATTGGAGCAATCTAAAAAGGAATTAAGCGAAGCCCTCGAATCAGAGAAAGAACTCGGTGAACTTAAATCCAGGTTTGTTACTACTGCCTCTCATGAATTCCGCACACCCCTCAGCACGATCCTGTCTTCGGCTTACCTGCTCGGAAAATATAACCCGGAAGAGTACGAAGAGAAAAAAGAGCGGCATATCCAAAGAATAAAAAATGCGGTCGAAGGCATGAGAGGTATCCTGGAAGATTTCCTTTCGCTTGGAAAGCTGGAGGAAGGAAAAGTCCACGCCCAAATCAGTGAAATGGCCGCGGAAAAGTGTGTAGATGAGCTCCAAGTGGTCATCGAGGAAGTGGAACACCTGCTCAAGCCGGGGCAGCAGATCAACTTTCTGCATACACTCGGGCAACCAACCCTGCAGATGGATATGACCCTCCTTAAAAACATATTGACCAATATGGTTTCCAACGCGATCAAGTTTTCCGGGGAACATACGGTTATCCGGGTGAGCCTGGACCTGTCTGAGAAGGCCCTTTCCCTGTCCGTCCGGGATAGCGGGATCGGCATATCGGAAGAGGATCAGCAACACCTGTTTGAGCGCTTTTTTCGTGCCAGGAATGCAGCCAATGTCCAGGGAACCGGATTGGGCCTGCATATCATTGCCAAATACCTGGAATTGTTAAAGGGAACCATAGACATACAAAGCACACTAAATGAAGGCTCTTGTTTTATGGTACACATTCCTCAACCCCTCTTATAAAATGACACCTAATGAATAAGCGCATTCTTGTGATCGAAGACAATGCAGAAGTAAGAGAGAATATAGCAGAAATCCTTGAATTATCGGACTATATCGTAGTGACTTCGGACAATGGAAAATCAGGGGTGGAAGCCGCCTTAAAAGAACCCTTTGACCTGGTTGTCTGCGATATCATGATGCCCCAACTGGATGGATACGGGGTTTTGCACTTGTTAAGCAAGCACAAGGAGACCCGGAATATCCCCTTCATTTTTCTCACGGCCAAGTCCGAAAGGTCGGACTTCCGCAAAGGCATGGAAATGGGTGCTGACGATTACTTAACCAAACCATTTGATGGCATGGAATTACTCAGCGCCATCGAAGTCCGCCTCAAGAAATGGGAAGAGGCCGCACAACAAATAGCACCCGACCTGGCAGGCATCAATGCTTTTATTAACGAGGCCGGTAAATCAGGGCTCGTACGGCTCACTTCGAATGAAAGAGAAGTCAGCGACTATAAGAAAAAACATATCCTGTACTCAGAAGGACATCGGCCGAAAGCGGTATATTATATTATCAAAGGCAAGGTCAAAATCTATAAGATCAATCCCGATGGAAAGGAATTGATTATTAACATATTCAGCCAGGGCGAGTTTTTAGGATATACCAGTATCCTGGAAGATATTAATTACCGGGAAAATGCGGAAATATTGGAAGATGCCAGCCTGATGCTGATCCCCGCCACTGACTTCCTGCAATTAGTTACCAGCGACTCAAAGGTCGCCCAGGAATTTATCAGGCTTATTTCCAGGAATATGCTGGATAAAGAGGATGATCTGCTCAACCTGGCCTACAATTCTCTGAGGAAAAAAGTGGCTTACGGACTTGTCCAGCTCATCGGCACCTTCAAAGAAACAGGCGAAGGGCCGGCTATCCTGAACCTATCGCGGAAGGATATGGCGCAGGCCATTGGAGTCGCCACTGAATCATTTATCCGGACGATTGCGGACTTTAAGGAGGAAAAGCTGGTCGACATCCGGGATGGAAAGATTGTTATCCTCAATGAAAATAAGCTGAGAGAGCTGCCTTATTAAGGCTCAGCCCATTTGGGTGAGGAACTCCCCTTCCCTGTTCTGCTGTTCCAACGTCCAGTCTGCCGTCAGGGACGTTCCGATCCAAAGCTGCCCGGATCGGCGAAGGATCACGACAGGTATCCCCAGTACACATTCAAAGTCGTTAACCACCTGGAAGACAGTCCTCTGTCCGTTCATATTTAGGGTCACAGGAAGCTGGTTTCTGGTAAAATGGCCGATGCGTCCCTCCAAGGAACTCCTTTCCATTCTGGACGAAGGGGTTCCCGCTTTCGCTAAAGGGGCTCCCCTGCCTTTTGACAGTCTTAAAATGTCTATTTTCAGAAAGGGGTACAGGGCAGTAAATTGGCCTTGCACACTTTGAAAAGAGTACTCACCATCAATATGTAGTTCCATATACCTTTCCCCGTGTTTTTCCACTTCGCCTGTTTCTTTGAAGCAAGGTAGCATTACTCCCATTAGCCGCACATGATCTCCATTAGCCATTCTACTGATTACCGTCATATACATGAAAACCGAAAAGCTGTTACTTAGCACATTATAAAACATATTTGATATGAAAGCATTAGTATACCACGCTCCCGGGCAGAAAGCCTGGGAAGAAAGGCCCCAACCAACGATCCAGCATCCTGCCGATGCCTTAGTGAAAATATATAAGACGACCATTTGCGGAACGGACCTGCACATTATGAAAGGAGATGTGCCCGCGGTAACGGACGGAAGGATCTTAGGCCACGAAGGCGTAGGTGTCGTTGAAGAAACCGGATCCTCTGTCAGCAATTTTAAAAAAGGGGATCATGTCTTGATATCCTGCATTACTTCTTGCGGCAAATGCGAATATTGCAAGCGGGGCATGTATTCTCATTGTGTGAACGGAGGTTGGATACTGGGGAACATCATCGATGGAACACAGGCGGAATACGTTAGAATACCCTATGCGGACAATAGCCTCTATCCTATTCCTGCCGGAGCGGATGAAGAAGCGCTCGTCATGCTGAGCGATATCCTCCCTACCGGCTTTGAATGCGGGGTATTGAACGGACAGGTAAAACCAGGCGATACCGTGGCCATTGTGGGCGCAGGGCCCGTCGGCCTTGCCGCATTGCTTACGGCACAGTTTTTCACTCCGGCGGAAATCATTATGATAGACCTGGATGATAACCGGCTCGGTACCGCAAAAAAATTCGGGGCTTCTCAAACGGTCAACAGCGGCACCGGTGACGCCGTTGCTGCGGTCATGGGGTTAACCGGGAACAAGGGGGTGGATGTGGCCATTGAAGCGGTAGGCATTCCCGCCACCTTTGAATTATGCCAACGCCTGGTGGCTCCCGGCGGACATATTGCCAATATTGGGGTACATGGGAAAAGCGTTGAGCTTCACCTGGAAACATTATGGTCCCAGAATGTGACCATCACGACCAGGCTGGTGGATACGGTGACAACTTCGATGCTGCTGAAAACGGTACAGTCCAATAAGCTGTCACCCAACCGTCTCATTACGCACCATTTTAAATTATCAGAGATCATTAAAGCATATGACACCTTCCAGCATGCCGACAAGGAAAAGGCGCTAAAGGTGATTATGACCAATGAATAGGCAGCCCATCGGTCATTGCGGAAGTTGCCTGGAAAATGGCAACCTATTTGATTATTGAGTAGGTTTGTTGAAAACCAGCCGGCATCGTATGGAAAATGCTAAAGACTTAACCCTCAGCAAATCGTATTTAGCCATTGTGCTTTTATTAATGTTTGTTTTGCCTCTTTTATCGATCATTATCGAATGGGGCATTCATAAGCAACCATCATCCATGATGTATCTGACCGGGAAATGGTTCCTTTTCTGGGCAGTGGGGGTCCGCCTTCTTTCAGCAGGTCTTAAACAAGCTATTCAGCCTTCATTTACAGCCCGGGAAATTTTCCACATAGAGAATGAAGAAAGCTTTATAGTCGTCAGAGAATTAGGCTTTGCAAATATCTGTTTAGGCGCGATCGGTATCATATCCCTTTTCATCCCGGGCTGGAGGATGGCGGCGGCATTTGCGGGCGGCCTTTTTTTCGGCATTGCCGGAGTAGGTCACCTTATTAAAGGGGCCGTCAGTACCAACGAATGGATAGCCTTGGTTTCAGACGTTTTCATTTTTCTGGTAATGGCGGCGTATTTGATCATCTAAATTTCAAGTCCATAGAAATCACGTTTGAAGCGAGGTCCGTCGTCTCCGTGTAATGGCCATATCTAATCTCCAGGCTATTGAATTGTTTCACCAGGATCCCCTTGGGGGGCGCCAGCCGGAAACCCACCCCGAACAGGTTGGCGGAGAAGGCGGATAAGGCATAATTACTGGTGTAATATTGATCAGCCACTGTATGCACCTGGTAGGGCGCGAAGTAATTGACGGCTGTTTGGATATAATACCGGTAAAATGGAGAAATGGAAAAGAAGGGCGTAATCTTTACCGGGACTTCCAGGCTGGCCGTATGTGATTTCAGGCCCCAACTGTCTATATAAAAACGGTAATAGGTCTTTATGATGATGTTGTCTCCCAGGAAATAATTCAACCGGAATCCTATGGGTAATTTAAACCGGGTACTTGGCAAATTTTCTACTTTCGCCCTGGTGCTGTCGGCAAAGTATACCCGGTGAAATGGGAGGCCCAGGTAGCCGGACTGATAAGCCAGGTCCAGCAATACGGCTCCCTGCATGCGGGCATTGATCACCTGGGTGAATGCAAAGGAAGCGGAATATGAGTCTCTTGCGCTGGATGGTATGTTCACTTTGGTGCCTTTGCTTATGACCTGCCCCGTTCCGTAGCTAAGTGCCTCCGTGCGGCCGCTGGCCGTGGTAACATACACGATGCTGTCCTGGGTGGATCCGGAAGTTACCTTTATGGAATCCACCGGTATCAACTCCGATGGCATGATCATTTTGATCTGATCAAAGTACCCGCTTAACTTGACGCTGAATTCCCCGTTCCTATTGGTCTTCTTGGAAAAGGAGGTGTTCAGGCCTATGGAATGATAATAATCGTGCTCTGCCGAATAATAGGCGCCAATGCCGAAACTGGTTCCTTTTTTCACGTTTTCAATCGTCCAGTCAAGGGTGGGATACAAGCGCAGCCCGTCTTTTTTGCCTTTGCCGCTGGAATCCACGTAGGCCTGGGAAGCGGCCGTATGGTGGTCAAATCCGAAGCCACCCGCCAGGGTGTTCTTCCTCCCCTTTCCATCCCAGCCGACAAATTTGATGTCCAGCCCATTGGACAGGTCCGTCACATTTCCATTTCCAACCGGGCCCAACTGTCCCCCGGAAACGGCGGACTTATCGGCCGTCTGGTTGTAATAGCTGGAAACCAATTCGACTTCATCCAGTTTTAATGGCTTGGACTTGTAGGTGGTCGTGTCTTTGGGCGCCACTTGTGAAAACGCATGCAGGATCATGATACACATACCGGTAACGGTAAGACAGATTCTTCTCATAAGATCATTTTATCAGCCTAATAGTTAGGCGTTTCATCTACTAAATTACAACCACAACCTCCGCCGGTCTTCCCGCCATTGGCGCCGGAAGATCCCTCACGGTACGCTTCTATGTTGATCTCTTCCTTTTCCACCTTCCGATTACTGAGGGTCATTTCGGAATCGTTGATCCGGCTTTTCTGATATTCCTTGACCGGCTGACAGGAAACTGCCAGGGCGACCGAAGAGACCGCCAGCAGGCTTGCCCCTAATCGTTTCTTATACATATAGTTGGTTTTTGTTGGCTTTAGGTAAATCGAATATTTTTTGACGTATACACACGATCCTCATCATCCACCATGATGGCTTCTATATCCTTTATCTGGTTGATCATATTCAGCCCGGCACGGATCCCCATGATCATGACGGGGGTAGCCATGGCGTCGGCTATTTCCGCGTTCGGGCAAACGATCGTCACGCTTTTAATCCCGGTGACGGGCAGGCCTGTCCTCGGGTCAATCGTATGGGAGTACCTTTTCCCCCCGATCATCACATACTTCTCATAATTCCCCGAAGTAGCCAGGGCCATGTTGACGACCTGCATATAAGAGAATACCTGTCCCGACGCATTGGGATTGACGACGCCGATGGTCCAAGGCTGGCCGTCCGGTTGAAATCCCCATACCGTCAGGTCACCGGAGGCATTGACAATCCCGCTCTCCACTCCCCTTTCCTGCATCACCCTTTTAGCCATTTCGGCGGCGTACCCTTTGCCAATCCCCCCGAACCCGATCCGCATCCCCTGTTCTTTCAGAAAAACGGTAGTGCACTCCTTATCTAAGATCACATTCCGGTAATTAATCAACCCTACCATTTGCCGGGCCGTGTCCGGATCAGGCAACGACTTCATATGTACATCAAAATTCCAAAGGCGTTTATCCACCGAGCCATAAGTAATGTCAAAAGCGCCCTGGGTCAGGCGGGATATTCTCAAAGAGCGATCGATGAGATCATAGGTTTCTTTCGACACCTGGACCGGGGC
>Ga0302315_10000877_pt1 | contig 32306 bp, 32 predicted proteins | sample III_Palsa_N3_1_FD_200532 | JGI IMG/M metagenome (GOLD analysis project Ga0302315, IMG submission 200532) | Peat permafrost microbial communities from Stordalen Mire near Abisko, Sweden - III_Palsa_N3_1 | ecosystem: Environmental > Terrestrial > Soil > Palsa > Peat permafrost | place: Sweden...
CACGAAAGCGGCGCGCCAGCGCTTTGAAGCTCGCCCAGGCAAGCTCACCGTAGAGGGCGCACTTGCCCTGATTCAGATCGATCACACGCGGGTTGATCTCATAGTGGTAGATGACGATGAGCCAAGCCGATCTTTGTATGCCGTCAGCGCTTCACCCAGTGCGTGCGGAATGGCTAGTCCAAAGGCGAACACGACCACGATCATGGGCAGGACGAACCACGCACTGTGCTGCGTCAATTGCACGCCGATGCCGCCGCCCAAAGTGAGCATGACGCCCAAGGTCATCACGCGATTGGTCTTCCATCCTGCGAGAATCAGTCGTCGATTGGTCCAGGCGCCCAGCGACGAGCCCACCGCCAGCAACACCCCGCCTAGTCCGTAAAGCAACTCGCTCATGCCCAAGCGCTGGAACATGAAGGGTGCCAGCGCGTAGTAGCTGAACATCGCGACGTTCGAGGCGGCTACAAGCAGGGCAGAGCGCTGGGGCTCGTGTCCGAGGTGCTCGCCGACCAGCTCGACCAAGGTCTAGCTGACCAGAGTTGACTTACCTTCTACATTTACACTTCTCGGCACCCCGTAGGTTCATCGATCCGATCACTCGCCGCAGGTACACTCGCCCCGGCCAACTTGGCTGACAAGCATTCCTACGGTTAGTCTGCACCTATGCGAGCAAAGCCCAATGCACAGCCCAATCAAAGCCTGATCGATGGAATCCTCACCCTTCAAGCGTTGGCGTCCGCCTCCGAACCGGTCGGGTGTCGGGAGCTTGCACGCCAGCTTGGTGCAAACACAACGCGGGTGAATCGTTTGCTCAAGACGCTTGCCTATATGGGTATCGTGAGGCAGACCTCCGATCGCAAATACACGGCTGGTCCAGGTATGCATGTCTTGGCGGCGCAGAGTCTTTTCGCGTCGGGACTCATTCGGCGTGCATTGCCGGTGCTCGAGCAATTGCGCCGTTTCGGGCATACCGTGGCGATGGGCGTTTTGTGGAACGATAGTGTGAGTTACCTCTTCCATGCACCCCCGGGTATCGAGGCGGCACGTGGCCTGGGGCGCATCGGCCTCCTGCCAGCGACGACCAGTGGTATCGGCGTTGTGCTGCTGTCGCAGCTACCGGACGAAGAGGTGCGCGAGCTCTATGCGGACCGCGAGATTCCCATGTTTCCTGATGGCGTCGAAAGTCTCCTCATTACGCTTGCTCGCACCCGGGAGCAAGGCTATGCACGCGTCCATGTGGCCGACGAGCGCGATCACCATGTTGTGGCAGTACCCATAGGCAACCCCGTAAACGCCGGTATCGCGATGTCAGGATGGATACCCGAATCGGCCACAGGCGAGCTGGTGGAAGCATTGTCATCAGCGGCGCGCGAAATCGTCTGAGCATTCGAGGCCTTCGTTGACGTGTTGCTAATTTAGTAATACGTTCCTGGTCGGTATTGTGGGAAGCAGGGTCAAACAATGAGTAAAGGGGAGAGCATCGGTGCTAACCGTCTGCGCTGGTTTCTGCTGGCACTGTTGTTCGGCTCGACGGTGCTCAACTACCTCGACCGGCAGGCCTTGTCGATTCTGGCCACCACCATCCAGGCGGATCTTCACATTGGCGATATCGCCTACGCCCACATAGTCCAAGGCTTTTTGCTGGCCTACACGGTCGCGTATTTGCTGGCTGGTCGGATTACCGATGCTCTGGGGTCGCGCCGATCCTTGGCGCTATTCGTGGGTTGGTGGTCGGTCGCCAATCTCATCACAGGCATGGCACGCAGCGCGTTTCAACTAGGCGCGGCGCGGTTTGCGCTGGGCTTGGGTGAACCCGGCAACTACACGGTGGGTTCGAAGGTCGTCTCTGAGTATTTTCCGCCCGCTCAGCGTGGCCTGGCGTTTGGAATTTATACGGCGGGTGCGATGGTAGGGGCAACTTTGGCGCCTCCCTTGATTGGCGGCGTCGCCATGGCGTACGGATGGCGCGCGGCCTTTATAACGACTGGCGCGGCGGGGCTATTTTGGCTTGTCGCGTGGCTGATCGTGCATCCGCGCGAGCAGCTTCCGGAACGCTCCTCTACTCCCCGCAGGGAGGGCGCGTTGTGGGCGGACCTGCTACGCGACCGAACCCTATGGCTGCTGGTGTTGTCGCGGGCCGTGGCCGATCCGGTCTGGTATTTCTATCTCTTCTGGTTTCCCAAATACCTCAACGATCAGCGCGGTATGTCGCTGGCGGCTGTGGCTTCGCTGGCGTGGGTCGTCTATCTCGCCTCCGATGTGGGTAGTGTCGGCGGTGGCGCTTTGTCCAGTCTGCTGGTGCGCAGAGGCGTGGCACCACCGCGCAGCCGTTTACTTGTGATGACCGGGGCGGCATTGCTGGCCCCGGTAGGCATATTTGCCATCGTGCATCCGGCGCTTCCTTTATTGCTCGCCATCGCCTCGGCGGTGGCCTTTGCCCATCTAGTGTTTCAGATCAATATCAGTGCGCTGATAGTGGACCTTTATCCGGCGCGCATCATCGCGACAGTATTTGGCATCATCGGCGCTGGCAGCGCCTTCGGTGGCATGTTGTCGACGCAAGTGGTGGGCGATCTTGTGGCTAGCGGGCGGTTTGATCGCAGTTTTGTGCTAATGGCTACCCTGCATCCGATCGCGCTCATGCTTGCCTGGCTGGCGTTGCGTGCGTCGCGACGCTCTCGACTAATCGCCAGCGCGTCGAGTGAGCATCAGCTCACCCATACGGCGTAATTCCAGAACCGCACGCCAGGTCGGACGCCCAGACCGGGCCCGGTGGGAAGTCGATAGCTTCGTTCGGCGTATGCCATATCGGTTTCAAGCAACTCCAGCGATCGTGAAAATATCGAATGCTGCCATTCATGCCGCCACATCGATGGCACGGTTACCGATGCATGCAGACTTGCCGCAAGAAACAGGCCCGCGCCAATGGTGGCATGGGGCGCCATCTCCACGCAGTTAGCCTGCGCCAGCGCAGCGATACGTCGAAACTGCGTTATACCGGTATGACCCATTTCAGGCTGGATGAATCGCACCGAATGAAGGTCGAGTCGTAACTGCGCCTCATACGCCGTGTACCACTCCTCACCGGATGCCACCGGTATTGGCGACCGCTCAGCAAGCCACGCCAAACCGGTTACGTCTTCCGGCTTGACGGGTGCTTCGACGAAATGCAATTGATACGGAGCTAAGCGTTCAATCAACGCCAGGGCCTCGGCAGCCGAAAATTTCCAGTGCAGATCCACCATTAGCAACGCGTCATCGCCCAGCGCTTCGCGTAAAGCCGCCACTTCCTCGACGATGCCCTCACTGCTGACAACCGAGTGGATCTTGAAGGCGTCATGGCCCTGCTCGCGAAAATGCCTCGCCATCTGGACGCGACCTTCCAGGGTTGCTGCAGGTAGTCCGGAAAGGTAGCCCGGCACGTGTTCGCGCTGGCGGTCGCCGAGCATTTGCCATAGCGGCACACCATGACCACGCGCGCGCAAATCCCACATGGCGATATCCAGCGCTGCGATAGCATCCACATGAAAACCAGACGTGCATCCGCGGACGCGCATCAGGCCATAAAGGTCGTCCCAGATCTGTTCAACGTTTTCTGGATCGGCTCCCATCAATTCCGGTGCAAGAAGATCGTTGATGATTTCGCAGGTGGCTCGGGGGGCGCAGATACCGTACGTCTCGCCCCAGCCCTCGCTGCCGTCGGCGCATGTAATGCGTACGGCGACGGAGCGGTCAACAGACGGGTAGATCGTTCCATTGCCCTTGCGTACGACATAGCCGCGCGCGTTCAAATGTTCGCCCGGACCCAGCGGCCCAAGGTAAGGCGTGTCGCGGGGTACGGTGACAACGAAGGTTTCGACCTTGGTAACGGTGCGGCTCATCTGCCCATCCTCGCTTGCCCGTTCGGCACGTGGTCCAGCGGAAGCAGATCGGCAATGCGCTCAAGCAAGACATCGAGTTCGCGTTGGTCGTACGCATCGAGCGCGGGACCTGACGAGCGCACGTAGTCGCTATCGATCAGCCCGCGTCTGCGCAACACGGCCTTTGTAAGGCGCCAACGGAATACGGCCTGCATGCTCAGCAAAGGCAGCGTGCGCTCAAAGAGTTCACGCGCACCTTCGACATCACCGCGCTCGAAGCGGGCCAGCATTTCCACGTGTACCTCGGTGATTTCGCAAGCCGGCATCGTACCAGTGGCGCCGCGAGTGAGTTCGTCAATGACGTAACGCGCTCCTGCTCCACCAAACACTGCGTCAAGTGCCAAACCGCCTCGCTCGTTGAGCGCGGTAATACGATGTCCCGAAGGTTGGGTTTCCTCTTTGATGTAGCGGATGCCGTCCACTGCTTGCGCGATCGCCAATACCTGCTCGACGTTCAATCCGACGCCCATCGGTGCCGGCGCATTCTGCAGCATGATGGCGATACCGGAGGCCGCATGCACCTCGCGAAAATAGCCTGCCATCGCTTCAACATCACCGGCATGTGCGTGTGGCGTAAGCACCATGGATGCTATCGCGCCGGCAGCGGCGCCGGCCGATGCGAGCTTCGCTGCAACCGCCCCATCGGGATGACTTGCGCCGACGATAAACGGTACGCGCCCACCGATCCAGCCACCCAATGCTTCAGTGACCTGCAGTCGTTCTTGCACTGACAACATGTCGTACTCACTGGCCAAGCCAGGAAACACCACGCCGGCCGCGCCGGCCGCAAGGATGTACTCCAGAACGCGGCGAGTGCCAGGCAAATCAATCTGAGCTCCCGACGTGAAGATGGTCGGAAGTATGGGAAACACACCAGCCAGACGTCTCATTGATCATGTCCTTGATGTTGCTCAGTTAAGAGATCTGGGCCACCAGACCCCCCCCATGTCGCGCCTCAATCGTCGTGGATCGCGATTGTGCGGTCGCACTTGCATCGGAAAAGACGTTGCTATAATAGTTACAACAAGTCAGGCGGTAAAGGCCTGACGATCGCAGTTCTCATAGCCAATGATGCTTAATGAGTCGGGGAAGGGAGCGAGAGGCAAGCTCTGTCCATGGGCAGGCGGCGTTCTCTCAAACCCGCGACCTCGGGGGAGGAAAATCGTAATGCGCAACATTCGTCGAACGGTCCTTTGGACCCTTATGGCCCCAGCGCTCGCTGCTTCGTTACCGGCGCTGGCGCAAAGCGCCGCGTCCAATGGCGCGCCGGACGTCCCAGTGCAGGCCAAAGCTTCCACTGACAAAACGCCGCCGGAAAAACAACAGGCCACAACGCTTAACCAGGTTACTGTTTCGGGTATCCAGGGAAGTCTAGAAAAGGCGCGCGATTTGAAGCGCGATTCGACCCAAATCGTCGATGCAGTGGTTGCAGACGACATTGGCAAGTTGCCCGACTCCAATGTGGCCGAATCGCTTGGTCGCGTCTCCGGTGTACAGCTCGTGCGCGGCATGGGCGAAGGCAGCGACATTCTCGTGTATGGATTGCATCAGAACGTCTATCTGTTCAACGGGCGCGAGATCTACGACTCCACCGGCCGGGGTGGCGTAGGACTGGACCAGCTTGGCACCTCCACCTATGGCTTGCTGACGCTGGTGCCGTCGCCGCTGATTTCGCAATTGGAGGTCACCAAACTGCCAAGCGCCGATCAAATCGATGGAGCGCTTGGCGGCGTCATCGACATCAATACACGCATGCCACTCTACGGCGACGGCAATCAGAACGTGGTGTCCATGTCGGGCACGTACAGTGATATGTCACGCAGAGTCGGCGGACAGGGATTCGCGCTGTTGTCTGCACACAGCAAAGACGACCGTTGGGGCGCATTGATTTCGGCGAGCTACAGTCACGCTGAAGTCGATCAGCAGGGTCTGGACACGTATTCGGGTTACGTCGCCTACAAGGATCCGACGAATCCATCGATCACGCGCTATGGCGATAGCGACATGCGTGCTGAAACAATCAACGATAATCGCGACAAGACGGGCGTAAGCGCCATCGTGCAATTTCGGCCGGTCCAAGGCGTCGAGATTACGGCCGACACGTTCTATTCGCACCAACAGGCCGAACGAGATCGCGATTGGCTTTCATTCAATCCCACGTCAGGCTTGAGCGATGCGGTGTATTCCGGCAATAACATCCTTCTCGCCGGAAAATCGACGACGCCGGTACTGTCCAACACGGAAGTGGCCGATATCGATTCCGACGTGTGGTCGACAGCGTTGAAGGCAACGTTCCACACAGGCACTCATCTGGAGGGCTCGGCAGCAGTATCCTTCGATAAATCCACCGCCAACTACGACCAGCTCTATCTGCGCTTACAGCCGGCAGCAGGAGTCAACCCCGTCGTGAATTTTGATCTTCGCAACGGCAATTTTGGCAGCTTCAATATCAGTGGCGTGAACTTGTCTGACCCGTCGCAGATGCAGATGTCGCTTCTTTTCGACAACAACTACCGCGCCGAGACCACCAGTCCGGAAGTGCGCTCCGACTGGACGTACAGTTTCGACTCCGACACCTGGCAGGCATTCGATTTTGGTGTGCGGTTCAACGCGCTCAACAGCACTCAGGATCCACTGCGAGCCAGCATCACTCCCCCGGGCGGCATTCCTGCGACGGAATTAGGAGATTTCCTGAGCCTCTACAGCAATAGCAACTTCCTGCCGGGTCAATTCGCGGGACTGCCACGCAGCTATCTCGCCAGCTCTCGCTCTGTGCTCAACAGCTGCGCGGACTTCACCGCATTTCCGCAGATCAGTCAGAATCCGCAGTGTCTGAACGGTGCGGCCAATGCGCTTGCCTACGCGGGGACCTTTCGCATTGACGAGGATTTCTACGAAGGATATTCAAAGTTCGACTGGGGTACGCAGGTCGGCAATATGCCGTTGTCGGGCAATTTCGGCCTTCGTTACGTGCAGCGTCATCTCGATTCGCGCGGGAACCTGTTGAGCGCCAGTGGCGAACCAATACCCACCGACTACACACGCACGGATAACGAATGGCTTCCCTCGGCTATCGCGACTCTGAATATCACAGATTCACTACTGCTTCGTGGAGGCGCGGCGCGTGTGGTGGCCTTTCCCAATACCCAGGATCTCAATAACGGTGTGACCCTTAACAACAACGCCGTTTTCCAAAATGGTACGCAAATTGCACCGGGCACTGGTTCAGGCGGTGCCCCGAGCCTGAATCCTTTCAAGGCGACCCAATTCGACATGTCGCTGGAGTACTACTACTCGCCCCAGGGACTCCTGTCTGGAGGCGTGTTCTACAAGGATATCTCGACCTTCATCATCCAGAAGCAGAGCCCTGAAACCTATAGCGGTGTGGATTACCTGATCAATCGCGAGGTCAATGGCACCCACGCAACGGTCGACGGCGCAGAATTCCTGGCGCAGGTTCCCTTTACGTTCTTACCCGACGCACTCAAAGGTTTCGGGGCCGTCGTGACGTATACGTTTGTCAACTCGGAAACACCCGTCAAGGATGGCACCGGTCAGTCGCTTACCTTTCCTGGGCTGTCCAAGAACAACTACAACGTGATCTTCTACTACGAGCGCGGTCCCTTCAGTACACGTGTGGCGTACAACTGGCGCGATCGGTTCTTCTACGGTCTTTCCTCCGCAAATACGGCCATCTATAACGACTCGTACTCCGATCTGGACGCGTCCGTCAGCTACAACTTCACCGATCAACTTTCGTTGCAACTGCAAGCGAGCAACCTTCTCAACAGCCAGCAGCGAACCTACGATCAAGCTTCGGAAGGCATTCGCACGGATTTCGAATACGGCCGCAACTACATGGCCACCGTGACATGGCGCTTCTGAGCACCGACATGCGCAACGGGAGAGGAAGATGGGTACGATGTCGTTGAGTGGGCGTGCCGCCATCGTTACCGGCGCGGCGAGCGGAATCGGAGCCGCCGTCGCGCGTCACCTGCGACAACTAGGTGCGCAGGTCGCGGGTATCGATCTCGCTCCAGCTCCGGATGCGTCGCTGTCATGCCAAGTCGATTTGCGCGATGACAACGCCATTGCATCGGCCGTGAAAAGGGCGGCCGCTGCGCACGGCGAGGCGACGATTCTTGTGCATTGCGCGGGCGTATGCCCGCCGGGTTCGCTGCTTGAGTCGGATGATGCGACCTATCTGGAAACGTATGACATCAACGTCGTATCCGCGATACGTTTGCTGCGCCACTGTGCGCCTGCCATGGGACGTGCAGGCGGCGGCGCGGTCGTTGTGATCTCTTCCATCAACGCGCGCTTCGCGACACCGACTTTGGCGGCGTATGCGGCGAGTAAAGCGGCATTGGAGTCGTTGGTACGCACGGCAGCGCTGGAGCTGGCGCCGTCGCGCATCCGCGTCAACGCGATCGCGCCCGGATCGATCGACACGCCAATGTTGCAGGCGTCATTTCAGCGCGAGGCAGATCCCGCCGCGGCGCGCGAACGTAATGTAGAACGTCATCCGCTGGGTCGTCTTGGCGTGGTGGAAGACGTCGCCGAGCTCGCATCGTTTCTGGTCGGTAAGGGAAGCACCTGGATCACCGGAGCGATAGTTCCGGTCGACGGCGGCGCGGCCGTAACCCGACGCTGAGGATATATATGGGTAACGATTTCATCGCTATTAATTGGGGCAGTTCCAATTTTCGCGCATATCGAATCGATGAGACAGGTCGCGCACGCGATACATTGACCGAAGCCGCCGGTATCGCTGCGCTCGATCGCGCCGGCATGGAGGCGCAAATCGAACGCGTGAACCAACGTTGGCCTGGCGTGGACGCGCTTTATGCGTGCGGCATGATCGGTTCGAACATCGGGTGGGTGGACGCAGGTTACGTTGACTGTCCTGTCGGATTGGAGGAACTTGCCGGACGGCTTCATGCGACGGAGATCGGCGGACGCAAGATGCTCATCGTGCCGGGTCTAGCATGTCACAGGGCAGCCGACAACGCACCTGACATCTTGCGCGGCGAAGAGACCGAGTTGTTCGGCCTGATGAGTGCCGGACGCATTCCATTAAACGGTATGGTCGCCCTACCTGGAACGCACGGAAAATGGGTGCAAATTGTCGATGGTCGAGTCGCGGATTTCATGACCGCGATGTCGGGCGAGATATTCGACCGTTTGACGGCGAACGGCTTACTGGCGTCGATTGTTGGAGCGCCCGCGCAACCGGGTCCGGCGTTTGATGCCGGTGTGCGCGCTAGTGCATCCCGCAAGCTTGGGCTTGGCACTCTCTTGTTTGGCGCGCGCGCGCGCGTCATTCGCCAGGAACTTGCTCGCGATGACGCCGCGTCCTATCTACGGGGTCTGCTGATTGGGGCAGAAATCGCCGATGCATCTGCCATTTACCCCATCGGCGAAGGCGGCACCATAACCTTGATCGGCACCAGCCAGGTATGTGCGATGTATGCCAGAGGGTTGATGCTTCTCGGCCTCGCATCTCAAACGGTCGACGCGGCCGATGCTACGTTGAGGGGCTTCGCTGCGTTGCGCGCTGCGGCGAGAATGCCAGCATGAATTACGAAAAGACGCTATCCCGTCTGATTCACGAATTGGACACTATGCCGATCGTCGCCATCTTGCGTGGGATACGCAGCGACGAAGCCGTGCCCATCGTGGAAGCGTTGTACGACGAGGGCATTCGCGTAGCCGAGGTCCCGCTTAATTCGCCGGATCCATTCGATACCATCGAACTGCTTACGCGCCATTTCGGAACGCGCATGCTCATTGGTGCGGGCACGGTCGTTGATCCCGATGACGTGAAGCGACTGGCGGCCATCGGGTGCATGCTCTGTGTGGCACCCAATACCGACGTGCGTGTAATCAAAACATGCATCGAGAAAGGGATCGTACCTATGCCTGGCGTCGCCTCCGCCACCGAAGCATTTGAGGCCGTTGACGCCGGTGCGTGCTTTCTCAAAGTGTTTCCGGCTGCCGCCAACGTCTCGACGTTGGCGGCATTACGCACCGTGCTACCTCAGCGTGTCAGGCTGCTGGCGGTGGGCGGCGTTCAATCCCATTTGGCGTCGTCGTTTCGCGCGGCAGGCGCCTATGGTTTTGGGCTCGGCGCAGACATCTACCGGCCGGGTTGGAGCGCCCACGAAGTAGCGGTGCGTGCACGCGAATGGACAGCGCGAGTCTCGCGATTAGCAATAAATTCCGTGCAATTACTCGCGCAGCCGCAAGCGTTGGTCGGCGAGTCAGTGAGCATGGACGGCCGCGATGTCATCTGGCTAGACCCACCTCGTGCACGTTTGTTGCGTTGGGTGCAAGAAACCGGACAAGTGCGCGAACTGCATCTGGCGCATTTGGTGCGGTCAATCGGACGCCTGCCTGACGGCCAATGGGCAGGTATTACTGACCATTGTTTCTGCCGCATCGATATCACGTCCGGCGCTGTAGCGTTGGGGCCGGACGGATTCTTGAAGCCGGGTTGTCGCTTCAATGACATGGTGCTCGATGAGGACGGCGGTTTATGGGCCGGTTCGATGCATGGCGGTCTATTGTCGGGAAAGGGCGGCCTTTTTTACGCGCCCAACATCGATGCGCCCATGAAACAAGTTGCCGCGGGATTAGGTGCGGCTAATGGCATGGCCTTCAATCAAGGCAGAGACACGCTCTATGTAGTGGACACGCAAGCAAAGTCGCTTCTCGCTTATCCCTGGCGAAAGCGGCATGCAGGATTGGATGAGCCCGCCCTCGTCAGCGACTTCATGGGCTTGCCAGGCAAGCCAGATGGTTTAGCGGCAGCTGCTGATGGAACGCTTTGGGTAGCCATGTGGGGTGGCGGCTGTATCCTGCAACTGGCGAGCGACGGCACGCTTCTGCAGTCGATACCTATTCCAGCTCCTCATGTCAGTAGCCTCTGTTTTGATGCGATGGGCGACGCCTATGTCTCGACTTCGCGATTGCGTCTGTCGGTCGGTGCACTGCAAGCACATCCCCATTCGGGTGGTCTCTTTCGCATCGATCGCGAGTCTCTTCGGACGAGTGGCTGATGCATCCGCGCCAGCATGGGCATCCCTGAGTCCAAGGGATGTCATGTCACCCATTACGACTACCTCTACTGGCGCGTGCTCGCAGGACTACGCTCAAGACGTTCTGTCGCGGCCACAATGTGCACTCCGCCAAGGTTATTGCCGAACGCGTACACGTTAATCAGACGCCAATGCCGCTGGCACGAGAAGAACGCTGCGCAAGTACTGAAGCATCTGGCGGTGCCCGCGTTGATTGTCGCCAGCTAGGATGCGGATGTAATCTCGCCAGCAAATGGCGACGCACTGGTGAAATAGCTTCCGTACTCTACGCTGCATATCGTTGTAGGGGTGGGCATGGGCCGATGTATCAGAACCCTTCGAACCTTGCGTGCGGCATAGCGCACTTGATCGACAAGCAGGCGTCGCGGTGAATATCGTCATGTCCGAGCCAATCGTCTTGTTGCCTGGGCTGCTCTGCACTGAGGAGTTGTGGACCAATGTCACGCCAATGTTGGCGGATATCGTACGTCCCTATGTCATAGATCTGACGAGCAGCAGTTCCATTGGATCGATGGCCGAGCACGTACTCGCGCACGGCCCATGCTCGTTTTCACTGGTGGGCTTCTCCATGGGCAGCCAAGTTGCCTTGGAGGTTTACGCACGAGAACCGCATCGCATAAACCGGCTCGCGCTCATGAGCGCGAATGCTTACGGTTTGACGCCTGGAGTGCGCACGCATTTGATGGCTGCCATGGAACGCATCGCCATTTCAGGTCTGGATCAGTATTTGGCCGAAGCTTTTGCGTTGTATTTCTCGGAAACGGCACAGGCTTCGCCTGCCTTGCGAGATCGATTTGTGGCCATGGCCAATCAGTTGGGTGTGACCGTAGCCTTGCGACAAATGGAAGCGCTTCTGTCTTACGGTGGCTTCGCCTCTGCGCTATCAGCCATCCAATGTCCGACCAAGCTAATCTGCGGAAGCAGCGATAAACGCACGCCACCGTCACTGCATTACGACATGGCAAAAGATATCGCCTCGGCAAGCGTTTCGGTCATACCGTCGTGTGGTCATTTCACGATGTTGGAATCGCCCCATGCCGTTGCGCGACTGTTGAGAGAATGGATAGTATCTTCGGTCGCTCATTCGAGTCGGGCGTCCGGCTAAACACGTTCTGCAACTTCTTCCCAGGTCAAATCGAACCGAGCTAGATACTTGCGTAGTCGGTCGGCTCATTCGTGGTCGAGCGCCTTTTGCTCGACGCCGCAAAGAGCATGCGTCCCGCCTCGGAGAGTGGCTGGGGGCCAATGACTACTGGCGCGTTGCCCCTTGAATCCGATTGGCGAAGGGCAGCCCGATGTGCAGTCAGCGCCGGTCCTTGTGGATCGCGGCCTCCAGCACCCAAAGGACCGACAGCACAACACCCAGTTTTTGCCAAAGGCTCAGTCGCATGATTGCTCCCCGTGGCCAGTGATTGCTCGCGATGCGATCTATGAATTGCGGGAAAATCTCTGTCAAGCTTTAGTCCGAAGCAGAATCCAATAGTCCCAGACGATCCTTATCCACCATGATCTTCGCAATGGACATTGTGATGGCGTCGGACCGACACTCGAAAGCCCTCTTTTCCGAGAGCAACAGACTTCGACCCACGCCATGCCATCTGCCAGATGGGCGAGCCTAATCTCGACATCGCGGTCATGGGGCCGAAGTGTCGTCCGGAGCCGGGCAAGTCCACACTGGGATGTACGACTGGAATACACAGGCGAGTTTGCCGATCGCTTTAACTCGAATACGGGTTCGGTTAAGTTCACTTATAAGTTTTGACGTGTCGAACTGCGTCCCCGAAGGTAACGCAGGCCCGTCTTAAGCTTTGTGCAATCCCGCAACGCTCGGCGGTCTGCTACGGCTGCACGCCGCTAAGCAATGGCCGCGGTATGCGAAAGTTGGACACGGATGAAATAGACCCTCTTAGAACTAAAAGCGACGGGATTCCGGATGCTGTCGGTCGCGTCCTTGACGCATAAGGCTACCTGCGTCGCGAGCAGCGGGGTGACTGATTATGCTCAACCAGATTAGACGATGTCCGCAATTACGCGGCTAGGGACGTGTAGCAAACTGGCACCGTCATGTGGTCATTTCACGATGTTGGAATCGCCTCATACTGTTGCGCGACTGTTGAGAGAGTGTATGGGATTGAATCACACGGCAAGGGATACGTTTCTCGGGGGCAAGGTCACACTACTCCCCATGCTTTCAGGCAAGTTGGAGTTGTAGCTGATCAGTAGTCGGCGGCGCCTCCTTGGCCACCTGTGCATGCTTGAAAGCTTTTACAGATCGTTACCACACATCTGGGATCGAATATCTAAACGAGACCCCTTGCCCGATGATCGAACATGCGCCATCGGCCGTCGACGCCTTCTATGGTTATCAGAGCGTCGTCGCCCTGTTGTTGTACCTCCAGGGCCGCGTTTATCGCGAACCGGAGGGCATCGATGCGGCTCTTGAATTTTGAACGGCCATTGTTGCTCGCACCCACAGACCATCCGCCATGGCGCAACGGTGCAAATGGGATGTCGAAAATGATCATGAATGCCTACGCGTGACCGGATTATCTAAATCGTGGCTTCATTCCAGTGATCACGCCGTAAAAGTTGACGATGGATCGTTACTAGCTTTTCGGAAGCTTATCTTAGCTAGCCGAACAATACGGAGCATCGTCACGCTACCCGCACTGATCAGCCATTAGCATGATGAACTAACAAAACGGTATCCCTGCCAACCTAGTGGAAAGCCAAGAAAGCCAACGGATCGTCGTTACGCTTGTGCAAAGAGCCAGCGATGGCGTCGACGTGCTCCAATTGGCTGATTTTGTCGTCGCGGCCTGGCGAACCATTGAAGCCTCTCTTTCGCCCATTATTGGTCAGCGCAGCGTCGCGACCCTCTATAAGCGCAGTTCTTATCTCGCCAGCCGAGACCATCCATGGTTGATGGACCTGCATGAAGGCATGCAGGCAACGATGGATCTGGATGTGTTGCAAGCGGCGCTTCTTGAGCAAAGCAGTACCGAGGTCGCTGCGGGCGCAGGGACGGCATTGAAGATGTTTTACGAGGTGCTTACCAATTTGATTGGGGCATCACTCACCGAACGACTACTGCGATCCGTATGGGCAGATCTGTTACCTGCTCCTGCGCAGGAAAACTCAGCATGAATAAGACCGTGACCATCAAACGCTTGGCCACCGGTATACCCGGCCTGGACGACGTGCTCGGAGGTGGCCTCCCGGAATTCTCGTTTAACCTGATCGCGGGGTCGCCGGGTTGCGGCAAGACAACCCTTGCGCATCAGATGATGTTTTCTCTGGCCTCATCGCAACGCCCGGCAATTTATTTCACCGTACTCGGCGAGCCGCCGTTGAAGATGTTGCGCTACCAGCAGCAATTCGAATTTTTCGACGACGAGTCGATCAATCAAGCGGTCCACTTCATCAGCCTTACCGAAGACATGATGACGGGCGGCCTTGAGCGAGTACTGCAACGGATCGTGAGCGAAGTAGAGAGGCAGAACCCGGCTCTTGTGTTCGTTGATTCCTTTCGGTCGGTGATGCTGGCGGGCACAACCGAGGGCAGAGCTTACGTTGACCTTCAGCATTTCGTTCAACAGTTGGGCACCCTGATGACAAGCTGGCAGGCCACGACGTTCCTCATCGGGGAATACTTTGACGAGAGTAACGCCAATCCGGTGTTTACCGTTGCGGACGGTTTGATCTGGTTGCGTCAAAGCGTGCAGCGAAACTCCATGGTGCGCAAGTTGGAGATCATGAAAATGCGTGGTCAGCCTACTTTGCCTGGATTGCACACCTTCCGTATTGATGCTGCTGGCATACGTGTGTTCGCGCCCGCTCGGGTGTCTGTTCCGACGCCCGCTATCTCCGCCGCGACAGGCTCCAGTGAAAGGCTTCGGATGGGCGTGTATCGTCTGGATGACATGCTGGGTGGTGGCTTACCGCGCGGTTATTCCATGCTTGTGGCTGGTCCTTCGGGTTCAGGCAAGAGCATTCTTGCGGCGGCTTTTCTCGCGGAGGGGGCGCGCTGTGGAGAAACCGGTGTCATTGCAGCTTTTGAGCAGGTTCCCAACCGTTCTCATACCCCAATCCTCGCTGAATTGATCGACAAGGGCAGTGTAGCGCTGGTGAACAACCGTGCACCCGATTTGTCGATCGACGAAATCATGCTTCTGCTGGTGTCAGAGATCCGTCGCCTCAAGGCGACCCGCGTGGTGATCGACTCGCTGTCAGGTTTTGAGCTTGCTCTAGCTCCGACCTTTCGTCCGGATTTTCGCGAAAACCTGTCGCGCATGATTGCTGCTCTCGCGGCGGAGGGTGTCACAGTGCTGATGACTTCAGAACTTGAGGATCGCTACACAGATCTGCGCTTCAGCCCGTACGGCACTGCCTTCATGACAGATGCCATCATCGTGCAGCGCTACATCGAAGTCGACAGCCGGTTGTTGCGCATGATGGCTGTGGTCAAAGTGCGCGGGAGTGCACATTCTGATGAATTGCGTCTCTTCAGTATTAACGATAATGGTATCCAAATTAGCGACATGCTTACTGATCAAGAGGGCCTACTTGGTGGTCGGCCAACAAAGAAAGGCGCAAATGTCGCGTCATTTACTGCCGGGAACCCTCATGGTTGATTCGGGCACATTAGATTTGCTTTTGCCATGAGCATCGATCCGGTCGATGACTCTGAAGCCCTGGCGCTTGCAGCAAGTGAGCTTGCACAACTGCAGCAACAAACCGAGCAAGCGCGGAGAGTCTTGAATCGCTTAAACCAGAATCTGGTCGAAGTAGAGAACAGCCTGGACGGAAGTCAGTCGTCTCGACTTCTTGAAGCCAACGAGCAGTTGATGCACGCTGCCCTGCTCGCCAGTAGTCACGCCGATACCGTTAAACAGGCACTGGAACAAGTATCACGTGCTGCCGAGCTCGATGCGTTAACCCAACTTCCGAATCGCCCTTTGTTGTTCGATCGGCTCGCCCAAGCCATCGCCATGGCGAAACGTACCGGAAACAGGGTAGGGATTCTCTTCATTGATCTGGACAACTTCAAGCAGATCAACGATTCGCTCGGTCATACGGTAGGTGACGAAGTGCTTCAACTAGCAGCACGCTGCCTTCGTTCTTCCGTTCGCGATGCAGATACCGTGAGCCGCCATGGAGGGGATGAATTTCTGATTCTGCTTCCTCAGTTGTCGGAAGTTTCCGATGCAGCCGTTATCGCCGACAAAGCTATAACCGCGCTCGCAATGCCCAGCAGACTCGGTGATCATGTGCTGCGCCTGGCCGCGAGTATTGGCATCAGCATTTACCCTGATGACAGCGCGGACGCCGATACCCTGGTGTACCACGCGGACGTCGCCATGTATCGAGCGAAAATGCGCAGCGCGAGCAGCGTTGAATTTTACGGTGATCTAACAGCGGATGAAGCACCTTCCAGACCGACGGCGTTTGCGTCACTGAAACGGCCTTTGGTTCTTTATGAAGAGGCATTGCTTGAGCACGAGCGTCGACATGCGCATCTGTGCGAGGCGAACGAGAAGCTTCTCATGGCGGCGCTAAATGCGCAGGATCTGCAAGCATCGGCAGAACTTGCGCAACGTAGACAAACAGAGTTTTTGGCATTGGTAGCGCATGAGCTGCGCGCACCGCTTACGCCTATTCGTATAGCGACAAGCCTGATGGTGGAGGTTGGGCCGGAAGAGCTACCCAGGATGCAAGCCATCATCGACCGCCAAGTGACACACATCACTCGGCTCGTAACCGATTTGCTCGACATATCACGCATCAATACCGGGAAACTGCGGATCGAGTGTCGAAAGATCGACGTTGTCGCCGTTCTCGATGCCGCCATCGAGGGGTGTCGGCCTGCAATGGACTTGCGTTTGCAGCATTTCCGATTGCAGCTGCCCAATGCTGCCGTGGAGGTGCAAGGCGACGCCGTTCGGCTCACGCAAGTCATCAGCAATTTACTTACGAATGCATCGAAGTACACGCAAGAAGGAGGGCAGATCAGGCTACAGCTTTTGGCTACTGGCACCGCTGCCGTGATAACTCTAACCGATAACGGCATCGGTATAAGTGCCACCGCAATGCCCGAAATCTTCAACCCATTTGTGCAGGATGCACACGCCATCGGATTCAACGGAACCGGTCTAGGCATCGGGCTGACGGTGGTTCGCGAACTCGTTGAAGCGCATGGCGGTACGATCGAGGCCACAAGTGACGGTAAGGGATTTGGTAGTCAATTCGTGGTGACGTTGCCTTTGGCCTCAGCTTGCTTACCATCTTGAGATACAAGGTCTGCCAGGGCGCCATGGAATCGGACTCCTGACCATTTCAAACTGGTTGGCTATGGGCGAACTGTATTTGAGGGCTCGAATGAAGCGACCACCATCCGGGCAGCGGGAAAGGCTTGGCCTCGGGAAAATGCTTGCCCTCGGTTTTGTTTTTCTTTGGTTCTTTATTGGCGGAATTGCCCATTTCACGGCGACTGGCGTGGAAATGAAGATCATTCCACCTTGGATGCCTGAGCACCGACTAATGGTCCAAATCAGTGGGGCTTTTGAGTTGATCGGCGCGCTCGGCATTCTTGTCCCAAGGACGCGCCGGGTCGCTGGAATGGGCTTAGCGCTGCTGACACTCGCCGTAACGCCGGCCAACGTCTACATGTGGCAACGGGCGGAGTTGTTTCCGATGATTCCTTACTGGATCTTGACCCTGCGCCTACCGTTGCAGGCAGCTCTGATAATCTGCATCTGGTGGGCTTCGCAGCGTAGAATTTTAATTTGACGCGCGATTGGTTTGAGTTTGGTACCCTTTTGGAAGCGTCGGCTACTTTGGCGCGAGCAAGATGTTGTTCAAGTTGTTCAGCTTAAGCGGCCTATCGTGTAAATGGTTTCGGAAGTGGTGAGTTATAGAGGAGGTACGGTGAATACAACACAGGTCGATGTCCGTGCCCCAAGCCTTCTGGAGTCGTTATGGCGATAGGCAATGGACGTGGTGACGAAAATAAAGTTCGTATTCTGAAGCAGTACCGCTTACGCCCCAGCGGTGCATACCATTCTTCTCAATGGTCGATCCGTCCTGTGCTGCTGTGGCGAGCCCATCGCTGATGAGTACTACCAATTTGAAGCGATCGACCACGCTGGAAATGTCGTCAATCTTCTTTATGCCGAACACGATTGCGCCCAAAGGCTTCTACGTCTGTCCCAGGCATCGGGCGTGGCGCCTATCACGTTGCTGCCACTCTTCAATCCACTTAAGCCTCTAGAGGTTGATGACCGTCATAGGCTTGAATCCGAACGACATGGCGACGATGCCACCGTCAGCTCGCTGGCCGTGGAACTCGAACAAGCCATTTATCTGACACTCCTTTGCTGGGGGGGCACCTTCAAAGACAAGCGTCGAATTTTCCCAGCTGCTTGATCGGATTCGTCAGCATCCTGACCGTCCGCTAATGGATTGGGAGGTCAGAGCCGTGAACACTGTCATCTGCAAGAGTAGCCGCAGGCTGACCGCGATGTTGGCGGAGCTGCGGGTTACCAATGAGACGTTGAGGCATTCCGCGCTTGAAGTCGCGATGTCGCTCGCCATCCTGACGGGTGTGCGTCCGTCGCGAATGAGCGACGCGCAAATGAAACGCATTGCTCGACTAGTATTCGACGACATTGCCTTCGGGCGTGCCTACGACATCTATCGCCAACTCATGAGGGGACAAACGACGATCGACGATCGACGATCGCTGTACGTCATTCGATCTGCCGGTGGTTCTGCCTCCCCACGATGGCGTTGGAGTGTGAAAGGTAACTTGCCGAGAAATATCTTCTGCGGAAGGGAAAAAACGTTGGCTTGTACTGAGTCTCAACGGTGCAACGACACCGACACCTTTTGCCGGCCTCCATATTGTCGACGAACGCGACAACCGGCGTGGTGAAGACAATTATGCGGATCCAGACTTGCCCACACGCTCCAGCAGGGGGCGGGCACGCGTTGCAGGTATCGATGGAAAGGGATTAACTCAAAGAGCCGTTCGTGCGGATGAGCATATCGAAAGCGTGTTGGTCGATGGGTTTGATTTTGACGACAACAAGGCTGCTGATCCAGGCGATCCTCGCCTGATCGTCGGCTGCACTTTGTCGTCCGCGCTATTTGCGGTCGCTCGGCCACATCGGGCTTCGATTTTGTGTTTTCACACAGCCCCGGCCGATTCCGGACTTAGGGCAGGGCGATTAGCCGCTGTTATCAGGGTTACGGAAAGCGTCCTCCGAAGAACGTTTGTAATTCCTTACGCGCATGCTGACTCGATCCTCCTTGCGGCTTTCGTCGTGTCGAATCGCCGTATAAGGAATTTCACTTCCACTGTCGCAGTACTATGGACGTCGGCCATTCGGCATGGTGGGATTCCAAGAAGACGCTGATTAAGCTGCGTTCTATCCATGCGCGAGTTACGAGCTCCTCCACCTGTCGTTCGCGGCCCCGGAACCAGTGTTCGTGCCCCTGTTCTGACAGAATCGTAAATCCTTCAAAATCCCCGAACCTGTCGTAATGAACTCCAACGATCTTACCGTTGACGCAATTTTCATTCGGGTGAGTGACGCCTCCTTTTGAAGGCGCTGGTGGGGCGTGATACCCATTCGGCGAGGGTGCAATACCCGCCGCATTTCCGCCCATGCCATGGATTCGGCCAGCGATCACATCTATGTAGCGAAGCAATACGGGGTACCATCGGTTGCCAGGACCGATCAACTCCAGCCGCCATTTCAAAATGGCCAGCAGATTTTCATCTTCCGGAAGGATCGCTCTCTCTTTTGTGACCGGAATCTTCATGTGGAAACTTCCGGTGACATAACGCCATACCGGCGTCTCTCGCGAGGGCTCCACCTGGCGCCCGGTAGCGCGATTCACCGTCGGAGCCTTTTCGGCAATCCGCCGCGTGGTTAGCCGACGCACGGTGACATCGAAAACATTGCCGACTCGCACCGTCGAGGGCAAGTCGATCGTTAGCATGGCCGCGAAGCCGTCGCCGCGCCCCTGAGGAATCGGTATGTATGTTACGGGTGCCGTCACCTCACACGCCAATGTATTGGCATCCATCGCTGATAGCCCGTGCTCGGGATTGAGCTGCGAGGCAAGCTTCAGGACTGTTTCCATATTGACCGCGGGCCAATAGAGCGTCGCAACGGTGCCGTGCGGAACCTCTCCCCAGTCGATCATGATCTCATCGGGATAGTTGACAATATCGAAGCGGTCGTTGCTTAGCGGCGGCGGGCTCGGTCGCAGATCAAGCGTTTGCGGAACTTTGTGAGTGGCAGGGAATCCAGGGTTGCCTGAGGTTGTCACCTGAAGATTGCGCTGCGCCAATTTGTCGGAAATCTCGGGGTTAGCAATGACGCCATTGACGTTCTCGATGGGTGCATCTGAATAAGCGATCTGCGCGACAAGGCAATTGTGCGCGGCGCCGGCGAACCAATGTTGTACAGGCTGGCCGCCGTATTGATTGTCGACGTCGTTGACATTGAGGAAGCATCCGAAAAACGCCCACGCGTAGTCGTGGTTGTCGGGAATCTCGATGATCTGATTGTTCACCCCGCCCGCGTTGTAGTCTGTGGGGTTGTCGATGAAATTGGCATTCGCAAAGAACGGCAGCGAGCAGCCATTGACGACACCATTGAAGGTTCCCGGTAGGGGGCTCTGAGGATCGTTGGGATCGCTTCCTGTGCTGGGGTAGGTCAACTGGGGATCTGCACTGGATAGAGCGGCGACTGTGTTGACGTAGTCCGTGTCGAAGGTTTGCGTCGTGAACGCGCGGAAGAATACATTCACGTTCTTGGCCTCGCCGCTCGTGCCGGAGGCCCCTTTAAGGCGGACGCGTGCGATGGCGAAATTGTAATTCACATTGGAGCCGGTCAACGGCGTGACTGAGGAATCTCCATTCAACGCACCAAGCTGAGACGGCAACAAGGTGTTCAGCGGATCAGAAGAGTTGGTGTCCGGCGGCGAGTAAGTTTGGTTCTGATAGCCGATTTGTTGATTGAGATAGTCAATCAGATCGCTGATATAGGTGTAGCCTGCAACTGGATCGAGCGTGGTCGGATTGCCACTCGTGAAGTTGAAAGGCACGTTGCCGATGGGTGTCTGTCCATTCGCGGTCGGCGTGATCGTGAACACCCGCAGATCTTGGCTGAGATAAAACTCATTGCCCACGGTGGCATTCACATTGGCAAAATAGGGATCATCGCCGCCGAGCAAGAAGAACTCCGCAGCCAGGCTGGGAATGGTTGTACCCGCAATCTCGATCGCCGCGTCGAGTGTAAAAGCGCTGGGCGGGCTACCGGGTGCTGGAAACGCAGCGAGCGAGGCACTGGTGTATTTGATACCGTATTCGAAGCGAATGCGCTGTGTCACATTGGCATTCGCACCAGTCGCGCCAACATCGTAGGTGATGGTCGGCCCGGTGATCTTCAAGCCGTTAATATCGGAAGAATTGAAGGAGCCGCTAAAAGTCGGTTTAGCTCCAGCCAAGATGTTGGGTGTATAGCCTTCGAGGAACAAGTAGAACGCGGTCGGGTAAGTGAGACTGTCATTCACCTCGTCGCGGCCGTAATTGTTCTTGCCAAATACGAAATAGAAATTGCGCTCTTTCCACGCCAGCCAGTTCGCCAGATTGACGTAAAAGGCGTCAAGCTCTGCGAGCACGGTGCGGCCTGACGCCGAATAGGTGAATCCTTGCTGTTTTGCAGGAATGGCGCTGCATGGATCACCTATCAGATTGAGATCGAGATAGTGATGGAAGGATGAGTCGGTCACGATGCGGCCGACATTCACGCGTGCGCCATCGTAGGCAGCTAGCGCAGCCCTCGTATTTACCGCACAGGTACTCGTATCGGAGAAGAAATTATTGTTCTCGCAAGGATTGGTTCCGCCCTCCCCAATTTTCGTGGCGTGCGCTCCAGTGGTCACCTGAGCGAGGATTTCCGCAGGCTGCTGGTAGTTGGCAATCGCTGGAAATTCGATGAAGTTCGCAGCGGTGAAGCCCAGGGTGGAATCTGATGCGTGAGTCTGCATCAACATCTGGCCAGAAGGCGCGATGACCTCGCCCTCGTGCATGTGATCGGGGAATACCGTCAGCGGGCCGCTGGCGCCTTGTACCGCTGGATGCGAGGAATTCAACAGGTCCAGAGCCTGCGGAATGTCGTCGGATTGATTGTCGAAATAGAAGGTAAGCGCATTGCCGTTGCTCGCATCGTTGAAATCACCCTCGCCGGGCTGCAACGTGTCGACCCGAAGCGGGCCGCCACCGGACCAATTGTTGGGCGCCAGTGGCGGTCGCCCCGGGAAAGCGTCGCCGGACGAAAACCATTTGCGCATGTAGCGCACGCGCGGAATGCGCCCGCAAAGCGCCGAACCGAGGCCGTCGTGGTCGCCGACCGCAAACACGCCGCCGCCCGCCTGCATAAAAGCGGTTATCGCGGTGAGCTCGGTATCTGTGAGGGCGCCGGGTTCGGCGGTGCCAGGGCCAACCAGGAAGTTCGTGCCGTCTATGCCCTCGAAGCCAAACAACCACATCTCGTCGTAGGATTGGAGATCGACGCTGGGGTCGTCGAAACGGAATGGAATCGGATTGGCCGGATCCGGTCCTTTAAGCGTGGCGCTCGGGTCTGGTATCGAGTTAATGCAGGCCTGACTGTCGCCGGAAGAAGTCACGACCGATTGAGTATCGCCGAGAGCGTTGAAGCCGCGGCTTGCTGTATCGACGAAGAACCCAGCGCCACGTAGCGTCGCGATCAGATGCGACACGGTGAACCACACATCGGGTCCATATGTTGCGTCGGTGAACGTCGCAGGGTAGGTGGTGGTGAGATTAAAAATGCCGTCGACGACAATCAAGATTCGAATATTGGACATGCTGCCCTCCCGGATCGTTATCCATACGAGCGATTGGCGAGTTGAAGCTGCAATGTTGCAAGATTGAAACTCTTGTTTAAAAACTGCATATAGACCCAGCAAAAGCGTGGTCTATGAGGTTATATCTGTCGTGAGTCAGAGAAATTACGCCCCTCATCCATTTCGCTTCAATCTACAAATTCCGTTTTCTGTAAAAATTACATCGGGTGCCTAGAGATGGTCTGATCATCCAGTGACGACAGACATCGTCGTTGTCGTCGCGTCACACCGGAGAACAAGCATACGCCGATTTATTGGCAAATTTCGCCGCCCTGTGTTGCCCAGTTTGCCTATGGCGGAAGCACTAACTGTGTCTTGTTAAGCATATGCTTTTAGGAAATCCACACATGGCTCGGCGCGAACACCGTCGGCACCAGTGCGCCGTTCTTGGCCAGACCGCGATAATTCGCCTTCACATTACCGAATTGTCGCTTGATCATTCGAACCGGATGCACGACCGTTGCCCGGATCGATGCCTTGGTGTGTTCTAGCACATGATCCACCCACGCAACATTTCATTGGTGATCGCTTTGACCTTGCTCCGCTTGGCAGCGATCTACCAACGGGCAGAAGCGTTTTCTCGGAATCCATGCAGAGCGTAGGACATGAATGGCCTTGTTAACCAGCAAGGTGGCCACGATGGAGAACGCTGCGATGTGGGAACGCCGTCGCAGTAGTTGTTCGAGTCGCGACTACTTAGTGACTGCTTCAGCCGGAATGAGCATCGGGGCAAGGCGATTAGACGCTGTTATCGAGGTAGGTGAGAGCGCATTCGCCAAGATGTAATTGCCATCAGCCGCGCCGATGAGGCGGTGAGGCGCAGGCGCAGGACAGGGGATATTCCACCTGGCTGGATGCAGGCGGCCCCCATGCGCAGGTGTGCGAGTGCGTGCCATCCGCACCGGTGAGGCGGAGCCGGGCTCCCTGGGCTCGGGTGCGGTGGTGAGTAGGGTTACGCGCGGAACCATTGGCGGTATGTGCGTAAGCGGATGGGGGTATTGGGACCACAGCGCCGGCGCATGGGCAACTACCTCGAGCTTAAAGCGTTGGACGCCCGGTCGTAGCGCATGCCGATGGAACATCGTGACGAAGCTGCGCGCACCAGGTCGAATACATCACTTGGCTCATCGACGATGATATAGCAGTCTGCCGGCGAGCGTGGATCATCGCCAGGGTCATTCAAATCGATGACGCAGAGACGCTTATTGCGCCGAGCGACTGAATTCAAAAGGGAATCTCGTCATCTGCGAAAGCTGAGAGAGGTGGCTCTTCAACCACAGCTTTACTTGCCCTTGTCGGAGCGCACTATGAAGACCGTGGGCGTGGTCGAGATAAACGCGCGGCAAGCTGATATAGAGGAGCTATTCGCCGATTCGAGTAAGAATACGGATTGGATTGCGGTTACCGTTCGGAATGCGCAATTTGCACGATAGTCTTTGCGATATCCGCGGTAGAGGGGATGAAATCAACGAAGCCAGTAGCAATGGCGCTTTCAGGCATGTCGGACTGCCTAGCTGTATCGAGACGCTGGGCGATCGTGGTGCCCCGACTTCCTTGATAGCGCGAAGCGCCTCGGCGCCGTCTCCATCGTGGCCAGAGACGATCACGGCAATAAGCTTGCCATCCTAGTGTTCTGCTAGGGATCGCAAGAACACCGTAATGACGTCGGGCCATCCGCGGGGCCTCGAGATCGGTTCGAGCCGAAAGTCCCCTGCAGCACGACATGTCTCGCTGCGCAGAGATGATGAAGACTCGGTCAGGTTGGATACGCAGGCCGTCGGCGATCAGTTCCACGGGCATCGTGGTGAAACGCGGAAGGGCCTCATGAAGCCGGCTGGCGAACTTTCTCGCATGGTCGACGATGACGACCGCGACACCCATGTCGTTTGGTAAGTGTTTCAGTAACCGAATATAGGCGTCGAGGCCGCCGGCCGATCCGCCCACGCAGACGATCGGGAAATCCCATCCATTACGACTGACTTTCATACGTCAACTACCGAAACCACGGCGAACGTCTATGCCGAACATTTCGGTCCGGAGCGATATCAAGCATTCCAAGGTTATCTTTGTCGATCATGAGCTTCGCTTTGGATATTGCGATGGCTTCGGATCGACAAGCGAGCGTTCCCGTTCCGGAGGGCAAGCGCACTTCAACCAACACCACGCCATCTGCCAGACGGGCAATCTGCACTTCGACTTCGTGGTAGATAGCGATGTTCATCAGCGCAGCTTGTACCACGCGGCGAGCTATTCGGGCTAGCAGAACTTGTCACACACGCTGGCGTCGCCCACATGTACGCGCCAGTCACGATGGTGTTCTCTTCTGTCTTACCTTGACGGCTTCCGTCAAACCTAAGGCGAACGCCAGTGGTCCGGATTGCCCTAGTCTGTGCTTCGGAAGCGAGCGATCAACGGATGGTGTCCAAAATTCCGAGCAACCTCAAGCGCCTCCTATTGAGTGCGGTAGTTGGTCGACGTTAGCCGCTCACCATAAGCGTACTCGAGAACGCAGTGCGAGATCGGAGTGCCGTCAGAACGACCGTGCGGCTCCGGTTCGACAAAGACGTTGGCCATTCGGTGACTCCTGCCTTGCGCCACGGATTGAACACCGACTGAATACGACTAGCGCTGTCTTTTTGGGATGACGGTCAGTTCAAGGAAGCCGGTGTGTGGCGAGCTTGGCATTCGCCTTCGTCCAGCGGCTTAGGCGCCCCGATATCTAGGCGACACCTTTCGCCCGGTGGTCGAACATGCGCCATTTTCCGTCGACGCCCTCGAGGCTGATTAACGTTTCCTCGCCTCGTTGTTGTGCCTCCAGGGCAGAACAAACCGCGAACCGTAGTGCGTCGTGGCGGCTTTTGAATTCGGGATGACCGTCATTGCTCACCCTCACCGGCCATTCACCATGATGCGACGGTGCATACGGGATATCGAAAATAATCATAAGTACCAATCGGCTGCTGGCTTGCCTCAAGCCTGACCTCACTGCCGTGATCACATCGTAAATTCGATGGCGGAATCCGCACGGAGTCGAAGTACGAGGTTTTTCGATGTCTGCTCATATGCGTGACGCCGGACATTGAGCGGTTCCGAGCTGACTCCACACGGGTATCGCCGTCAGTGGCATGGAGAATGGCTGTGACTCCGTAAGTACGCATCTGTTCCACCCGTCTGTGAGAAAACCCATCATGTCGAACAACAGCCAAGGCGCCGGGCTGTGAGTTCGGCGTCATTGGTCCCGAGGGCATCGCTGTTCCCGACAATCGCGCCCATCGTCATCACTAGACGACATCTACGAGTGTATCTAGGCCACGCCAAATCGTGGCAGAACGCGGATTCACCAGAATGGCCACGTCTTTATCGAACCGAAACCGCATGGTGGCCCGGAAGGCGCCCCGATCACCCACTATGTTCTTGAGTACGCGCATGGCGCGCGGGTTACCCAAAGGAATTACCGAACTCAAGGAGATGCGATTACGGAGGCGCGGAATGCTGGACACAACCCACTAGTTGCTCGCGTGCGGGACACGGACAAGGACAACCCGGAACACTGGCGCTCGTGGCCATAGGCTTTGGCGGCAGCGTGCTCTGCACCGTCCGCGACGCCCTTTTTGCCCTCCAGCGGACGTGCTAGCCCTCCAAACCGCAGCTATGCTCCTTCCCAGCCAAGAAATTCGCGGTCAGCTACGATGAAGGATCTCATCGCCCCACTGAAGGAGGCCAAGTTGTCCACTGCAATCCGCAACAACGTTCAAGTCTTAGGTCGAGGCCCCCAGACGGTGGTCTTCGCCCACGGCTTTGGCTGCGATCAAACAATGTGGCGCTTATTGGCGCCCTTGTTCGCACAGACCCATCGTGTAATCTTGTTTGATCTGGTCGGTAGTGGAGGCTCCGATCTCTCATCGTACGATTCTGAGAAGTACGCCTCTCTGGATGGCTACGCTTGCGACCTTGTGGAAGTGATCAACGAGTTCTCACCCGACAGCCCGGTCATTTTCGTCGGACACTCTGTGAGCGCCATGATCGGGGTTTTGGCCGATATACAGTCGCCGGAGCTGTTCCGTGCGCACCTCATGATTTCGCCATCTCCCTGCTACATTGATGAAGAGGGTTACCGCGGGGGTTTCACTCGAGCAGACATTGACTCACTCTTGGACACGTTGGACAGCAACTACCTGGGTTGGTCCAGTACGATGGCCCCGGTCATCATGGGAGCTCCCGGGCAACCCGAACTCGGGGCGGAATTGACCAATAGCTTCTGTCGCACCGATCCCGATATCGCCAAGCAGTTTGCGCGAGCCACGTTTTTGTCTGATCACCGCGCTCGCCTTCCAAACGTCCCGACTCCGAGCCTTATCGTGCAATGCAACGATGATTTGATTGCGCCGGTCGAAGTGGGCACTTACATGCAACGCACGATGCCGCGCAGCACTCTACGCATCATCGAGAACGTGGGGCATTGTCCGCACTTGAGCGCTCCCGATGCGTGCACGCAGGCGATGATCGACTTTATCGGTTCGTTGGGGCCGAGCGGGCCCGTTTTCGGCGGTGATTGAGGGTGGCAGCCACAGACGACCTTTACGAGGAGGCCGCTTGCGGCCTCATGCTTACATCGAGCGAAGGGTTGATTCAGCGCGTCAATACGACATTTTGTCGGTGGGCGGGGTTCGACAAGGCTGACCTCGAAGGGAAACGTCGCGTTCAGGACTTGCTGACGGTGGGGGGGCGCATTTTTCATCAGACGCACTGGGCGCCGCTGTTGCGGCTGCAAGGCTCTGTCGGGGAAGTAAAGATTGACCTGGTCGGCGCATCCGGGCAGCCGATGCCGATGATGCTGAACGCATTGCGTCGTGAACGCGCCGGGTTCTGCGTTCACGAGCTGGCATTCTTCCTGGCCAAAGATCGACACAAATATGAAACCGAACTGTTGTTGGCTCGTAGGCGCGCCGAAGAGAGCCTGAAGGCACAACTGGCGCTTCAAACGGAGCTAACACGGGCGGACGTACGGTTGAAGATTGCGTTAGAGAGCGCGGATCTCCACGTCTGGCACATCGACGGTGTTACCGGAAGGGTCTCTTTCGACGATCGCTTCGCTCTACTGCTCGGCCAAGCCGAGCCGCGCCTTGTTTCAGAAGAGGAGTTCTTAGCATGTGTGGAACCTGAGGACCGTGATCAGCTTACTCGCGCCTCAGAAGAGGCGATGAATCCCGCCAACGGGATCTACCATTGCGTGTATCGCATCAATGCCACGGACGGTAGTCAGCGCACCGTGCTCTCCTCAGGCCGTGCGCAATTTTCCGCGGACGGTCGATGCGAATACCTCACCGGCGTTTTGAGAGACATCACCGAACAGCGCCGGCAGCAGGTGGAGGCAGAGAGTCGGGCATTGTTTGCCGAGCAAATGGTCGGCATAGCCAGTCACGATCTTCGGAACCCTTTGCAAGGTATCTCCATGGCGATCGAAATGCTGTCGGCCCAAGGCGCATCAGAAAAACATGCGCTGCTTGTGGAGGGTGTCCGAAAAGCGGCGGGTCGGGCAATCCGCCTGGTCACAGATCTACTTGATTTCACGCAGGCTCGTATGGGCCGGGGTCTCTCCGTGAAGATGAAGCCCATCTGCCTCGATGCCGTTCTCAGAGAATGCGTATCTGAGCTTGCGTTGGCTTTTCCGGATAGAGAGCTACTCTACCAATGTACCGTTCCTCCGGCGACGTTATGCAACGCAGATGCCGACCGGGTCCAGCAGATGGTAGGCAATCTCGTCAGCAACGCTATGACCTACGGCGCTGCGGACAGGGCGGTGAGCCTCTCGCTGGATGCTGCCGTCAATGGCGTTGCCTTGAGGGTTCATAACTATGGTCCACCTATTCCGCCTGACATGATTCCGACCCTGTTCGAACCGCTTACTCGCGGAGTCGAAACTCAATCCGAGAAGCGCAGCATCGGCCTTGGTCTTTTTATCGTTCGGGAAATCGCCAAAGTGCACCATGCCGAAGTCGCCGTCACGTCGACCGCTGACCAAGGCACTTCATTCACCGTGACGTTTACGACTTCGATGGAGACCCATTGACGGGGGTGCGAACAACGATCTGTGGATTCAGTATTCCAAATGGATCCGCATTCCCAGAAAGCGTGCTGGCCCTCGGTCGCGGTTGTAGCCTGGGTTATGGATAAGCTGGAAGTCCGCAGACACAGTGGCGAACGGGGCAACCTTAGCCGCGTAGTAGGCCTCATCGATTTGTTCGGTGCCATAGTTCAACGCACCGTCGCCCAGAATGAAGCCACTGCCACCTTCTGCCAAATACTCCCGGTGCGGTTGCGACAGACCGTTCACGGCCAAAGCCACGCCTAAGCCATCGTCTGGCCGTGACCAATGCGATCCGGACAACTGCCCACCCATACTTCCGCTGCGATCAGCTTCGGTGAACGCGAACGATTCGGTATGACCATCGTTCCATGCGCCTCGTGCGAAGAGACCGGTGTCGCCGTTGTCGGCCAGCGGAATATCGGTGCCGAAGGCCACGCCATACTTGTGTCGGCCGTCCCGGTCGTCGGCCTGGATATCGGGTGGGGTGTGGGTCAGTTCAGCCATGCGCAGCGCGTCATCGTAAACGCCCATGTTCGCCCGGTTTCGGTAGGCCAGCAGCCAGATCGCCGTGCTGTCCGGGGTCTGTTGCCAGGTCGCTTGCGCGTCCTGCTCATTGGCGCGGTTGATCGGCCCTTCCAGGCGCGATCCATTGGCTTTCGACGGCATCTGGTAAACGCCATAGCGCCATGTCCATGGACCCATCGCGTAGGTGATCAGGCCTCCGACCGTGTACCCACGGGTGTCCGCCGCGTAGTCCCACGCAGGGCTGTTCAAGAGGCTCCAATTCATGAACTGCGTGCGTCCCGAGTTGGCGTAGCGGCTTTGGTCAAAGTCGTCGTTCACGCCTAAGAGCCCAAACTTGAAGCCGAGCCGATCGTTGGCTTGATCGCCGGGGAGCTGGTCCATCTTGCGTTTCATCTTGGTCGTCGCGTCCCCTAGCGGAATGTCGTAGGTGAGGAACGCCCGCGCCGTGTAGGCGTAGCGGCTTAAAGTGCCGCCACCCCGGATGGCATCGCCGTTGGTCAGTCCTGCCAATCCTCGACTGCCACCCACGCCTTCGCCACGAAACATCTCGACATCGAAAAAGGCCGCGAGACGTTCGGTCATCGGCATGCCAAAGTAAGCACCAAACGTGTGCGTGCGCTCATGGTTGCCTTGGGCCTCCAAACTCTTCGGTCCGGAATACGGCGAGTGGATGCTGTCTTGCCATTGCTCGATCATCGTGTATTGCGCACCAAGGAGTTGGGGTACGAAATAGGCAGGATCATCGGCATGCGCGGTGGACATGCTCGCCAACGACGTGAGCACGACGAAGTACACCCCCGACCACCTGCCCCGAGAGCGAAACGCAGCTGCCATGGTCAGGATTTACCCAAGGTCGCAAACATCACGATGGCCGCCAGCCCCATTACCGCGGTCGCGATCCATCCCCACACCTTCAATGAAGTGTTGAGCGTAAATTTGCCCATGACTTTCGTGTTCATGGCCATGATCATGACCATGATCATCATGGGCACGGCCGCCACACCGTTTACGACGGCGCTCCAGAAGAGTGCCTTGATGGGGTCCAGGGGGCTGAAGTTCAGCGCAATGCCTACGAGTGTCACCCCAATCAGGACGCCATAGAAAGACTTCGCATCCTTGGGTTTGTGCGCCAGTCCATACCGCAGACCCAATGCGCCACATATCGCATAACCACTGGAGCCAGCCAGTATGGGCACGCACAGGAGGCCCGTTCCGATCATGCCCGCGGAGAACAGCGCGAACGCGAATTTACCGGCGACCGGGCGCAACGCCTCAGCGGCCTGGGCGGAGGTTTGAATGTCCGTCTTGCCGTGTGCATGAAGCACGATGGCCGCGGTCAAGATAATGAAGCCGGCCACAATGTTGGAGAACACCATGCCTGAGACGGTATCGATGCCGATGCGCTTGATGGCGTCCGGGCCTTGCGATGGTTTGTGTTTTAACGGTTCGCGCGGATTGTCTTGTTCCCTGATCTCTTCGACTTCCTGCGCCGCCTGCCAGATAAAGAGAAAGGGGCTGATCGTGGTGCCCAAAATGGCAACGATGGCCACCGCGTATTTCGTGTCGAACGTTGCTTTCGGGATGACGATCCCTTTGGCCACTTCGGCCCAGGGGACGTGCACGATAAAAACCGTGGCGACGTAAGTGAAAAGGCTGAGACACAGCACTTTGAGAATGGGCGAATACTTCGAAAACGGAACGAACATTTGCAACAAAAGGGAAATTACGGCGAACAGCGTGGTGTAGGCCAAAGCCGGGCCGCCGATGAGGAGCTTGAGCGCAGCACCCATGGCGCCTATGTCCGCCGCCAAGTTAATGACGTTAGCGATTACCACCGCCGCCACGAGCATGTATGCCCACCCGTGCCAGTAATGCGTACGCATGTTGTCGGCAATGCCCTTGCCCGACGCCCGACCAATGCGTGCGCTAATGGCCTGAATGGCGATCATCAACGGCATGGCCACGATGAGACTCCAAATCGTGGCATAGCCATAGGCGGCGCCGACCTGGGAATAGGTCGCGATGCCGCTGGGATCGTCGTCCGCGGCGCCGGTAATCAGCCCTGCGCTCAGCCGGCGGAGGAATACGAACTTCCCGGTGAGTGCGGTGGCCGCCATGCGTAGGTCCTTGCTCGCAAAAAGATGCGCAAGCATCACGTTCCTTCTGTCGTCGAGCCGTGAGGCCGCGCTAAGCAAGTACCCGTAATGGGACGTCGTGCGAACGCTTCCCGTTACGCCCGTCCGCGCCACTGGAAGGGGAAGCTGTTTAGAAAGTGGACCCTATCGGTCGGGCCGCCCGAATTACGGCGTAAGCCCCACCCACGCCTTACGTAAGTCGGCACGATCGCATGGGTCAGGCGCATGAGAGCGATAACGTTGAGGTCGATGATCCTACACAAGAAGTCGGCGTCCGAGTCCATCAATGGCGTCGAGGTGGTGGAATTCGCATTGTTGACCAGAACTGTGATGCGAGGGTCCTCACGAAGCATTTTTTCAACTCGCCTGAGGCCCAGCTTTTTCTCCAGGTTTGCCACGATAACTTGGACCGACTGGCCGGTGTCGTCGCGCAGGAATGCGGCATGAGCGTCGACACTGTGGCGATCGCGAGCAACCAGGATAAGGTCGTGGCCGCGTCGCGCCAACCGATCGGCGTAGATTGCACCAACGCTCGAAGACGCGTCGGTGATCAACGCTGTGCCTTTAGACCTTGCGCCTATCGTTGGGCTAAGTG
>Ga0302315_10000878_pt1 | contig 32304 bp, 24 predicted proteins | sample III_Palsa_N3_1_FD_200532 | JGI IMG/M metagenome (GOLD analysis project Ga0302315, IMG submission 200532) | Peat permafrost microbial communities from Stordalen Mire near Abisko, Sweden - III_Palsa_N3_1 | ecosystem: Environmental > Terrestrial > Soil > Palsa > Peat permafrost | place: Sweden...
TTGAAGATTTGTACTTTCTCTTGATTTTTGTCGATTCATTCTTTTTGATCTTTCCCATTTGTTTTAGCTTTTAGTGTAAAGCTATTTCAGGACGAGACAGTTTTGAAGATTTTTGCTGTGCCAATTGGCACAAAGGCTTGTTTCCCGGATCGGGAGGGAGGTTACTAGTTAGTGAACAAAAAAATTGTCGTTTTAGTTTGAAAGCTATCAAAAATAAATGTAGCACAGAAGGCCTGGTATTAAAAAAAGTTTACTAGCGCTTGCCTCCGCGGCCGCCAGGGCCGCGTACTGACAACGGCCCTGGTTTACAACCCGCACGGCCTCCACTGACCCAGCAGCTATTAAAAAGGAGCCTAACGTCAGGACTGATAGGTTGAAAAAACTTAATTTCCCCTTATGCGGTGGGCCGTGCGGTTACAAAGGGGGCCAGGGGATGGACACGTTTTTTATTAACTATTATATACTAGTTACTATTATTATTTCTCGTAGCTGGCGCAAGTGTCCACTTGTGCCGTTTATGGAAGGGGAAATAATACTACTTGTCACTCGTGAGGACGCGAGCGACTGCGTAAAGGTTTTTAATTCTAAAAATTAGTAAAATAAACGCTGGAAACAGTTGGCACACGCGGCACGCGTGCGCCAGCAGGGAAGTATTATATTTGTCGGAAATAATCCTCCTGAAATTCCTTCCCAAAAAAATATTCACGTATTTTGGAATGATTTAAAACCTTTCCGTCAAATCCAATCCATTTCATTAGCAAACATGCTATTAAAGTATAAAGTCTATTTGATAGGTCTGATAACTCTATGTTACTTTCTAATTCATCCGGTTTTAAATGGAGTATTCCATGTAATATTCTATTTCTTGTTACAATACTATTAATATCGTCACTTGAAAGCTTAATTTTCAACCAATCAAATGGTAGTCGTAACTTTGTATCATTATTAATCCTCTTGCCGCTTATTGCACTATTTCTTTCTCTTTCATTTTTAATATAATTATAAATATCGGGTTTATATTTATCTATAATTACTTTTGACAATGCTTCAAGTGTTATACAAAACCCAACTGGCATAATTAGTAATGAACATGTACTTGCTTCTAAGAGTAATATTAATGAAGATGAAATTTCAGGTACTTCATGAATTATTTGACAAAGCTTGGAAAATTGTTCTGAGCTCACCCTTTTTAATTCTAGTATTTCTTGTTCGGTTACTTTATTTTCTTTGATAAGACGATATGGTCTAATATGGATGGGGCAGTAATTAGACTTCAAGCTTGGTCGTAGTTCTCTAAAACAGATATGTTGCAATTTTTGAAATTCATCGTAAGCTATAAAGTATGCTTCGTTCTGTATGAAACTTCCAGTAATAAATCCAAAACCAATTAGAATAGAAAATGTGTATCTTTCAAATTCTTTATGGGTTAGTTCTTGTTTACACTTAATAATTAATAATGAAATACCATCGCGTTGACGTTGAGAAATAATAAATTCAATATTATCTATTTTTAGAGTTAAGGATATTCTTTCTTCAAAATGAAAATCAAGTATTATTTTGTTTTTTGTAGGTATAATTAAAGTATATAAATATGGCTGATCATAACTAAAGTTAATAGTAGAGAATTGCCTAACTCTGACTTTAATTATCTTAGCCATTTCATAAACGTCAATGTCACTCATATGAAGGCTCAAATCTGCATGAGTGAATACGGCTTCTTTTAAAGTATCAAATAAATCATCAAGGTTTTTAAGACTATCATTGGACGATGAGTCAACATTAAAAGTATATCCTTGATTTTCTTTAATTAGTTTAGTAGTCCTGTTATCTAGAATGGACGATGAATTTTTTATCAAAAACTCTAAATTTTCTATGTTTTTGATTTTTATTATATCATGATCAAAATCGTCACCCATTTTGTGGAGTTTGAAATTATTTATTAATACGAACTTGAGCAACCAATTTTAACAAAAAAGCCGGAATCTCTCCGGCTTTCGTTACTGGTATTATTTTACCGCTTTTTCTTTTACCGGTTTCACGGGGTAGTAAATGGTATCCGAAAGGCTGGTTCCGGGGGCCACCATGGGTAGCACGTTTTCTTCTTTCTTCACTTTGGCGTGTATTAAAAACGGCCCTTTGGTTTTATTCGCTTTATGTATGGCTTCCTTCAGCTCTTCTGGGCTTTCCGCCGCGGCGGCGTCCATCCTAAAGGCCTTTGCCAGCGCCACAAAGTCCGGGTTAAGCAGCTCCACGCCGGAGTAGTTTTTAGAATAAAACTGCTCCTGCCACTGGCGCACCATGCCCAGGTAGGCGTTGTCTAACAGTAATATTTTTATCGGCCATTTTTCCTGCACGCAGGTTATCAGCTCCTGTATGTTCATCTGGAACGAGCCGTCCCCCGTAATGCACCATACGTCTTTGTCCGGCGCCGCTTGCTGCGCCCCCATAGCCGCGGGCAAACCAAAGCCCATAGAGCCCAAGCCCCCGGAAGTTAGGAAGTGGTTGGGTTTCATGCGCACCACGTACTGCGCCGCCCACATTTGGTGCTGGCCTACGTCGGTTGTAATAATGGCGTCGTTTGGTAATAGTTTTTCCAATACTTTTATGGCGGCTACTTCAGTAAACTCCACGTAGTCTGGTAATAGTATCGGGTACTCCTCGCGCAGTTCGTTCAGCTTGTTTATCCAGTCCTTACGGCGTTGGCTGTTTTCGGTGGTTTTGGTCTCCGGTATGTTACTTATTACCTTCCTCGCGTCCCCATGCAGGAACAGCGCCGTCTTCACGTTCTTGGCCTCCTCGCTGCGGTCTATGTCTATATGTAGTATTTTGGCGTTGGGCGCAAAGGTGTCCAGCTTGCCGGTTATGCGGTCGTCAAACCGGATGCCCCATGCCATCAGCAGGTCGCAGTCCTGCACCGCCAGGTTGCTGTATTTCATGCCGTGCATGCCCAGCCACTGATAGTACAAGGGGTCGTCGTGTTCCATGGCCCCAATGCCCAATATGGTAGAGATTACAGGGATGTTCTCGCGGTGCGCAAATTCCCTTAACTCTTCCCAGGCTTTAGATAGTAGTATTCCGTGCCCGGCGATAATCAACGGTTTCTTGGCCTCAGAGATAAGCTTAGCGGCATGGTTCAGTTGTTCCTGGGTAACGTTGTACACCAGGGTTTCCTCCGGCTTCTTAAAATGATCCGCCCAGTCCTCGTCCAGTTCTATAAAAGAACCCTGCACGCTTCGGGGGATGTCTATCAGCACCGGCCCAGGCCTGCCGTGCATACTTATGCGGTAGGCCTCGCTGAAGATGTGTTGTGCGTCTTCCAGCTTGGTGAGTAAATAAGTCTTTTTAGTAATAGGTATGCAAATACCGGTAATGTCCGTTTCCTGGAAGGCGTCCGACCCAATTAATGGTAGGGCAACCTGTCCGGTAATGGCGATCATGGGTATGGAATCTGCATAAGCGTCGGCGATGCCTGTTACCAGGTTAGTAGCGCCAGGGCCCGAAGTGGCCAGACAAAAGCCGGGCCTTCCCGCCACACGCCCGTAGCCGTTGGCGGCAAAGGCTGCGCCCTGCTCGTGCCGAACCAAAATACTATTTAGTTTGCTAAAAGGAAGCGCGTCGTAAATGGGCAATATGGCGCCGCCGGGATAAGCAAAAAGGTCTTTTGCATCCAGCAATTCGATGAGCTTTACGATGTATTCGGCTCCTCTTAACTTTATTCTTGGTTTCATGGTAGCAATAGGTTAAACTACGTGAACTAATAGTTACTAGGTATCAATTAAAATTCGTCGGTTACACAGCCTTCTGAGGCCGATGAAACCGAACGAAGGTACTTGTACAGCAGTCCGCTGGTAGCTTTGTAGGCTGGTTTTACCCATACCTTTCTTCTGGCCGCCAGTTCTTCGTCCGATACCAGTACGTCAATAGTATTATTTACTGCGTCAATGCGAATGATGTCTCCGTCTTTTATAAGGGCTATGTTGCCGCCTTCCTGCGCTTCAGGAGTGATGTGCCCAACTACAAAGCCGTGCGTTCCGCCGGAGAACCTGCCGTCGGTAATCAGCGCCACTTTATCGCCTAATCCCTGGCCTATAATTAAGGATGTACCCTTTAACATTTCCGGCATACCCGGCGCTCCTTTGGGCCCTTCGTAGCGAATTACTACTACATTGCCCGCTACTACTTCGCCGTTCTCAATGCCCAGGTTTAGCTTATCTTCAGAATCGTATACCTTGGCAACGCCCTCAAATTTCTCCCCTTCTTTACCTGTAATTTTGGCAACAGCGCCTTGCGTGGCAAGGTTACCGTATAGTATTTGCAAGTGCCCTCTTTTTTTGATGGGGTTACTTAGCGGGTAAATGATGTCCTGGTCTTTTGGAAGGTCAGGGTAATCTTCTAAATTTTCTTTTATGGTTTTCCCGGTTACTGTTAGGCAGTCGCCTATTAGAAGGCCTTCCCTTAACAACATTTTCATAATGGCAGGTATGCCGCCTACGTTGTCCAGGTCTTCCATCATGTACTTGCCGCTTGGTTTAAGGTCGGCCAGCATAGGGGTTTTGTCGGAGAGCGTTTGGAAATCTTTTAACGTATACTTTACGCCTGCCGCTTTGCCGATGGCCAGGAAGTGTAGGATAAGGTTGGTGGAACCACCCATAATCATGGCCACGCGAACGGCGTTGGTAACGGATTCGTAGGTAATAATATCTTTAGGCTTGATGTCTTTTTCTAACAGGTTTCTTACGGCAGCTCCGGCTAGTAAACATTCCTGTTGTTTCTTTTCGCTGGTAGCAGGGGCGGAAGAGCTATAAGGAAGGCTCAATCCCAATGCCTCAATGGCAGAAGCCATGGTATTTGCGGTGTACATACCGCCGCAGGCGCCAGCGCCCGGAACGGCGTTATGTATTACTCCTTTAAAATCTTCTTCGCTGATCTGGTGTGCGAATTTTTTACCTAGCGCCTCAAAAGCAGAAACAATGTTCAGCTTCTCGCCTTTCCATAGTCCTGAACGGATAGTTCCGCCATACACCATTATGGAAGGACGGTTTAACCGCGCCATAGCGATAACAGCGCCGGGCATGTTTTTGTCGCAGCCTACTATAGTAATTAAAGAATCGTAATAGTGTGCGCCAGAGATGGCCTCGATACTATCGGCAATCACATCGCGGGAAACCAGCGAGTATCTCATACCCGGAGTTCCCATGCTCATGCCGTCGCTTACTCCAATGGTATTAAATTGTATTGGTTTTAATCCAGCCTTGGTAACGCCTTTTTTAATTAATACGGCAAGGTCGTTCAGGTGCATGTTGCAGGTATTGCCTTCGTAGCCGGTGCTGGCAATGGCCACCTGCGCTTTGCTCATATCTTCTTCGGTAAAGCCTGCGCCGTACAACATAGCCTGCGAGGCGGGCTGGGTTACATCCTGCGTTAATCTGGAACTGTATTTATTTATTTTTTCCATTAATATATACTAGTAATCTTTCTTATACTTATTTAATTGCCCCTGCTATTCTGTCTCCTACCTCGGTAGTCGAATGGTATTTCGTAGGATTGATGTCCTGCGTTACGAAGGCAGCGCCTAATGAATCTTCCACTGCTTTTCTAATGGCGGCGGCTTCTTTATCCAACCCAAAAGAAGTTTGCAACAACATGGCGGCGGATAGTATTGCGCCTAACGGGTTGGCAATGTTCTTCCCGGCGGCCTGTGGGTATGAACCGTGAATAGGTTCGTACAAGGCTGTCTTTTCCCCTACGGAAGCGGATGGTAGTAAACCCAACGAGCCGGTAATTACAGAAGCCTCATCCGTTAATATATCGCCGAACATGTTTTCGGTTAATACCACGTCAAAATATTTTGGTTGTTGGATAATCTTCATGGCGGCGTTGTCCACAAACATGAAATCCAGTTCTATATCAGGGAACCCTTTGGCGTATTCTTTTACGGTCTCTCTCCAAAGTCTCGAGGTAGCTAATACGTTGGCTTTGTCCACCAGCGTTACTCTTTTTCTTCTCTTTGCGGCAGTCTCAAACGCCAACTTGGTAATGCGGGTTACTTCTTCTTTGGTGTACACGCAAGAATCGAAGGCAGTGTTTCTGTCTTCACTTCTGCCTTTCTGCCCAAAGTAGATACCGCCTGTTAATTCGCGGAACACTACAAAGTCAACGCCGTCTACCAGTTCCGCTTTTAGGGGAGAGGCATTTGCTAATACCTTGTAAGTAGTAATAGGGCGAATGTTGGCGTATAAGCCTAATGCCTTTCTCATGGCCAGCAGGCCCTGCTCCGGTCTTACGGGAGCGTTAGGGTCGTTGTCGTACTTAGGGTCGCCAATGGCGCCAAATAGTATGGCGTCGGCATCCAGACAAACCTGGTGGGTTTCTTTAGGGAAAGGGTTGCCTGTTTTGTCAATGGCAATAGCGCCAATAAGCGCTTCGGTGTAATGAAACTTGTGGTTAAATGTTTTCTCGATGGCGTTTAATACTTTTAGCGCCTGGTCTGTTACCTCCGGGCCTATGCCATCGCCTTTTAATACTGCAATCTTTTTTTCCATGGGTGTTATAAAAATTAAAATCGGCAAAGCTAATGCCTGCCGATTCTTTCAATAAAAAATTTTATCCTACTATGTTTAAATATTTACTGGTTTTCTCGTAAGCCTCTATTTTGTCCTTCATGTTTAACAGGTAGTCGATGTCGTCATACCCGTTTATCATGCAAGTTTTTTTGTAGTCGTTGATCTCAAAACTTTCAGAAAGATTTTCTCCTACAATCTCCACCTTCTGATTTACCAAATCAACCTTTAGCTGAAAGTTGCTTTTATTCGCTTTCTCTTTTTCGAAGATCGTATTCAGGAATTGCTGAGACACCTGCACCGGAAGCAAGCCATTGTTTAAAGCGTTGTTCTTAAATATATCTGCAAAGAAACTTGATATTACTACTTTGAACCCGTAGTCGTGTATGGCCCAGGCAGCGTGCTCGCGGCTGGAACCACAGCCAAAGTTTTTGGCGGCTACTAAAATCTTTCCTTCTTTGTAGGCAGGGTTGTTCAAGATAAAATCCGCTTTAGGAGAGTTGTCTTCGTTGTACCTCCAGTCGCGGAAAAGGTTTTCGCCAAAGCCCGTTCTGGTAGTAGCTTTAAGGAAACGCGCCGGAATAATCTGGTCAGTGTCCACGTCCTCCATATCCAGCGGAACAATTTTAGATTGTATGGTTGTAAACTTATCCATGTTCGTTAATTCAAATTAAAATCTCTCACATCTACTATTTTACCAGAAACCGCTACAGCAGCAGCTGTAAGCGGACTTGCCAGTAAAGTTCTGGCGCCCGGCCCCTGGCGGCCCTCAAAATTTCGGTTAGAGGTAGATACGCAATATTCACCCTTCGGAATTTTATCTTCGTTCATTCCTAAGCAGGCAGAGCAGCCCGGCTCTCTTAACTCGAAGCCAGCCTCTGCAAATATTTTATCAATGCCTTCGGCTATGGCCTGTTGTTCTACTTGTTTAGAACCTGGGATAAGGTAAGCGTTTATATTGTCCGCCTTTTTCTTACCTTTTAAAAACTTAGCCACTAGTCTAAGGTCTTCAATGCGGGAGTTGGTGCAGCTACCTATAAACACATAGTTTACCTGCTTGCCAATTAATTTGGCTCCGGCTTTAAAATCCATATACTCCAAGGCCTTGTGGAAGCCCGCCTTGTTACTATCTTCAATGTCCGATTCGCTAGGTATAGCAGCGCTAACTTTTATGCCCATGCCAGGGTTTGTTCCGTAGGTTATCATTGGCTCTATATCGGCTGCGTCAAAATTGTAAGTCTTATCAAACTTCGCATCAGCGTCGGTGTACAAGGTTTTCCAGTAAGCTACAGCCTCTTCAAACTTAGCTTCCTTAGGCGCAAATTGTCTTCCTTTTATGTAAGCAAAAGTGGTTTCATCCGGAGCTATCATGCCTCCCCTGGCTCCCATTTCAATGCTCATGTTACAGATGGTCATACGCGCTTCCATAGAAAGCGACTTGATGGCAGAGCCAGCAAACTCAACAAAATAGCCTGTGCCGCCTGCTGCAGAAATTTTAGAGATGATGTAAAGAATAATATCTTTAGATACTACTCCTTTGCCCAGCGTACCATTAATTTCAATCTTCATGGTCTTAGGTTTGCTTTGCATTAAGCACTGTGTAGCCATCACCTGTTCTACCTCGCTGGTGCCAATACCGAATGCGATGGAACCAAAAGCGCCATGCGTAGAAGTGTGGCTATCTCCACAAACAATAGTCATGCCCGGTAGCGTAACTCCCAGTTCGGGGCCAATAACGTGTACTATGCCCTGGTAAGGATGGCCCAGCCCGTAAAGCGTTACGCCAAATTTTTTGCAATTCTCAGTCAGCTTATCAACCTGTTGACGGGATAGTAATTCCTTTATCGGCTGATCCTGATGCTTAGTAGGAACGTTGTGGTCTGCCGTTGCTAACGTATTTTTAACGCGGAACAGTCCTATGCCCCTTTTCTCCAGTCCGGCAAAAGCCTGGGGGCTGGTTACTTCGTGTATTAAATGTTTATCAATATACAGAACGCTTGGGCCGCCTTTTATTTCTGAAACTACGTGGGCCTCCCAAACTTTTTCAAACAATGTTTTACTCATTACTATTTATTAAGATAATTATTACGCTAGTCCTACTTCTTTCATTATTTCAATCAAGTCCTCGTCGTTGATCTGCTTTCTCTTGTCCGCCACATCAAGGAAATATTTGTAAATAGTTTCCAGTTTTTCTTTGGTAACCATAAAGCCAATGTTAGCGAGCCTGTGATTAAGAGCGGCTCTACCACTACGCGCAGTAAGCACTATAGAGGAGGAATCTGCCCCTACGTCAACCGGGTCTATAATTTCATAATTCTCTCTGTGCTTCAGGAATCCATCCTGATGTATGCCCGAAGAGTGTGCAAAAGCGTTTCTCCCAACAATAGCCTTATTTGCCTGTACCGGCATTTTCATCAAGGTAGAAACTAAATGGCTTACGGGTACAAGTTTCTTGGTATTAATTCCGGTTTCCAAGCCAAGCGAGGGATGGCTTTTGAGGATCATGGCTACTTCTTCCAAAGAAGTATTACCTGCCCGTTCGCCTATGCCGTTAATGGTGCATTCCACCTGTCTGGCGCCATTCATAATAGCGGCAACCGCATTGGCAGTAGCAAGCCCCAAATCGTTGTGACAATGAGCTGAAATAATAGCTTTATCAACGTTCTTCACATTTTCCATCAGGTACTTTATGCGCTCGCCAAACTGCCATGGAAGCGTATAACCGGTAGTATCAGGGATATTCACTACAGTAGCACCCGCTGCAATAACAGCTTCCACCATTTTTGCCAGAAAAGCAATATCAGCGCGGCCTGCGTCTTCACAGAAAAATTCAACATCGTCCACAAATCTGCGGGCGTATTTAACGGCGGCTACTCCCTGTTCAATCACCTTATCTCTAGTGGTGCGTAACTTATGTTCAATATGCACATCCGAACTGCCTATGCCGGTGTGTATTCGCTTTCTTTTAGCATATTTTAACGCCTGCACAGCGCTGTCTATATCCAATTCTTTGGCGCGAGTTAATGCGCAAATGATGGGTTCTTTTACTGCTTTCGAAATTTCAACGACCGAATTAAAATCACCAGGGCTGGATATTGGGAAGCCGGCTTCAATTACATCAACACCAAGATCCTCGAGCGCTTTTGCCACTATTATCTTTTCTTCGGTATTTAACTGACAACCTGGAACTTGCTCTCCGTCCCTTAATGTGGTATCGAAAATGTAGACTCGTTTTGACATAGTAGTTATATTAATTCATTTAAAAAAAAACCATTCCCTGTGTTGAGAATGGCTTTTAAAAATATTATTTAAAGCTTACTCAACATGACACACGGTGTCCGGCAGCAGGTAGAGTAAAGCAGGCATTAGCGTATAAAAAGAATTCATGGTTTTAAGAATAATACAAATTTAATCAAATAAATTAATTTATTTAAATATCTTTTATTCGTTTTTACGGTGTCAAGCCCTTAAAAGTGCTCTTTTAAATAAATCGTTTTAAAAACTTAATATTTCCGATACTTGTTGTAAATTCAATTACCAACATTTCATTGTTATGAAAGGGATACGTTTTACAAACTTTATACCACAACCGGAGGGAGACCCTTTTTCCAGGCTGAGTAAGCTATTTTTCCAATTGCTGAATTATACATCCGGAGAGGTGGGCGAAGCTTTAGACTGGCTTAATCAACTAGACAGGGAACATGGCCTTACTAATAATGAGTATGGTATGGGGGATTTTATAGAAGATCTTAAGAATAAGGGTTATTTGGATGAAAACGAGGTAGAAGGCAGCTTTGACCTAACCGCCAAATCGGAACAAACAATACGAAGAAATGCCTTAGAGGAGATTTTTGGGAAACTGAAACGCACTAACAAGGGCAACCATAAAACCCCCTATACTGGTATTGGCGACGAGCAAAGCTCTGATGTGCGCCCTTATGAATTTGGCGATTCTCTGGATGCCTTAAACATAACTAGCTCCATTCAGAATGCGCAAATTAATCATGGTATAGATGAGTTTGAGCTTACCCAGGAAGACCTGGAGGTGCAAGAGAAAGAACACCGTTCTCAAACTTCAACGGCGCTTATGATTGATATTTCTCACTCCATGATTCTGTATGGGGAGGATAGGATAACGCCTGCTAAGAAGGTGGCGATGGCTTTGGCGGAATTAATTAAAGTAAAATACCCAAAAGATACACTTGACATTATTGTATTTGGCAACGATGCGTGGCCAATTGAGGTGAAAGACCTGCCTTATTTGCAGGTTGGGCCTTACCATACCAACACCTGCGCCGGTTTGGAACTAGCTATGGATATACTTAGAAGAAGAAAAACTTCTAACAAGCAAATATTTATGATTACGGACGGCAAGCCTACCTGCCTTAAAGAAGGTACCAAGTATTATAAGAATAGTTTTGGGCTAGACAGAAAGGTAGTAAATAAAACTCTGAATATGGCCGCACAGTGCAGGCGCTTAAAAATACCTATTACCACTTTTATGATTGCCAAAGACCCCTACCTGCAACAATTTGTGCAGGAGTTTACTAAAACCAATAATGGCAGGGCATTCTATACCTCGTTAAATGGGCTTGGAGAATATATTTTTGAAGACTTTGAGAGAAACCGAAGAAAAACGGTACGTTAGCAGATAACTTTTTAGTAGTGGCAATGACAAAAAAACATACCGATATCAAGACCTTTGGAGATCTAAAGGCAAGCGGGTATCAACCCAAAAGCATAAAGCAGGAGATGAGGGATAACCTTATTACGTCCCTTAAGAATAAAGTAAATTTGTTTGGGGAGATAAAAGGGTATGAGGAAACTGTGATTCCACAAATGCAGACCGCTATACTATCTCGTCATAACATTATATTTCTGGGTTTGCGGGGACAGGCTAAAACCAGGCTTGCACGACTAATGGTGAACCTGTTGGATGAATATGTGCCTGCCGTTGCTTTTTCTGAAATTAACGATGATCCTTTTCTGCCGCTTTCCAGATATGCAAAGGATGTAGTAGAAGAACGCGGCGATGATACGCCAATCTCGTGGATACATCGCTCTGAACGTTACACAGAAAAGCTGGCCACGCCCGACGTATCGGTTTCGGATTTAATTGGCGACCTTGACCCTATAAAAGCGGCTACGTTAAAACTGCATTATGCTGATGAACGAGTGATCCACTTTGGGTTGATACCACGCTCGCACCGTAGTATTTTTGTAATTAATGAATTACCCGATTTACAAGCCAGGATACAAGTGGCTCTGTTTAATATTTTACAGGAAGGTGATATACAGATACGCGGTTTTAAATTACGTTTGCCATTAGATATACAATTTATTTTTACCGCGAACCCGGAAGATTATACCAACCGTGGTTCGATAGTAACGCCATTGAAGGATAGGATAGACAGCCAGATATTAACACATTATCCACGCACTATCAACATCTCTCGCGAGATTACAGAGCAGGAGGCAAAGATTACGGACTACCAGAAGAAGAATATAAAAGCTTCGGAATTAGTTAAAAACTTGATTGAAGAGGCTGCTTTTGAGGCGCGTAGCAGCGAGTATGTCGATCAGAAGAGCGGGGTTTCTGCAAGACTTACCATTTCTGCCTTAGAAAATATCTATAGCACGACGGAACGCAGAATGCTTATCAACAATGAATCGAAGGCATTTATACGAATAGCCGATATATATGGCATTGTGCCATCTATTACAGGGAAAATAGAACTAGTGTACGAGGGCGAGCAAGAGGGAAGTAGCAATGTGGCTTACTTTTTAATTGGAAAAGCCATACGGAAGGAGTTTCTTAAAGTATTCCCTGACCCGGAAAAAATCAAAAAATCAAAAAAAGAAAATCCCTATGCCAAAATTACTAACTGGTTTGGCGATGGTAATCATCTGGATATAACTCAGGAAATGCCAGCTAAGGAATACGAGAAGACTATATTATCTGTTCCTGGGTTAAAGGAATTGGTGCAAAAGTTTTCCCCACATTCGGATAAAGAATTAGAACTAGTAATGATGGAATTTGTATTACACGGACTAGTGGAATACTCTCAGTTGAGCAAACACAGGCTGGATGGGGGCATACAATTTAAAGATCTTATGAGTAGCATGTTCAACATGGGAGACCATGAGGAAGATGAAGACGAGGAGGATAATGCCTAATCGATCTCAATAGAGTAATGGCAATCGAATACTTTCCCTTTTTCTATAGATAGTATTCCTTCTTTATCCTTTAATTCCCCGGTGGCATTTTCGTTATCGGCATGGCCATACCAAGGCTCAATGCACACAAAGGGCCCCGGTTTAGACCATATCCCTATGTAAGGAAAGCCTTTAAAATTAAAATGAATTTTTACTTTAGACCTGCGGCTTTTTAGAGTTACATGGTCAGATTTAAGATTTTTAAATACCAGTGCGTCTTTTGCAAAAAGCTCCTGGGTTAAAGGAAGTATTTTTTCGTCTTTAAGAATAGGTTCTTTATTATCTGTAAGCAGGCCGTCTTTTAAAACATAGCGTTCTGCATGTTCTTTTACATCAAATTCCAAAAAGTAATCGTTAAACTTTTCGTTACTCACAATAGGACAGTTAAAAGCAGGATGGCCGCCTATAGAAAAGTAGATCTTCTTACTATCCAGATTCTTTACTTCATAGCTGATCTTTAGTTTATTTTTGCTAAGATCATATTTAATAAGGAGTTCAAATTTGTAAGGATAATTTTTGAGAGTTTCGGGACTATATTTAAGGCTATAGGTCAAAGAAGAGCTTTTTTTCTCAGCAAGCTCAAAGTGCATATCCCTGGCAAAGCCATGTTGTAGCATTTGAAAAGATTTACCTTCAGCCTGATAAGAGTTGTCTTTTAGTTTGCCGACAATGGGGAAAAGTATAGGAGCCCTTCTTGCCCAAAACTTAGGATTGCCCTGCCAAATGTATTCGTAATTGTTCTTTTTATTCTTGATGCTAATTAATTCAGCCCCGGAATTTTTTACGCTGATTTTTAAAAAATCGTTTTCAATGCTGCCTATCATAAAAATTAATCTGTTTTAGCTTTTACATAAAACAATATATTAGCTTGTAGTTGAATGTCTTCTGGTATACTATCGGTAGAAGTGATAATTACCGCTAGGTTATAGAAACTGCTGTTTATTAGTTTACTTACATCTGCTCCCGATGGGATTTGGAGTATAGTGGCGCCTGTAGGGGTTATTGGGGCGTTATAAGTTGCTATGGTATCTAAAATAGTTTCGCCTACTATTAATGAAACTTGTAATTTCTCAATAAAATTAAAATTTTGACCATAGCTATTATTTATAATAGTAAAATTTACTTGCTGAAGAAGTAACTGTGTTACATTGCCGGGGCTTGTCTCATTTGCCTGAAAATTATAAGCAAAATTAGTAGGTATTGAATCGATGGTAATAGTTTTGGTTGAAGTAACAACGCCTGTTGCGGGTATTCTGAGGTAAGCCGAGGTAGGTATGGCAAATTCACTTGTTTTCGAGCAGGAAGACAATAGAACAACACAAGCAAGAAGGCAAATAAACTTCATTTTAACTTTTTTAAAGCTTATTTCTAACGGTTGTTCAAAAATAACTCTAAAAAATCCATTTTTCACACCCTTTGCATTAAAAATTAGATAATTTTCTCCATTGACAGGAAAGCTACATTTTTAATAAATATATAGTTGCAGGATAACATCAATAATTGCTAGCGAAGGCTTTATAAATATCGGGCTTATTATTCTTTTATTGAAGGTTTTTCTTTTTCTCTCCCGCTTTCTTTTTTAAGGTAAGGATCGTGCAACTTTACAGGCTTTTTGTGGTTTTTATCTGAATAAATATTAAGCGTTTCCACAAAAAGCGCAAATGCCATAGCAAAATAAACGTAGCCGCGAGGAATATCTACATGCATGGCCTCTACAATAAGTAAAACGCCAATCATTAAAAGAAAAGAAAAGGCAAGCATTTTAATGCTTGGGTGTTTATTAATAAAATCGCTTAACATTTTAGAAAACACCAGCATAATAATCATAGAAATAATAAGCGCAATAACCATAATGGCTATGTTATTAACTAAACCTATTGCAGTAAGTATGGAATCGAACGAAAAGACAATATCCAGTAATACGATCTGAAAGATAGCTGAAGCAAGCGATAGTTTTAGGCTTTTCTCAGTAACAGCATCATCCCCTTCCAGTTTTTCGTGAATTTCTACGGTTGTTTTATAAATAAGGAAAAGGCCTCCACAAAATAAAATAAGGTCGCGCCAGGAGAACTCAAACCCATTTATGGAAAACAGAGGCTGATGAAAGTGAACCAGCACTGATATGATGCTAAGAAGCCCTATGCGAACTATAAGAGCCAGACTAAGGCCTATTAGTCTGGCCTTACCCTGTGTTTCTTCCGGCAGTTTTGATGATAGTATAGATATAAAAATGATATTATCTATTCCCAGTACTACTTCCAGTAGGGTTAGCGTAAGCAGACTTGCAATTCCTTCTCCTGTAAAAACTTGTTGAAGCATTCCTTAAAGGTAAAAAAATCTGTTAATTAATAAACGCTAATAATATGAATTTGGCTTGTCAATCATAAATATAACAGGTTAATAGTAGATTGGAGAAAAAAAGACAAAAAAAAATCCCGGTAACCCGGGATTTTTTAAAAAGTAAGTATTAAGGGTTTGTTAGTATTTGTATATAACGGCCATGCCTAAAGTTGTTTGAGTCTTTCTTGATTGAACAGCTCCATTCTTATATTGACCTTCGTAGTAATTAACGCCGCCATTTACTGTAGGAGACTCGTCAAATCTGAACTCAGGTTTCAAAATTAAGTGACCAGTTGCCAAAGTAATAGGAGCAGTTATTGTTAAAGCGTTGTTCACAGCGCATATGTAACGAACCTGGTGTCTGTCATCGAAGTGTTCAGCTCTAACGCCTACCCCTAACCAGTCAGTAATTTGATAGTTAGAATATAAGGCAACGCCGCCCCATTTAGGGTGGGTAGATCCGAATGTGGTTTTTAAATAATTGGCTAAATCAGGTGTTGTAGCGCCGTGGGTACTTATATTGTATTCACCCGCGGCAGCATTTAAGCCAAAGTAAAGTTTACCGCTAACCTGCCATCCTGTAGTAAGGTCAAATAAATTCCTATTGTAATTAGTAGTCTGAAAAGGATTGGTATAAGCTATATTTTGGTTTGCAAAGTTGCCTGGAGTAGGGCCGGTTGGTGCACCAGCTATTACGGTGCCATATTGGGATTTAAATCCATCATCGTCATGACCGCCAATATAGTTCAGGTAGATGTTCCATTTATGAAACGGGTTTAAAAACAATTGAGCAATAACGTCTTTTTGTTTTGTCCAAGCCGTTAAATCATCCCAGTTGTTCACCAAACCGGCCATTAAGGATATACGATCTGAGAATACATAACTGGCTTTAGCGCCTATATGATAGAAAGGGCCGTTGTTGAAGAGGTTAGACAAGGAGTAGTTGTAGTTAAGAGGAGCGTCAATTACCTCATAACCTACGTGCGTACCAAACTGCCCGGCTGTGAATGAAAGTTTAGAAGTTGCTTTATATGTCCAATAAGCCTGTTTGATGGCTGCTGAAGTGTTATAAAGCATGCTCTGGTTTCCGTTTGCAGGATAATACCCGGCGGCATAAGTGCTAAATGAATTTGTTCCTGCGGGCGTAGCGCTAGTTGGTGGAGCAATAGCCCTTTGGTTACCAAATTGCCCTAACTCCGCGTTAGGCCCAAAAGTAAGGTCAATCACCATGTCCGATTTTTTATTGGAGTACATGGCCTTAAATTGTACTAAACCCAGTGCGAACTGGTCTGTTAAACGGTCGAAAGCCCTTCCAGCTCCTCCTACGGATCCTGCGCCTCCCATACCATTGGCGGCCATACCCATTAAATTGCCGGTGGTTGGCCTGTTAAAGGCATGGAGGTAATACGAATCAATATAACCCCCAAAGGTTAATTTTCCTTCGTCTTTGTCTTCAGTCGCTGCTGAGTCAGTTTGTGCTTTAAGGGTAAGTAACCCAAAAAAAAGCAAGAGTGTAGTTAAAGTAATTTTTAGCATAATAATTAATTAAAAGTAAGTAGTTAGTTAGGTTTTAGTATACAAATTATTAAAGCTGCGTCAGTAAATGCCACATCAATAAAAGATAAATGAATAGGCATATAAAACAGCTTATATTAAATAAATTCAGTACCGATAACATCTTTCTAAAAGAGGTCTTTCCCGGCGAGTAGTTTAAAATAGCTTTCATAAGAGTAATAGTTATTAGTTAGTAATTTCCTGCTTTTGTAAACTTAATTAAAAACAATTTTACATGCAAATATGATATTTAAAAAATATTAGTAAAAACCTCGTTTTTCAAGTTTTTGAGCCTGCATTATTTGAAAAGTTATAAAAATTACTAAAAATATTTAATTTGATAAATTAAAATAATACAATTTAATAAATTGATTAAACCACCTTAAAATCCTTAAAATTTTAATAATTTCAGCGAAAATTGGTTTTTTTGATAATTTCGATCATTTTTTAATATAGGAATTGTATAATTATTGATGTTTTTTTAAAGTTTTTTGGTTAAAATTTCACCTAAAACTGGCAATTATGCCCATAATTTTAACTCATCGATTAAATTTTAAACTTAGGGTTCAAATGCAGCTTCTTTGCACTTCACATAAAATATTCCATATTTTTTAACCACATTTTTTTATGCAGTATAATAGTCAAATGAAATGCCATAACATCATAAAGCTTGTCATATTCAGATAGCCAGGGTTTTATAATTATTGGGTTATGAAGTCGGCGCTTAAATGATATTATTTTGAAAAATTATCTTTCCAAAAAGACAGGCTTTTAATAAAAAAACAAGGAGAAAACAAAAAAGGGTAGGTTTGCTACCCTTTTGATACTAATTAAGGTATGCTTTTATAAAAGTGAGGTTCCAGTCATTTCTTTTGGCTGAGGGACACCTATTAATTGCAGGATTGTCGGCGCCAAATCACCCAGTTTACCGTCTTTTAATGGTTTATGGTAATCTTTATCAACCAAAATGCAGGGTACAAGGTTAGTGGTATGGGCCGTATTAGGTGTTCCATCCTCATTTATCATCATATCAGCATTGCCATGGTCGGCTATTATAATACAGGTGTAACCATCGTTAAGCGCTTCGGTTACTACATCTTCAGCGCATTTATTTACAGTTTCGCAAGCTATTACAGCCGCTTCAAAAACACCCGTATGCCCCACCATATCGGGGTTGGCAAAGTTTAGGCATATAAAATCGGCTTCTTTTGCTTTAAGTTCAGGAATTATAGCGTCCCTAATTTCGAAAGCGCTCATTTCAGGTTTCAGGTCATAGGTGGCCACTTTGGGGGATGGGCATAAAAGTCTTTTTTCTCCTGTAAATGCTTCCTCTCTACCACCTGAAAAAAAGAAGGTAACATGTGGATACTTTTCAGTTTCTGCTATACGAATCTGCTTTTTGCCTGCTTTTTCCAAAACTTCTCCCAATGTATTGTAAAGATTATCCTTATCAAAAATCACCTTTACCCCTTTAAAGCTGTCGTCATAATTAGTCATGGTAACGTAATAAAGGTCTTTTTTTACCATTTGCTGTTCTGGGAAATCTTTTTGAGTGAGGGCTGTTGTAATTTCCCTGCCCCGGTCTGTACGAAAGTTGAATAATAAAACAACATCGCCATCCTCTATAACAGCTAAAGGTTTACGAGCGCTATCTACTTTAATAATAGGTTTTATGAACTCATCGGTAATCCCTTCCTTGTATGACTCTTCCACCGCTATAGCTATCGAATTCACTTTTTTCCCTTCGCCTTTTACCAGCAAATCGTAAGCAAGCTTCACCCTTTCCCAGCGGTTATCTCTGTCCATAGCATAATATCGGCCTATAACCGAAGCAATTTCTCCAGTTGTTTTTGCCAAATGCTCTTCTAAGTCTTTTATATAATTTATTCCGGCATGTGGGTCTGTGTCCCTTCCATCTGTAAAAGCATGTATAAATACGTTGTTTAACCCTTTCTTTTTAGCAATGCTACACAAACCTTTTAAGTGTTCAATGTGAGAATGTACGCCGCCATCTGACAAAAGGCCCATAAAATGTACTTTCTTATTATTCTTTTTGGCATAGTCAAGCGCATCTGTCAGTGTTTGTTCATTTTCCAACGTATGCTCTTCCACCGCTTTGTTTATCCTTACAAGGTCTTGGTAAACCACCCTTCCGGCTCCTATGTTCATGTGCCCCACTTCAGAGTTACCCATTTGCCCTTCAGGCAGACCAACAGCAAGGCCCGACGCCTCTAGTTTGCTATGAGGATATTTTTTATATAGTGAATCTATAAAAGACGTATCGGCTTTGTCAATAGCAGATACTTTTGGATTAGTAGCTATACCCCAGCCATCCAGTATAATTAATATTACTTTTTTATTCATCGTAGTAAAATAGTATAAACAGAGGGCTAAATCTATTCAAAATTCTGTTTTTTTTAAGTTATTAGGTAATATTTTTTGAAAGCCGCTTTGGCTTGATTCTTGCATTTAGTAATTTTAGGTTTTATGAATAGTACTATTAAAATAAAAAGGATTGTTTTTTTGACGTTAGGAATAGCGTTGCTGCTGATAGTACAAGCAGGCGCTCAAGGTTCTGATATTATTAGTAATACTAAACTTGCCTTAAAGACCGGAAGTTCCAGGGAACTCTGTAGAAACTTTAACGATATTATAGAATTAAGCATAGATGGGGAGAAGTCAAGTTACAGCAAACAACACGCAGAAATTCTTTTAAAAGATTTTTTTAAAAAACACCCTCCCGCCGATTTTCAGTACATACACCAGGGGGCTTCCAAAGAAGGCCTTAAATATGCCATAGGTAATTATTCGTTTAACGGAGGCGCCTACAGGGTTTACTTACTTATAAAGCGGTTCAACGGAAATTACCTGATCGATACTCTGGAGTTTAGCCAGGATTAAATAAATAAAAGCGAATTTATTCTTAGGCTCTCAATGTTATTCAGAGCCTTTTTTTATTTTTGCGCCGTCTATGTTCAATTACCTTTCCGAAGAGGCTATAGAGAATTTTATTTTGTCTGCTCTTAATGAAGATGTAGGCGATGGAGACCATTCTTCTCTGGCCTCTATACCACAGGCTGCCATAAACAGAGCCAGGCTTATCATAAAAGGAGATGGCATAGTGGCAGGTATAGCTCTTGCCGCTAAAATTTTTCATTATGTAAATCCCAGCCTTAAGGTTGATGTTTTTATGAAAGACGGCGAGTTGGTAAAGTATGGCGATATTGTTTTTTCAGTAGAAGGAGATGCCAGGGCTATATTAACCGCTGAACGATTAGTACTTAATTGTATGCAACGTATGAGCGGTATAGCTACCTTTACCAGGGAACTTAGCAGTAGCATAAAACATACTGGGGCAAAACTGTTAGATACGCGCAAGACAACTCCTAATTTTCGCATCATGGAAAAATGGGCGGTTATTATTGGAGGAGGGCTAAACCATCGCTTCGGATTGTTTGATATGATAATTCTGAAAGATAACCATGTAGACTATGCCGGAGGAATAACTAAAGCCATAGATGCTACCCATGCGTACCTACAAAAAACAGGAAGAAACCTTAAAATTGAGATAGAAACAAGAAATTTAGACGAAGTGAAAGAAGTTTTGGCAAGAGGCGGGGTGAATAGGATAATGCTGGATAATATGACTATAGAACAATTAAAGGAGGCTGTTTCACTAATTGGCCAACGTTATGAAACCGAAGCTTCCGGTGGAATTAATAGGACAACAATAAAAGAAGTAGCGGAAACAGGAGTAAATTACATTTCAGTTGGCGCGCTTACCCATTCTGTTATCAGCATGGATATGAGTTTAAAAGCATATTAATAAATAGTTAAAAATAAAATGATTGTAAAAACAAAAAAGTATCAGCTTCCAAAGAAAACATATATAAACCTGGGGCTAATGGTATTACTTAAAAAACAGTGGTGGTATATTTTTGGCCCTCTTGCAGTTGGTTGTATCGCCTTTCTTCTTCCTTCTTACAAATGGTGGTTTATTATACCCGCTATTTCCGCTCCTATTCTTTACCTGCTTTTCTGGGCTATACAGTTTGCAGGGGTTACACAGTTGGAGCAAAATAAAATGTTGTTCGAGAAATTAAGTTACGAGATAGACAGCCGGCAGGTGCTTATAAAGCTGAATGCAAAACAGGGAAGCCCTTTACAGTGGAACATGATAAAAGAGGCTTGGAAAGGCAAAGATCATTTCTTGCTTGTAGTCTCTAAGGGGCAGTTTGTGCACCTTCCATTTAGAATTTTCAATTCGGAAAATGATATAAGATTTATCGAATCTATATTGAAAAGAAAAGAGTATATTAAATAGTAATTTGGGGCTTATTGGGTGTAATCCCCTTTTACTGCTTCACTATTTTCTGTACAAACAGTTGGTCGTTAATCTGTACTTGTAGTAGGTATAAGCCGGGGTTAAGCCCATTGCCAAAGATTATTCCTTCATTAGCGGAATAACAGCCTGAGTACATTGTTTTCCCCGTTAGGTCAAGTATTTTAAGTTGTACAAGTTCCTGCGGCCCCCCGGTTACTATTAGGTTGGCTACATTAGAGAAAGGATTAGGGGCTACTACTACCTGTATTTTACTCCCTAAAGTAGTAGATACCTCTTTACTATATGTTACATCGCCGTTATAATCAGATTGAGCCAGCCGGTAATAAGCAGTTCCTGACAAAGGGTTCAAATCCGTAAATGAATAGTTGTGTATAGCGGTAGTAGTTCCATTGCCTTTAACCTGACCTATACCTTCAAAGCTAAATCCGTCGCCGGAACGCTGGATCGTAAAATAATCATTGTTTGTTTCAGAAGCGGTGGTCCAGTATAGCGAAACTGCAGAGTTGTCCTGGCTGAGGCTAAAACTGGAAAGCGTGATAGGCTGTGGAGTAATTGGCGAACAACCTGATACAAAATTAGTGTATTGATCCAGAACAGCCATTTGCGGGGCGTCTGTCGTAAAATTATTAGTAGGTTCGCAGCTCAATAAGTAGGTACCCCAGTCCGGGCCGCCGGCCCAGTAGGTGCCTAGTATGCAATTGGTTTGCAGATAGGCTAAAAAATTTGTTAAAAGGGTATTCCAGTTGGCCTGGTCCGCATTATTAGGTATGCCATATTCGCCTACCATACCTCTTACATTATTTGTTTTAACCCAGTTTACAAAAGGAGTAATAAGCGTTACTCCTGTATTCACATTGTCTCCATTGCCAGCCATGGTATTATTAGAATAAGCGCCGGAGTAGTTGTTGTCGAAATACTGATGAGCTTCAAAAACCAAGTTATTGTTAGGATCTGTAAGGGTATTATAAGTGTTGTTGTAAGTCGTCCATGTATTTCCATGCGACCAGTTATCTCCTTCTATAATGATAACGTGGGTCTGATCCACAGTTCGAATGGCAGTAATAGTAGCCTGCGCAATGGTCATCCAGTTTATGCCCCCTAATGTGTTTGGCTCATTCATTATGTCGTACCCCCATACAGTAGTGTTAGAAGCGTAATGGGTAGCTAACTGAGTCCATAAATTATTGAAATTTGCCTGTGTAGGCCCGCCGCCACTAGTTATCACATTACCGTTGTAAGGATATCGGGCATAATTATGACAATCTATAAAAACAGATACACCTGCATTAGCGGCATATCCAACCACTTGGTCTAGTTGTGCCAAATAAGTGGCGTTTAGGGCGCCCCCAAGTGTAGGCTGCATCCGTTCCCACAAAAAAGGAATCCTGACTAACTTTAAACCTTTTGATGCATAATAGGTAAACTCCGCCTGAGTAGGTTCAAAATAAGTCGTTCCCACTGTTCCTACGCCGCTGTTCCACTCCATTCCGGAAAGGTTTACGCCAAACTCAGAATTCTGTGCAACTAATTTGGAAGGATAAACGCCAATTAAGAAAATAAAACACGCGAAAATAGATCTTTTTATCTTCCCCATTGCAATTGGCCTATACCTGAATAATGCAAGTTTATTCATAAATTATTATATTAATTTTTTAATATTGCCTATTTAAATGGACTTTCCTAATTATTAATTGTTCTTAAGGCGGATAAGTAACCGCCTTGATTTTAATAAAAAGAAGCGCTTTCTAGTAGGCAGTCACTTATCTTTTATGACATAAAAAAAAACTGGAAAGTTGCCTGAGGTAGTATTTAAAATGGAAAAAATATAAAAAAAGAGGAATAGCCCCTTTTCTTGTTGGCATTAACTAATGTTATTGCTTCACCATTTTTTGTGTGTACAGGCGGTCGTTTATTTGCACTTGCAAAATATATAGGCCTGTATTCAACTCCCCGCCCAACGTTATGGTTTCATTGGTAAAATAGCTTCCAGCAACTAGTTGTTTTCCGGTCAGGTCAAACACTTTTACCTGTGCGGCCTCTTTTTGTTCATCAGAGATTAGTATGCTGGTCTGATTAGTAAATGGGTTAGGGGCTACAGTTACAATCGTCTTGTCTTCCATAGTAGTAGAAAGTGAGGCGCTGTATTCTTCATTCCCATTATAGTCGTATTGGGCAAGGCGATAGTAGCTTGTTCCTAATAAAGGGTTTTCATCTACAAAAGTATAAGTGTGTCCTATCTCACTGGTTCCATTTCCTATCACCTGCCCTATGCTTTCAAAATTATAACCATCCCGTGAACGTTCAATACTGAAGTAATTATTATTAATTTCAGAGGCAGTGGCCCAATAGAGCGTTACAGAAGAACCATTATTAGTTAGGTTAAACCCAGCCAGAGTTACAGGCTGAGGAGTGCAACCGCCTACTTCGGCAATTACAGGAACACGGTTGCACGTTGTGCCAGTAGAAATGTTCCAGTTGTAAAAGAACATATAGTCTTTACCTGTACTTCCACCCGTCCCTCCTGTTATGGATACTATGCCGGAAGGAGTGGAGTTGTAGGGGTAAGTAGCCGTGCCAGTGTTCCATAAAGGACTGCCGCTTCCGGTGCTTGTTAAATCGGTCAAAGTCAATGTCTGGTTAGCTCCTGCGGCAATAGGGATAGCGGGAGCAAAGGTGAAAGTTACCAGTGTAGTGCAGGGGGACGTTGCGCAGGTAACGGATGCTGTACTGTTATAAGTAGTAGTAATTCCGTTTACGCCAACAGTAATGGTAAACGAACTCGTACCGCTGTTATAATTTAAAACAGGAACTTCTACAGAGTTAATATTAAAGCTTTGACTGGCTGTAAACGTTTGCGCCAATCCTGTTGGTGTATTTCCATAATTATCAGTGGCGCCCATCAAACTAGTTGGCCCAACAGTTCCTGCTAAAGTACTCGCATCTGCTACATAATAAGTAGTAGTAGTGGTAATTGTTGGTGTAGTAAAACTTGTGCCTGTTCCAAGAGAGCTTGTACTTGTAGCGCTGGAATACCAGTCATAAGTATCTCCGGTATGTCCTGTTGGTGGGGTAATGGATAATGTAGTCGTTCCGCCGGAAGTAGCGCAGCCGTCGATCGGCGTTGGCAGATCGGATATAATAGTAACGCTGCCGGATGTACTGGCGCAGCCGGCAATACTGGCTATAAGCGTGTATGCGCCCGCAGTTCTGACGTCGCTTAATGTAGAACTAGTTGCCCCGGTTATGTTGGAGCTTCCCAACTGCCATTGGTAAGTAGTACCAGCAGGGAAAGAAGCCAGGTTAGAGGGCGTAAGATTATAGGAAGTAGTAGTACACAGAGTATCCTTTGTTCCGATGTTTGGAATGGGTAGAGTAGAACTGATTACAATAGTATCCGTTTGCGAGCAGGTAGCAGAGTCTACTGTCACAAAATATTTTCCTGCCGCGCTCACCGTCCAGGTAGTTTGTGTGGGTTGGCTGGCTACCGTGTTCAACTGGGTAGTAGGCGCAGTATTGTTATACCAATGGAAGGTTCTGTTGGTAGCGGCAGCCAAATGAGAATTAAGTACAATAGAGCCGCCTGTTCCGCAGAGCGACTGGTCTGCCCCTAGACTTGGTTTAGCGCATTGCGGAGCAATATTGCATGGGCTCCAGAAGTTACCCGTGGCTACAAATAGGGCCAATGTACGTAATGTATTTCCGAAGTAAGCTGGCGGAGCGTCTGTTGTAGCTACTGTCTGGGTGTACATGGCGTTAATAATAGCTTGGTGCGCTGTAGTAGCTCCTATACAACCTGCCATAAAGGTAGAAGTAAATGTCGCATTTTTTGTTCCTCCTGTTAAGGGCCCGGCTAGTCCTACTGGACCGCTTACGTTCGCTGCCCCAGCAGTATTACATTCGGTAGCGATATTATTACATATCGTCTGCGCCCATGTGTCTCCGTACCAGGCAACATCCACTGCCATTCTCCATGGGTTTCTGCAAGCGTCGTAACCATATTGATTGGCAGGGCCATTGCAACCATTCTGAACGCCGTTAGGGTCGCACCAGTTGCTTACAAGCCCGCTGGTAGTATTTACATTGGCAAGCACTAGTGTTTGGGCAGCTGTGGCTACTGTTGCCCAGGGTACTGATTGTGCAGAGGTAACATCCGGAGAAGTCCCAAAACATTTATAATACGCCGGGGCCATATAGCTTGGGTTACGGCAAGAATTGGCTACAGTATTGCAGGTTATCCATCCATCTCCGTTGGAAGGCTGGTTAGGGGGAGTTGTTTTAGTGTCTATCTCACATTTGTTAATGGCTGTGATAAGCTTGTTGGCTTCGGTTTTGTATGTATAAGGCGCAGTTGCTGCAGGCCATTGGTAAGCGGCTACCAAAAGAGCCATAGCCGCATCCTCGTCTCCATCCGTAGCGCCCATAGTACCGCTTGCGCCAGTGCAACCGCCAATTTTCCAGTTCATTAAACCGTTAGCGTCTGCATTGGCTTTATAAAATGCATATAAACCATCAAAAGTAGTTTTATCCCCGGCATAGGCGGTTAGCAGCATTCCGTACCCTATACCTTCTGATACAGTAGAAGTTCCATCGTCAAATAAAACTCTTGATACGCCTGTTCCGCAAGAAACCACATACGTGGTTTTCCAATAGTTATAAGCATTGGCAGCGTCTGTAGAGGCCCCGTATGCTCCGGTTGTAGGTAGGTTAGTAGGTAAGGTTGCGGCGCCAGGATAAGTTGTATTTGTCCCAAAAGGAATTGTTGGAGCAGGGGTAGAGCTATTTATTTGAGCTATAAGGCCTAGCGTAGAAACAAGTATAAAAGAAAGCAATAAACAATATTTCTTTACCATAAAATTTATTCGCAATGGAAAATTAAGGTACTAACAAGAACAGTACTTTCCTAATTATTTATTGGCCTTATCCAATAAAAGTAACCCATTAATGCAATAATAAGTTCATTTAATCCTAAATTCCAGAATGTTAACTTGTAGAGGGATGTAAGATTTTATATAACTTTGTAATTATAGAATATTACTATATCTATATGTACATAGACGTAGTACAATAAGGTTTGGATGCTTTTTTTCGGAAAATAGTTATAGAGTAACAAACTATTGCTTGTTCAGGTAATCCCAAAGGATAATACCAACGGCTACAGATATATTTAGGGAATGCTTTGTGCCGTATTGCGGAATTTCTAATGAAAGGTCAGAGAGAGCTATTACAGCATCATCTACCCCAAATACCTCGTTCCCAAATACGAAGCAATGTTTTTTAGAGGCTTCAGGCTTAAAATTATTTAATAAAACGCTCTTATCGGTTTGTTCTATGCTGGCAATTGTATAACCCTCTTCCTTTAGTTTCTTAACTAATTCAGCGGTTTCTTTCACATATTCCCAACCAACAGATTCTGTAGCTCCCAATGCTGTTTTGGTAATTTCTCTATTGGGAGGCGTGCCGGTAATGCCGCAGAGGTAAATCTTCTCTACAAAAAAAGCGTCGGCAGTGCGGAAGGCAGAACCTACGTTATGAAGGCTTCTTACATTGTCCAACACAATTACTACCGGATTTTTGCTAGCATTTTTATATTCTTCGGGCGAAATCCTGCCCAGTTCATCCATGCTAAGCTTTCTCATACAAGCAAAAGTTATTCACAAAATTTTAACAGAAATGCAATGTAAAAATAATCTGGCTATCTTTATATACCGATAGTTTGTTCTGACAATTAACCTTGAGCGCCCCTAGTACAGCCATAGAAACCCCTTTAATGAAGCAGTACAATGCTATTAAAGGAAAACATCCCGGAGCCATACTCCTGTTTAGGGTAGGGGATTTTTACGAAACTTTTGGCGAAGATGCAGTAAAGGCCAGCAAGATATTAGAGATTACGCTCACCAAGCGGGGCGCTGGCTCTACTTCCGAAACAGCCCTGGCGGGCTTTCCTTATCATTCCCTGGATTCTTACCTGCCCAAACTGGTACGCGCGGGGTACAGGGTAGCTATTTGCGACCAACTGGAAAACCCAAAAGATGTAAAAGGAATTGTGAAACGAGGCGTTACAGAACTGGTTACCCCCGGCATATCTTTTAACGACCATGTATTAAATGTTAAGCAAAACAACTATTTGGCTTCGGTGTACATTGCCAAAGAAAGCGTTGGAGTTTCCTTTCTGGATATTTCAACCGGGGAGTTTCTGACCTCCCAGGGAGATAAGGAGTACATTGATAAACTACTGCAAAACTTTAATCCTTCCGAAGTACTTTACTGCAAGTCCAACAAAGCGGAATTCCTGGAATACTTCGGAGATAAATTTAACAGCTATGCGCTGGACGAATGGGTGTACAGCCTGGAATTTGGCTACGAGAAATTAACCAACCACTTTGGCACTATCTCGCTAAAAGGTTTTGGCATAGAGGGATTAAAAGAAGGCATCATATCCGCCGGGGCGATATTCCATTACCTTGCCGAAACAGAGCACAAGGAAATTAGTCACATCCAGAGCATCTCCCGCATAGAGGAAGAGAAATACGTATGGCTGGATAAATTTACTATCCGCAACCTGGAGCTTATTTACCCCCAGCACAGCGAGGGGGTATCGTTAATAGACGTGCTGGATAAGACGCAGACCCCAATGGGCGCCCGTCTGCTTAAAAAATGGGTATCGTTACCACTAAAAGACAAAACGCCTATTGAAGAACGGCTTGCGATAGTAAACGCCTTTGTGAACGACGATGAGCTGCTGCATAAACTGTGTCTGGAACTAAAGCACATTGGCGACCTGGAACGGTTGATCTCTAAGGTATCTGTGCGAAGGATAAACCCCAGGGAGTTGCAGCATCTACGAAGAGCGCTGGAACATATAAAGCCCATTAAGCTACTATTAGCGCATCATCCGCTGGCTTCGTTAAACAAACTAAGCGACCAATTGAACAGTTGCGATTTTCTGGTAGAAAAGATTACCAACGAACTTAAAACTGAATTACCATTAGTAAGCAACCAGGGAAATCTGATTAAGGACGGAGTAAACGAAGAACTGGACGAACTGCGTAAGATTGCCTTCTCAGGAAAGGATTACCTGATACAAATACAGCAACGGGAGATAGAGCGCACGGGTATAAGCTCGCTAAAAATATCATACAACAAAGTGTTTGGCTACTACTTGGAAGTAACCAACGCCCATAAGAACAAGGCCCCTGCGGACTGGATACGTAAGCAAACGCTGGTAAATGCAGAGCGTTACATTACCGAAGAGCTAAAAACCTACGAAGAAAAAATACTAAATGCCGAGGACAAGATAGGCGCTATAGAACAGAAACTATTTAACGACCTGGTGTTAAGCGCCGAGGAATACGTGGGGCAAATACAGCAAAACTCGCGCGTAATAGCCACGCTGGATTGCCTAGCTTCTTTTGCATCCTCGGCCATACAGAATAACTACACCCAGCCGATGATCAGCGAATCCAAGGCGCTGGACATAAAAGCGGGCAGGCATCCGGTAATAGAACTACAGCTTCCGGTATCAGAAAAGTACGTGCCCAACGATGTTTACCTGGACGACGAGACCCAGCAGATCATGATCATTACTGGCCCTAATATGGCGGGTAAATCGGCCCTGCTAAGGCAAACGGCCCTTATAGTGCTCATGGCGCAGATAGGCTCTTTTGTGCCCGCAGCGGCTGCGCAAATAGGTCTGGTGGACAAAATATTTACAAGGGTAGGCGCTTCGGACAACCTGTCCAAAGGAGAATCTACCTTTATGGTGGAAATGAACGAGACCGCCAGCATACTAAACAACCTGAGCGAACGCAGCCTGGTACTGATGGATGAGATAGGCCGGGGAACCAGCACTTACGACGGCATATCCATTGCCTGGTCCATTGTAGAGTACCTGCATAACTCAGTAAACAGGCCCCGTACGCTTTTTGCCACCCACTACCACGAGTTGAACCAACTGGCGAACGATTTTATCCGCATAAAGAATTTTAATGTGTCCGTAAAAGAGGCGGGCAACAAGGTATTGTTCATCCGTAAGCTTAAAGAAGGCGGTAGTGAGCATAGCTTTGGCATACACGTGGCGCAAATGGCGGGTATGCCCCTTAATGTGGTTATACGTGCGGGAGAGTTGCTGCACCACCTGGAGAAGGACAAAATAAGTAACCAGAAAAACGTGCAGGAATTGCCAAAGAACAATTACCAGCTTCGAATATTTGACGCCGCAAGCCCCGAATTTGAAAAAATAGCAGAGGTATTATCAAAAATAGACATTAACGCCATGTCCCCGGTGGAGGCTTTACTGAAGCTTAATGAGCTTAAACTTATTTTAGCGGATAAAAAATCGAAATAAAATTTGATTGATATGCTTATAAAAATTTAACTTGGAGCATATTTTTTAATAATAGGGTTATGAAAAAAATTACACTTTTACTGGTTGTTTTAGTTGCAGCCTTTCAAACAGCATTTTCCCAGGAGCAACACCATAAGGAATATGCTGAGTTTAACAAGATGGACGCCAAGCTGGAATTGCTTATGGACTCAGCCGCAAAGCACATGATCTTCTTCATTCTTAATCAAAGTGAAGAGGAGTACAACAAATCCTTAGCCATTATTTCGCAAGGGGACAGCCTATATCGTATAATGGTGGAGATGGTGGCAAAGCACCACGGAAACCACCAGGATCTGGAAAAGACAGAGCTTAGCGACCGTAAAGACGAGTTTGCTTTGTACAAAGATCCCAAATTGAAACCGATGATTTTAGCCGAGACCGCCAAGCAACGTACAGAAAAGGTTAAATTTCATGGAAAAAGCTATTTATTAACCTCAAAATCAAAAGCTAAGCTGGAGATTTTTGAAGAGTTTTTACCAAGGAACTAAAAATATTTAATGATTAGACTTGAATAATTTAATCTAATCATTAATTTTGCAATCCCTTTGGGAAACCAAAGTATGCGGGAGTAGCTCAGTTGGTAGAGCACGACCTTGCCAAGGTCGGGGTCGCGGGTCCGAGTCCCGTCTCCCGCTCATAGTACAAGTAGTCATTGGTCAGGAGGTTGCCGCTGGCAGCTAATAACCAATGACTAATTTTTTGCCGGGATGGTGGAATTGGTAGACACGCAAGACTTAAAATCTTGTGGCCAATAGGCTGTGCGGGTTCAAGTCCCGCTCCTGGTACAGGTGCAGCAAGAGTAATGGGCAAGAGCAAGAGAGTTAAGGCAAAATATTTGCTAATAAAACGACCTCTTGCTGTATGCTGTTGCTCTTGCTTATTTTTTTAATAAGCGTCACTATGTTTGATTTTGAAAAGCTAGAAGTCTATACAAATTGCCAATAGATAGATTATAACCTGGTATTATCTTCTTTTTCGAAAAATTTACAGTCAGTATTCGTGTCAAGTAAATCTATGAAATGTAGTTCTTGAACTTCTTCATATAGCCCAGTTTTAAAAGTGCAACGTCCTGTATAAAAAATATCCATATGAAATAATGGGTGTTTTTTTGGGTGCCCTTCATCTTTCGCCGTTATGTAATTCTGTTCATCCTTTTCCAATCTGATATATCCATCCTCATGTAATATCAGTTCTCTCAGCAACACCCAAAACTTCTCATCAAAATCTTGTTCATAATCATAGATGGGATTAGCAAAATCTAAACTACATTCATCAATAAATGCATTACTTTTTATAACTGTTATAAGATTAGATATGGTTTGCGCATTTATTTCGATTTCATTTTTATAAGAAAAGAAAAAACCATCTTCATTTTCTGTTACCAAGAACGGGAATGTAATGGAATATGACTTATTCTCTTGTATAAAGAATAATCTGCTCATTCTATCTACATACAAAACTATTTTTCCTGAAATATCTGCCTTTTTTATCTGAAGATTTAAAAGCATATACCTGGAAGCTTCAAGGAGAATTTCCAAGACCCTTAACTTTGTTTTTACCCTCTCATGGGGGAAAAAAGTTTTTAAAAATGGGTGACTAATATTGAATTCTAGTTTTTTCATTTACAATAGAACTCTTTATTTGCGTTTATAAATTTCACTGTTTTGTCCTTGTCAAATTTTTCAATATCTGACTCAATTAATGCTTTTTCCAATTTCTCTTTACATTCTCCTTTGATTTTTAATTCCGAGAAAATTTTTGACAAAAAATCTTTATATGATATATTTTTTTGCTTTTGCAGGTTACGAATATTTGACTTTATGACGGCTTTTTCTGATTCAGTTGGTTCGATGGTTTGAATTGCCCTTTGACTATTTATTGTTTCTAATCCGCTACGCCATACATCTAGTCCATTGTCATTCCCTACCAATAAATATGACTGAATGAACGATCGTGTTAGCATGGTATATAATACATTTCTATATCGGTAGGTGTTTTTAATAGCTGTTGTAACGCAAATAACAAAAGGAAACTCAAGACCTTTAACATTATTGGCATTTGTCAGATAAATAGCATCATTAACCTTTCCTTTTGATTCATAAGCTCTGTTAATTTCCCAATTCAACTCACTTATGATTTTATAAGCTAATGAATCCATATATTCAAATATAGATCTATCATCATCTAAAACTATAATGCAAATATCATTGGGAGTTATATTAACATTTTTATTTTTAATTTCTTTAATTATATCAATAATTTGATCTGTTCGATCATATTTGCTTAAAACCATACTAGGAATATCTTCATCCTCAAGGTCTTCAAAACGTCTTATAGGATCTCTTGTCAACTGTATATTTTTTTCATTTCGATTGACAGAATATCCTATTGCTCCCCAATACTCATCTGGGAACCAGTTAAGTTTCTTTTTTTCAAACAAGCCTAAGCCTACAGCATGTGCAAACATTAGTGTTCTAGGATCAGTTCTGTAGCACCTATTTAATATAACATTAACTTCTAATTCAATACCTTTAGTATTTTCGAAGATGTCTTGAAAAATGTCTCCGGCTATATAAATTTTTTTCTTAGCTACCCTTTCACACAACTCAAAGAACACCTTTGGGAAATCTTGTCTTTCATCAATTAAGATATAATCAAATGCATATTCAAACGCACCCTCTTCTAGTTGGTTCAAATGATCTAATACCTGTCTGAAAATTTTATTGTAGTCTGTAAGAAAACTGAATCTCAAAAAAGGAATATTATAGAAATGACATAAATTGGATATGCCGGTCAAACTGACCACCTCGTGCCGAGGCAAACTGACCACCTATTTTGCTGGCGAAGATTTTAAGTTCATACGCTGTTTTGGGTAGTTGTAAATATATAAATTAGTTAATTAAATC
>Ga0302315_10000879_pt1 | contig 32290 bp, 39 predicted proteins | sample III_Palsa_N3_1_FD_200532 | JGI IMG/M metagenome (GOLD analysis project Ga0302315, IMG submission 200532) | Peat permafrost microbial communities from Stordalen Mire near Abisko, Sweden - III_Palsa_N3_1 | ecosystem: Environmental > Terrestrial > Soil > Palsa > Peat permafrost | place: Sweden...
CACCGTTTGCCCAAATTGCAGGGCAAATGGTGCACAACAAATTTCAAGCGGCAGGTTGTTTAAACTATTCCTGTTTTGGCTGCACGTAAAAAGGTTTCATTGCAATACCTGCGATTATACGTTTTTTACGGATTGACGCAGCTAACTACAGGTTCGCCGTACTTCGCTAAATTGCAGATAATAAAATCTCCGTGCCCTCTGTGCCTGCCTTAGTGCCCTTTGTGGTTCAAAAAATTAACCACAAAGAACACAAAGAGATACGCAAAGTGACACAGAGTATTAAAAGATGAACTCACTTCTTCCCCTTATTAACCAAAGTTACATAAGCGCAATTCAAAGCATCAGTAAACATATCCTCCCGCACCAGTTCAAGCGACACAAACGTAGCCCCCTGTTTGCCCCAGCCATTAGGTACCGACCATATCACCGCGCTGTCAAACGCGCAAAAAACCGACTGGTCAATTAAACTTAATTTCAGCATAGCGCGGTTCTCCTTTTCCCAAAGCGTGGCGAAAATTTTACCGCGCCATTTAAACGCCTGCTTATCAAAAATGCGGCGCTTCGGTTACGCCGGGCAGGGCAAGGGCTAAGGTGCGGAAAGTTTGTTGGGAGATCATGATTAAATATAGCCATAAAGTTAATGTTTTGTGGTTTATGGATCATCTTTGATGTTGTTGTCCCCGCAGGGCAATGTCATTAAGTTAAGGAATTTAAAATGCTCCGTCAGGAGCAAAATATCTATAGAAAATAAAAATAGAGGATAAAGCGTGCCATCGGTACGCAACTTAGTCAGGTACCTACGGCACCGAATAAACGCTTTAACATTTTTTTCTATAGACATTTAGTCCCGCTGGGACTTGAAAAAGCTTAACTTAATGACATTGCCCCGCAGGGTCTCTTGCAAAGGGCCCTGCAACCGTGCCTGTGCATCGCAGGGTCCTCCATTGATCTGCGGGGACGAAAAAGATATTTTACAGATACAAAGATCGGTAGTGTCTCAGTTTGAATTTATTTAAAAATCTAAAAATCATCAGGCTTTGCTGACATAGCCTTTTTTAGAGATTCGATAGTTGACTTTGTTTCGTTGCCGATAGATTGCAATAATTTCCTGCATTTATTTTTTGTAAACGCTGCCTCTCCATCAACTGTTAATTTATTAATAAGGGCTTCTGGTAAAAAAATACTCTCGCCAACATTCCCAATCCACACATCATAATGCGCAGGAATTATACCAGTCATATCATATATCCTATACCTATATTTTCCGTCCTTACAGTCAATTTGAATAGTAATCTTATCATAAGTATTCAGTTCAATTAAAATTATTCCCTTTCCAACAATCCTCCCTTGATCCTTATCTTCATTTTGAATTACATTTTTTGAATCTTTAAAATAATCAACGAACCATTGTTTTGCATTATTAAGTAGTTCCTGTTTTGCTCTTTCAGGTACTTCTATTACTCCCTCGTAAACTATTTTGCTATCCTTAATTGGTATATGTAATCCAACAGTATCATGTTGAGCATAGCTTGAAATTGAGAAAGTAATAAAAAATACGATAAGTAATATTCTTTTCATTCGATTATATTAAAATATAAAAAAGCCACTTATTAGGTGGCTTAAATGTATGAATAAGTTATTAAAATCAATCTGCTAATCTTACAATTTCCTCAATTGTCATAACGTCTTTAGTCAATCCTGCTTCCATTGCAGGGGTAATACGTAATGTTTTATGAATTTTAGCGAAGTTGTAATAAACGAAGTGCAAAGCTATTGCGTGGCAGTGATTTTCCATTTTCTTTGAAAACGCATTAGTTAACCGTGTAAACCTTCTCATGTGTATACGCATAGTTAAGTTTTGACGCTCAACATAAGAGGTTGATACGTTTTCTGCTAAGGGCTTACCAATAATTCTTTTCTTTTCAAAACCTGTACAATCGCCGGGACTATATTTACGATCTGTAGCGTTTGTGCCTGCTGGCTCACCGTAAATCTTAATAAGCATTTGCATAATCAATCCCCGCGCCGGGTTAGGTATATTACATTTCTTTTAAAGTAGCTAACAATATTTTAATTGCTTCGTCTTTTTTTATGGTCGATCTTTCAGACTTATCAAAAATGCTTAATAAAAGCATATTTATACCCTTGTCGGTTTTATTTAAATGATAATATACCACCCTGAAACCACCGCTTTTTCCTTTGCCCTTACTTTCATCCGAAACGCGCACTTTGTAAATGCCTGATCCATACGATTCGCCCAAATATGGGTTTATGATCAAATCATTTTCTAACTGTTCAATGGTTTTTTTAAGCGTATGATATTTTTTTGCCAGCGGCTTAATATTTCTTTTAAACTCGGGGGCAGGCCTAACCGTATTACTCATCCCACAAGTCAGACATTGAAATGGGTTTTAATTCGCCGCTTTTTATCATCAGCGCTTCTTTTAAACCCTGCTTTACAGAATCCAGCTCATCTTTGGTAAAACCATCGTCATCAACAGAAATAATATTGCCACCCTTTTTCTTAATAAAAGCCGACAAACTTTTTGTTTCATCGTCCGGAATTTCAATAGTTATCGTTGTCATGGTATGCTAAAATAATGCGCAATACAAATTTACAAATAATTTAAACAATAGCCACAGTTTGCAAAGTTTGTGTTTTGATACCCAATTCCTATGTTCCGGCGCGATAATGACGACCCGGCCAAAAGCGCAAAGGCTTCTTGTGCTTCGCCCTTGTTGGTGTTATCAGGAGACTATATACCTGTTAGACCATGTGAATAAATTGTTTATATTTTTAATGTTAATCACTATTGTTCTGTTATCTGTAAATTGCACTGTAAGAAAAGCAAATCATATAACTATAATAAGCATAATAGGGGACAGTGCCTACAAAAGCACTGTTGGTGACTATGATACCTTAAAACGTAATTTAATTAAAAACAATGTCTATTTTCAGATAGCCAATTAAAAGTGTTATCATTATTTACTTTTAACACATCTATCGGTAAATCAACGTCTTTGGGATGGGCTTTTATTTCTAACCTTATAAGAAATTCGAGTTTATTTTTCATATCAATACCATCATTTAAATAGCTTGGGTTTTCTGAGTAGTGTTTCAAAATCTCCTCGACTAATCCCAGCCTCAAAACTCCTGAAAGACCTACGTGAGAAAGTGTTTTAATTTTCAAACTATCGTTTATAAAACTAACTTCAATAGTATTGAGTTTGTTAACATTATTCTCAAAAGTACAGATCGCAGATTTAAACATTAACCCATTAAACATTTTATAAATGTTAGGATTGGATATTTTTGTAGGTGGTATTATTTTATTTAAAATTTGAGTAATTACCAATGTAGCGTTAGACGTAGCCTCATCAATATTTTTAGTAGTTTCTATGCTTTTAGTTAATATGTGATCAATGTCAAAAATTTTAACTTCTTTGTTATTTTCAATACCATTCATACTAGTAAATCTGCCCGCAGTAGCAAAAAAACAATGTTTGCTACTGCCAATTTTGCATTCTGTAAATGTTCTAATACTTTTGCCATTATTTTCATTCCCTTTTGAATCTGCAGCAATCCAAATATTATTCTGTGAGGTTACTATAACAATTGCAGTACCACTTGTAAAAGAGATAATTTTTGATTGCGAATCAGCTTTAGAACAAAACGCTAAAAGAATAAAGACTAACAGCAATATTTTCATTTACAATAAATCTTTTACATCAACCCCTAATTTATCAGCTACATTTTTAAGCGTGGTTATTCTACTGGCGTACTGTCCGCCCTCAATCCTGCTAAGGGTAGAATAGTCTAATTGGCACAACTCCCCCAAACCTCGTATAGTGATTTTCTTAGCTTTTCGGAATACCTGTATCCTTTTGCCTATTTCCTGCAAATATGGGTCTCTAATCATGTTAAACTGTTTTAGCTGGTAATTCTTTCCATTTCAATGAACCCTCGCAATTAGCCAAAGCATCTGCAAATCTTTCGTCTTGAAAAGACTTGCGGTGATTGTATCTAAATGCGCTTTCATCACAATAGCGTTGCAGGTACTTTGCACTAACTGAATGATGTATGCCATTAATTTGCTTCTTTAAGATATTCCAAAAGCCCTCTATTGAGTTGGTATGCACCTTAATATCTTCGTACCTCACATATTCCTTTTCACGGTGATTAACTTTCTTATGGGTATAATCCAAATGAAGTTTGTTATAGGCGTGGTGTTCGTCTGTTACCATAATGCTATCGGTAGCTACAAACTCCTTAATAGTAGGGATAACGTTGTTAGCATCTGTTTTGGCTATTACCTTAGTCTTAACGTTACCGCCTCTTTCAACAGCCCCTAAGACCATAAATTTACCGCCTGCACCACCCTTTACTGTTCTTTTGCTTGCGTGTTTGTTAGTTTCAGAACCGCCAACATAGGTTTCGTCAATTTCTACTATTCCCTCTAATAATTCGGGTGCGGTAACTGTCAGCATTTCACGGATACGGTGATTTAAATGCCATGCGGTTTTTTGTGTAACACCTAACCATGTCGCTAATTGTAAGCTGCTTATTCCTTTGCTGTGTACGGCTAATATATAGGTAGCTAAGAACCATTTTTGTAAAGGGATTTTAGTGTTTTCATAGATCGTGCCAACGGTAACGCTGAATTTCTTGCGGCATTCTTTTTCTTTACACTTGAATATCCTACTGTTAGTAGCAAACCTTTTAACATTTGTAGAGCCACAACAAGGGCAAGCCGGAGTATTGCCCCACCTTTGAGCCTCTAAATATTCTCTACACTTTTCTTCTGTATTGAAGTGTGCCTGAAAGTCGAATATGTTTTTAAATGTTTTCATGTCCTGTTGTGGTTTGCTGAAACAAATATAGCATAAACCCCAACAACTTCCAAATTTATTTTAAACTATTTTTCATTTGGTCTTATTTAGTACGATTACAGATAAAATTAAACTATCACTAATTTGTCAGGTTGGTATCATTACGTATTTTGTAACTATCTTATTTTCAGCATATTTAAACCGTCATAAAAAATAGATTTATTTTTTGTTAAAACCAATTGAATAACTAACCATACCAATAAGAACCAATTAAAATCTTTTTTTATAAATATCTTGATTTTTAACTTTAAAATAACGATAATTGTATCGGCGTTGTTAATTAATAATCAATAAGATGGAAGAAGAAAAAGAAAATTCCCAAAATCAAGACTTAAATACCGTTTCTAATGGTAAGAAAAAGCGTGTTATTGTGTCGCATCCCTATCCTATAAAATCGCTTCCTGAAGCAGTTGCGTTCGTCGAAACGATATATACCAAATTGGGGGCTAATGAATATTTTGACAAGGAAGATATTGCCAAAGCGCACAATATGACTTATATAGCAATTAGGCAAATATTAAGCACATGCCAGCAATATGGTCTTCTTGAAAATAAGCATGGTGTGGGCTATAAACCAACTGATTTATTCATAGCTATTAAGCATCCCGATAATGACTTAGACCACTCACAAAAAATTGCAGAAAGTTTTCAAAAACCCTATCCGTTCGCTTTTTTGATAGATAGATTTAAGGGTCATCCAATACCTCATTTATTGGGTATTCAAAATCCATTAATTAAAGAACTATCCTATAAAAAAGATATTGCGTCTAAAGTAGCCGGGCTGTTTGTAGATACACTTAGGCATTATTCGTTATTGGATGATAAAGATATCATAAGATTAAATGCCGGTGACCCTAAGCAGCATATCCCAACGAGTGGTGGGAAACCAAACGGTGAGGGACAAAAGGATGGAGATGGTGATAAAAATCCTATCCCGCCGCCGCCTGTTGGTGTATTACCGATTCTAATACCTATGAAAAGTACTAATGAAAAAGCTTATTTATATCTTCCTGAAAACTATAAGGAAGAAGATTTAGATAGGATATTAAAATTTGTGGATGCGTTGAAATAATAAAAGCCTACTAAGGAAGTAAGCTTTTATCAGGGATAATGAGAAAACTAATTGAAAAGATTGGCGTCGTTATCAACAAGATTATTTTACAATCCCTGCGTTGCAAATATAATATATTTTAGTGGTTAATACAAGCAAAAAAGGCGGTGCAGGCCGCCAATTAAGTTCTTTGAGATAATGATTGCGGGCGAAGATGGTCTCATTAGCCATAGTCTGAAAGGTTGCAGCCTTTCATCTTAGCAGTAGTGTAACGGACTACAACGCAGCATTATTTTAACAACAGGTCAAAAACGAAACAGTCTGCAAATGGTGTCCAAAGCCTATGCTTAATTCGACTGTCAGGGCTGCCCCTTCCAAAAGGGCGGCTTTTCCCGTTTATACGCAAAGGTAACTACATAAGTTCGGTTTTGCAATAGTTGATCCGCCTTGTGGATGAGGTGTTTTGTGTTTTGTTATTATAAAGCCGTAACTTAGCATCATGGAAGACCAGAAAAACCCAAAAGAAGCATCTAATATATTTCATAGCATTATGAAAGCCAGCGTTAGCAAAAAGGCTATTGAAAAGAAAGATAAGAAAGAGGCGAAGCCAAAGCCTAAAAAGTGAATAAGTGGGTTAAATACTTGCTTTGGTTTGTAGTAATCGTTATAGGTCTAAGATTATTATTAGCTGTTTGGTATTTAACTTATGCCTACCTTATTTCTAAATAATTGTATTGCGTGGTCTAACAGGTATATAGTCTCCTGATAACACCAACAAAGGCGACCGTTGGAAACACCAAAGGCGAAAGCAGGGGCTGGCCCCCAAAGGCCAGCCCCAACAACTACCTTCTTACTTCGCTGTCCAGGTATTGTCCTTTAGGTTAGCATCCATAAATATGCCGCCGTCAAGCGTTATATCTTTAACATCTTTGGTAGTTTTAACTTTTACCAAGGTTGTGCGCTGGTCTTTTTCCCAAACGGCAGGTGTTTGGTGGAAACTGCTGCTGGTGCCATCGGTGTAGTTTACCACCACATCAAACGGGGTGGCAAAGCCGCCAATGTTTTTAACGGTAAGGGTGTAGCCGTCGCTGGTTTTTACGGCGTTGTCGAGCGCTATATCAACCCAGTTTTTGGTGTAAAACCAGTTGTAAAAAAACCAGTCGAGGTTTTTGCCTGCACCTGTACTCATCGAGTAAAAATAATCCCAGGGTATGGGGTGCCTGCCGTGCCAGTTATCCATATAATTATGCAGCGCTTTTTTAAACAGTTCATCGCCCAGCATATCTTTCAAAGCAAGGTAGCTTAGCGAAGGCTTCAAATAGCCGTTTTCGCTCCTGGCCGTTGGTGCCATTGGTGATGGCGTAATAACCGGTATCTGGTTTGAATGGTCGGCGCCGTTCCACCGTTTAACGCGGAATGACTTATAGGTGCTGTCGGCCTTATACTTACCAACTTCGCTGATACCTATAAGGTATTCAAAGGTGGTGGCCCAGCCTTCGTCCATAAAGGCATAGTAGCTTTCGTTGGTACCCATATAAAATGGCATATAGGTATGCGCCTGCTCGTGGTCCTGCACCATTTCGGCAAAGGCAAGGTCGGTTTGGTGGCTGTCGTTCATCATCATCGGGAACTCCATATCGGCAAAGCCCTGCACCGCTATCGATTTTTCGAAGGGATAAGGCACCCCGGGGAAATTATGCGAGAACCAGCCCAGCGAATAGATGCCATTTTTAACCGATTGATGAAAATCTATCGAAGCGTCGGGGAAAGCGGCCTGCATGCTGGTACGTCGCCCGGTTTTATCATCCACAATTACGCTGCCCGCGTCCCAATCATAATGATCGCTAACGGCCACGGCCATATCGCTGATGTTGGATGCTTTAAACTTCCAGGTATTGGTGGGGTTTTGCGCCGTAACAGTTTTTGCGGCCAGTTCTTTCGCGGTAGCTACGTTTACGGTTACGTCGCTGGTCATTGATGCTTTCAGCTTTTGGGCTATAGCAGGTTGCAGCACTTCGGTTGGGTTTAAATGGGTGCCGGTTGCCCAAACAATAAAGTTTTTGGGTACGGTTACGCTAAGTGTATAATCGTTAAAGTCATTGTAAAATTCCAGGCCCGCGCCAAATGGCTGGGTGTCCCAGCCCTTGTAATCGTCATAAACTGAAACACGCGGGTAAAAATAGGCAATGTAGAAAGTAGTAGAGTCGATAATGCTTTCGCGGCCGCGGCCCTGTACCATAAGGTAATGCCAGGTAACATTCAGTTTTACCGAATCGTGCGGCATTAGGGGCTTGGCTAAAGGCATCATATAATTGGTGCCGTTAACAGCCACATTATCCCAGGCCGTTTTTACGCCGTTTACTTTTAGCTCATCAACCATTATCCCGTCGGTGGGGCTGGGGGTTGGGCCTGGCGCCGTGCCGGCCCTGCGGTGACTGTTAACGATCAGCTTCCAGTTTAAGCTATCCAGCTTATCGGGGCTGTTGTTGATATAGGTAATTGTTTCAACACCGCTTACGGTGCTGTGCGGCGGGTTTACCGTGATGGCGATATTGTACTTGCCATGGTTTTGCCAGTAGGTTTTACCGGGTTTACCCGTTAGGGTACGGTAGCCTTTAGTATAAGCCTGCGCCACGCGTGGCGGCATGGTTAATGTTTGCGCGCTGACACCTGATGCAAGGCCGCACAAAAAAACAACGGGGATAATTGATTTAAACATATTGAGCTGGGTTAAGGGAAGCTAATATAGTAAAAATATGACATTTTTGAGCGTCGGGTGGATTGGTTCACCTATAGTGCCACCTGGTGTTCAAAAAAGGCCAATAGCCCATCAAAAGACAGGTGGATGGCTAAAAAGCAGGGGCCCTGTGCGATTCCCTCCCTTGGGAAGGAATTCGCTTTGTAAATAATTTATCTATCTTTTCGTAGGCTATTATTCTCCCCAAAGAGGGAATTATAACTTTTCGGACTAAAACGAGATGCTTAATTTTCTCAGTTTCTGAAACTCCTGGAACTCTGACCGTGATTTTACTACATTGTTCCGGTAAACGGCGATGTCGGCATTTAACGCGCCCAACAAAAGTTCAATAACAAACAGGCCTTCATTTGGTTGTTCGTCCGGCCCACAGAATATCCCGGAGATATGTTGTACCAGCAGGTCTTTTTCGTAATGGTGCGCATCTTCCATTTCCAACGCAAGCCGGTTGATCATTTTTACCAGGGTATTTATTTTATTTAAACCGCTGTTTTCCTGATCAGTTGCCATAATATAAACTTTTTTATAAATGTACTTTTAAATAATTGATAATCAAAAGAACAAAAAAGCAGGTTGTTTGCATTGCTGCTTCGGCAATACAAACAAGAGGCGGAAAGTAAAGAAAGAATTAATATCGAATAATGAATGCCGAATATCGAACGCCGAAGTCAACTTTATTGAACTTAAAATAACGGGAGTTCGGTACAAGAAACAAATGCAATATCGTATGACCCGGTAGGGTCTGCCCCTTTGTAGCAGCATTATTTAAAAAACAATAATGCCCCGCACGTGCGGGGCTACCCTTTGCGAATTTGGGTAGCCACTGACGTGGCATGTATAAAAATTTAACAATTTATTCTACAAAGGGATAGACCCAAACGGGTCAATATTTCTTATTGCGAACTCCCGTTAAAATACTTCATTATTCATCATTCAATATTCGGTGTTCGATATTCAATCCTACATTACTTCATACTTGCATTCAGCTTGTTGATCACATCTAAGTGCATTTGTACGGTGATGGCTGTTTTAGCGGCAAATTTTTTCATATTGGCGCTTTGTCCGTTTGTGGCTTCATTGCGCATCAGGACCAGGGTGGCCTTGTGGCCGGCTACCATTGTATGTACATAAGCCTTATCAAAATCGTTGCCGCTCAGGGCGTTCAGGTCGTCCCATTTTTGCTGGTGCTCCGCATCCACAGTGGCGGGCAGGATGATATTGTCGGTTGCCGCAATGCCTGCCAGTTCGTTATTGGCCTTAGTATGGTCGCTTATCATCATATTGGCAAAATGCTTAACCTGCGGATCCGTTCCTTTTTGCGCTGCCAGCTCGCCCAATCCTACTTCGGCCATGCCGCCCATGGCTGCTTTGTTGGCAAATTTTATGTCGGTGCTATCGGCAGTAGCTGTTGCCTTTGCTGATGTATCGGGCACGGTTATTTTGGCCGTAGTAGTTGTCGAGGTAGTTGTTATGTTGCTACTGTCGGCAGTGCTGCTACTTTTATGGCTGTTGCAAGCGGTAATGGTTGCAGCCGCAAAGGTTATTGTTAATACTATAGGTAGCTTTTTCATGATGGGTATATATTTTGTTATGTGCTTAATTAACAAGGGTATTGGTTTTAAGTTTTAATGGGGGTGAAGATTAAATGACAGGGTGTAATAATATTCGTCATAGCCCCCTCTAAATCTCCCCCAACCGGGGGAGATTTAGAGGGGGGGCTAAATACCAGTTGTTCAAATTATACTAAAAATATTAGTAATTTTAAATCCCTTTTGTTTAATTTGTATGGTATTTAAAATTGACGGTATGGAAACGATAACAGAGAAAAATGAGCAGCTTAAAGCCTTCCTTAATGAAGCTGTTGATATGCTGGATGATATTAAAGATAAGCTGGGTATGTTCCAGGCGCAGCGCTATTACCGGTTAAAACGGGATATTGAACGCATGGAAAGGGAAGAGAGTTTGCAGTTATGAGTGGCAGTTTGCAGCAGATAAATTTGATGAAAAATGAAATGCGGTAAAACAGTCGGCAGGCTTTAAAAGTTAAAAGCCCTGGGGCCGTTTGCAGTTTTTGCAATTGTAAATAAATTTTCGCTACCTTTAACTACATTAAAAATCACCAATATGAAAATCCGCATCTTTTTATTAGCTGCATTATTAATAATGGTAAGCGGCTACTCCGGTCATTCACAGTCAACGCCGCCAAGTACTGAGGTAGTTTTAAAAGCAGCCTATGCCCAGGCATCAAAAGAACATAAAAACGTAATTGTGATCTTCCACGCCTCCTGGTGCGGATGGTGTAAAAAAATGGAAGCATCGCTTAACGATCCGGCTATAAAAAAATCATTTGACGATAATTATGTGATAACCTGGTTAACCGTTCAGGAAAATACACCCGAAATGAAAAAGACCGAAAACCCCGGTGGCATGGAATTTATGACCAAATATCATGGAGAAAAAGCAGGTCTGCCGTTTTTCCTGATCATGGATGCTAAAGGAAAATTATTGGCCGACTCGTATATACGCCCAGCAGGTGTGTCAATGGATGCCCCGGGCGATAATACCGGCTGCCCTTCAAGTGCAAAAGAAGTAGCTTACTGGAGCGATATTTTAAAAGCGACCTCCAAAATAAAAGAACCGCAATTAGCGCTCATCCGCGAGCGTTTTGGCAAGAACGATGAACCAGCGCCTGCGCCTGTACCTGCTGCCGTTAAAACGTCTTCAAGATAGTATAAGTCCCTCTGTGTACTTTGCCTACTTCTTAGTGTGGTGGTTATTTCTTGAACCATAAAGGGCGCAAGAGAGGCACAAAGATCGCAAAGATTAAATTTAGCTTCGTTGGATTTTTACCAACTCCTCCACCAACCCCACCTGCGCGGGATTTAGCTTTACTTTCGCTTCGTCAATCGCAAACCATTCTGCCCGGTCAACTTCTGGAAAGGATTGCATTTTGCCCGATTTTGGCGGCCATTCCATTTCAAAAAGATTGCTGGTAATTACCTCATGATCTACATCGCCTTCAATAGCCCAGGCATGCACTATTTTGCCGCTTTTAAGCTGCACGGGACTAAGTTTGGTAAATTCGCCATTAACTGCCTGTCCGGTTTCCTCTAAAAATTCACGTTTGGCTGCAGCGAGAGCATCCTCCTCATCCAAAAATTCTCCTTTCGGAATTGACCATACGCCAGCGTCCTTGTTCTTAAAAAACGGTCCGCCGGGATGCACCAGGAAAATTTGCAGGGTAGGGGCTTTGTTTCTGTACAGTAATATTCCGGCGCTTTGTTTGGGCATGATGTGGCTTTTGTTATAAACCTAAATTAATATAATTAGTTTTGCAATAACCCTCTTTCTCGCGTAGCGAAAGAGAGGGTGGACGAGCGAAGTCCCGATAGCTATCGGGATCCGGGTGAGTAATAGGCGATTTGTCAGGCAATTGAAGATTATCATGTTCACAGGAATAATAGAAACATTAGGTAAAATAACCAACTTACAGCATGAGCAGGGCAACCTGCATATTACGGTTGAGTCGGCAATCAGCAACGAATTAAAGATAGACCAGTCCGTTGCGCATAACGGCGTATGCCTAACCGTGGTGGCTGTTGCCGATGGCAAACATACCGTAACTGCTATTGAAGAAACCCTGAACAAAACCAGCCTGGGCCATCTTAAATTAAACGACCCCGTAAACCTTGAACGCTGCATGCAAATGAATGCCCGTTTAGACGGTCATATCGTACAGGGCCATGTCGACCAAACCGCTATTTGCACCAATTTTAAGCAACTGGATGGTAGCTGGGAATATACCTTTACCTACGATGCCGCGCAAGGCAATATTACTGTAGAAAAAGGCTCCATTTGCGTTAACGGTATCAGCCTTACCGTAGTAAACTCGCAGGCCGATAGCTTTTCGGTAGCCATTATACCCTATACATTTGAACATACCAACCTGCATAAGGTGCGCGAGGGCTCGATAGTTAACCTGGAGTTTGATATTATCGGCAAATATGTGGCGCGGCTATTGCACCGTTGATAATTTACCGCCTAACGCGGGTATCCGGCTTGTTGCATACTCAATATATTTTTGATCTTCTTTAGCATCCGGCTTGCTGGCCAGGAACTTTTTATAATACTTTATTGCCGAGGCCTTATCTTTCAATTCAGTATCGAACAAGTTGGCCAGCGAATAATAAACCAATGATGTTTCTTTAAATTGCAGGCTTTTTTGGAAAGACGCGGAAGCCTTTTTAACCTGGTGCAGGCGGTCTTGCGAGTCGCCTATTTCATTGTAATAGTCGCCAACATAGGCCGATACACCATCAACTATGGCCTTTTGCATATAGATGATGGCATTCGGCTGATCATCCAAAGCTTTATAGCACATAGCTATATAATAAAATGAGCTTTCGTTTTGCAAATTATTGGGCAGCAGCAAAAATGTATTCAGGGCAAGTTTATACTGCAGGGTTTTGTAATAAGATAAGGCCATCCACTGTATAACATACGGGTTCTTTTCGCCCGATTGCATCAACTTTGCGCAGGTGGCGATAGTTTCAGGGTATTTTTTTTCGAGGTAGCTTACTTCGGCTTTGCCCTGTAGCAATATTAAATTAGAAGAATCGGCCTGTATGGCTATATTCAGCACAGCTTCGGCCTTATTATATTTTTTGCTCGGGAGATAAAAGCGGCCCAGGTCGTAAGCCACATCTGGCTCCTTCGGATTGATGGTATTTGCCTTTACCAAATAATAACCATAGCCCAACGTATCCAACTGCGTTTGCGATAAGCTTGCCAGCTCTTTATATACACTAAAATTTGTGCTGTCTATCAGTAATATCTTTTTATAATAAGTTATAGCTTTTACGTTATTTCCCCGGCCTGCATTAATGTTGCCCAAATTAAACAGTATGGCCGTATTGGTCGAATCCTTATCATAAATACGAAGGTAATAGCTTTCGGCATCGGCCAGGCTACCCCCCATACGCGAGGTATAGGCTAAATTGGCTAAAGCCTTCATGTCTGTTATAGGTTCAGTATATATGCCTTTCAAATATTTATAGGCATCGGCGTACTTTTGATTTTGGTAATAATCCAATAATAAGGCGTTATCAACTTGTTGTGCAGGCGCGATAGTATAAATGCTTAATAACAGGAATAGGGAGTAGATATATTTCATGCAACTAATGTATTAGTTATTTTTGATATATCCAAACACAACCCGAAAGATTTGTCAACTTTTTAAAAGTTGACAAATATGTTATAATTTTTGCTTTTTAATAAATATCTCAATTTCCTGGCAAACAGTTCCGGATCGTCGTTGTTATATCTAACTAACTCAAACCAAGTACGACAAATAATTGAACATCCCTTATATTTACCAGTTAAACAGGCCGATATAGCTCAAAATGCAACTAACCAGCGAAGAAGATTTACATAATACCGTGCTCAATGCACCCATTGGTATTTGCATATTGGATGCGGACACACTGGTGAGCGAAATTGTTAATGATAAATTCCTGGAGGTGGCCGGTAAGCCGGTTGATGCGATAATAGGAAAATTCTACTGGGATTCATTTGCGGAAGCAAGAATTTATTATGAGGCGGCATTAAATGGCGTAGTCAAAACAGGTGAACCTTATTATGCCGATGAGGTAGAACTGATGCTGATAAGGCATGGTTGCGAAGAGATGATCTTCGTAACATTTGTTTATGCCCCGGTAAAAAATAAGGCCGGTGAAGTAAGCAAAGTAGCAGTTTGGGTACTGGAAAACACCAAACAGGTAAATGAGCGGCAAAAGGTGGAAGCAGCGCGGGTTGCCTTTCAGCGGGAGCGGGACAGGCTAAAAAATTTTTTTATGCAGGCCCCGGCCGGCATTTGCATCCTGGATGGGCCGGAATTGGTTTATGAACTGGTTAATCCCGGCTACCAGGAATTGCTGCCCGGACGGGAACTGCTGGGCCGCCCGATATTTGAAGCCATGCCTGAACTGATAGGTACACCCTTAGAGAAAGTTTTACTAAATGTTTACCGCACCGGGGAACCTTACGAAGTGAATGAATTATTGATCCCGGTTGCGGAATATGAAGGCGGCCTGACAAGAGACCGTTATTTTAGCTTTAACTACCAGGCGCGGCGCGATGAAAATGACCGGGTTGACGGCATATTGGTGTTTGTATTCGAGGTGACCGCGCTGGTAAGCGCACAGCAGGATCAACTGGCGATGAACGAGGAACTGGCATCAACCAATGAAGAACTGGCAGCCATAAATGAAGAAATGGCGACCGTAAATGAAGAACTAACGGAAACACAGGCCCATCTCGAGCGCACGAATGCCGAACTGCTGGAAAGAGAATCGAGTTTGCGCCGAAGTGAAAAATTGTTCCGGTCCATTGTTGTTAATATTCCCAAATCGCTGGTGATAGTAATCGATAAAGACCATCGCTACCTCATTATAGAAGGCGACATTATGCAAAAGATGGGTTTTGACCGGAAGGATTACGAAGGCAAACATCCCACCGAGGTAGCGCCGCCCGAACGTTACGAAGCCTCCCGGCATTTATTTGAACGGGTAATGGCGGGGGAAACGTTTTCTGTAGAGCGGAAAGCGGAAAACGGCGAGGATTTTTTGGTGCATTTTGTTCCGTTGCTCGATGAAGAAGAGGAAGTCTATGCCGGACTGATCATCGCCCTGGATATTACGGACATCAAACAGGCAGAAGAAAAAAGCGCCAAGCTGGCGGCGATTATCGATTCTTCGGATGACGCGATCATCAGTAAAACGCTGGAGAGCGTGATCACCAGTTGGAATAAGTCGGCGGAAAGGATGTTTGGTTATGCTGCCGAAGAAATTATAGGCGAAACCATTTATAAGCTCATTCCACCCGACCGGACAGAGGAGGAGCCGCAGATACTTGCCCGCCTTAAAAGCGGTGACCGTGTGGAGCATTTTGAAACAAAAAGAATGACTAAGGACGGCCAGCTTCTGGATGTTTCTTTAAGTATCTCGCCGGTAAAGGATGCCCAGGGCCATATTATCGGCCTGTCCAAGATAGCTCGGGATATAACCGAAAGAAAGCTGGACGAAACACGGAAAAACGATTTTATCGGGATGGTAAGCCATGAATTAAAAACACCTTTAACCTCGCTTACCGCTATCGTACAGGTGCTGAATGCTAAATTTAAAAACAGTGAAGACGCTTTTGTGGCCGGCGCTTTGGATAAGGCGAATTTACAGGTAAAAAGAATGAGCAATATGATCAACGGCTTCCTCAACATTTCCAGGCTCGAATCCGGCAAAATACTGATCGAAAAACATGCCTTTAATATTGATGAGCTGTTGCTGGAAATGATTCAGGAAGCGCAACTCACGGTAACTACACATAAGATAACGCTTGAGGGGTGCGGGGAACGGGAAATTTATGCCGACCGGGATAAGATCAGTTCAGTTATTTCCAACCTGTTGAGCAATGCGGTTAAATATTCTCCCAAAGGAAAATTGATACAGGTAAAGTGCGAAGCAACAACTAAAATGGTAACCGTTAGTGTTAATGATGAAGGCATGGGCATCAAACCGGAGGATATAGAAAAAGTGTTTGACCGTTATTACCGGGTGTCAACCAACCATACCCTGCATATCTCCGGCTTTGGGATCGGCCTTTATTTGAGCGCCGAGATCATCAAACGGCACGATGGAAGGATATGGGTTGAAAGCGAAAGCGGTAAAGGCTCTACGTTTTATTTTAGTTTGCCGCTTAAATAATATCGGCGGTACTAAAGGGCTGACCTTTACTTCTTCTTTATTTCTTTTCTTTCTAATAAGGCTATAATTTTATCAAGTTTATCAATCTCTATCGAATTGAGTTTTTCAAGCAACTGTTCGATTTCCTTTTTTGCTTCGACATTCGTTTTAAAATCCTGCTCTGCATGGTGACGGTCGCGTTCATTCTGCCGGTTCTGCGCCATCATAATTATTGGCGCTGCATAAGCCGCCTGCGTTGAGAATACTAAATTCAATAAAATATAAGGATAAACATCCCAATGGTAAATAAAACCGATAACATTAGCAATCATCCATACCGCTACGATGACAGTTTGTATGATGATAAACCGCCACGAACCCATACCGCTCGCAACTGTGTCAGCCAAATGCTGGCCGAAACTAGATTCGGACTTATGTTTTTCATGCCATGTTTTAGTATGTTCCATAGGTCTTGTGTTTAAACTTTGCCTATCATAACCACAGCAACAAATAATTGTTTACTGTCTTTTAAAACAATCCGGCCGGCGTTATTTCTACGATAACTATTATTAACACCCTAATGGTATACCGAATCCTAAACAATTTGATTGTTTTAAGGTTACCTATATATACTAATTAAATTAAAATATTATGGATACCTTAAAGAAGTTTGGATTGATGGAAAAGATTGTCCATGAATTAGAAGACCTACGAAACAGCCAGACGGCTATTATGCAAAAATTAGCAAAGATAGAGGTAGACAATATAGACCTGGGCGATAAAAAGCTTGAAAAAGAACTGCCTGATATGCACCAGCGCGTAGCCGATAATTTGGATACCATCATCGGGTTATTGGCAGATTTTGCCGCCAAAACCGATAGCTACAGCAATAAAAACAATATCGCAGGTTTGAAAGAGCAGGAAGCGATGAAAGGTTAAAAAACACGAATTTTCACGAAAGATTTGACAACTTTTTAAAAGTTGTCAAATCTAATGCCCGCTTTAAAAACTCTGTAAGTCTTTCGCGAATACAATCTGCTGTAAACCACGTCTGTAATTACCAAATGGGCTACTGCTGGGTAGTACCACCAGTTGCTACAGGCTCTGGCGGCGGCGGTATAGGTTTGTAAATAGCGCAGGTGGCAAAGTCAACTATTGTTCCTGGCCAAAATAATAACACATCCGCTATAAATGCCCCAACCCGTAACCTGCGCTGCTCTTGCCCGGGTAATGGTTTTGTACGTTGATATGCGTTTACCCGACCGCCAAAAACGGTAGCGCAACTTTGTAAAAGGCATAAAACAAATAATGCCGGAATAATATTTTTGTAAATTTTTTTCATACTAATTATAAAGAAATTAGGTTGGCGAAGGTTAGAGAAAGATTTGACAACTTTTTAAAAGTTGTCAAATCTAATGCCCGCTATTCAATGCTTTTCCCCTTCATCGCCACGCTTATCGCCGTATCCATCAGCCGTTCGGCAAATGGACGGGTAAATTCGTTTACTTCGTCAATAGTTTTATGGATAAGGTCTTTATCGCCGCTGGTTAAAACTTCTTTCAGCTTTGTTATAAATTGGATGGTTTCGGTTATTTCAGTTACAGATAAATGGGCGCTGTTCTTTTGCAGGAAACGCTCAACCGTATAAACCATTTGTTCGCCTTCGGTACGGGCTTCTATCAGCATACGCTGGGCAACGTCGTCTTTAGCGTGGGTAATGCTGTCCATCAGCATTTGTTCAACCTGGTCGTCGGTAATGCCATAGGTAGGTTTAACTTCCACCTCCTGCTTCACGCCCGACCGTAGTTCGGTCGCCTGTATCTTTAATATGCCATCGGCATTCAGCAAAAAGTTAATATCCACTTTGGGGAAACCCGCGGGCATAGAGGGTATGCCTTTCAGGTCAAATTCGGCCAGCTTGCGGTTTTCTTTGATCAGGTCGCGCTCACCCTGGTAAACGGCAATCTTCATATTCACCTGCCCGTCTATCGAGGTGGTATATTGCCTGCCTGCCTTGGTCGGTACTTTTGAGTTTCTCGGGATAATCACATCCATCAACCCGCCCATCGTTTCAATACCTAATGATAGCGGGGTAACATCCAGCAGTAGAATATCGGTACGGTTACCCGCCAAAATATCCGCCTGTATGGCAGCGCCCAGGGCAACAACTTCATCCGGGTTAACTTCATCATGCACCGGCTTGCCAAAAAATTCCGACACCATTTTTTTAACCAATGCTGTGCGCGTCGAGCCGCCAACCATTACCACTTCATCAATCTGGGTGGTAGTTAGCTTCGCATCCTTTAGCGCATTTTGACAGGCGGTTATGGTTTGCTGTACTTTGGGTAATATCAACTGTTCAAAAGTGGTACGGTCAAGAGTACACCATATATCGCCTATTTTTTCATTAACCAAACTTTGGTGACTAAGCGCTTTCTTAGCTTCCTCGGCTTTTAAGCGCAGTTGCTGTGCCAGTTGGTGATCGGCAACAACTTCAGCTTTATTTAACTGGTTTTTCTCTATCCAGTAGTCCACTATCGCCCGGTCAAAATCATCACCGCCTAAAAAGGTATCACCATTGGTGGCCAGCACTTCAAAAATGCCGTTTTGTATTTGCAGGATAGATACATCAAAGGTGCCTCCGCCTAAATCATAAACAGCAATGGTTTTTGTTTCGTCGGGGTTTAAGCCGATGCCATAAGCTAAACTGGCAGCAGTTGGCTCGTTTACAATGCGTAAAACATCCAGCCCGGCCAGCTTGCCGGCATCGCGCGTGGCCTGGCGCTGCGAATCGTTAAAATAAGCCGGAACGGTTATTACCGCGCGGTTAACAGGCGTTTTAAGCGCATGTTCGGCACGGGCTTTTAATTCCTTTAGTATATAGCCGGAAAGTTCAATAGGTGTATAAAACTTGTCACCTACCTTTATTTTTACCAGGCTTTCGGTATCGTCATCAATAACTTTATAGCTGAAAAAGTCCTTGTAATTCTCAATGTCCTTATACGACCGGCCCAATAACCGCTTTACAGAAAAGATGGTATTATGCGGATCGGTGGTCAAATACTCCTTTGCCTCGTTGCCGATGGTAACATCTCCCGCCGCGCCAAAATGGACTATCGACGGCACCAGCACACCCTTACCGGTATCATTAATTACCTGCGGGTTTTTATCGGGGTTGATAAACGCCACCAGCGAATTGGTAGTACCCAGGTCGATACCTACAATGATCTCCTCTTTTTGTATAGAACCTGTTGCCAGGTTTATTGAAACTTTAGCCATGTTTATCTTAACAACCGGCAAATGTAGGTAGTTTTGACGGTTGGTATGTCATGTTAGTGTGAATTGAGGGATCAAAAAGCTTGGGCTTTACACCAAATATAAGGACTTTTTATTTTCCGCTATTTTTTCGGTATGTGGTTCGTCTCTTATTTGAAACGGATGGCAAATGTTTATGGATCGAGTCCAGAGGCATTTTTGTGGGATTTGATATTAGGATTGGCAATAATTCTTTTGGCTTTATCTCTTTTTTTAGGCTGTCTATTTGCATTTGTAATAAAGCCGATTTTATCTTTACATCACTGTCTCTAAGAAAACTAAATAGTGCTATTAAGGCAGATGAAAATGCCAAAACAACTATAGCAATTGAAAAATATTTTTGACTTTTATAGTTGGTAATAGAAGCTTCATTTACTACAAAGTTGGATTGAACTAATTTATAATTTTCTAAAAATTCTATTCCTTTTGTAGTAATAAGTGCGTCTATTGTTAAATTCTTATCATCAAACCAAATAACCGTTGGTTTAATTCCTGTTTTAAATATTACGCCTTCCCAAAAAGTAGGTTCTTCTTTTCGATAAAATTTAATCAATTCTCTTTCTATTAAATCACGTATAAAAGATAATTGTGAATTTATTTCTCTATTATAGAGTTTAACATCTTCTATCCTGGGTAAATTAAAATTGTTTCTTAAAAATGGAGTTAAATTTACAATAGAATCTAATCCTTGAGATTCCAAATCTTTTAATAATCGTATATGTATGGGTTCATCCATATTAAGGCGTTTTTTACGACCCAATATAACTCTTTTAAACCATTCGATAATTCTTTTCATTATCTTGGAAATATTTATTTTTTTATTTCTTGTCCATCAATAATTAGCCGTTCCAATTCCCAATTATTAATGTCTGCCGGATCGCCTGCTAAAAACTTTAATGAACAAGTATAAGTTGACCTTATTTTAGCCCCAAATGAATTTTCGGCATCAAAGTGATAGGATACTACATATTCATTAGTTATTGGGGTTGTTACGCTTGGGTCTGCCTGGAACTTATCAAAATCAGCGGTTGACGGTGATTTTAAATACTGTTTTACAAAATCCATTGACTGAATATATGCCATTGAGTTTGATGGTGGGTCGTATGTTGGTGTTGTTTGCGTATCGGTTGCTTTATCTGACCCGCATGAAGCACACTTAATTATTCCCAGTATTAAAAAACCCATAATAAAAAAAGCCACGCATCCGATAGGCTTAATTGGTTGTTGAGTTGCCATTGTCTTAATTTTTAAAAACAGATTAATGTCCTATACCTAAAAAGTTTTTCTTTTCCATTGTGATTTTTGTACTATCATTCGATAATTCATATTCCATGATATGTACAGCCCTATCTTCTTTTATGATATTGTACATTTTTATTGACCCTGCATCTTCACCAGCTGGATTGTATGGGATTAATTTTAATCCTATTATTTTTTTGTCCATAACTGTTTTGTATATTGATGGAATTGGGGGTAAAAATTCAGTTTTATAAATTTTCCCCGTATTGTCTATTCTAATAATCATATCGGTTGTAAAGCCCCTTGATTTTACCGATAATATTTTTTTAAGAAAATCATACATAGGAAAATTTACTTGATTTACTATGTTATAATAGTCGCCATTCATTAAAAAATTCTTTCTTTTCAAAATGACTTTTCTAAGGGAATCGCTACTTATTTTCGGGTCGAATTTTATATTATAATCATTTGCTACCCGAATAATGGCTTCTTTCATTAATCGGTCATTAATACTTTCTTTATCTTCTGAAATAGTTGTGGTATTCGATGCGCTTGGGGTTTGGGGGATAGAAATGCTTTTTGATGACATTTTATTTTCATAGTCATCAATCCCTTTTATCGCTTCGTTTTCAACCGATACAGACCATGTGGCATTTGTCATATTAAGCCTTATTGTGGCTTTGTCTTGCAATAAATAAGTATAAGCTACCTTATTCTTAGAGCCATCAAAATTCATCGTTGTAGGCCAATATGCAGCGTAAAAATAAATAACCTTATATGATGTGCCTGAAATATTTAAAGACTTTATAATAGGGTTTTTATTCTTGTTATCGAATATTGTATATTTAAAATACAAGTGCGGTATTTTAGTAGTTCCCATTGTTGCCATTTGGTCATACGTAACGGTAAATGTTTCATATTTGCCTTCTTTTACAAACTTTGATACGTTTACTATTGTCATACCCATTTCTTTCCTCATAAAATCCTGCATTAATTCCTCTACAAAATTTAGATCGAAATAGGTTATTTGAGTTGCGTCTTCGTGATGCGCCAATAAGCGCATTTGCATACTCAATTGTGAATAATCAATTCCGTAAGGTGAATAATCTGTCCGATTACTACCAATTTCTTGAGCATAGACGTTTAGAAATAGGAATGCCATTAGAATTGTAAATAGGGTTTTCATTATTGTGGTATTTTTGTTTGGGTTAATGGTCAATTTAACATAGGTATTTGGTTAGATACGCTTCCCGATATCGGCTAAATGTTTAGTTAATGTCTGAAAAGTGGGATTATTAATGTCCTTAATTAAAACAACTTCCAATTTATCATTAAATAAGTCGAGATTTTTTAGCGCTTGCTCATTGTCGCCATTTAATAAGGTTCTTTCGGCAAATACACGCTTCCAATCATCAAGGGGACTAATAACAATTTCATCAGTTACGAAATGATAGAGGGCAAATCCAACATTATCCGTACCCCAAATATGGAACAGGTTACTGATTTGAAATTTTGAGTTTTTTAATTGGTCTAATGATTGTGCGTAAGTCATAATTTTTAGGTTTAATGAATGGATTAAAAATGAGATCTACTTTCGAGATGAATGTTTATTTGGGACTTTCTCCCAAAAGAAATATGGATAATCTTTATGCACGGGATAGATATAAACAAATATTTGCCAAATTAAAAGCAAACCCGCTAAAATTGCAGCCGCACAGGTACCCCGCATTACCCATTTACTTGTTAGAGCGATCATTATTTGGTTCTGGCGTTCATTGATTTGCGTATTTTCATACCCCTGAAATATCAAACCATTAAATGAAATAATGTATCTTTCTCGCTTATCTTCTGTAATATCCTTTTCTATTAATCCATCGGATAGCAACTTATTGAGTATTAATTGTAGTTCCTTTTCATCATCATTATCAAATCTGTGAAGATATTCAATTCTAAGTGGTTGAAATTCAAAATGCCTTCTTTCGTTTTTTAGAAAGAAAAATATACCGTCAAGCCTTTGAATTTCTGTTTTCATCAACACAAATCTACCAACATTATCAACACATTGATACACAAACCAATAATGTTGAAAAACTAATTATTTTGTATCTTGTGTAAAGTAATTGGTTATTGCCCCCTTGGGGGTGATTGTAGCGGCGATTACAACGTTTCGAACACTCCTGATTAAAACTCATCCCTATGATGCAATTCAATTAAACCATTATGTAATTTCACGTTCATACATTTTTCGTAATTTCACCCGATGCCCGCTATTAAAATATCATTAATGAATACCGCTAAACGGCTACTAATCCTGCTACTGCTACTCGCAACTGCCACTATAAGCAAAGCGCAAGAGTTCGGCGGCAACCCACCATCCATCAAATGGGAGCAGGTAAATACGCCTGCTGCTAAAGTGATATTCCCAAAAGGTTTGGATTCGGATGGTATCCGCGTAGCGGATATTGTTCAGCGGATGAACCGCGCTATACAGCCTACCATCGGCTATAAACAAAAGCAGGTGAGTATTTTATTGCAAAACCAAACTACAATTGCCAATGCCTATGTGGGTTTGGCGCCATTTAGAAGTGAATTTTATTTAACACCCGAACAAAATAGTTTTGAACTGGGCAGCCTGCCCTGGCGCGACCAGTTGGCCATTCACGAGTTTAGGCATGTACAGCAGTATAATAATTTTGATGTAGGCTTTTCACACATCATGCGCATATTATTTGGCGAGGGCGGCCAGGCGGTAGCTAACGAGGGTGCTATACCCAACTGGTTTTTTGAGGGCGATGCTGTTTTTAACGAAACCCACGTAAGCGAGCAGGGCAGGGGACGACTGCCGTTTTTTTTAAACGGCTACCGGGCCTTATGGAATGCGGACCGGGATTATAGCTGGCAAAAGCTGCGCAGCGGCTCGTTATTAGATTATACGCCCGATTGGTACCCGACGGGTTATATGCTGGTATCGTACGGGCGCGAAAAATATGGCGATGACTTTTGGCGAAAGGTAACGCAGGATGCCGCCGCATATAGGGGCGTGTTTTATCCTTTGCGCAAGGCGATAAAAAAGTACTCGGGCGAGGATTTCGAGAAGTTCAGGTGGAATGCGCTGGGTTATTTTAAACAGCAATTTAAAACCGATCAAACCGATATCCCCACAAACAAAAACCAGCATTTTATTGCCGACCAGGAATACCCTGCCTATGTAAATGACAGCACGGTTATTTACATGAAAAGCACTTACGACCATATCCCGCAGTTTGTGGTTAATACAAACGGCCAGGAACAAACGATAAGCACACGTTCCATATCATTAGATAGTTATTTTGCCTACCATGACGGAAAAATAGTTTATGCGTCTTACCGTCCCGATTTGCGGTGGACATACCGCGATTACAGCGAACTATACCTGCTGGATGTTAAAACCGGGAGCGAACGCCGCCTTACTTTTCGCTCAAAATATTTCGCGCCCGATTTTAGTAAGGACGGTACCCAATTGGTTGCTGTGCAGGTTGGCCCGTCGGGTAAAAGCGAACTGGTTTTGCTGGGCGCGTTTACGGGTAAACTGATAGCTGTTGTACCTAATAAAGCCAACCTGTTTTTTACTTATCCCAAGTTTTATAACGATAAAGAGTTAATATCCGCAGTGCGGAACAAGGATGGTAAAATGTCATTGGCTTTGATCGATATAAAAACGGGCAATGTTAAATACCTGCTGCCGTTTTCGTTTCAGCCGGTCGGATTTCCAACGGTGAACAAGGATATGATCTACTTTACAGCTACATCAGGCATCAGCGACCGGTTATTTGCTATATCGCCTGCCGATGGCAAGCTTTTGGAAATGAAGGATCCGAATACATCCAACAAATATGAGGTCGCTGTGGCCGAAAATAAACTGGCATGGGTGCAGTTGACCGCTTTTGGCTACCAGCTTAACCAGGCTGATAAAAGCGCTGTTAAATGGGAGGAAGTAAGTTCCGGCAAAATACCGGGCGGCCTGTCCGGTTTTAATGTTTCGGCCTTAAAACGCGATACTTCAACTGACCTGCTTGCAATAGTACCCGATAAATCGCTTGAGGTTACCAAATACAACAAAGCTTATCACCTGTTTAACTTTCATAGCCTGATCCCCAATTTTAACGACCCCAACTATACCTTTTCACTAACGGGCGAAAATGTGCTGAATACATTCCAGTCGCAGCTTTCATTTACCTATAACCGCGATGAGGGCTATAAAGAGTTTAGCTATGAAGCTATTTATGGCGCATTGTTCCCATTTCTGTCTGCCGGGGCAAATTATATTATTGACCGCAACGATTATTATAAAGGCAATACCGTTTACTGGAACGAAACTGATGTACATACCGGGTTTCAATTCCCGTTTAATTTGAGCCGTGGTAAATACCTTACTTCTATTGATTTTGGTACCGATGTTTATTACAGCAGCATCAATTTTCAATCGCCTTTCAATATCACGTTTAACAACCAAAATTATACCTATCTAAACAACTACGTCACTTTTAGTAATAGCAGCCAGCAGGCTATTCAAAATATTTACCCGCGCTTTGGGCAAACCCTTACTTTGAATTATAAATCGGCCATATCCAATATAGATGCCAAACAGTTTTTAGCTGAGGGTACCTTTTATTTGCCGGGCTTCCTGGTAAACCATAACCTGGTGATTACTTTGGCACACCAGCAACGCGATAAAAACAACGCCATATCCTACTCAAATGATTTTCCGTTTTCCAGGGGTTATACCGCCGAAAACTTGTATAATATGAATTTAGCAAGCGTTAATTATCATTTCCCAATCGCTTACCCTGACGCGGGTATAGCCAACACAGTCTATTTTTTACGTGTACGAGGAAATTTATATTACGATTATACCCGTGTTAATGATTTTTATACCAACGGCAGCCCATTCAACGCTAATTTCCGCTCGACAGGTACCGAGGTGTATTTTGATACCAAATGGTTTAATGAAGAGTCGGTAACCTTCGGCCTCCGCTACAGCCGCCTTTTAGACCCCGACCAATTTGGCGGCACAGGCCGCAACCGGTTTGAAATTGTATTGCCGGTGAGTTTGTTTTAATTTAATGAGTGAATGAGTGGATTTTGAATGAGTGAATGGGACAGGGCATTTTCTAAACCATACATACAAACATTCACACAATCACTCATTGCCAAGCCGTTGTTTAAGATTTAAAAATGAATGATAAGGGCCGGTTGCCAGGGTAGAGTTAACCAGCCAAACGGGTATGCTTCCACCGGGGTCAACACTAAAAGTATAATCAACTTTTAACAGGTGGTCGTTAACCACAATTACCTTCCATAGGGCAGATGAATAGGGTACCCGTATAAGTTCTGGTTTTCGCGGTAAATAATCAGGCAGGCTTTTAGCCTGTATTTCAAATGTGTTATTTTCAGTACCTGATAGGATAGTCAATTCAATAATCAGGTCGCGGTTTTTTAACGGCCAGGGCAAACTGCAAACCGAATAATAAATAAGCTGTTGCGGGCCCGTTATTTTTAGCAGTTCGGTGCTTTTAGTGCTGTATATCCAGTTATGGTAGTTGTTAATATCCTGTAAGGTTTTTATTAATTGTGCTTTTGAACTGGCCAGTTCACATACCACCCGCAGTTCTTTCAGGTTTCCCGTTAACGGTTTCCGCGTAAATACCTGGATGCCGTTATCGTCAATTTTTTGCTCCCATTTTCCCTGTGCAAAACCGGCAAAAAAGCAAAGCATACAAAGGCATAAACAGCTTAATGCTTTTTTATACATACAAAAAGTGTCGGGGTTTAAATGGATTTAATAACTTAACAAGTATAACCTTTTATTGAGGTGTTTAGTATTATAAATCTATTATTTCGTCGGCACTACGGCCATCATGGGGTAATATTCATAATGGTTCAACCCGTTTGCCGGGCCGTGGGCAATAAACTCATCAACCTGTTCCGTACTTTCAGCCTCAATAATTCCTAAACCAAAACCCCCGTTTGGGTCAAGCACCGGGCCAAAAACGACTACCGATCCGTTGCTCATATGCGCTCTCCAGTAAGCGGAATGTTTTTGCATAATGCTTCTTTCTTCATCGGTCATATCCTGTTCAAAAGTTGGTCTTGGCGGATTAAGCCAATGTAGCAACAGCTATGGGTATAGGGATGTTATTAATGGTTAAATATAAATACAAAACAGGTATAAACCATAAATTAAATGGATAATCTGTAACCCATAACCTCATGGCCTGAGAGCCCTGGAAAGTATCAGGGGACAATTTGATATTTAATGAAACCACAAGGATTGGAATTTTGTTATTAGAAAAGATAAATTACTGACAATCATGAAAAAGCAAAATTTAATATTAATCATCGTCTTATTAACCGGACTTTTACAGGCATGCAATGGCGGTAAAGACAGCAAAAAAGAAGCAGACAGCGCCAATGCTGTAAAAGATACCAGCACTAAACCGTTTTTAGAAGTTGATTCGACAAAAGCCACCTCGGCACAAATTGAGGTAGGCAAGGATGATGCGAAATTTGCGGTTGATGCTATGGCGGGCGGAATAACAGAGGTTGAATTAGGAAAGCTGGCCCAGCAAAAAGCGGTCGACAGCAGAGTGAAAGATTTTGGCGCAATGATGGTAGCTGATCATAATAAGGTTAACCAGGAGATATTGGTGCTTGGCCGGTCGTTACGAATTGCCTTGCCTGTTGTTATTGACAAAGACGGGCAAAAACTGGAAAATGAACTGTCAAAAAAATCAGGCAGCGATTTTGATAAAGCTTATGTAAAAGCTATGGTTGATGATCATAAAGGGGATATAAAAGCTTTTGAAAATTATGCCCGCGATGGTAAAAGCGTTGATCTGGTAACTTTCGTCAACAAAACTTTGCCGGTTTTAAATAAACATTTAACAGCCATTCAACAAATTAGCGATAGCATGAAATAAATAGAATTTGTATCCTATTTATTTTGTTCCGTATTTTGGGATACCGGATTTAATCACCCGTCCTGTTAACCAATGAACAGGATTGTCATCCTCATTTGTTTATGTTGCTTTTCCTTTGCTTAAAAACCCGGGTTTGGTTGCCCGATAACGGCGATAGCACTTATAAAAACCCGATAGTTTATGCCGATTATTCCGACCCGGTGAAAGCAGCCGGGTTTGAGGCCCCGCCAAAACAGTAGGTATTAACGTTGGTGGGGTCGTCAAAAAATATTTTTAACGGGTAGACGAGAAAACGAGGTGGGCAAAATAGTTTTGTATATTTAGGCTGCCAATTCTTCAAACTTAATTATGAAAAAAACCGGTATTTCCTTTTTGCTGATTTCCTTTTTTATACAGATTGCCAGCGCCCAGTTTAGCGGCTACACCTGGAAGGTTATTAATGCCACGGGCGCGTACCTGCCCCGCGAAGAATGTGATTTTGTCAACGTAAAAGGAATGTTTTACTTGCTTGGCGGGCGAAAGATACAGGATATTAACGTATTCAATCCCAAAACTTTAACCTGGACAACCGCCGCGAAGCCCCCCGTGGAAATCAACCATTTTCAGGCCGTTGTTTATAAGGATGAGATCTATGTATGCGGCGCCATGATGGCAAACTACCCGCATGAAAAACCGCTTGATCATATCTATATCTATAACCCCTCAACAGATAGCTGGCGGGAAGGAGCGGAGATACCAAAGGACAGGCTGCGCGGATCGGGCGGGACGGTTATCTATAAAAATAAGTTTTATTTTGTTTGCGGTATACAGGATGGGCATTGGACGGGCAATGTTGCGTGGTTTGATGAGTACGACCCGCAAACCAACCAATGGAAAAAATTGCAGGATGCGCCTATAGCGCGCGATCACTTCAGAGCGGCTGTTGTCGGCGATAAACTGTATTGTATCGGCGGCGGACAATCAAACGCGATGGAGAAGAAATTGTTAGACAAAATGGTTGACGAAGTTGATATTTATGATTTTAAAACCGGCAAATGGAGCGTGGCCGATGCTAAATTGCCAACCCCACGCACAGGCGTTGCCACGGTGGTTGTTGATAACGAAATACTGGTAATGGCAGGCGAGAGCCTGGCCCAAAAAGTCTCGCATAACGAAGTAGAGGCTTATAATGTCAAAACCGGTCAGTTTAAAAAACTGCCGCCATTAGTTGAGGGCCGCCATGCCGGTGCCGCGCTTTATTTTGATAAAAAGATATACGCGGTAGCAGGGGTAGGCAATAGCGGCGGCTCGCCATTGTTAACATCTATTGAATGTTTTAGTAATTGATGTGCAAATGTGCAGATATGCAGATATGCAAATGAAGGGGAATGACCATGCCAGCCCTGAAAGGGCGAAATATATTAGCGTCGGGTATAGCCCGACGAAACAATATGTTGGCAATGGGTAATATCCGACGAAACAATATGTTGGTGATGGGCGTAGTCCATCGAAACAAATGATATAAAAATTTTATGAAAATATTCATCTCCTTTTTAATCATAACGTTCTACACCGGCCTCACCATCCATCCCCCCGCCAAACCCCAACAGGTAACCCTAATAGTTTTAGGCACCATACAGGATGGCGGCTCGCCGCATATAGGCTGTACCAAAAATTGCTGCAGAGATCTGTTTACCCATCCTGATTATACACGCAAAGTAGTATCGCTTGGGGTTATCGATCCGCAAAACAAGCAAACCTGGCTTTTTGAAGCCACGCCTGATATGCCCGCACAAGCAAAAATGCTCAAAACCGCGTCGGGTTTTCAGCAAAAAGAAACACCCGACGGTATATTTGTAACCCATGCCCACATTGGCCATTACACCGGGCTAATGTATTTAGGCAAGGAGGCTTTGAACAGCAAAAGCGTACCCACCTACGCTATGCCCCGCATGAAAACCTTTTTAGAAAATAACGGTCCCTGGAGCCAGTTGGTAACGCTATATAATATCGCACTGCAACCTTTACAAAACGAACAGACGGTTGTTTTAAGCAACAATATAAAGGTAACGCCTATCATTGTGCCGCACCGCGACGAGTTTTCAGAAACGGTGGGTTACCGCATTGAGGGGCCGAATAAAAAGATATTGTTTATCCCCGATATTAATAAATGGGCGCTATGGAACAAGGATATAGCGAAAGAAATAGCCGCGGTTGATTACGCTTTTGTTGACGGTACCTTTTACAGTGGCGATGAAATACAAACACGCAATATAGCCGAGATACCGCATCCCTTTATTATCGAATCTATGAAGCTGCTGGCTAACCTGCCCGCCAGCGAAAAAGGCAAGGTTTATTTTATTCACTTTAACCATACCAACCCGGTAATCAACCCCAAAAGCCCGCAAGCCGTAATGGTTTTACGCAAGGGCTTTCATTTGGCTAAGTTTGGGCAAAGGATAATTATTTAATTAAATGTGCAGATGTGCGTATATGCATATGTGCAAATGGAGTGTGCGTCGGCAGGTAGGTGTTAACCAGCAAATCCACTCCATTTGAACGCCTTATCGTCTACTGCCCTCATGGTGCAAAGAATCCCATTTAAATGATCGTACTCATGCTGCAATAGCTCTGATAGGTCATTTTTAACTTGCCATTCCTGCAGTTGCCAATGTTCGTCCAAATACTTTATGGTAAGCGACCGATGCCTTTGTACCTTAACCAGCAAATTAGGAAAGCTCATGCAATCGTCCCAAAGCTCAAACATGTCATTGCTTAAATCAATCAGTTCGGGATTGATAAAAACAATGGGTTTGTCAATATTCATATAGATGAGCCGCTTCATTATCCCCAATTGGGGTGCAGCAATGGCTCGGCCAAAATTGTATTTCGTCCTTACTTCCTGTATAACGTTAGCCATGTCGGCAACCCAATCTTGCACAAACGGTAATTCCGATTTTAATATTGGTTCGCAATTTTCGTAAAGGCGCGGGTCGCCGAGAAGGAGAAGGTCTTTTAAGGTTTTCATTGTATGTCAAACTTACGAAGATTTTAAATCTTCGTAAGTTTTTAGGGTAACATTATGCCTTTTTTATTTGGTTATTTAATAAAGTTTCCAACCCCTTTAATTTGTTTTTCCAGAAAGTATCAAAGTATTCTATCCATTTTTGCAATTCATTAAACCCGTCCTGCTTTAAGGTGCAATGCCGTTCGCGGCCAATGTCGGCTATTGAGATAAACCCTGCCGAATACAATATCTTAATATGCTTCGATACGGCAGGGCGGCTCATATCGAAATTATCGGCCAGCGAGTTTATGGTCATGCTTTGTTCCGAAAGCATTTTTAGCATATAGCGCCTGCTGGGGTCGGCAATTACCTGGAATGCGTCAAGCCTGGGTTGTATCCTGTTTTGCATCGGTTATCAGTTTATCAATTTTTTTCATGTTGCTTAACCAGCCCGCGTTCATTCCGTTAAACAGGTTCAGGTTTGCTTCTTTAAAGCCGGTATGTTCCAGCAATAGTTCGGTTCCGTTTTCTTTCGCTGTCAATGTCCAATACACAAGCGAGTCCACGTTGATCTGGCCTTCGCCGGGGCCGCCCTTCATACTATAGGTTAGTTTTTTCAGCGGATCGATCTCCAATACTTTGCAATAAAATACCCCGTCAAAATCCATGCTGGGTATCGGGCCTGTCCTAAATGTAAAATCGTGGCCCACCACAGGCTCAAAATCGTTTTTCATTAACCATTGCACCAATAGTTCGGGTTTGGTCAGGTAATCCCAAACCACTTCGGGCTGGTGAGCATAAAAATAAGTGTGTTTAATTTGCTTTGTCATAATAAGTAACTTTTAAGTTATTCAAATATATAAGTAACTTATGAGTTACTCAAATTTATTTTAAGATTTATTTTGATGAAGATAAATCGTACTTATTGACAGCTTCTATTTAATTGAGTATTTTTGTTAAATACAAATCGAACACGATGAAAATATTATTAGACATACCCGACAGTAAAGCATCTTCGTTAATGGATGTGTTAAAAAGTATTTCATACGTAAAAGCTAAACCGCTTGCTGATGTTAAAGCATTGCTGCTAAAAGAAATAAGGGAAGCCGTTGAAGAAATGAAACTGATAAGAACCGGCAAAGCCACAGCCCGCAACGCCGAAGATTTTTTAAATGAGCTATAAGGTACAGTCTATTGTTGTTTTTGAGAAACAGGCCAAAAGACTGATCAAAAAATATGCTTCGTTAAAAAGTGAACTTTTTGAGTTGATAAAAGAACTTAAAAAAAATCCCCAACAGGGCACACTTATCGGCGAAAGTTGTTATAAAATACCGCATTTTGTTGGTGTCACCAACAAAC
>Ga0302315_10000886_pt1 | contig 32184 bp, 30 predicted proteins | sample III_Palsa_N3_1_FD_200532 | JGI IMG/M metagenome (GOLD analysis project Ga0302315, IMG submission 200532) | Peat permafrost microbial communities from Stordalen Mire near Abisko, Sweden - III_Palsa_N3_1 | ecosystem: Environmental > Terrestrial > Soil > Palsa > Peat permafrost | place: Sweden...
CCAGCGACGCGAACGATCAGGTAATTCCGTGGGTCAGGAAGACCAACCCTGATGGGTCCACCACGGACTTTCTTGCAAGCGGAGCATCGGTCCCCGATGTCGCGCATCCTCGTGTCATGGATTGCATAGGCTGTCACAACCGTGCCGCCCACTCCTTCGACACTGCTGAAGGCGCGCTTGACAAGATGATGGCGCAAGGAAGTCCCAACGCATCGCTGCCGTTCCTGCACAAGGAAGGGCTTGCTCTGCTCAACACCAAGTACGACTCTCAGGGGGAAGCAAAAGCGCGCATCACTTCGGGTCTGATTACCTTCTATCGGTCACAGTATCCTGCGGTATGGGATACCCAAAGAGCGCAGGTTGAAACGTCTGCCAACACTTTGCTGAAGATCTACCTGAACAATGTCTTTCCTGCAATGAATGTACGTTGGGGTACACACCCGAACAATATCGGTCACACGGACTCGGCAGGGTGCTTCCGTTGCCACGATGGAAGTCACACCAGCAAGGCCGGCAAGACGATCACAAACGACTGTTCCGTCTGCCACAACCTTGTGGTGTCGAATGAGCTGCATCCCAAATTGCTGACAGATCTCGGGATGCATTAGCTGAATTCGAGCACTACCCGTGCAGGTACATCTCCATGTTCGAGGCGCCTGAAGATATTATTGATCTCGGATAGAGGTTGCAGCTCGATGTCCGCTTTCACCTTGCCCTTCACGGCAAAGTCCAGGGCTTCAGCCATATCCGCCCGGGTTCCGACAAAGGAGCCGCGGATCGTGATGCAGTTCGCGACCACATCAAAGAGCGGTACCGGAAAGTCGCCCGGCGGGAGCCCTACGAGGGCGCAAGTACCGCGTTTGCGCGTCATGCCAATTCCTTGCTTGAATGCGATCAACGAGGGCGCTGTAATCAGCACGCCGTGAGCTCCGCCACCCGTCTCCTTTTTTAGTTCTACCGCAGGGTCACTCGTCTTCGCGTTGAAGACCAGATCCGCGCCCAGCTTTTTCGCTAATTCGAGCTTTTGATCGTCGATGTCCACCGCGCACACCAAAAGCCCCATCGCCTTTGCGTATTGGATGGCAAGGTGCCCAAGTCCGCCACAACCAGAGACGGCGAGCCACTGACCAGGCTTCGCTTGAGTCTCCTTGATACCTTTGTAGGTGGTAATGCCTGCGCAGATCAACGGCGCGGCCTCCGTGGGCGAGAGACCCTTCGGGATATGCGCGACATAGTTGGGATCGGCGAGGATAAACTCAGCGAAACCGCCGTTCACCGAATACCCGCCGAAGAGAGCATTCGGGCAGACCGTCTCCCATGCGCTGAGGCAATACTCGCAATGCCCGCAGGCCGAGTAGAGCCAGGGGACGCCGACACGATCGCCTTCCTTAACAATGGTGACGCCAGCGCCGACGGCACACACGATTCCGATCGCTTCATGGCCGGGGATAAACGGCGGCTTAGGCTTCAATGGCCAGTCGCCATTTGCGGCATGGAGATCGGTATGGCAGACGCCACAGGCCTCCGTCTTTACGACAATTTGACCAGCTCCCGGGGTAGGAATGTCCCACTCGCGTAATACGAGGGGCTTGCCAAATTCTTCAACGACTGCGGCCTGCATCTGCTTCCTCTTGTAGCTTTGAGCGAGGGGTGAGTTCTCCTTTGTGCGAGACACTGAAGGGTGTTCAAGGATGGTTTCATTCATCGGCATTGCCATCGGTAGTTCCTCATTTCGCGGTGCTTTTCAGTGCTTGTTTCCACGTAGTGTTGCTGAGAAAGGCGGACTCACTAAACGAGCGGAGCAACCATGTCGTGAACTCGAACCAGTTTCTTGTTCACGAACTCCTGGATGCCCATGTCACCAAGTTCGCGGCCGTAGCCCGAATACTTGATGCCGCCGAAAGGCAGCTCGGCATCACTCCAATCGATGTTGTTGATGAACATCATCCCGGTGTCTACGGCGCTCGCAACGCGCTTACCGCGCTCGATGTCCTTGGTGAATACGGATCCCCCAAGGCCAAAGTCTGAGTCATTTGCGAGCGCGACTGCTTCCGCCTCATCTTTTACTCGGAAGAACATCGCCACGGGACCAAAGAACTCGTCGCGAAAGGCCGGATTGTCCGGCGTGACATCGGTGAGGATGGTCGCCTGCATGAACGCCCCTGCACGATCCATTCTCTTGCCGCCCGTGAGAACCCTAGCTCCGTGTTTCTCTGCGACCTTTACCTGCTCCAGCAGTTGCAGCAGCGCAGCTTCCGTCGAGAGCGGCCCATGCGTGGTCTTTTCGTCCATGGGATCGCCAGGCGTCAGCGCCTCAAGCGCGGCCTTGAACTTCGCTAGAAATCTGTCGGCAATCTCTTCGACCACGATGAAACGCTTCGAAGCGCAACAGGTTTGTCCGGCGTTGTACATGCGTCCCCATACGGCCCAGGGAATTGTCTTTTCAAGATCAGCATCTTCAAAGACGATGAAGGCGTCGCTTCCACCGAGCTCCATCGATGTCGGCTTGACGTTCTGGCCGGCCCTGGCTGCGATGCTCTTGCCGGCCGCAACGCTTCCGGTAAGCGCCACGCCTGCAATGCGCGGATCGTCAATGATCGCATTGGACTGTTCGTGGGAAATCAGAAGATTGGTATACAAACCAGCGGGGGCGCCAGCATCCACCCAAAGCTTCTCGAATTCAATGGCGCACTGTGGTACGCACCCTGCGTGTTTCACCAGCAAGGTATTACCGGCCATGAGATGCGGACCGGCGACACGAGCAAGCTGGTAATAGGGAAAGTTCCATGGCTCAACGCAGAAAATCACCCCCATGGGACTGCTTTCCATGTGTGCCTCACCCATTTCTGGAGCGAGCTTCACGGGAGCGAGGTAAGCCTCCGCGTGTGTGGCGTAGTACGCGAGGATATCGGCGCTATACTTCACCTCACCCCGCGCTTCGTTGATGAGTTTTCCCATCTCCATAGTCGCGTGCTTCGCGAACTTGTCGACATCTGAGATCATCAGCTCCGCCGCCTTGGCAACGATGAAAGCGCGTTCGGCGTAAGAGGTGTGCTTCCAAGACTGGAATGTCTTCTCTGCCGCCACAAGCTTTGCCTCAAGCTGTACATCGGTCAGCACGGCGAATTGCTGGATTAGCTGTCCGTTGTTCGGATTAACGCTTTGGTATTCCTGAGCCATTTCAAATCCTCTTCTTCCAGCCTGGGTGGGTGCGAGTTGATCCCCGAACTGTTTTTCGTCCCGATGATCGCGTTCAACCGAGTCTGAATAGATTGTGGGCGCGGTGCCGCAAAGAAGTAGAGCCCCATTGCTCACGCTGCTGCTCGCGCAAGCCCGCTGTCAAATGTCCCCCAGAAGTGACATAATCACAATGTGAGCAAGACGACACAGCACACGCTGCGCTCGTCTAAACCGTGGGTGTAGGTTGTGATTTCACTCGCGTGCAATGAGGCGATTCAAAGTCACCCACCGAGGGGACGAGATGCCCGGAACCAAGAATATGAAGTTCGATCCGGCGCGGTATATGTCAGCCTCCGCTCTGACACACAAGACGGTGCACGTCATGGCAGGGCACGTCTTCTACTCCCAGGGCGATCAAGCGAAATCAATCTATTACCTGGAATCTGGGCGGGCAAAGCTCATCGTGGTTTCGCAACGCGGTAAGGAAGCGACCGTTTCCCTGATGGTGGCGCACGACTTTATCGGTGAAGAGTCGCTTGCGGGAACAGCCGGCCTTCACTCCGCATCAGCCATCGCAATAACAGCCTGCACCGCTCTGAAGCTCAACCGGGAAGAGATGGTGCAGATGCTGCACCATGAACATGAATTCTCTGACATGTTCTTGAAGTTTGTGCTAACCAGGGCCATCCGAACCCAAGAAGACCTTGTCGATCAGCTCTTCAACAATAGCGAAAAGCGCTTAGCTCGGACGCTTTTACTCATGGCGCAGTTTGGCGATTCTGGAACTCCGCAGACGCTGATTCCTCCAGTCACACAAGAGGCGCTCGCGGACATGATTGGGACCACGCGATCTAGAGTCAGCAAGTTCATGAACCGGTTTCGGAAGCTGGGTTACATCACGTACAACGGGCGAATCCACGTCCATAAGTCTCTTCTCAATATCGTTCTGCACGATAAGCTGCCAGATCAGCGTACCAACCGTCCGGTCAGTCTCGATCCCAAACCCACGCCTGGCGAGATAAAGAGACGAGCAAAGGCGGTTTAAAGTGTGATCCGTCGTGATATCAAATGACGATCACTGCTGACCCGAGTTCTGTCTCGTCCTTCACACTCAACAGCGCTTCATTCGCTTGTTGGAGAGAAAAGGTAGATACTCTCGGTTCAATTTTGAGTTGAGCGGCGAGGCTTAGAAAATCTCGCGCATCCTGTCTGGTCATGTTTGCAACGCTGCGAATCTGCCGCTCACCCCAAAGCAGCTTGTCGTAGTCAAACTGTGGCATATGGTCGAGGTGAATCGCATTGATCGCCACAACTCCGCCTTTCCGCAGGCAGGAAAGCGCGTCTATAACCACTTTCCCCGCTGGCGCGAACGTAATGGCCCGATCAAGCGGCACGTCAGGGCGATCGTCCTCTCGGCCCACCCATTTTGCTCCGAGACCGCGGGCAGTCTCGCGGTGCTTCGCGCCTCTTGTAACCACGTACACCTCACAGTTCCACGACTGCAGGACTGGGATCATCAGGGTCGCGGAGCTTCCGAAGCCAAACAGCCCGACCCGCTCTCCAGATTGCACATCTGCAACCCGAAGGCTGCGGAACCCTATGATGCCAGCACAAAGCAGAGGAGCGGCGTGTGTCGGATCCAGCCCGGTGGGCAGAAGAACCGTAAAGTCTGCTCTTACTAGAGCGAACTCGGCAAAGCCGCCGTCAACTGTGTAGCCCGTGAACGTGGGATGATCGCACAGATTCTCCATGTCGTGCTTGCAGTACCAGCAAGTCCCATCGATCCCGCCCATCCACGAAACGCCAACACGCGCGCCGAGAGGGAAGTCAGGAGTCGCTCCGTCGGCAACATCACCGACAATTTGGTGCCCTGGAATTAGGCGCGTACAAAGCGGCGGCAGGTCACGCTCCACAATATGTAAATCCGTTCGGCAAACTCCACATGCGATCACCCGGATCAATAGATAGCCCGGTCTCAGATCCGGTCGTGGCACCTCCTCAATACGAAGGAAATTGGGCGGAGATGATGTTGTCTCGAATACTGCCGCTTTCATTTTGCACACTCGCGCTCAACACCATTCACTGGCTTAACGCTTTCCTCTTGAGTTACTTTCTTCAATTCAAGACTCCAAGGAATGTCTTTTTGGCCGAACGCGTTGTGATGAACGAAGTCCTCTAAATCCCGTCTGACGCGAACATCTTCGACTGTGGGATCTGCGGGGTAGCCCAAGCTACAGGCAAAGGCAATCTTCATCTGTGGCTCGATCTTGAGAATTCGTCGTACTTCTGCTTCTACGTGGCTATCGCTAAAAACAGTCAGTACGTGCATCCCGAGACCGAGTGATTCCGCCGTCAGCCACATATTTTCCATTACGCATCCGAGCCCGATGAGGCCGAGCGTATCGCCTTCCGAACCGGGAGCCCGCGTTCTAGCGTCGTAAAGCACGACGAGTAAAACCTTGGGTTGCAGTAACGCCCTACCTAGATAAGTTAGCTGCGACCGATAATCCGAGTCAGGACTCCAAGCTTCCGGATCGACCCATGCGCGGGGATAGATGGTGACCAGCGTACCGATCTTTCTGATGCGCAAGTCGGCTTCGTTCGTCGACAACAATGCATAGTTCTCTTTGAGGTAGGCCTCAGACATCTCGGCTGGAAGTTCCCCGATCAGAGTGAGGGTATCTGGATCATCCACCACTACAACCTGGAAATTCTGCATATTGTTCGGCGTCGGGGCCCATCGTGCAGCTTCAAGTATCCTTGCCACGACCGCTTTTGAAATATTTCGATCGGGGTTGAACTTGCCTCTACTCGAATGGCGTTTTCGGATCAGTGCCAGGAGCGAGTCATTTCCATCCGCACTTGCTGCTTGAAGATTTACCGCCGATTTCGCTTCTGTTTTCACAATGAGCCTTTCATTTACGCCCGGAGCAGGACTAGATCGCCTTTCCGCACTGACCTAAAGCATGTCATGCGTGGCTCGAAAGAGTAGGTCTTTATGGCTCATCGTCGATCTGATGGCCGTTTCGTGCACAAACGATCGTCTCAACGCATTCAACAGTTGGCGACAAACCTCGCGCTGAGTCCAATTGCTCAGTAGGAAAGCAGTGGAACTGGGAGACTTGATCCAGAACGGGATTCCATTCGTTCAGAAGAGAGTGTCCATTGAAAACTGACGCCGCACTTCAACAAGACGTGATCGCGGAATTGTCTTACGAACCCAGCATTGATGCGACAAACATTGGCGTCGTTGCTAAAGACGGAGTCATTACTTTGTCGGGTACAGTGCCTAGCTACCGGGACAGGGAGGGCGCAGAACACGCAGCAGAACGTGTCTGGGGGGTAAAGGCGGTCGCAGACGAGACTACCGTAGATTTGCCGCTTTTTCACAAGCGCAACGATCAAGAGATCGCACTCGCGGCGGTAAACGCGCTGAGTTGGCAGGTAAGTGTACCCGAGGGTGCTATCAAGGTACGCGTCGAAGATGGATGGCTAACTCTCGACGGGGTGGTCGGGCAACAATTTCAGCGCACCGCCGCCAATGACGCGGTGCGGCAGCTCATGGGGGTGCTTGGGGTGAATAATCTGATCCTTCTCAAACCTGCGATTGACGCCTCTGACTTGAAGACGAAGATCGAAGATGCTTTCGGGCGAGCGGCGGAGGTGGATGCTGCCACCATTGGGCTAACTGTGACCGGAAACAGGGTGGAGTTGACCGGGAAGGTAAGAACGTGGGCAGAACGCAATGAAGCTGAACGCGCGGCCTGGTCTGCACCCGGCGTATGGCGAGTTGACAATAATCTTCAGATCGCAGTTCAGTAGCCGTTCCCCAGTTTTGGAGGCAACATATATGACGACCATCATGACCGACCTAAAGTCCGATCACCGTTCTCATGGACTGCGTGGCATGTCACTTATTCAACTTGAGGGAACGCTGGTCGCTGCAACTCTTCTATTAGAGTCTTGGCAGACGACTACTCGTTTCGATTTCAAGCGTACCCCCGAGAACCCATGTTTAGAGGAGAATCCTGTATGCCCATAGCATCGGACTTTGTGAATTCAGTTACAGAAGAAACTTTTGACTCGCTGGTACTCACATCGCCAAATCCTGTGGCCGTTGAGTTTATGTCTTACGGTTGCGAGCACTGCCGATTGCTGGAGCCAGTCCTCCAAGAGGTGGCTGAGAGACTCGGCTCACGGGAGGCAGTACTGAGGGTAAATATAGCAGTCGACCAGGAACTGGCAAATCGCTATGAAATTGAAGGAACTCCCACCCTCGTGATGTTTTCAAAAGGAATCGAAGTTGGGCGGGCGGTTGGCCCTAACCCGTCAGTGAAGGTCCTGTGGGATGATGTCACCCGACCATTCGAAGAATTGGCATGATTATGGATCGAACACTGGGTAAACCTACTCTTTTATTCAATGACGAGTGTGCCGTATGTCGTGTAATCGCTCGATGGGTCATAAGATCGGCAGAACGCAGTGCAGGTGGCGCCTCGATCATTGTTCGGCCGATCGGCAACGACCCACTCCTTCTGCGCACACTGAATCCAGCCTTGGACATTTGGGATGCCTACGCAAACATACATCTTCTGATGCCGGACGGCTCAATGAGAACGAACGGAGAAGCCGTCGCGGAAACCTTGCGTAGTCTGCCGAACACCAGGTGGCTTGCAGGCAGCTTCAGCTTGCGCATCTTTGGGCGAAGACCCTTCCAGGCCATCCTTAACGCTGCCTACACAGTACTGGCAGACATGCGCCCCCTTCTAGGCTGCGAGAGCTGCGGAATCCCTCCACCATGGTTGCGGCCGCTCCATTGGATGACTCAGCGCCTCAAGGCCATTTTCAAAGCGCGGAAGCACACGGCAACAACTGCGCACCTCACAACGCGGCCAGCGTCGGTGCCGAGTAGTCGGCCTGACATTCTGTAGCCTGCGTGGCAAACGGGATCAGTGCAAATTCAAAACGAAATTGATGATCTTCGGTCGATTGGTATCGAACTGACTCAGTTTTCGCACCCTGGATTTGGTCCCTCGGAAGTTAACCCACAAGCGATAGTCGGTATCTCCGTCTAGACGCTTGAAAGTGTATTTGCCATCACGATTCGTAATGTAGGAGACTACCCCCATCGTTACGCCGTTCTCCACTTCAACCACCGCACCGCTGAGCGGTTCGTGCTGATGGTCTGTTATGGTCCCTGACAGATTCCTGGTTCCCATTTGTCCGATTGCGAGGGAAGACCAGAGAAGTAGAGAAGTGAGAAAGCCCAAAGCGGGCAAACGGCGGCTAGACATTTGTTGATTCATCATGACGCCTCGTTCCACATGCTTCTCAACGCCAAATCGCAAAGTGCTTCCAACTTCCTGCAAATAGGATTTGCTCAAATTCCCATGTACTCCGGGGTGTAATTCTGAAACAATCCATGTCCTGGATACATCAAACGAACTGGCATCTCCTCGTCGTGCTGAAGCATTTTTACCCAATGCCATGCGTGCGAAAGCTCTGACGACTTGAAGTAGAGCGTCTGAGCCTGAAGGGCTGCGGTTGCAACCAATACCATGCTCGCTATCTCCTCCCAATCACCGGCGCCTACTATCGCAAGCCGGGCAATCTGATCGGTGTACCGTCTCAGGAATCGCATCTCATTCCAGCGTGCCGCCCAGTCCGCACCCCCCATCCTGCTTAAATCGGCTAACACGCCAATGGGCTTCTTGTAGTCGCCAATCAAGTAGTCCAACCTTGCAGTCAGATCGCTCGTATCGGTCGCCGTTAATACTCCGTGAACGGCAAATCCGAAGGCCGGACCTCTCGTCTGTTGCAGATGTTCAATCATTGTGGATCTCCGAGCGCTGTTGCTTCTCTTTGTGAAACGGCAGCATGAGTAGAGAGTTGTTAGCCGCAGTGTCGAAGTTCAAAGTACCGGCGAGCTGGAGATGAATCGAGAGCCTCCAGCCCACTCGGTGTTAAGCGCTATGCAAACACAGTCTCTCCATGCACAGTGTAGGAACTGTGCTGAGTACCCTCGATGATCGCCTTAGCGTGGTCAACCTGCTCGGGCGAGCCATGAACGATGAGGAGGAACTTGTCTGTCTTCAGGGCGGTATCGTATTCCAGCACACTGTCCTTAGGGATGCCGATACTCACAAGGGCCGCACCAATCGCACTGACCCCGCCAACGACGACTGCTCCTTCAAGACCGGCGATGATCCACGCGACGAGCGGGCCGGCCACGAGTATGGGTCCAATGCCCGGGATAGCGAACATCGCTGAACCGAAGAGTAAACCCCAGAAACCTCCCCAAAATGCACCGAGTTTGCCCCAGTACTTCATACGATCGCCCGCGTTGTAGTAGCCGACGACGCGTTCGTCGGTATGTGTGTCTTTTGCTGCGATCGACAAGCTCTTCATGTCGACACCAGCTTCTTGGAGTTCCTTAATTGCAGCTTCGGCCTGCCCGTGTGTGTTGTACACGGCAACTATCGAGTTCATTGTCGACATATCTTCTCCCATTTCTACAAAGCGATAACCGCAAACAACGGTTTTGTTTTCACGGCCTCACGTTTAAGTGTCCTCTTTATGCTGGAGGTATGTAGAGCTTTAGGGCTCACTTAAAGAGACCCCTCGATTCAGAGCTATTGCGCATGATCAGTGCACCAACAGTTGTGTGTCCAAGGGCTCAGACAAGGCGATCACGATAGAGCAGACTGGAATCGAGGTGATCCAGTGCTACAGATTGTGAACGTGCTTGTGGCTGCTCTTGGGGGAGTGTTCTTGCTGTCGATTTTTAGGCGAACGGATGCGAGAACCCTGATTCCACAGCCGATTAGTGAGATTCAGTCGGAGAAGCGTCGTCAGAGGTTTCGGACTTTAGGGGACGTTCGGATGCTGCGGTCTAGCAAAACCGAGAATGGCGGTTTCGTTGCCTGAGCGAACATTCCGATACCGCGTGCTCATCGTCGATGATGAAGTGGATCTCCGTCTCTTGGGCAAGAGCATCCTGGAGTCGCAAGGCTACGAAGTGCATTGCGCAGAAGACGGCTTCGAAGGCTTAGCTGCCCTTAAGAGGGCGCTTCCGGACATGATTATTTCGGATCTGCAGATGCCTAACATGAATGGGTTCGAGTTTCTGTCCGTGGTTCGGCAGAGATTTCCCGCCGTACCGGTCATCGTCATCTCCGGGGAATTCTCGGGGGTCTCCGTGCCTGAAAGCGTTTTGGCAGACGCTTTCTTCCCGAAGGGCAGCTACAAACCTGCGGCACTCTTCGATAAGATCAGTGAATTGTTGGGTGACCTTCCTAATCGACCCCGCAGCAGTAGCCCGAAACGAGCTGCGGTCTGGGCCAAGAACGATAGAGACTTGCTTGCTGTGACATGCTCCGTGTGTCTGCGCACGTTTCCAGTGGGCCAGGCGGCCATAGGCCTCAACGAAGCAGACTGCGACTTCTGCGCCAGCAGGGTAGAGTTCGAGATCTTATGCGAACAGGCCGTGGCTTGACGAAGCTTCGCACCGGTAAAGCATTTTCCCATTCGTCCCAGACTCTTTTGCGTTGCCATTGCAAGCAATCGACTACAGCTTGGTTGCTCGCAAACGTAGTGCATTGGTGATGACGGACACGGAGCTGAAACTCATCGCGGCTGCAGCAATCATGGGGTTCAGCAGCAGATGAAATACCGGGTACAAGGCACCGGCAGCTAGCGGAACACCCAGAATGTTGTAGATGAATGCGAAGAACAGGTTCTCTCGAATGTTGCTCATTGTGCGCTGGCTCAGCCGACGAGCTTTGACAATGCCTCTGAGGTCGCCTTTCACTAGCGTTATTCCACCTGTTTCCATAGCCACATCGGTTCCTGTTCCCATGGCGATACCGACCTGGGCCTGAGCCAAAGCCGGAGCGTCATTCACCCCGTCGCCGGCCATCGCAACGATTGCCCCTTGGGACTGCAGCCTCTTCACGACTTCGGCCTTCATCTCCGGCAGAACATCAGCCTCGAAATCGATGCCCAACTTCTGCGCGACGGCCGCGGCGGTCGTGTGATTGTCGCCCGTGACCATGACCACCTTGATGCCCGCCTCCTTCAATTCCTTGATGGCTTCTGCCGTCGATTCCTTGATCGGGTCAGCTACGGCAATCAATCCTGCAAAACGCCCATCAACTGCGATGAACATGACGGTCTGGCCTTCTTTTTGGAGGCCCTCGGCACGAGTCTTAAGCGGTTCCAGAATGGCGCCAATATCCTGCATAAGCGCGGCGTTTCCTATGCCGATGTGTTTCCCTTGCAAAGCTCCGGAGACGCCTTTCCCAATAACCGATTGGAAGTCTGTCACTTCAACTAGCTCAACACTCTTTTCTTTGGCTCCAGCGAGGATCGCGGCGGCTAGCGGGTGTTCGCTTGCCTTCTCCAAGCTCGCGACGGATTGCAGAAGCTCCCTCTGCTCGAAGCCTTCTGCTGGAATCACTTCGGTGAGGCGAGGCCTCCCTTCGGTAAGTGTGCCCGTTTTGTCGACGACAAGGGTGTTGACCTTCTCAAAGATTTCCAGTGCCTCTGCGTTTCGAATCAGTATGCCTTCGCTCGCGCCCCGACCAGTCCCGACCATGATCGACATTGGTGTTGCAAGTCCGAGAGCACACGGACAGGCAATAATCAGTACCGCGACGGCATTCACAATCGCGTGGGCGTAGTGAGGCTGGGGACCGAAGATTGCCCAAACTGCAAACGTAATTGCAGACGAGATCAAAATGGCAGGAACGAAATACGACGCGACTTTGTCCGCAAGTCGCTGAATTGGGGCCCGCGTTCTTTGTGCCTCACTTACCATCTTTACGATCTGGGCCAGAAGCGTGTCGGCTCCGACGCGTTCGGTCTTCATCACAAAGCTGCCGGTTCCGTTGATCGTGCCGCCTACGACCTTCGCATCCTTTGTCTTTTCTATGGGAATGGGTTCGCCGCTCACCATCGATTCGTCTACGGAACTGCGCCCCTCAGTCACCACGCCGTCCGTTGGAACTTTCTCACCAGGACGAACTCGAAGCTGGTCTCCGACTTGAATGTCACTCAGGGGTACATCCGTCTCTTTCCCATCGGCCGAGATCTTCCTCGCCGTTTTCGGCGCAAGGCCAAGCAATGCCTTGATTGCGCCGCTGGTTTGACTACGCGCTTTCAGCTCCAGAACCTGCCCAAGGAGCACCAGGACTGTGATGACCGACGCAGCCTCGAAATACAAAGCAAGACTGCCTGACATGTCGCGGAACGTCGCGGGAAAGATGCCTGGGGCAATCACTGCGACGACGCTGTAGAGGTAGGCCGAACCAGCTCCAATCGAGATTAGGGTGAACATGTTCGGGCTGCGGTGGACGACGGATTCCCACCCACGCTCAAAGAAGGGCCTACCCGCCCACAGGACGACGGGCGTTGCTAATGCAAACTCGGTCCAACCGAGCAATACGCTCGACACCAGATGCTGAATCGGATGTCCGGGCAAGATGTCGGACACCATTACGGCAAGCAGTGGCAACGTCAGTGCTACTCCAACCCAGAAGCGGCGTGTCATGTTCACCAGTTCTGGATTGGGTGAGTCTCCTGAGCCAGACGTTACATCCCTCCGTTCAAGCGTCATGCCGCAGATAGGACAGTTCCCGGGCTTGTCGCGGACTATCTGAGGGTGCATCGGACAGGTGTATTCCACGCGTGACGTTGGCGCCACAACCGTTGCCGGCTCTAACGCCATCCCGCATTTCGGGCAGTTCCCATGGACAGGCTTGTGGACCTCCGGGTGCATAGGGCAGGTATAGTCCGTGTTGGCCTCGTGTCCCATCGACTCTTTCTCAGGAGAACTGCTTATTTCTTGCCGGGATGCTCTGCCTTATCGGTCTGCGCCCAGTTTGGGGCGCGTTCTCCGAACCAATTGCGCTAGACAACTGCGATCATGTGTTGCTTCGCGATCGCTTCGATCTCGGGCAGAGTCAAGGCCGATAGATCTGCCATCTCTGTTGCGATTACATGTTGGGAAACATCGTGGTGGTTTACTTTAAGGTACTCTGCCAAGTGCTCGACTGCGCTGCTCTTGCCGACACCATGTCCGATGAGAACGATTTCGTTCGCAGGCAAGAGATCTTTTGCTATCTGTTCGTAGAAGACCTTGTCTTCCGGTACGCGCTCGCCCTTGTAGTGTGCTTCCTTCTTGTGAATCAAGTGATGATGGAAGCCGAACGGGTCGTAGGGATGTACTGTGTGTTCGGATTCCGGGACTTTCTGGCCGAAGTCCTGGTACACATGCGCAACATGATGATCAATCACCACAACCATCCGGCAGGGCTGAGATGGTTTCTCAGATGCGAGTGTCGGACCGGCCTCTCGCAGAAACTTCCGCAACCGGGCGACTTCGTCGACGCCGAGGTCGTGAGTGTGCGGATGCTTGAAGAAAGCTCGTTGCGTGCCCACCGTAAAGACAAACTCATCACTGCCATGGGGTTGCACATCGCCGATCTGACCGATCAACTCGACAGTGTCAGCCCAACTCAGACTTCGCGGCAGCTTTCCGGTGAGGAGGCTTGTATGGAGTAAATCAAGATCGTGGCGAATGTGTGTACTCATACTTCCAGCATGGCATTCGCTAAACCGCAAGGCTGTATCCCTTTGCTCATCGAAGATTCACGCTTAGGTGATGTTAAGCCGTCGGAAGATCGGAATCTTCACGAAGTTCAGGGCGAAAAAGAACAGCGTGGCCGCCAGCAACTCCGAAGCCAAAACAAGGAAAGAAAGAGAGGACATCTCGATGCCGCGGTTCGCCAGCAAAGAGATGAAGAGCACCTCCGCCGCAGACGACATGAGCAACCAACTCGTGGGGCGCAAACCCCAAAGATGTTGGCGATCACGTACTGCATATGTAATCGCCTGACTTCCATAAACGATGGAGATAACGCAAAACGTGCGTAGGTGGCCGATATCCAAGTGCATCCCATACTGTCCAACCGCAAGAACGGTCGTGCAGAACCCTAGAAAGCCAAGACCAAGGAACACCCCCGCCACCGTAATCTTCCCGACCTCCCAGGAGTTTGGAGTTTCCGATGGTCTCACTCGGTCGGTCGCGAATGCCATCGAGAGGAAGTCGCCCGTGATCATAACGATCACCATGAGTAATGGTGTCAGCACGGCTTGCCCTGTCATCAAGAGGCCTATGGCAAGAAGTAGGATTTGAGCTATCTTCTTTGTGGTGGATCTCAGCGTGTAGCTCAGGATGCGCTGAAAGATGAGCCTGCCGGTCTTGATTGCGGCTACGATTCCGCCTAAACCCGGCTCCGTAAGCACAACCCCTGCGGCAGACTTGGCCACATCTGTTGCTGTTGAAACCGCAATCCCGATTTGCGCTTGCCTTAGTGCCGGGGCATCGTTGGCTCCGTCGCCACACATTCCGACGGTATGTGCGTTATTCTGAAAAGCCTTAACAAGATCAAACTTACCCTCAGGGAGGATGCTGGCAAAGATAGAGTAATCCTCTGGTTTGACGTTCGCCGGGATTGGACCAATTGGACAAGTAGGACCGTCTAGCCCCACTTCGTGTGCCACGATCGCGGCGGTTTGTGGCGCATCTCCCGTCACCATTACCGTTCGTACACCAAGCGTCCTCAACTCGGCGATCAGGGATGCTGAGTCGCTCCGGGGAGGGTCGCTGAGTGCGATAAGTCCGATCAATTGCAGGGCCGCAGGTGGACCGAAGGCAACTGCCAGCACACGAAAGCCCTGTGCTTCAAGTTTTCCTGCGGCGTTCGCGGCTTCGGGACTGGGCGCAGCAAGGCTTAGAACGGTGGCTGCTGCGCCCTTTACGATCTGCACGGCGTTGCCGTGCGCATCGGTTGCGGCTGCTTCCGATGTCTTCTTCGCAGGATCGAAAGCAGTGAAGGCGACCAGTTTAGGATTATCGGAGGAAGGCTTCTTCTCAGCGGCAGAGCGGATGGCGAGATCAACAGAGTCCTCACCGCCAACCGAACTTGCCAATGCCGCTATACCCAGCACCTGCTGCTCATTGAATCCATTCAGCGGCAGAACATTCGCCACAGCCAGTTGATTGGCGGTAAGAGTCCCTGTTTTATCTACGCACAAGACATCAATAGTGCCGGCTTCATCCACAGCTGACAGGCGAGTCGGGAGGACACCGAGCTTCGCCAGGGAGCGCGCTCCAATTGCCGACGAGAGCGTGAAGGTGGCTGGAAGGCCGACGGGAATCGCAGCAAGGACAGCGGTCAGGAAAAGCGGAATGACTTCGTTCCAAGGCATGGAGTGCGTCAGCGCATACAAACCCATCAGTAGAATGATGCCGCCATTGAAGAAGGCAAGATTTCTGACAATTTTCAAAACCGCCTTCTGCTGAGAACTGACGACGTGTGCGGTTCGCACCAATTCTGCAGTTTGACCGAACTTCGTTCGGGCTCCAGTTGCCGTCACCAGCGCCGTCGCCTCGCCTCGCTTGACGAGCGCCCCCGAGAACGCGTTTGCGCCCGCACCGGCTTCTACTGGCAAAGATTCACCGGTCAGCATGGATTGGTCTAGCAGAATCGAGCCGTCGAGGATATGTACGTCAGCAGCAACCACCTCACCAAGCGAGAGTTTTACTAGGTCTCGGACGACCAGTTGCGCGGCAGGAATGATTTTCCAGGTGCCGTCCCGCTCGACCGAGGCGTTCAAGGCAAGACGTGTTTTCAGAGCATTAAGGGTCGCTTGCGCACGACCTTCCTGTACAAAGGCGAGCACAGCATTGAAAAGCAGAAGTGCGCCAATAATTCCAGCCTCGACGAACTTGTGCAATACGAGCTGCAGGATCATGGAAGCTTCAAGCAACCATGGCACAGGAGCCCAGAACTTGGAGACGGCGTTTCGAAGGAAATGGGTTGACGTGTCGGGCATAGCATTCGGCCCATCATGCATGAGCAGCGTGGCGGCTTCTTCGCTTGACAGGCCTGTTGCACCAACCACCGCCGATGTGGCGGTTGCGTGCTGGTTCGTGTCCGAAGTTGCGAGATTGGAGCTGCTGCTTGTCGTCACGTATAGCGCTACACCAGTCGCCTTCAAAGAAGACCATGCCTGTCCCTTAAAGAGTGCAGGTTTATTTAGCATCGCATTCAAGCTGCACGAATACTGTGTCTTTGGGCTCACTCGTTCGTAGCCGGACTCCGTACACCCAGAAGAGTTCCCGCAGTGAGCAGAAGGAACCAGATCATCGCTTTCCACCCTGAGAAGCTCTAAATGGAGCGACAGGTGAGGAATAACGGATGGCGGAAAAGCGAAAACTTGAAGCGGATACAAAGGTGTATCTCATCGGTGGCGGTATCGCGTCTTTGGCCGCTGCGGCTTTCCTAATTCGCGACGGCGGACTGAAGGGACACGGCATCACCATTATCGAGGAGTCCGACAACATCGGGGGAAGTCTCGACGCAAACGGAACTCCGGAATCCGGTTACGTTATGCGTGGCGGGCGCATGATTGAGAGTAAATACCTTTGCACTTTTGATCTCTTTTCATCGATCCCGACGCTCGACAACAGTCGGTCCGTCACCGAGGAGATATTTGCCTGGAACGAAACGATGAAAACTGCGTCGAGATCGCGGCTGTTTCGGGAAGGGAAGGCCATCGACGCTCCGCTCTTTGGCCTGACTGAGAACCAGATTGTTACGATCGAGCGTCTGGAAATGGAGCCGGAATTACTTTTGGGGCGCACCACTATTTCCGATCATTTCGATGCCGCTTTCTTTGACACGGACTTCTGGTTTATGTGGTGTACGACCTTTGCGTTTCAGCCCTGGCACAGCGTTGTTGAGTTTAAGCGCTATCTCGCTCGGTTCGCCCACATGGTGTCTGGTTTCAGCACCCTGACTGGCATCATGCGGACAGTCTTCAATCAACACGACTCTCTAATCCGACCACTCTATCGATGGCTCGCAGAACGCGGCGTCCAATTCATTCTCAACACTCAGGTCACCAACCTTGACCTCGAACACGCTTACGAAGGCTTCTGGGTCGAAGGAATTCATTGCAGGACCGGCGCCCAGATGCATACTATCCGAGTTGCCGAAGCAGACCTTGTAATGGTCACACTTGGCTCAATGACGGAGGGTTCAACTCTGGGCTCGATGACCCTTCCTCCCGTCTTGAAGAAAAACCCGGACGGTGGAGCTTGGAGCTTGTGGGAAAACATTGCTCGCCAAGGAGCAGCCTTCGGACATCCTGCAAACTTCAGCGATCATGTTTCCGCCTCAAAATGGATCTCATTCACGACAACCCTCCACGAGTCGCTATTCTTTGATTCCGTCCGTGATCTCACAGGAAATGCGCCCGGAGAGGGCGGCCTGATCACCTTCCCGGATTCAAATTGGCTCGCATCAATCGTCCTACCTTATCAACCTCACTTCATCGGACAACCCGAGAACGTCAACGTCTTTTGGGGATACGGTCTCCATGTCGACAGCCCCGGAAACTTCGTTGCTAAGCTCATGTCGGAATGCAATGGAGAGGAAATCATGACCGAGATCCTCGGCCATCTCCACCTGCAATCAAAAGCAGACGCGATTTTCAAGTCTTGCGTTTGTATCCCTTGCATGATGCCCTTCATCACCAGTCAGTTTCTTCCGCGTTCTGCGGGAGACCGACCTCGGGTCGTCCCTGAACGATCGCAGAATCTTGCATTTTTAGGACAGTTTTGTGAACTTCCCGACGACGTTGTCTTTACGGTGGAATACTCCATCCGCTCGGCTCAAACCGCCGTCTACGAACTCCTCGGGATCGACCGTGTGCCGCCTCCTGTTTACAAAGGAAGTCACGATCCGCGGGTTCTCTTGGAGGCCTTTCGGGCATTGCATAGCAAGGATGAACGCCAAGAACTCTTGGCACCTCTCGCCTTGTCCTAACGCATGAACGTGGTCAATAGGGCTCAGGTTGCAGTTCTGAGATGGGAGAGCATTGATTAGCTGGCCGCAAAATAGTGTGCCCTGAGGAGATCGAAGATGTTGCAGACGTCTGGTTCCACGTTCCATCCGAAGAAGATTCTTGTCCCCATTGACTTCAGCACATCCTCGATTGCGGCATTGGCGACAGCGAGCCAACTAGCTCAGCAGTTCCATGCCGAGCTCTATCTTCTTCATGTAATTCCCATGTTGCCAATCGTCACCGGGTTGGAGTTTCCAACGTCGTTCTATCCGCGTGAAGAGTTCTTGGAAAATGCCGAAAAGGATTCTGCAAAGAGGTTTGCTGATTTCGTCACCAATCTTGCAGGCCAGGGTGTTCGAGCGAACTCCAAAGTCGAGGTCGGTAATGACGTTGTAGGCAACGTCTTGATGGTGCTCGAACGGGAGCACGTCGACATGCTGATCATCTCTACGCATGGTATGTCGGGATGGCGTTCGGTCGTATTCGGGTCGATTGCCGAAAAGGTTATAAGGCTCGCTGAATGTCCGGTACTCCTCCTCCGGAGCGCGAAAATCGCGGATGCACACGCCTCCAAAGGTGAGAAATGATCGCGGGGAGCGCAGCGGCTTTAGCGCAAGCTCAGAAGTTCGAGAAGCCGATGAAGGAACTGGGCATGTTCTGGTGGGCGTTCGCCGCCCGCGGGGGAGGCGCAGTTCTTTTCGCGGGCATCCTGTTCTATGCCGGAAGTTTCTTCGGGACGATCTTCTTCGATCCAATCATGTTTGTGGCGCTAGCGTCACTTTTAGGTTTCTACATCCTTAGCAACGGTATCTTGCTGGGAGTGGCGTCGGGATATGCTGCTGAACACCGGATTGGTATCTGGCGCCTCCTCCTCGCGGAATGCATCTTCGCAATCGCATTGGGAACGTATGTCGGACTGGCCCTTCTGCTTTCGGCGGAGTCCCTGGCGTGGTTGGCCGGTTTACACGCATTAGGGACGGGATGCTTCCTCGCGGCGCTCGCATGGAAACTTCGAGCAAACAAGGGATATGCGGGCATGCTTGGCGTCGCCGGCTTGGTGGCTATCGGGGCTGGGATTGCCTTCGTACTCCATCGTGATGCCCCCACACGGAGTGCGACTCACTGGCTCGGCGGCTTCGAATTGTTCTATGGAGCAATCATCGTTATATTCGCTGTGGGTCTGCACCGGCACCACCTACCGGTCCTGCGCGGCGAGAGTGATGAGTTCTAATCAGCTGAACAATCGAGCCCGAGACCACGTCCAATGAATCAAACAATGATTGAGGGGCCTCCTGCCACGCCAGAGATGCTTCCGTCGAGTAGCGTCAGGCCGCTTCGCGGTGTTGCGGCCCCTTTGGGAGTCACCCTCTCGTCGGAAGGTGCTAATTTCAGCATCTTCTCGGCAAGTGCAACCGGATTCACGATGTTGCTCTTCGATCACGCCGATGCACCTACTTGGAGCAAGTCCATCCCTTTGGATCCGATGATCAATCGAACCGGTCACTACTGGCACATCTTTATCCCAGGGGTGCGGGCGGGTCAAATCTACGGGTATCGCGCAGACGGTCCGAACGATCCACCGAATGGACAGCGATTCGACTGCTCGAAGATTCTGCTCGATCCATATGGAAGAGCCGTCACCGTAGGGAGCAACTACAGTCGTGGCGCCGCCTGTCGTCCAGGCGACAACACGGCAACGTCGATGAAGAGTGTTGTTGTGGATATGACTCAGTTTGATTGGCAGGAAGACGCACCGCTCAATCACTCTTTCCGAACGACCATCATTTACGAAATGCATATCGCCGGTTTCACTCGTCATCCCAACTCTGGTGTGTCGAGGGCAAATCGTGGAAGCTACTCGGGCGTTATTGAAAAGATCCCTCATTTGCAAAGCCTGGGCATCACCGCGGTCGAGATCTTGCCTGTCTTCCAATTCGATCCACAGTCCGCACCTTCAGGCCTGACGGACTACTGGGGATATAATCCCGTATCGTTCTTTGCCCCCCATCTTGGGTATAGTTCCTCCGGTGACCCCGTGAGATGTCTTGACGAGTTCCGCGAGATGGTCAAGCAACTGCACCGCGCCGGTATAGAGGTGATCCTCGATGTCGTTTACAACCATACGGCGGAAGCGGGGGACGGTGGTCCGACCTTATCCTTTCGTGGGCTTGAGAACAGTACGTACTACATCCTGAATCAAGACAAGGCAGGGTATTTCAATGTTACGGGCTCGGGAAACACACTAAAGACAAATCATTCTGTCGTGAGAAGGCTCATTTTGGACAGCTTGAGGTTCTGGGTCGCGGAGATGCATGTCGACGGTTTTCGTTTCGATCTCGCATCGGTGCTGACCCGGGATGAGTGGGGGCAGCCCATGAACAACCCTCCCATCCTCTGGGACATCGATTCCGAGCCAGTTCTAGCCGGGACCAAGCTGATTGCTGAGGCGTGGGATGAGGGTGGGCTCTATCAAGTCGGAAGCTTTGGTCATGACAGATGGAATGAATGGAACGGCCGGTTTCGAGACGACATTCGTAGCTTCCTGAAAGGCGACCGCGAGACCACTTGGAAGCTTCGCGAACGAATCAGCGGCAGTTACGATGTCTATCGTTCTGGAGATCGCCCAGCAGGACAAAGCATCAATTTCATCACCTGTCATGACGGGTTCACTCTGAATGACCTCGTCTCGTACAACTACAAGCACAACGAGGCAAACGAGGAACTGAATGGAGACGGGACCAACACCAATCTGAGCTGGAACTGTGGTGCGGAAGGTATCAATGCTGGCCCGGAAATCGATCGCCTGCGAAAGCAGCAAATCAAAAATGGGTTCCTTTTGACACTGCTGTCTACCGGAACTCCGATGCTTCTCATGGGCGATGAGGTAGGTCGTACACAAGGCGGGAACAATAATGCCTATTGCCAAGATGATGCCATCAGCTGGTTTGATTGGGATTGGGGCCCTGAGAAAGCGGAACTTCTTCGGTTTGTCCAAATGCTCATACGACTTCGTCTTGATTGCGACAATGGTACGTTGCTCGATGGCAAACAAGTAGGCGGTTTCGTCAACGCAAACAAAATGGAGTGGCACGGAATTCGCCTTGACCATCCGGACTGGAGTGCAGACTCCCACAGTCTCGCTTTTGCGTGGCGAAATGCTGCCTTTGGCGAGGTTCGTTACGTCGCGATCAATTCGTTCTGGGAAACTCTCGAATTTGATTTGCCCCCCGTTACAGGCGGCAAGAGCCCCGGGTGGCTGCGGGTGGTTGATACATCCCTGGCGTCCCCCTACGACATCGCCGATGTCGGCGAGTATGTGCCAATCTGCGGATCGACCTACATTGTCAATCCTCGATCAGCAATCATTCTGCGCTATGACTATGCCCTCCAGCCCTGAGCCATCTGCGCGCTCGGTCAGTTGCATATCAGATCGATGGATAGTGAATGTTCGCCTTTCAGCGGATAGCTCATGTTGTGGATGAACCCTCATGTTGACCGTCGCCAAGGTGCTGGGCGTCAGGTACAGGAGATTGCTCCCTCCGTAACGTCTCGTGAAGAACGTCAAGTTTCTCCTCGATACGATTACGGCGACTTGCGTCGCGGAACCCCTGATGCGTCTTTCTGTTTTCGATGGCCGACTCCTCAGACTGAAGAGCCTCGATCCTGTTTTCTATATCTGTTAGCTTCTTCGTCATCAAAGACCTTTCTGTGTAGGCATGGTGAAACCGTTTGCACAATATTCGATGAGGATCCCACACTGCGGCACGCAAACACTGAGCAATCCGACTCATCAACCCTCATCGGGGAGGAAGAGAATCATGTCTACTGCTCTGGCCGGCTAAGGAATTTCATCTGGCTTCTCATTGTTGAGAAAACAGCGGCTGACGTAAGCCGATTGTTGAAGCATCGCGCAGAAGAGGAAAATCGATGCAGCTTGCGATGACCGGTTCTAAAAGTTACGCATTTCTTCCTTCTGGGATCTTGATCGTCGATCCCGACCCTAGCCTGCTCGCGGCCCGATCGCAGTTGCTCAAGGCTGCGGAACACTACGTTGCCGCATGCAGCGAAGAGGCTGTTCGAGCCGAGCTTTGCAGTATGGAGATCAAGGTGGCCATACTCAGCCAGACTTTAGAAAGGGCTCTGCTGGAGACGTTGGCTCAGGAGATACGGATCTACTGGCCGAATGCGTACATTCTGCTCTTCGGAAACATGGAAGTGACCCTAGAAGAGCGGCTGTACGACGACTCGATTGATGTTCACTGCCGCCCTGAGGAATTGCTTAGTATTCTGCACCTGCTCCAGAAGGACGCATGGAAAAGAACAGACAGTTCTCCCGTCAGGATTGGGTCTTTACCGTTTGGTCTGTCCGGAGCAAGACAAATGGTACTGCATAGCGTTCCGCCTGAGAGCGATCCGTCGAAGCAAGAGACTCCTGCGTCTGAGGAAGAACCAACTGGGCGTGATGTGCCTGCGGATGAACACTCGCGCCTCGAGGTGACCAGCGGAACATCTGCCATTGCAACATGACCGCTAATTTCAGCAGAGCTTTGATACGGAGAACGAAATGACGCCGAAAACCTTGAGGCGAAAGTTCCTATGGAACGGATTCGCTAGCCTCGTCTTCATGGGGATCTCCCCTCCAGTCACATGGACTCAGGAATCCAGCTCGCTGGGTTCTAATGTGGCTGCCAATATACAGGATCTGAAACCCGGACAGTATCTTTGGGCTCCGATGATTGCTCCAAGCGGGCCCGTCCTGGCTGTGATTAGCCTGGGAGTACAACGCTGCTACGTCTATCGCAATGGCGTTTTGATCGGCGTTGCTACCGTCTCAACTGGAAAGGCCGGACATCAAACGCCAACTGGTGTTTTCACCGTCTTGCAGAAGCAAGTACATCACAAGTCGAATCTCTATGATTCGGCTCCGATGCCATACATGGAGCGCTTGACATGGTCAGGCGTGGCGATGCATGCCGGAAACTTGCCCGGATACCCAGCGTCACACGGATGCATTCGGATGCCTATGGCGTTCGCAAGGCTCTTGTATGGCGTCACGGCGCGTGGCATGACCGTGGTGATCACGGATCTCGACGGAGTTCCGCGATTTGCTCCGACTCCTGATCTACTGCAGAGTGAAGCGGCGACGAAGGCTGAGGATGCTGGCGGAGCGATCTGGGAGCCCCAGAAGTCAACGTCAGGTCCTGTATCCCTGATTCTGAGCGCACCGGATCGTCGTTTAGTGGTGCTTCGGAACGGAGTGCTTATCGGTTCTACACCAGTCAACGTCGTTGGCCCGGTGACGGAAACAACGGCATACAGTCTTTCAAAGGTGGACGAACAGGGATTTCACTGGATGCGATTGCCGCTTCCAGGCCAAAGTTGGGAAGGAAGTAGGGAACTGGCGATCTCGGAGCGAGCGCGGGTAACAATGCCTGATGCGTTTCGGAGCGCTTTGGACGAACTGTTGTCACCTGGCGTGACCTTGGTCGTCACTGCTGATTCGCTTCTCGCGAGCGGCACCGGAAAGAGCTTGACGGTCATCGAATCTATGCCCTAGTGACCGGTCTACCGCGATTAGCGTAGCCCGACCGCATGACCCAGAGCCATCCCAATCGAAAACGTGACGATCGCTTCAACAGCTCCGAAAGCCGTCAATTCGAGGCCGGAGCGCCACCACGGTCGCACAGTCATGAGAGATCTGGTCGCACCAACCGCGAAGTGAGCAGAGAGGGAGACGATTGCCGCGGAAGCAATCGCCGACAACCCAGACATGAAAAAAAACGGAATGATTGGGAGGAATGCACCGATCGCCGTAGCTGCAAAACCAGTCAGAGCCGCACCCCAGGGATTGCTGAGGTCTTCCTCTGAAAGATTCGCTGTTGTACGGGCAAGAGCTTTGACGAAACCCTCTTTGTCTTCGGCTAACAGGTGTGACAGTCTTCCCGCAACGTCCTCGGGAAGACCGCGAACTTGAAGGCTCAGTGCCAATACTTCGCGCGACTCGGATTCATCGTAGTCCACCGCTCGCCGCTCCCTGGCAATTCCAGCATCGTAAAGCTCTCGCTCGCTTCTTGAAGTCAAATAGGCGTCCATACCGGTAGACAAGGCACTCCCGACCATTCCCGCCATGCCTGCGATCAGCACATAGTGACTCTTTCCCAACGTCGCTCCAGCCACACCGGATACTATGCCGAAAATGGAACCAAGGCCATCATGAGCCGCATAAACCGCATCGTTAAGCCATCCTGCGGCTTCTGGATGCCGTTTACGTCGAGCAGCCAATAACGCCGCAAGCGCGGTTCTCGCCTGAGAGCCATCCATCGCGGGGAGCGGTGGGCGTGCGCGGATTAAGCCACTCAGAGTCTTGTAGTGATCGTTCTCGTCCGCAATCACTTCAAGCAGAATCTTTTGACAAGCCTCGTTCTTGAGCGTCAGTAACTGCTTGCTATAGCGCTCAATCTCGCCTCTTTCATGAACTCTGAGTCGATGCAGTTTGATATCCACCCCACCCGGCAGACCGGAGAGCAAATCGAACCACCCATTCGCATTCCCGTTATAAGCCGGCTTGGGCCCGTGCAAAGCCGCGATCTCACCAGCCCAAAGTTCGGCATGATGTCTCTCGACTGCGGCAAGTCCTCTCATAACATTCCGCCGTCTGGTGTCGGATTCTCCCGAAGCCAAGGCTTTGTAAGTGGCGTAGTCCTCCATCTCGGACTGCCAATTGGCGTCAAGCAACGCAAGTGGAACGGGCTCCTCGTCGGCTTTGAGCACAGTGGTCGAGACGGACAACGAGACGGCAACTGGAATTTCAGCCATATGTATCCAGCTCCTGACTGAAATACCGCGGCTATGCCGCATCGCTCAAAAGCTTCGTTCAATGGATAGAAAGTCCGACGCACTCACGGTTCTGGAAATTGCTTTTGCGGAAGCTAATTTAGATATCCATTCGTTGGTGGGCTAAGTATGCTTTCTTCTGAAGCGCCGCCCTTGCTTCGGACCAGTGTGAAAATGTCCAAAACGCTTGCAATATTGCGGATGCTCCCCGCGACGCTCATGAGCTCGTCGACGCCGGCATGTGTGCTAGCCAAAGTCTCAAGGCGTTCGCTCACATCCCTCAATTGGCCAGCTTCTAACAAAATACCTTCGAACGGACCGAAGTAGCTCGTGCCTGTCGGGGAGATGTTACCCGCTGTTGTGTCCATTTCCGCTTTGACCTCAACGCGGAGGGGTGCACCTTCAACTAAACGCACGGTCGCCGCTTCGCCAAGAAGTGTTAGAAACAATCCCAGAAGTTGCTCAATCAGGATGATTCCAACCTCGCCACTCTCGTCTCTGCTCAGTTGGGATTCAACTTCACCAAGCCCACTCAAGCCTCCATTCGGCAATATTTGCAAGCCACAGAGCCTTTGAGACCGCGACTTAGCCAAAGACAATGCGCGGGAAGCTAGCGCCTGAAAACCATCTTCTCCTACGGGTGCACGGAGCTGTCGCCGGAGCTTCTCATAGACGCGAAGAGTCGCGATCTCGCTTTCTGCGGGAGGTGAATCAGCATCGACTTCGGAAGCAATGAGCCTCCGAGCCCAATCGTGAATCATTGGTTCTGGAAACATCCTTCTCTCCCTAACTCAACTTGCGATACGATATTCGTCGCGGTGGTTGGTCCTGGCTGTACGTTGACACCAATTCTACGTCCATCACCAGCACCATAATGGCCTTACAGGACTCAAGCTACTCCGAAGCTTTCCTCAAAGACGAGCACAATTGACCAAGATAAATCGCCCCCGATGTATATAAATAAGCATCCTCCCCGGCGGCTTTGTCGCGAAAACCTTAATCGCAGATTGCCTCTACTGCTCGAACCTGCGACATTCAATTCAGTGTTCCCGCTTCCTGGGACAGCGGACTCACCACGATCTCCGAAAAGCTGCCCGCCTATTGCACAGCCATGGAATGGCAGATATTGGTCGATCATGTCACAGACAGATGCCATGTTCTGTTTTGGCCAATTTACGGACTCACGGGGGTGTAGGCTCGTCTTGATGTCCGTTAGACAAGGGTCCAAGAACGAATCATGCGAAGCGCAGATACTCCCACGACACGCGAACTCGCCCAACGACTTCTTGCTTACGAAGCGCTCGAGCCCGGGACGACCATGGCGGACGCGCAATCGATATGTCGCGTGTGCGACAAACTTCGCCACCCTCTCACCACACTGGCAGGGTCAGCGGGTTACCGTTCTCTCTTGGCACGCGCATTGACCTTGGCAAAGCAGGAGTCTCCTGTCCTCAAGGCATGGGAAGTTAGGTCGGACGGTTCGCTTCAAGGTTTGAACGGTGAAGCGGCACAATCGGGCGCTGTGCTCATCGCTCAAATTATTGGGTTGATGATCACTTTCATCGGCGAGCCTCTGACTCTCAGACTCTTGCACGACATATGGCTAGATCTGCCCGACTTCGAAGTGAAGTTTGAAAAGGATGAATCAAAATGAACGAACCAAATAGGGTCAAGATCAACCAGTTGCCGACCGGAGTACCTGGGCTCGATGAAATTCTTGGTGGCGGGGTACCCGAGTTTTCGTTCAACATCATCGCTGGGTCACCCGGATGTGGCAAGACTACCCTCGCGCACCAGTTCATTTTTGCGAATGCCACGGTCGAGAGGCCCGCTCTTTACTTCACGGTGCTGGGTGAACCCGCGCTGAAGATGCTGCGTTACCAGCAGCAATTTCTCTTTTTCGATGCAACGAAGCTGAATAATGCGGTGCGTTTCGTAAACCTGAGCTCGGATCTCATCGAGCGCGGGCTACAAGGAGTACTAGAGGAAATATCCAAACAGGTGGAGGCCGCCAACCCGAGCATAGTGGTGGTGGACTCATTCCGGACCGTACTGCGCAGCGAGATACACGAAGGCAAGGAGATGGCTGTCCAGACATTTGTGCAGCAGTTGGCGCTGTTGCTCACCAGTTGGGAGGCGACCACATTCCTTATTGGCGAATACTCCGAGTCGGAGGTACGCGACAACCCTGTTTTTACCGTCGCTGACGGACTCTTTTGGTTGTTCCAGCAAGTAGACCGGAATTCCGTAGTGCGCAAGATGCAGATCATAAAACTGCGAGGGCAGGCCTCAGTGCCGGGTTTGCATACCTTCCGTATCACAGAGGCTGGTCTCCAGGCCTTCTCCCGAACTCTAGGTTTGCTTGGGCAAAGAAAGACCTATACCAGCATCAAGCGCCTTTCCACGGGAATTCCGGCGCTGGACGAGATGATGGGTGGAGGCGTGCCGGAGGGAGACAGCCTGCTGATTGCCGGTTCGTCCGGAACTGGCAAATCCCTGATAGCGACGCAATTCCTTGCTGCAGGCCTGCGGGCGGGCGAACCGGGCATTGCGGCGGTCTTTGAAGAACGGCCGAACGAATACACTGCGCGTGCGTCAGAATTCGGACTCGATCTCCAGACGCCACTTGCCGAAGGCACTCTCGAAGTGATCTACCTCCGACCACTGGATTTGTCGGTCGATGAGATGATGCAAGAGATTCTCGACGCCGTGAAGAGGACGGGCGCAAAGCGTTTGGTGATCGACTCCTTAGCCGGCTTCGAGATGGCATTGGCACCTGCCTTCCGCGCCGACTTCCGGGAATCGCTCTACCGTATGATCTTCGCCCTGACCGGGATCGGCATCACCATCCTGAGCACACTGGAGATGCCGGAAACGTTCACCGAGCTACCCTTCAGCAGCTATTCCATCTCATTCCTTACCGACGACATCATCCGGATGCGCTATGTAGAAATCGATGGTCAACTAAGCCAGATCATGATGGTGGTGAAGATGCGCAGGGGGGTGCACAGCCGGGACATTCGGCAGTACCAGATCACATCCGACGGAATCGTCATCGGTGAGCGCTTCCGGAACTACGTGGACCTTATCACCGGAATCCCACAACCGCTTTCGGCCTTGCGCTCGGACTCAACCGAAAGCCTTAGGAAACCGTGACTGAACCGGTCGACATCGGCGAGCGGTGAACTGAGGCGGGACGTCGCCTTCAACAGCGGATCCGACAGGGCGAGTTGGCAGCGAGTCAGCTCCCGCGAACCGTCGTCGACAGCAAGCGTACATCCGCAAAACGCAGGGCTGGCAGGGAACGGAAACTACCCGTAGTCGCCTGTCGCCTAAAGAGCTACATTTCTACAACTGCTACAAAAACAGCTACAGTGACAAAAAACAAGGCCAACCTTTTCGGGTCGGCCTCTTCGTAAAGCATTGATTATAAGGATTGGTGCGGAGGAGGGGACTTGAACCCCTATGCCTTGCGGCGCTAGCACCTCAAGCTAGTGCGTCTGCCAATTTCGCCACCTCCGCATGGAGCCTGACACACAGAAGTGCGGCAGGAGCGACTTGCGATCCGAAGGTAAGTATAACACTGCGGAGCAAGGAATTTGAACTGTGGAAACACCTCGATAAAGGCAATCATCTACTGACCCAATCCGAGCCCCGGCCCGCAGCGTGCTAGAAGCTATGCAGCAGGTCAGTAAACCTCGCGAGTTCGAGCAGCTTCTGACCAGACGGTGGGCTATCCACGACCTCGTGTTCCAGGACCCAGGTAAAGTCGTGGGGCAGAAAGATCGCGTTCAGGCCGGCAGCGAGCGCAGGATTGATGTCCGAGCGCGGAGAATTCCCAATCATCCAGGTGTTGGGCGCGTCGCACGCGTGGCGAGAGATGAGCTCGCGGTAAGCTTCCTCTTTCTTCTCACTCAACACCTCAACGGCGGAGAAGTATTTGCTCAGGCCAGACCGGTTTAGCTTATCGCTCTGCTCGTCAAAGTTGCCCTTGGTGACGAGGATGCACCGGTGACGCTGGCTTAATTCGGCCAGCGCCTCGGCGACGCCAGGAAGCAGTTCGATCTCCTGTGTCGAAATGGCCTCGGTAAAGGCGACGATGCGCGCATGTCTTTCCGGCGTGATCTCGGCATCGGTAAGCTGCTCAAAGCAGGTCACAAGCGAACGGCGAAAGCTCTGTAGACCATAGCCATATTCGGCGATGGTTGCACGTTCGCAGAGGTTGAGGTGCTCGCGAACCTCTTCATTGGTATGAACGCGGTGATCCAGATAGGAAATAAAGGCGGCGATCGCGCGCTCGAAGTAGATGTTGTTCTCCCAGAGCGTGTCGTCGGCGTCGAAGAGAAGGGTTTGCTTGATTAGCGGCTTGGCAATGGCCTTATTAGCGATAGATGAAATCGACATGGTACAGCTATTTTAGCTGCGATGGTTTCCGGTGATACGCTGACCACGATGGGTGAACACAGAGGACGACACGTTAGATGGCGCGGTGAGGTATGGCCTCTCACCATCCTTCTTTTGCTGGCAGCATGGTATTTTTTCAGCTTCTACAACAGGTTCGCTGGTCTCCGGTCGGGCGATGGAGAATTCGGCGGCGGAATGGTCTTTCTTGCAGGACGTCGTCCTTATCGAGATTATTTCACTGCCGGCCCCCCTCTGAATCAACTTAAAGCGGCGTTGGAGCTGACTCTCTTCGGCAAAGCTCTTATTGTGAGCCGTGCCATCGGAGTTTTGGAGCGGCTCTCGATAGCCGGTCTGCTGTATTGCTGGCTCAGGCGCACCTTCAGCATCTCTGCGGCAATGCTTGCCAGCTTCATAACCATCATCGTCTCGGCCGGCGATCGCACAGATCCCATCGCTTCATACAACCACGACGCCATTCTCTTCGCCATAATTTGCGGCTTTGCTGCGAGCCTTTCGCTGGACGCTATCAAGCCTCGCTCGGTCGTGTTCCTTGGAGCGCTGTCCGGAGTTGGAGCCGGACTTTCATTTCTCACAAAACAGACAGTGGGCGCGGCAGCAATGGTGAGCGTGCTTGTCTTTGGTTCGATAGCCATTGCGAAACTCAAAGGCACTGGACGCTCTGTCGCATGGAGTGTCGCATTTTTAGCTGGAGTAATCGCTCCTGTTTTCGCAGTGGGACTATATCTCTGGCGGGCGGGCGTTCTTCGCGCCTGTCTGGCAATGCTATTTGTCAGCGGCCCGGCCGCGAAGGCCGCCCGGCCATTCCTCTTCCTCTCGCGCGAAATAATGATTGCCGGAGATAACTGGGTATGGCTCACACTCGGCTTGATCGCAATTTTCCTGAGCGCGCGAGCCGTTTGGAGCGCCGCCGTATCCCCCACCGTCAATCCAGCGGGTGCAACACGTAGTTGGATTAGCGGAATTCTCTGGGGCTGTTTTCTGGTGATTGCTACTGCGGAGCTGCTAGCGCACACATCCTTGCCGGCCCTGGTCGATTTCGGTAAGAGTTCGGTCTACTACGTTCTGGTCGGTTGCGCCCTGTTGGGCGTAGCCGCGCTGTTTATCGGCTTGCGAAATACCGAAGAATCATCCTCTCGCATTCTGCATATTGCGCTGTTTGCAGCCTTGGCGTGGTCGGTTGCAGCTTCGCTTTCGCTGTCGTGGCCAGCCTTTGAAGCAATGACGCTTCCTGGCCTCGGTCTGTTACTGGCTGCGGCAATCGATGGGACAAGAGGGAAGTGGGGACAAGGCTTTCTCTACCTCGTAATGGCCGCGATGGTCTTTATTCAGGTGCGCGAAAAGTTGGAGATGCCCTTCGGCTTCGACCATCAGGATGAGGCGGCGGTTCGCTTCGCGACAGTTCAATCGCGGGAATCGGAATTGCGGGGTATGAAGCTTCCGCCTGAGATGACACGACTATTGGACGATACGCTGCTGCAGATTCGCTCCAATGCAAAGCCAGGCGATACGATCTTTACCTACCCTGAGATGGGCATCTTTTACGCAATCAGCGGAAGAAATGCGCCAACATGGACCGATTCCCACAACATCGACGTCGTCCAGGATAGTTTTGCAAGAGCCGAGGCGACGCGCCTCCTAAGGTCGCAGCCGACGGTGATCGTCTATGCACGCCCCACGGATGCGAATATGAAGCAGGATGAGCGTGTATGGCGCGAAGGGCGCCCCAGCGGGCAGCGCGCCATCATCGCTGCGCTGGATTCGATGCTTTCGGATTATCGGCTGGTAGGCACTTATCAGTTGCTGTCAGATGACAATCCGATTCGGCTGTACGTCAGGTTACAGAAAAGTTCAGTCACCAGTGAGTTGCCAAAGTGCGGCCTGCCGCCGGTCACCATGCACGGTGAAAACCACCGTAAATCACCGTCCGTGTCACCGTAAAACCCACCGTCACGCACCGTGCCCCTCACCGTCAAAAGGCAACACTAAGGTACGTCATTGCTGACGATTTCAAATTGTTCCACGTGGAACAATTGGTCGTTCTACGGTACAGTCCACCAAAACCGCAAATTCCTATCTCAAAACCCTAATCCCTCAATCCTCCAGCCGCTATCCCTCTCCTCCAAAACACCGTGCGCCACGGTCCGTAACAAGGCGGCGTGGGGATGCTCTCCAGATAAGGCTGGCTCTAACTTGGTTCTGCCTGTACTATTTCTTGCGCCCGGTACCTCAAAGAACCACAGTATGATGGTTGCTTTGGTGGCAACAGATAAACTGGTATTACAGCTTCCTCAGGAGATAGTTAATGGTCCCACGTGTGGGGCAAAAGATTGGGCCGTACGAAATCCTGGGACGTCTGGGCAGCGGCGGCATGGGCCTCGTCTTCAGCGCCTGGGACTCGCGGCTGCAGCGAGATGTGGCCATCAAGCTCCTTCGCGAGGAGTTTGCCACTCCGGGAATGCGCAAGCGGTTCTTGCAGGAGGCCCGGGCAGCATCGCGGCTGAATCACGCTAACATCTGTACTATCTTCGACATAGGAGAGCAGGAGGGCGATCCCTACCTGGTAATGGAGCTGCTCAAGGGCGAAACGGTTCGAGCCCGCATTGCGCGCAGTCCGGTGTCGCCGGAAGATCTGCTCTGCGTTGCAATTGAGGTTGCGGACGCGCTGATCGTCGCGCATGGCCGGGGAATCATCCATCGCGACATCAAGCCAGCCAACATCATCCTGGTGGAGAAGGCAGGCGGACGCTTCCAGACGAAGGTACTCGATTTTGGGCTGGCAAAGGTCGAAAGGGGCGACGGCGCGGAGACGAACTTCGACCTGACGAGCGC
>Ga0302315_10000887_pt1 | contig 32175 bp, 23 predicted proteins | sample III_Palsa_N3_1_FD_200532 | JGI IMG/M metagenome (GOLD analysis project Ga0302315, IMG submission 200532) | Peat permafrost microbial communities from Stordalen Mire near Abisko, Sweden - III_Palsa_N3_1 | ecosystem: Environmental > Terrestrial > Soil > Palsa > Peat permafrost | place: Sweden...
CCAGCGCATCTAGGGCCGCGCTCCGAACATTGGAATTTCCGTCTTTAAGGGCTTGCGACAGAGGATCGATGATTCGTGTGCCCCCGATCCTGGAGAGAGCCTCGACCGCAGAGCGACGTGTATTAGGGTTCTTATCTGTAAGCAGCAAGCAAAGCGGATTAAAATCGGCAACGTCGTCCCGTTGTCCCATTATCTCAGCCTCCCTAACACAGCATTATCCTTCAATGTAGTGCCGCCATCCATAAAGTTGGGTCAGTCGCTATAATAGGCGCGTCGCTCTATCGATTCCATTTCGTGGACAATATCGCCGAGGTTAGATTCAAGATCGCCAAGGAGCGGAGAGTTGGCGCGCGCCACCGCCACGTCATCCATGTCGAGAGTCGCTTTAATCAGCGCCTCACGTCCGACCGGCGCTTCTAGTCGGATCACAGCGAACGGGTCGGTGATGCTTGAGCACCCGACAAAGCCCTTGCCTCCTTCGAAGCCAACCAACCCGCAGTGGACGACCCAGACGGCATGCTCGTCGGCAACATTAATGAGCAGTTGGCGCCATTTCTCTGCATTGGCGATCGATTCGTGGGAGAAGCCGCGGCCGGGGGATGCGCTTACTACATATAAGATCTGAGCGCCTTTTAGTGCGGCTATGGTGGATGAGACGGAATGCCACAGGTCTTCGCAGACTAAAGTAGCCACTCGGGTGCCGTCAAATCTGGTCGGGAAGGCATCTATAACACGACCTCGGGAAACGAATCGCTTCTCGTCGAAGACACCGTATGTTGGTAGGAAGAACTTTCTGTGCGTATGGACCACCCGAGCGGCTTCTTCTCCGGTACCGGAACCAAGGGTGGCGTAGAGGCAGGAGTTGTAGTATTTGCGCTCCCACTGCTCGTAGAATCCAAGTACGATGTCCAGCGGCCGGCCGTCTGTAACCTCTAAATAGGAGCGGTTCAGATCCTGGAAGAGTTCTTCGTTGGTCCTTGCCAGCTCCCGTACCCCACCCTCCAGGAAATAGCCGGTTGTAGACGTTTCCGGAAGTACGAGCACATCGACCGGGTCTGGATCGGCGGCGAGCTGTTTGAACAACTCGGTGATTGCCGAAAGATTGTGTGCGTAATCGCCCTTTTTGGGCTTAATCTGTGCGGCGGCGACATTTATCTTCAGGGTCATGAATGCATTTCTCACGCGTCATTGGCGCGCCTGTCGGTCAAGAGTATGCTTTATTATAGCTTATGGGTGGGTTTAGGAGTAGCAGGAACAGAAGGATCGGATAGGACACTCCGCCCCAGGGCTGCCGAAATGGCACCCTAAACGTGAAGAGTCGGACCTCCCCTACCCCCTCCACTCCGTAAAGGGGAACAGGATTATTCGTCGGTACGGGTGGTGAAGGCGCCGTCCTGGTCGCATAGGAAGATGGTTTTCTTGCCTTCCCGGACAGTTTCCAGATGTACGGGGCGCCCCCAGAGTTTTTGGATGTTTGTCAGAACGCGTTGTGTATAGTCCGGATCCAGCTCTTTCCCGTCATAGGCGTGCTGGAGATACATTTCGCCTCGATGGCGATAATCTCCGTCGATTACCGTCAGGATGGGCTGGCCGAAGTTTGTCATGGAGTCGACAATGGTATCACGGACCTGACGCCAGTCTTTGTCCTGAACGACCCAGACGTTCTTACCGTCTACTTCTTCCTGCTTGTAGGTGTAGAGATCGAGCCGCTTAATCAGTGGCTCGGTAAGATACTTACGCAGGAAGGTCACATCGTTGTCTTCCTCGCACACGGCGAAAAGCTTGGCTCGCCCCTGGCCTTGCGGGCGCTCTATGGATCGGCCCATCCAGTCGGTTTCTTCTTCGTCTCCAGGCTGGATATCGCCGTTCCACCGGCGTTCGATGTCTTTCAGGATCTGAAAACCGACATAATACGGATTGATCTGCATCCTCGATCCTGACGGGGACAGGACGGATGAGTGCAGCCGTCGAAACTCCCAGTGCTCTTCGCTGGTTAGGTCCAGGCTCTCCAGGATTTTCTCATGCCAGAAGGACGCGAAGCCTTCATTCATGATCTTGGTGCGCATCTGCGGCAGGAAATAGAGCATTTCCTCGCGGACGATCTGAATGATGTCGCGCTGCCATTCCGTAAGCTCCCGGCCATGTTCAACCAGAAAGCGCATAAGGTCCTTTTCAGGTTCTTCAGGAAAACGCTTTGCTCGCATTTTTCCGACAGGCGCACTTCCGGCGACATTCCAGATGTCGTCATAGTCCGTCTGATTTGGGCGACCCTCACGCCTCCGGTCGTCTTCGTGCTGCTCTGCTGTCTTTCGTTTCATAACGGGTGATGTCGGATCGAAGTGCTCTTCGATAGTCATCACGACGTCCAGGAAGTCTTCCACGACTCTGGGGCCAAGTTCACGCTCGTAGTCGGCAATGCGCTGCGCGTGCAGGCGCATCTCTTCCACCATCTGCCTGTTGGTGTGTTGGAAGTAGCTGTTGTGCTTGAAGAAATGGCAGTGGCCCAGGACATGGGCGACAACAAACTTATGCGAGAGCATGGAGTTGTCTTCTACCAGGAAGGCCTGGCAGGGATCGGTATTGAAGACGATCTCGTAGATCTTGGACAGACCGTATTCATAGGATGTCTTCTGACGGTGGTAGTCCCTCCCGAAGGTCCAGTGTGAAAATCGGGCAGGCAGTCCATAGGCGCCCAGCTCGTAGATTACGTGCTGGGGCACCACTTCAAAGTGCGTGGGATAGGGATCGAGGCCGAATTCATCGGCCTGCTTGCCGATTATGGCGATCCACTTCTCCAACTCTTCCCGTTCTTTTTGCGTGAATGCAGTCATAAGATTACACCCTCGATTCCGCGGGTCCTTTCGAGAAGAATTGCTTTAATGCGGGCCAGACATCGTCTTTATCGTTGATCTTGACCAGAACGACGCGTGGGTCGGTACTGAAAGCCTCTTCGTAGGCCTGCCCAAGAGGAGCAAAGCCAAGCTGAGACTGCCAACCTTCAGAGCCTATCTCACCGTATCCTATCAGGTTGCACATATCGCGCAACTGCTTGACTAAGGCAACGCATTCGCTGTCGCCCCAGTTATAGCCGTCGGAGAACAGGAACGGATAGATGTTCCACTCCCTGGGGTTATAGCGTTTCTCAATGATATCGATAGCGAGCTTGTAGGCGCTGCTCATACGCGTGCCGCCGTTGTCTCCCAGGCTGAAGAACTGGGTTTCTTCCACTTCCTTTGCCTCGGTGTGACAGGTGATGAACACTATCTCGGTGCTGGTGTACTTGGTTTTCAGAAACTGCACCATCCAGAAATAGAAGGACCGGCAAATGTAGGCTTCGAACTCGCCCATGGATCCGGAAACGTCGCGCATTGCGAACACCACGGCATTGCGCTGCGGCTCGGTGACCATTTCGTAGTTCTTAAAGCGTTTGTCTTCGTTCCGTATTTCCCATCGGTTGGGGTTTCCCTGACGCATATTACGCCGGTAGGCCTCAAGAAGGGTGCGCTTTCGGTCGAGATTCGAGACGATGCCCTTACGCGTTATGGTATTGAAGTTCGCCGAGTCAACCGCGATCTGTTTGGACCCTTTCTCTTCCAGATTAGGGAGATGCAGATCCTCAAAGACCATCTGCGCGAGGTCGTCTATAGTGAACTCTGCCTCGTAGTAGTCGATTCCCGGCTCCTCGCCGGCTTTTTTGCCTGCACCTACCCCATCGTCATCGTCATCCGGCGCGCGGCCAAGAATATCGCCCGGCTTCGTACCGCCGGGCCCCTGCCCCACGCGCTCCCGGTCGTGCGGATCGAAGCGAATGTGGGGCAATTCTAGTCCCCGGACAGGGACTTTGACAATTTTGCCCCGGTCGGCGGTAATAATGTCTTGCTGGGAGATAATGTCGCCGATATTCCGTTTGATAACCTCTTTAATCTTCTCATTGTGCCGTTCCCGGTCACGAGCGGCACGCCGATGCAGGTCCCAGGAGTCGGTGGACAATGAGTAGAGCGGTTCTGTCATTACGCGGCCTCTTTCAGCGTTGGTTCATTGCGTTGGCTGTTGCCGAAGCGATTCTACGCACGGCAAACAGCTCCTGAACGTTGTCGGCTGTAACCATCCCTAAAAGATGGCCGTCAGCCGGATCGATAACAAGGAGCGGACCGCCCTGGTCCGACATAGTGTTTAAGGCGTCGGCAAGATCGTCTTCCGGGCCTGCGGTGACGGGATCGCGGTCCATGGAACCTGCCACATATCCGTTAGGTCCCACTTTCGCAAGCCCTTGCAAAAGATCTCTGCGTGTAAGGAGGCCGGTCAGGCTGTCGCCATGCAGAACGGGGAAGTCGTGCTGTGTGGTATCCAGCAGCAGTTCGGCGGCCTGCTTGAGAGTGTCGCCGACGCTGAGAGTGGCCATCCGGGTTAGCATTGCCTGCCGGACAGATAGGCCGGAAGCAAGCATGGCTTCTCGATAGGAAGACACCTCGGACGCAGCGCCGGAGTAAACGAAGTACGCTGTAATGAGCAGAATGAAGAGACCGTGCATCAGGGCGAAGAAGGCAAAACAAACGGCAAGCACCTGTCCTACCTGGGCCGCAATGATCGTAGCACGCTCCTCTTTCATTGCAAGAGCCAGCAGGGACCGGAGGACTCGTCCTCCGTCCATTGGGAACGCCGGCACCATATTGAATGCCGCCAGACTTAAGTTTGCCGCAAGCAGCCCCACCCCAAACCCCTGCAGGGTTGCCACATTGAAGGTCAAGCCAACGGATCGCAACAGCGATATCGGCACTACAAGGAATAGAAGCCCGGCGATCAATAAATTAACGGCCGGTCCAGCAAGGGCGATCCAAAGCTCCTGAGGAGGCGTGGGCCGCTTCTCAATGTTTGCGATTCCCCCAATGGGATAGAGGGTAATCTCTGAGACGGGTATGCCGTAGCGCAGAGCGACCAAACAATGACCGAGTTCGTGCAGAATTACGCAGAAGAATATCGCTGCAAGAAACCCGGTCATAGGTAGAATTCGAGAATGATCTCCCGCAAAAGCCGCGAACACGAGCAGTAAGAGAAACGAAGCGTGGATTCTGATGGGAATTCCAGCTACTGTAGCGAGACGTATCGTCCACGGCGGCGTGGGCGCTTTCCGCGATTGTGCGCTCGGGTTCATCTCAATGGTCCATTTCCAGCTACCTGTTAAGCAGCGTCCCGACGTACTTTAGCAACTCGTTCGCCGAAGCCTGCGTGTACCCCTGGTCTTTGACAAGACGGTCGACAACATCGTTGATCCGCCTGAGTTGCTCCTGATCCGGCGTCTTAGACGATGTCGTAATCTTCACTATGTCCTTGAGGTCGGCAAAGAGCTTTTTCTCCAGAGCCTCTTTAAGGCGCTCATCGCTGCCCACGCCAAAGGATCCACCGCGGCGGGAGACAGAGGCGACTGAGCGCATGATGCCCTCGCGGAACTCGCGCTTTGCGTTTTCACTAACGCCGATCTGTTCCTCGATGGAACGCATCAGACGCTCATCCGGATCGACATCATCGCTGGTAATCGGATCTTTCACCTTGGTCCGATTGCAGAAGGCGTCTACATTGTCCAGATAGTTGTCAAGCAGCGTTTTGGCGCTTTCTTCGTAGGAGTAGACAAAGGCGCGCTGCACTTCTTTTTTGGCCAGTTCATCGTAATCTTTCCGGGTCTCATCGATAAAGCCAAGGAGACGCCGGTGCTCATCTTCGCTTGTTGTGTACTCCTGGAGGCCATCTCTAAGACTGCGCAGGACATCGATGGGTGTGACATATCCCTTGCCGCCTTTAACAAGAGCGGCGGAGATCCTGTTGATCACGAAGCGTGGGCTAACTCCGCTCATCGCCTCGTCCACATACTCTTCCTGCAGTTCTCTCAGGTGCTTCTGATCCCAATCGCCAACCTGCTTCTCGCCGTCATAGAGCTTCAGCTTGGTCATGAGCGAGAGGCCGGATTTACGAGACGCCTTAAGCCGCGTCAAAATAGCAAACATCGAGGCCGTACGCAGCGTATGCGGCGCGATATGCACAGCAGTAAGATTGGTTCTTTCATCAGAGAGCTGAGACTGTCCGATCAGCTTCTCGTAAATTTTGATCTCTTCGGTGAGGCGCAGATTGTAAGGAACGCGCACCACGAAGATCCTGTCGATCATCGCTTCGTTTTCTTTGTTCCCGAAGTAGGAGTTGTACTCGTATTCGTTGGTGTGCGCAATGACGACCAGGTCGGCATAGATCAGGGCGAAGCGGCTCGCCTTGATAGTCTGCTCGCCGGCTACGGTATTGAGTTCATAGAGGAAGCGCTTTTCGGCCTTCAGCATCTCGATGAATTCCATAACGCCGCGGTTGGCGATATTCAACTCTCCATCGAAGTTGTAAGCTCTTGGATCGCTCTCCTGTCCGAACTCTGTAAGAGCCTGTATGTTGACGGAGCCGGTCAGTTCCGCGACGTCCTGGGACTTGGGGTCGGCGGGCTTGAAGGTTCCAATGCCACGGCGCTCTCTTTCGGAAAGCGTAATGCGCTCGACGGGCACTTCGTCAATCTTCCCCCCCCAATCGTGCTTCAAGCGCCACGCATCGACAGGATCTAGGTCCCCTTCGATGTGGACTCCAAATTGCCTTTTGAAGTCGGGCCTGAGTTCTTCGGGGATGAGATGCAGAGGCTCTTCGTGCATGGGAGAGCCTTTGATGGCGTACACTGCACCGGCGTCGGTTCGGGAGTACTTCTCAAGTCCGCGCTTAAGGAGAGTAACGAGGGTGGATTTTCCGCCGCCGACAGGGCCGACAAGCATGAGAATTCTTTTGCGGATATCAAGACGGCGAGCGGCGGGGGCCAGATACTCTTCTACGAGATGCTGGATTGTCTTCTCCATGCCAAAGAGTTCGCCTTCGAAAAAGGTGTATTCCTTTGGCTGGTTCTCACCGGGGTCTTCGACTCCACCGGCGATAATCATATCATAGAGTCTGGCATGACCAAGGTCGGATACTTTTGGATTTTTGGACACGATCTCGAGATAGTCTTTAAAGGTGCCCTCCCAATGCAGTTTATCGCCCAGTACACGCTGTTCTTCGACTTGCTTAAGAATTTCCCAGGTACTCATCGTGTCCCCTTTCAGATTATATATCTGACGTATACGCAACCCTCTTGATAAGTGATCTTTACGTGACCTCCCTGCCGTTATGTTCCACTGTCAGCAAGCTTCCCGAGCGAATTGATAATGAAAAAAGACATATTCCCGGTGCACGCAGCTCTTCTTCTGCGGACCGGGAATATGTCTTCTGTAATCTAAAATCTACTTTAGTGCAGGCCTGACGAATCTTAACGACAGCTTCCCGGTTCATGATTTCGATCTTTTTGCCAACAACAACAAAAGCTGCATGCAGCGACCGAATATTTCATTGGAATGTGCATGGCCTTTTGCTGACAGAACATCAATGTCCAACCTCCCGATGAAAAACGAGGATCTATGCCTTCGTCCCATCGGCACTATACGGTGTGCTATAGACTAATCATACCACAATAACACCCGACGGAACCAGTTAAAGTTACACTTATATTCTCCGTCGTATAGTGTGTCTGCTTGTATTTAAATAACGACGGCTGCATCTGATTTGTTCCCGAAAGTAGGATTATCTATAGACGAAGCCCACTTAATCAGGCGCCTGTTCTTTCTCCGGACGCAGATGGTGCCAGAGCCAGAAGATGAATGCGGCGATCACTACTAGGGAAACGGCCAGATCTGCTTTGTGCAGTACTTTTTGCACGTCTTCCCAGTGCTCGCCGAGTTTTAGGCCGGCGTAAGTCAAACCGAAGCACCAGGGGATGGATCCAATAGCGCTGAAGAGACAGAAGCGGCTGAAGCTCATACCGTAGATTCCGGCGGGGAGGGCAATAAATGCGCGTATCAGTGGAATCATGCGGCCGAATAAGGCCGTTACCTCACCATATTTATGAAAGAAAGCCTCTGCCCTATCCACATCACGTTTTCGGATCAAGAGATACTTGCCGTATTTGTTGACGATGGGACGCCCTCCTCGGGCTCCAACCCAGTAGGCGAACATCGCTCCCAGCAGATCGCCCGCAACACCACAGAGTGCAACCGCATAGAAGTTAAACCCGCGGGACGGATCGATGGTGATAAGTGCCCCGGAAAAGCCCAGGATCGCTTCACTTGGAATGGGGATGCAGGCAGCGGCGCAAATCATCAGAACAACGATGCCCGGGTAGCCAAGTCGGCCTACGAGCGAAGTAACGGCGTGTATCAGTACGTTTAACAATTAATTAATGTGCTCCATTTGAGTCTGCCGTGCCAGGGCCAGGGCTCCCTCTCTGTCGCCGGCTTGTAGTTTTCCGTCGATGACGGCGTCGATGAGGGCCTTTTTGATCGCTCCAACCTGCGGGCCTTCCGCGAGGGAGAAAATCTGCATGATCTCCTGCCCGCTAAGGGGCGACTTGATCTGAGTGATGGCGGTCAGGTCGCCGATGCTTTCAATCTTGTCACGAAGCGCATTGCTGTGCAGCGTGTCCTGGTGATCCGGATTTAGTCCAGCAACATCCGCCGCGTGCAATACAAAGAGGTCTTCCAGATGGGGACCGAGCTCACGGATCAGTCGCCGTACTGCCGTCGTTGACCATTTGTCGGAGTACTCTCCGATCCGCATGTGCTGGGCGACGAGCAGTACGACGGCGTCGATTTCGCTGTTTGGAAACTTCAGGCGTGTGAGCAGTTCCCTGGATATCTCAGCGCTTATGCTCTGGTGGTCGTAGAAATGAATACGGCCGTCGTCGGGGCTTACGCTCCGAGTGCGAGGCTTGCCTGTGTCGTGCAGAAGGGCGGCAAGATGCAGGGTAAGGCCGGCGTCGGAGGGCAGCGCCGACAGCACGACGAGCGTATGCTCCCATACTGGGAGGTGGTGGTATGTATTCTGGGTCACATCGACCATTTCAAGCAGTTCGGGGGCAAATTGAGCCAGAAGCCCAGTCGTACGCAAGGTTTCGACAGCCAATGCCGGATTGGGCCCAACGATCATCTTGCAGAACTCATCGCGGATGCGTTCCCTGGATACTATCGACAGGCGATGCGCATTGGTTAAAATGGCGGACTGGGTTGTCGCTTCAATCTCAAAGGAAAATCTTGTAGCGAACCGCACGGCGCGCAGCATACGTAAGGGATCGTCGATGAAAGTTACGTTCGGATCGAGCGGTGTGCGGATTAAGTGGCTCTTAAGGTCCGCGAAGGCAAGCCCGAGCGGATCGACGACTTCTCCAGTATGCAGGCTTTCCAGAAGAGTGTTGATGGTGAAATCGCGCCGGCGTGCGTCGTCAAGAATGGTCCCGGGCTGAACCATATCAGGTTTTCGACTGTCTGATGCATAACTTTCGACGCGGGCTGTCACCAACTCAACCTGGGATCCATCGACAAGAACCATGGCCGTGCCAAACCTGGGAAAGACAACCGGATGAATGGAAGTCGCACCGGCTTCGTATAGGAAGTCGGCCAGCTCGAGGGCATCTCCTTCGAGAACGATATCGATGTCGTGTGAGGTGTCTCCATGCCCCATGACACGGTCGCGGACGAGACCGCCGACAAGATACAACTTACCTTCGTAAACAGTTCCCGTTGTGACCTTCCTCAAAGTATCTAAAGCTGACTGTACATTCTCTGCCATAGCGCGTAATTATACCCGGCAGCCATATCCCGTGTGGTACCATGATCCAGAGATGGGCTCAGCTTTCTTAAGATATCACTATGCGAACAAATAAAGTATTTCTGGCTGGATTTATCGTTGGGATTATTGTTACGGTGGCAGTCACTATTCTCTTTCACGCGGTGAGTTTCAAATTCTGGCAGGGGGCTAGAAACGGATTCCTGGTAGGTGTTGGGATAGTTTTCGCGAGTACGGTTCTGAACAGTTTTGCGGAAATTCTTGATAGTACGTTTCAGCGGCTGCGTAAAGGTGAATAGTGTCCGACAATAGTCTTCCCGCGCTGCTGATTTATGGTTATGGGCTGGTGTTCGGACTGGTCACGGCGTCATCGCTGGCGCTGCTATGGCTGATACTTGGCGGGAGCATCCGGGAGGCGTTCCTGGAAGCCTTTATCGATCCAATAGTCCGAAAAAAAACCGGTCCTTCTCAAGGTTTTGTCCTCTCAAATAATCCTGCTGCCGCCCTTGCCGATCCACGAACCTGTTCCGTTATCATATCGGACCTGCATTGTGATTTCTGGGACCACTTTGACAACGACCAGGCCCGCAAATTTCAAGACTTTTGTAATGCGATACAGAGAAATCCTCAGATATCCCAGATTTTCCTGAATGGAGATCTGGCCGACTTTCCACAACAGGGAGAGACTATCCCCGTTCTAACGGTACGTCTATTGCAGCAGACAGAACCCGAGCTGCCAACCCCATCGGGCCAGTCGATAGATAAAACCCTCCACATCCTCTACAGTCTGAGCCATTTAGAATCCAGGCATATTGCGGTCAACTTTATTCTGGGAAATCATGATTGCGGGCTTTCCGGGCTAAGGACTGCCGCGGGCAACAGCTTCGTCCGCCAGCTCTTCCAGCGTGTCTGGCAGCCGGCCATGCAGGTAGGCGATCCAGGCTCGCCGAGCATCTACCTGGAGCATGGGCACCGATACGACCCGTTCCTCTTGCTCTATACGCGTTTCGCAGTCCTCGATCTTATCCGATTAGGCCGAAAGGACCGGGATCTGGACTTTATCGATCAACAATTGAAGAGTACGAACGCGGACAGGGCGAGAAATAGTTCAGCCGGCGCCGAAAGCCACGCCTATGCCTGGATATTACGAATGGGATACCGATTCAGCGCCCGCCGTGTCCTCACCAAACGACCAGGGACGGCCCAATACGGCAGCGTTGTATTTGGACACACGCATTTACCCGACCGCTACACCTTCCCCGGCGGTTCCACCTATTTTAATAGCGGAGACTGGTCCGCTTTGAGCGGCCATGCCAATTTTTTGCTTGTGACTACGGATGGACACTTGCATGGGCCCTATGAATGGCCCACCCCGGCATAAAAGAAGCCACTCAATTATTGAGCGGCTTCTCGATTCATTGTTCCGTTTACTTCCCCAACGAACCTATTTATGCAGTCACTTTGCGCTTGCGCATGAGCAAGAGGGCAGCCAACCCAAGTCCGCCCAAAGCGAGAACGATGGGACTGGAAGGCTCGGGCACGGCGCCTGGACTTTCATCGGTAGAGTCAAGCACGGTTACGTTCCCCAGTCCCCAGCTTTCATCACCGATGCCCTGGTTCTGCTCTCCGATAAAATCAATTGTCAGGTCGGGGCTTGTATTGTCAAAGGTGTAAGAGAGATCATAAGTGGAATCATTAAGTCCACCTGCCCCTCCTGTGTAGCCCAAAGTGTTCGTGGCACTAGCACCCGTTCCCGGAGCGTTATTTGGACTAGTGGACGGGTCGCCGGTGAACGTATTGCCTGATCCCGCAGTGCTGCTTGTAAACGATTGAGTATCGCTAGGGTAGTTGGCGAAAGTGGTGTCGAGGAGCGTATTGCCGTCTTCAGTGAGCAACCAGGGATCTGGACCTCCACCGGCTGGTCCGTTTCCATCCATGGTGTTGATGATATAGAGATCGAAGTTAAGAGTGACAGTCCCAGTGGGAACACCGGAGAGTGTCAATGCCTCGGTTTCATTCCCGAGCTGGCCAAGAATATTCACATCGTTTGGTGATGTCGAGAGTGTCTGATCGCTGAAGTTATTTGCGTTTGAGGAAAAGTTATTGCTGTAAATTGTCTCAGTAGCCGAAGCTCCTGTCGACAATGCGGCTAGTAGGGCTATGACACCCACTGACGGAAGGTATTTCGATAGCATCATGGTCTCCTGTAAATACTTGTTTTACGACGGGCATGACCTGCTACAAACTACAAATTGACTTAGTGTCAATTATTGTAAGGTCAATGAAATGGACATTAGAGTATAGCACATAGGCGTAGTGATTTCAAAGTCAGAATTTACATTGCTTTGATGCTCGAATGTAGCAAATTTCATTTTGCCAACATCTCTCTTGAGGTACACTCATGGGAATATGATCTGTAGAGTCTTGAAGAATGGCCTGAAGACGGGATTCATTCTTTCTGTCGCAACCACCGTGGCAACCGTACTTGCTTCTCTTTCGGAAACCGGGAAGCCGTGGGCTGCGACGAATGCCATCGCTCATATTGTTGATGGGGACGAAATCGAGCAGCCTATAGAGTTCGATCTCAGAGCTACATCGATAGGTTTGGGCATAAATACAACGGCAATGCTGGTCTGGTCGGTTCTCTACGAAGCGGGAACGGAAATAGCGAAGATTGAACCCATGGCTGCCACGGGCTTCGCTACAGCAGCCGCGGCCTGGGTGATCGACTACAAGATCGTTCCGAAGAGATTAACTCCAGGAGTGGAAAAGCATCTAACCTTCGGCCCTATTCTTGCTATTTACGCTGTCCTTGGCACAACGCTTGCACTCTCTTCATTTTGGAGAGCACATGCCCCTGAGGCGGACATCGACGAATCCACGAAAGAACCCTTCATCTGATGCCTGAAGACCCATTAACCGCCACAACTGAAGCGAGTTACTATTCCGCCCTTGGCGTTGAGCCGGAAGCAACTGCGGAAGAAATTCGCAGGGCGTTCCGTGGGGCGATCCTTAAGCACCACCCGGACCGCAACAACAACAGCCAGGAGTCGCAGACAACCACCATCCTCCTTCAGGAAGCTTATGCTGTTGTAGGAAATGTCGATAAGCGAGCGGCTTACGATCGATACCTCGATCTGCGTAAGCAAGAAGAGGAGCGCGGCAGGCCGGACGTCCACGGCTGGCGCTTCGACCCAACGGGTCAAACAGCAGCTCCGCGCACCGCGGACGGCGCGATCATTGTCGAGACGGAACCACAGAAATATGTCCGCCGTCCGTTGCGAACCTACTGGTGGACGATTCCCCTGCTCGCGGCGACTCTATTAATAGTATTTGCCGTAACAAACTACAACGCCATCCCAGCGCCCACTATTGTTCCTAGCGTGGTTCCGGTCAATTCTGGCGGAATAATGCCCGATACAAGCAAGTCTGCCATGGACCATATTTCCAAAGGCGAAATTCTGGAAAATGACTACGATGTTGACGATGCTGTAGACCAGTACAAATCCGCAGTCGCACAAGATCCGACCAGTATTGATGCGCACAGACACCTGGCGCACGCGCTTTCGGACGAGGGCCTGTATACCCCGTCTCAGCTCGAATACGAAACCTTGATTAAACTGGCGCCGAACGACGTCGAAGCGCACAATGGGTTGGCCTATGTCCTGGTGATGCGCAGTCAGAACGCCGCGGCCATCCTTGAGCTGCAGACTGCACTGAAATTAGATCCAAAAAACGTTGAAGCCTACAAGAGCCTTGGAAGCATTTACTATAACGCCCAGCAGTACCAGCTCGCTGCGGACAACTTCCGAAATGCTGTCGCCAATGCCCCAACGGACACGGAAGCCATTTGCAACCTGGCAAACACGCTCTCGGACGCCGGAAGCTATACAGAAAGCATCGATGAATATCGGTCGGCCCTGCAAATCGATCCGAACTACACGGACGCTAAGCTAGGGCTGGGCAAAGCGCTTTATCTAAGTGGTCAAAAGCTGGCCGGGGAAGTTGAACTAACAGGTGTCCTTAAAATGAACCAACCGGACACCGACCGTTTCATGAAGGATCTTGTTGTGGAGAATAGTTCTCCAGTTCCCTTGGCTCATTAAATGACGTTCTTCAGGTCCATGGATTGGCTAAGTCCCTCAGCCATTGCCTTCTGTCTGCTTGGCACACCGGCCTTTGCGCAGACTCCTGCCAGCAGTACACCCCAGAAAACCCAAGTTCTAGTTGACCCTACTCCGCCTGAGGATGCCATTCCGGCAATTCCCGATCCTGTCACCGACAGATCCGCGACAATCGTTCCCTCGGAAGCGATTGCCGGCAACTTTGAAGCGGATCCGGATAAATCCGTCATCGTCGACCGCGCGGACAGTCTTGAAGAAGACAAACCGGGCCACTGGATCGCCCGAGGCAACGTCGAGCTGCACTACAAAGGGTTCAAGCTGACAAGCGAACGAGCCGACATAGATATGGACGCCGGCACAGCGATGTTTTCGGGCCACCCCAGACTGGTCTCCCCCGACAAATCCATTGTAGACGGCGGAAACGACGGGTCTCTGCTCCTCGATCTCCATAAGGAATTGTTCATTGTGAAGGGGGCTCACGCCACCATCCCTCCGCAGTCTGAATTCTCCGGGGAACTGCTCCCCATATTGGTTGTTGGGGGCACAATAACAGGGCGGAAGGGATTGATCGACGCGCGCGGATCATCCTTTACGACTTGTGATTTCCTGGAGCCTCACTATTTCTTTCGCGCACGCACTCTGGATATTATCCCCGATAGGAGCCTGATCGCACACCACGTTACGTTGTACCGCAGGAATCATCCGGTCATCACAATCCCCTACTTCTACGCACCCTTAGACCGCCGTTTTGCGAGACAAACCCTGGCTCCACAAATCGGTTACGATCAAACCGAAGGATATTTCGTAAAGTTTGCCATTGGATACGCGTTAGATTCCTCGCTTCCTGGAATTCTTCGCCTGGACTATATGAGCTACCAGGGGCTGGGCGTTGGCTTCGAACAGTCTTTCGGAAGCGCGATGAAACCGAGCGATCCCGATGGGACGCTCAGCCTTTACAACCTGGACGACAAGGCAACGAGCGAGGACAACCTGACCGGTACACTCACCGACAAGCAGAAAATAGACAATGTTAGCGTGCTGCTGAACTCGCAATTCCAGCAGAATGCTTATCAGCTCGGCAGCAATACGCAATCTTCGAGCACGCAGTTGAATCTGGACCGAAATGTTGGCAATCAAAACATATCCCTAAACACGAACCTTGCGCAAAGCAACTATGGGCAGGGCACGTCCAATACGATTACCTCCCAATTCACCGACACATTTTCTCCGACCACGTACGAGCACCTAACCACACAAATTAACCTGAACAGCTTCTCCGCGCCGGGCACAGAAGGTGCAAACGACCATACGGAAATCGATCCTAGTCTTGATTACGCCCAGACTGGCAAACGGGTAGATTTTGAAATTCTAGCTTCCAAGGATATTAATCTTGTGGATGGATCGCTGGGAGATGAGTTTTACGGCGGGGTGGAACGCCTTCCCGAATTCAGACTCGCAACCGATGCAAAAAGGGTTCCCTTCTTACAAGACTTCCTGCCTAAAACGACAAAAGTAAATATCTCCATAGGAGACTTCAACGAGCCTTCCGAAGATGTCCAAGCAGAGCGTTTCTGGTTTGACCTGGATACGGGAACGACTACGGATAAACTCTCGAAAACCAGCACATTGGCCTACGGCGGAATGTTTGAGCAGGGCATTTACAGCGACAATGCGGCGGAATACGTACTAAATGGACAGACTACCTACACGTTAAAACTCGGCAAAACGTCGACCATTGTCCTGAACTACGACTATTTGCGGCCTTACGGATTTAGTCCGTTTGCCTTCGACGCCGTTGGAAGCACCAACCTGGGAACGCTGGCTCTCGGCCTGCTGGACAATAAACACTTTCAAATGCAGCTTGGCACAGGATACGATATCACCCGTTCTCAGCCTCTTGATGGAATGCCCCCGCTTCCCTGGCAAAATCTGATAGCTCAGACGAACTTCACTCCCAACCGTCATTTTATGATGAACACCAACGGAGCCTACGACCTAAACAACTTTCAAATGCAGAGCGTTTCCAATACTCTGCGCTATCTCGTGGGCACTACTCTCGACTTTAACCTCGCGTCACAGTACGCCCCTCCCGAGCATAGATTTTCTACAGTAAACAGTGAACTCGACTACAAATTCTTCTGGGACACACGCGAAGACTCCGGCTGGAAGATTCAGGCCATCGAGGGCTACAACGGCTTCTCCGACAGCTTTTCGTACAAGGGACTAGCGCTCACCAGAAGCTGGCACGACTGGGAGGCCTCGATCATCTACCAGGACAATCCCATCGGCGTTTCCACAGGCTCGACGATCACCCTGAACTTCCGACTGAAAGCCTTCCCAGCCTACCAGCCCTTCGGCACCGGCACCTTCGGCCAATCGTTCTCACCTGGGGTTGGGCAGTACTATTAGTACCTTACCAAATGTATCGTGCGCGAAATGGGCACGATCCATCTAAGAAATTGGTTGGGCTGCCAGTGTTGGTATGACGACGAGCTCCCTGACTTTGAGTGCTGCGAGTAGTACTTGCTGCCCGAATTGGGTGAGGTAGTACTTATAGGTTTTGCCGACTTTTTTGATGATGCCGTGGACTCGTAAGTTTCTGAGCAGTCTCGAAAGTGTTTGGGGCGGTATCTGGGAGAGCTTTTTTCTAAGGGTTCTGTTTTGAAATCCTGAGATGGCCCACTCTCCTCTGGCTAAGGCTACAAAAAGGTCGAGGTCTTTGTCGTCGAATACGTTGAACCCTCGGAAGGTTCTGCCGTCCTTGTGCACGGTAGCGGAGAGCCTGTTGAGATTGTCGATCCCAGCGCTTGGATCGGTCAGGTCGGATAGAAAGGCGAAATAGCGGCGGTTTGCAGCGCTCAAGAGTTCACTGAGCGGCGACAGAGAGTATATGGTTTTCTTCATGGGTGCGAGCTTCATTTCTCGCGTATTATCGCGATGTACCACCTCACGGTGGTGCTTGAAGAAGGTAACGTTATTTACTGTGGTCTCGATGCGTAGTACGATGCCATGCTTGTCGTACATCTTGATGGCAGCCCAGCCCATGTGGTGTTTGATCCGGGTGCCTTCAATGCGGGTGTGGAAGTCGGTACCAATTTCGCCTTCGAAATTGCCGTTGAGTTTGCGGCCAAGGAAGGTGGCGATGTTATCTGCCTTAACGGCGTGAATTGCGGTGCGGACGAGCGGGTCGTAGATCAAGGTAAGATCTTCTTTGCGCTTGAAAACTACGTCTGTGGCGTACTCGACTTGCATAATGCTCCAGTGGTACGGCTCTGGATAGGTTTCTACGAAATGGTTGAGCACAGGGCAGAACAGAGAGGCCAGACGGTTTAATTCCTGATGTAGCAGCTTCGTTGGAAACCCATTTGCGATATCCTGGGCTTTGGAGAAATCGCTCACCTCGACAAAGGTGTTGTCTACTTGCCGGAAGGTTATGCCTTCTTGGCGGAGCTTGTTTGCCAGCCAGTTGTGGCCGTTGCAGTAAAACTGCAGGCGAAATGGAGCCCATGTAGGAACGCGCAGATAGCAGAGGCCGAACTGTTCGTGAATAAAGTAGAAGTAATAGTGGAGGCACTTGGCGTCTTTGTAACGCAGAAATGTCTTGCCTGTGTTCTTATCGTGCCAGGGTTCGTAGGACGGGCACGCCTCCATCGCCGAGAAAATGTGGACAAGGCCGGGGTGTTCCCCGCGTTTGCTTAAGACTTCGTGGATCCGGTCCTCTTTGCGAAAGGCGTTCTTCGAACGGATAAAGTCAATCTCGATGCCGTTCTCTGAAGCGACATGCTCAGCATTGGCACGCACCTCGTCCCGAAGAGGCTCGGCAAAGCGCGGATAATCGAAGAGCCGGATGTGGTGAGTATGAAGATACGCAGCCATGCCTTCGGCGTAGTTGAGGCCAGTCATCGTTCCGCTGACGACGATCCGATCAAAGCAAGACAGAGCACCTCGTATTTGAGAAGCGTAACGCTCAGAAAGAAGAACCATGGCCGCACTCCAGCAACAAGGGTATAGCAATCAACTTTGCTTAGTTGGAGATTTCGCCGATAACGGCGACAATACCTTTTTGGTTCCGGCTATGCCGGGTTAGGTAGTGGAACGATTACTGGTCAGCAGTACCATCGCTCCAAGCGGATCGCAGCGTATGGAAGTCCAGCGTGTGAATATGGACAGGAGCGCCTTCGGCAAAGAACTCCAGCGAACGATCGGAGGCAGGCGGGGTGAAGCAGAACGACATGCACAGACGCCCGTCGTTCGCGAAGAGCTCGATGGACGTGCGATCGACCAGAACACGTATCTTTACGATTCCGTCTATCGCATTCAATTCTGCGCTGCGACCAAGACACGATATGGTTTGATCGACACGGCTGTACCGGATCTCCTCGCCACGAATTCGGAAGCCGAAGGCCGAAGGCGCCGATTTCCCGCAATCGACCTCGATTGTAAGATCGAACAATTCCCCATCAATCTCCGACAGCGGGTTTTCGCCGGGAGCGACGCTCAGATCGCGCCATTCTTGCCCGCTGATATAAAGCGACTCGATCTCGGCGACAGGATTTCGAAACAGCCTCAGCCCCTCTGGAAGACGGTGCAGAGTCACCACACTGGGAATGCTCATCTGCTGATCGAAAGGCATTTCCGGGTAAACTCCGCCGGCCATCCAGGCAATCTGTATGCGTCTTCCGTCCGCAGCGGGAATGTTGCCGTACGTTTGCATGGCGTAATAGTTGGCGCCGAAATCCAGAGTGAACGGACCGTCCTCCCGTACAAACTGAGTTCCGTCGAACGATCCCACCAAATAGCGGCCATTAGCAGCCATAAAAACCCATCGCTCTTCGTTCGGCTCCCCCTCTACGGAGATTGGAAAGAAGTCAGGACATTCCGAACCGCGTAGGGAAAGCGTCTGTATACGCGTCCAACGCTTCAGATTCGGCGAAGTAAAGAGCGCAAAGCTCTCGCCATCGAGAAACAGGGCCATGAGCCAGATCTGGCCCGGAGCATACCAGATCACCTTTGGATCGCGGTTTTCACCCACGATGTGCGGCAGCACAGGGTTATGCCCGTACTTATTCCAAGTTCGTCCCCGGTCGTTGCTGTACGCCAGACATTGAGTAAAGGGCTGGCCATCGGATTCGGGTGACGATCCCCCGGCGGCGGTGTAGATCGCCACCAGGACAGGTTCATCGCCGGATTGAAGACCGGCCGTATTTTCGTTATCTACGACAGCAGAACCTGTAAAAACAGTTCCAGCATGGTCCGGCTCAATGGCATCAGGCAGGGCGTGCCAATGCATAAGATCGCTGCTCACAGCATGGCCCCATGTCATGTTGCCCCAGTCGTTTCCAAACGGATTGCGCTCATAGAAAAGATGATATTCGCCGGCAAGATAAACGACGCCGTTAGGACCGTTCAACAGGCCGGTCCCGGCTGTGAAGTGAAATTGCGGACGGTACATTTCGTGAAAGGCCGCATCGCCGTCCCTCGTAGTCGCATTCTGTTCCATGTTTTTCCTAACACTCATAATCCACGGGTTTACGGGAATGATCCGGCATCGTTACGTTGTTTTCTTGGGAACAAACACGCTCGTTACAGTGACATGCCTTGGAGCGCAGTCGACGCTCTCTTCAATCCGTTCGCGCAGCATGGTTACCGCAATCTTGCAAAGTTCGTTGACTGGACTCACTATCGTCGAAATCGGCAGGTCCAAACAGTCCGCTTCATCTATTCCATCAACCCCAACGATCGAAACGTCCTCCGGTACGCGTAATCCTGCGCTGCGCAGCCCATGATAAACACCGATAGCAAAGTGGTCGTTATGACAAAACAAGGCAGTTGGCCGCTCCCTGGCCGGCATTGCCGCAATCCGCTGCCCGAGGTTAAAGGCGCCTCTCCGGCTGCTATCTTCAAGCTTGAAATACACGATCCTTGTACCCAGATCGAGCACCGCCTTATACAGCGGTTGGTGTCGCTGTTTCACGAATAGATCGAACGGCTCGTAAGGAGTTACAATCCCGACACGTACGTGGCCTTTAGCCAGAACATGCTCCACGGCTGCTGCCATGCCTGGCTTTAGATCGAACTGCACCGTGTCACGATGCGCGTCGGCCGGCGAGTCCAGATATACGACCGGCACATGCGATACCCGGCCCCCCAGAATTCCTTCCGAGACACGGCCAATAGCCGTATGCATAACAATGCCGTCAACAGGCCACACAGATAGAATTTCGGGACGCGCAAGGGCAGTATAGGGAATGGAGACGTCTACCAACCTGCGGTAACCCGCCTCCGCAATCGCTGTCTCGCAAGCTCCGATTAATGAGGTAAAGAATGGGTTTTCAATGCCGGTCATCAGCACGCCAATCAGTTGCGTCTTCCCGCGAAATAGCGACCGCGCCATCTGATTCGTCACATAGCCAAGCTCTTCCGCGGCTTTGCGAACGCGCTCCTGCGTTTCCGGCGCAATCCTCGCCTTAACATTGTCGTTCAGTACATGCGAAACTGTTCCGCGCGATACGTTAGCACGGAGAGCAACATCTTTGATTGAAATTCGCATGGTTTAATTATGACCTGGCGTTTCGTCCTCTGTCCAGTAGAACGGCCGCAATAATCACGCCGCCTTTGATAACAAGTTGGTAGAAGAACGGAACATTCATCAAGACAAGCCCATTGTCCAGAACCCCGATGATCAATGCGCCGATCAGCGTCCCAACAACCGAACCCATCCCTCCGCTGAGACTGGCGCCGCCCAGGATTACGGCGCTGATCGCGTCGAGCTCGTACCCCTGCCCTCCTTGAGGCTGACCGCTCTGGAGCCTGGCGGAGTATATTACACCTGCTATGCCCGCATACATCCCGCAAATGGTATACGCCCACGTCAGCGTGCGCTTTACGTTGATCCCGCTTAAACGCGCCGCTTGCTCATTTCCGCCGATCGCGTAAATGTGCATGCCGAAAACAGTCCGCTTCAGCAGAAAGTGGCTTACGGCAAATATACAGACGGCAATAATTACCGGCCAAGGGATGAATCCAACGGAACCCGAACCCAAAAATCCAAATCCCAGGTCGGTCTTAATCAAAGGATAGGCGCCCGTTATAATGTAGGCCAATCCACGCAGGTAAGTAAGTCCCCCTAATGTCACAATGAACGGCTGCAGCTTTACCCGAGAAATAAGGGTGCCGTTTACGCAGCCCAAGACTCCCCCGATCATCACCGCACCCGCCACAGCCAGGACAGAGTTCACATTGTGGATCGCAAGCCAGACCGACAGCACACCGGTAACCGCAAGGAGAGACCCAACGCTTAAGTCGATGCCGCCCGTAAGAATGACGAATGTCATTCCAGCGGCGAGAATTCCATTGATGGAAACCTGCCGCGCTATATTTATGAAGTTGCCAGAAGTGAAGAAGTTCGGAGCGATGACAGACAAGATCACACACATCACCGCAAGAACGACCAGCATACCGAATTGACGCCAGATCGCGTTAACCCGATCGGGGAAAGGCGCTCGTTTCTCGACGTATTCTGCCTCCGCCCCGGAGTGCGACTGCTCGGGGGATTGCGTATCATCAAGTTCGGGCAAGTCTACTATAGTCTGACTGTCTTTATCGTTCATAACTGGCTGTCCATACCTGCCTTGTCCATGAATTCGAGGCCAGTGGCATAACGCATGACCTCCTGCTCGGACGAACCACGCGGAAGTTGTGCGGCAATAGCGCCCTCATGCATAACCAGGATTCGATCGCTCATTCCCAATACCTCAGGTAGTTCCGAAGAAATCATCAAGATCGCAACGCCGTCATGGGCCAACTGGCTGATAATCCGATATATTTCAGACTTAGCGCCAATATCCACCCCGCGGGTCGGTTCATCGAGGATTAAAACCTTGGGTCCCATCTGCAGCCATTTGGCAAGCACCACCTTTTGCTGATTGCCGCCGCTCAGATCCCCAGCTTTCTGAAACACCGATGAGGACCGGATATTAAGACTGCGGGCGTATTTGCGGGCAGCATCAGTAAGAGAACTGAACTTTACCACACCACGCATCGCAAACCTGGAGAGAGAGGCGATTCCAATGTTCTCCCGAATCGCAAGCTTCAGGAACAGACCCTGTTCTTTTCGACTTTCAGGGAGAAGACCAATCCTTGCCTTTATCGCATCCCGGGGCTCGGTTATGGCGACCAAATTCCCGTCCACCCGAATCTCCCCCGTACGCCGCCTGTCGGCTCCAAAAATCAAACGCGCCAATTCCGTTCTTCCGGAACCCACCAGACCAGCAAGTCCAACGATCTCCCCATACTTCACATTGAGACTGCACGGCTTGATGAAACCTCCGTCGCTGATATCGCGCACCTCAAGCGCCACCTTGCCGGGAGTCGCGGAAAGGTGCGTATAAAGGTCATCGACGGAACGCCCGACCATCTGCCGAACGATCGAGTCCGGAGTTGTATCGGCCCTCAGGTTAGTCGCAACAAAGCGTCCGTCCCGCAGAACGGTTACCCGGTCGGCTATGGCATACACCTCGTCCATGCGATGCGAGATGTAAACGACGGCCGCTTTGAGGGAACAAAGACGCTTGATGATCTTAAACAGTTTTTGGGATTCTCGCTCGGTCAAGGCCGCCGTAGGCTCGTCCATAATAAAAACACGAGCCTGCTGCGAAACGGATTTCGCAATTTCAACGAGCTGCTGCTGCGCCACCGAAAGCGTTCGCACCGCAACGGAAGGACGAAAGAGTGCGCCAACCGCAGTAAGCTCACCCTGCGCGTCACGATTCATCCTGGCTCTGTCAATGCACCCAAATCGATCGCGCGGCTCCCGTCCCATAAAGATGTTTTCCGCAACAGAGAGGTTTGGAGCCAGATTTAGCTCCTGGTGGATAATGCCTATACCAAGGGCCTGGGCCTTTTTTGGCGAATCTATCCGCACTACGCAGCCATCCACCTCAATGCTGCCGGCGTCCGGGGTAACGATCCCGGCGAGGATCTTCATAAGGGTGGACTTCCCGGCGCCGTTTTCTCCCATCAAAGCATGCACTTCACCCGGAATAAGATCGATGTCCACTCCGTGAAGAACCCCTATCCCGTGATAACTCTTTGAAATGCCCTGCATGCGCACGACATGGACATCTGACGTTACTTCCAGACCCTCAGACATTAGTTCCAACCTGCGTAGCCGTTTACGTTGTCCTGGGTTACCAGAGTAACCGGCAGTTTGATCAGGTCCTGAGCTGGCTTCTTTCCATGTGCGATGTCCAATCCAATCTGAACCGCCATTTTGCCGAGTTTTCCAGGATCCTGCGCCGCGGTCGCGGCAATCAGGCCGTGGGATTTCATATCTTTGACAACATCAGGAGAACCATCGACGCTTACAATGAATAAGTCGGACCTATTCGCCTGCTTTGCCGCGAGCTCCATTCCCAGAGCCGTGGGATCGTTGATCGTGAAGACGGCGTCCAGGTGGGGATTTGCCGTAAGAATATTGACACCCAATTGGAGTCCCTTATCTCGCGAACCATCACCGACCTGGGTCGAGAGCACGGTCAGCCCTGGGTATTTCTTCAAAACTTCCTTAAGACCAGCGTCTCGGTCCTGCACAGCCGTTACGGGTGGGCCATCGATAACAGCAATATTGCCATGCCCATGCAGACGCGTGGCCATGTACTGGGCCGCAATCCTGCCGGCCTGGACATTGTCTGATGTTATCGTGGCGTTTACGCCGCCCTGTGCGCCTACATCCACTGCGACCACAGGGATATTAGCCTGCCGGGCCCGTGCGATAGCGGGCGCAATCCCCACCGAATCCACAGCGTTGACTAGGATCAAATCGACTTTCTCCTGAACAAAGTCGTCGATAATGTCCGTTTGATGACCTATATCCTGCTGCCCATCCTGCATGCTCGTAGTGGCTCCTACAAGCTTGCCTTCGGCCTCTACTCCGTTCTGCATGGAAACAAAATAGGGATTAGCAGTCGATTGAACCGTCAGACCAATCATCAGGCCCTTCTTTGCGGAACCATCGGTTGAACTCGCCGTCTGATGCGAGCATCCCGAAGAAACGCAGACAACGGCAAACGCAAGCACGTAACATGGACTGACCGGACTAAGAGATTTTCCAAACAGGGTGAATTTCATGAGTTGGGATTGTCCTTGGAGAATGGCAGCAAGAATTGCTATTATAGCGATCCCGGCTTCAATTTTTGTGGTGGTAACGTCATTCGAATTCTTCAACGGGATTAACTACCGGTGACTGAAGGTCATCATAACACAACTAGTATTGCATGTCAAGATCCAAATAGCGCTCTTGACTTGCAATACTGGTTGTGCTATCATGTAAACACACTGATTGCAGGGAAATGAGGCCTAGGTTATCAGGGCGGTTGATGCCGATATGTAAAGTAGTCCTCCTCGCATTCCCTCTCGGAGTTGCGTTTCTGTCGACGCATACAGCTTTAGCGGTCGGTGCTACGAAACCCGGCAAGCATCCCGTGCGAAATATCGTTAGCGCGGCTAATCATGCTGCACGTGACATAACTATTGAGGATTTTGAGAGTGTTAGCTGGGACGGCTGGGAGGTTCAGGGAACCGCGTTTGGGACCGGCCCCGCGCTCGCCTCTCTCCCCTCCCAATGGGGAATACACGGAGTTCGCGGGAATGGCGTAGCCGCCAGCGAACTTGCGCATGATCCTCCGGTGGGTACACTTACCTCGCTCGCCTTTACTATTGAGCGGCATTACATTTCCTTTGCGATCAGCGGCGGCGACTATGAGCATGTCACCTGCCTGAATTTAATTGTTGGAGGACAGATCGTCCACAGCGCCACGGGCGTAAACAGCGATACGCTCATCCCCGTAAGCTGGGATGTAACCCGTTTTCTCGGTAAGGCAGCCCGGCTGCAGATAGTAGGCGATGCAAGTGGAGATTGGGGGCACATTAACGTGGATCATATCTTACAGACCGACCAGCCGGAGGTGCTTCCGGCGGTCGCTCAGTCTCTTTACAAGGAGACTTTTAGGCCGCAGTTTCACTTCACAGCGCGCCAATGGACGGAGGAGCGGCTTAATCCCGGTCCACGAGAGGAAGGCTGGTGCAACGACCTCAACGGATTGGTGTACTATGACGGGGAATACCATCTTTTTGCCCAGCGTTGGGACCGGTGTTGGATTCACGCAGTCAGTCGGGATCTGGTGCACTGGACCGAACTGCAGCCGGCTTTCTACGAAGAGACGTTAGGAAGCGGCGCGCAGTCCGGAAATTGCGTCATCGACTATGCAAACACGTCTGGACTATCTCCAAGCAAAGCAACACCGCCCATGGTCGCGTTCTGGGCGCGCGGAGACCAGAAGAGCATTTGCCTTACTTATAGCCTAGACCACGGGCGTACCTGGCAGTACTATGCGCACAATCCTGTCCTGGTTCATCCCGAGCGCGATCCAATGGTTTTCTGGTACAAACCAACCCAAAAGTGGGTGATGATGATGTACGGAAACGACCAGTACCATATCCTTACGTCAAAGAACCTCCTGGAATGGACCGACGAACATCACCCCATCCCGAACAGTTTTGAGTGCCCGGATTTCTTTGAGCTGCCTCTGGACGGCGACAGTAACATCATGAAATGGGTGTTGATTCGGGGTAACGGAAAATACTCGGTGGGCAGTTTCGATGGCTCGCAGTTCACAGAGGAAACTCCGCAATTCGATTCTGACGGCGGTCCGAACTTCTATGCCACCCAGAGCTGGGGTAACACCGAGACGGGAGATGGCCGAAGAATTCAGGCGGCCTGGATGCGGGGAGGCGTGTACCCCGATATGCCGTTCAACCAGCAGGTGAGCTTCCCCTGCGAACTCACACTGCACAGCACTCCGAATGGCCCGCGTCTGCATAGGGAGCCTATTCACGAGATTGCTCTGCTGCATAAACATCTGGACACCTGGACAAATCGCTCCCTCCAGCCTGGAGAAGTATTAGACCTCCACGAGCCCAGCGACTTATTTCACGTCAAGATGAACGTAAGCATTCCCGAAGGCGCGACGCTCACGTTCAACATACGCGGCGTCCCCCTCGTCCTAACACACGAAACGATCGCCTGCGAAACGGGTCTGCAGACCGTTTTGGGCGGCCTCACTGCAGTGGAAATCTTGATAGACCGAACTTCCATCGAAGTCTTCGCAAACCACGGCGAAGTTTCAAGTTCGGCATGCTTTCTACCTGATAGCTCTGGACTATCCCTGGAAGCAATGGGGGATTCTGTTAAGATCCCCGCTCTCTCAGTATTCCAGTTAAATTCGGCATGGACCCAAGGATCTAAATCCGGACAACACCAATCCCTGGCAGGAATTCAACCTGGAAAGGACCCCATAAGTACGCCTGGGTATTCAATGCTCTAATCAAAGTAATTGGGGCTCCGCTTTTGCAGAGCCCCAATTTGATTCGGTAGCCACCTGGCGTCGCCGCCCGACACCGACTGCTCCGTATGTCCGCCGGTCGAAATCTATAATTTAGAGCGGATTCAATAGTGGGCTTGACGTGCACTACTGTTAGTGCTATGATGCAAACACACTTAATCATGGAAACACGAGGCCGAAGTAACTTGGATAAATATGGTAAGCATTTGTATTTTGGGTTGTTGGGTTTGGGACTGTTGACATTGGGAGTTACGCTGGCATTTACTCATACGGCGACTGCGCCAATCGCTCTTAAAATCAACAGGCACGTTCCATCTTCCATCGTTAAAGCCAAAAAGCATACCCCGGCCAATATAGTTAGCGCGACTAAGCGCCCCAACGGTGACATAGTTATCGAAGACTTCAACAATGCCGGCTGGGATGGTTGGGTGGCAACGGGTACCGCCTTTGGAATTGGCCCGGCTAATGCAATGCATGCCCCGGATCTCGGGATTCAAGGAGTTCGCGGCAATGGAGTTGCCAGCAGCGAAGTTGCGCACGATCCTCCAGTTGGAACCCTTAGCTCCCCGGTCTTTACTGTTAAGCGTCACTACATTTCCTTTGTCATCAGCGGCGGCGACTACGAGCACGGCACCTGCCTCGACTTAATCGTCGATGGTAATGTTGTATGCAGCGCCACCGGAGTCAATAATGATACACTCATGCCGGTAAGCTGGGACGTAACCCGCTTCCTAGGCAAGTCGGCTCGGCTGCAGATGGTTGACGAAGTAACCGGAGACTGGGGCCATATAAACGTTGGACACATAATACAGACGGACAAACCCGAGCGCCTTCCAGTAATCACTCAGCCGCTTTATGACGAAACCTTCCGACCCCAGTTTCATTTCACGGCCCGCGAATGGACAGAGCAGCGGCTCAATCCCGGCACGCGCGATGAAGGCTGGTGCAACGACCTTAACGGCCTTGTCTACTACGACGGTGAATACCATCTTTTTGCCCAGCGCTGGAACAGAGGTTGGATCCACGCTGTTAGCCGCGATTTAATCCACTGGACAGAGCTGCAGCCGGCCTTCTACGAAGAATCTTTCGAAAGCGGCGCACAGTCTGGAAACTGCGTTATCGACTACGCGAACACGTCCGGCTTATCTCCGAACAAAGCAACTCCACCCATGGTGGCCTTCTGGGCCCGAGGAGACCAGAAAAGCATCTGCCTTACTTACAGCCTCGACCACGGGCGTACCTGGCAGTACTATGCGCACAATCCGGTCCTGGTTCATCCCGAGCGCGACCCAATGGTTTTCTGGTATAAGCCAACCCAGCGATGGGTCATGATGATGTACGGGAACAATCAATACTATATCCTGACCTCGACGAATCTGCTGGAGTGGAAAGACGAAAACAACCCGATCCCCAATAGCTTCGAATGCCCGGATTTCTTTCAACTGCCCCTCGACGGCGACAAAAACAACCTAAAATGGGTACTGATCCGTGGCAACGGAAAGTACTCCATAGGCACTTTCGACGGCACAAAGTTCACAGAGGAAACCCCGCAATACTCGTCAGACGGAGGTCCGAACTTCTATGCAACGCAAAGCTGGGGCAACACCGAGACGGGTGATGGCCGAAGAATCCAGGCGGCCTGGATGCGCGGCGGCGTCTATCCGGACATGCCATTCAACCAGCAGGTCAGCTTCCCCTGCGAACTAACACTCCACACCACGACTGATGGCCCGCGGCTTTTCCGGCTGCCTATCCGCGAAATAGCCACCCTGCATAAGCATCTGGATACTTGGACCAATCCCTCCCTCCAGCCCGGGAGAACGTTGGACCTCAATGAGCCCGGCGATCTGTTTCACATTAAGATGAAGGTCAACATCCCGGAAGGCGCAACACTTACGTTTAATATACGCGGCATACCTCTCGTCCTGACGCACCAAGCGATAGCGTGCAAAACAGGCCCTCAGGCACTTTCAGGACCACTAACGGACCTGGAGATCCTGGTTGACCGAACTTCCATCGAAGTCTTCGCAAACCACGGAGAAGTTTCAAGTTCTGCATGCTTTCTGCCTGATAGCTCTGGACTATCCCTGGAAGCAACGGGTGATTCTGTTAAGATCCCTTCTCTCTCCGTATTCCAATTGAATTCGGCGTGGAAGCAGAAGTAAGTGACATTTGTTTATGAGGGATACCAACACCTTTTCAAAACTACAGGCATCCAATAGGCTGGCAACAGACGTGTAGTCGTCCGCGTCACTCGCAGTGCAAGCGGCTCTTCTCAGTTGAGTACGCTTCGCTCTTTTCGATATCGATGCCGAAAGCCACTTTTTGTGAATAGTCATACTTAGAAGAAGTCATTTAGAATGGAATACCTTTGTCGGGTGATTTTTTCCTCGCGCTTCAGATTCTAGCACTACTGCTAGTGCTATCATCGTGAAACTGCATGAGCGGTGTCCGTCGAAAGGGCCTTACGAACAAATGAAAGTTCTCGTGCTAATGATGTTTCTCATGGCAGCGTTCGCCGACCAGCCCATACACGGAGCCCCGATATTGACTTACGCCGACCTTACACACCGTCTATACGACCTCAAACGCCTGGCAACGCCTCCCACACCAGGCGAGAGCACCGGCTCCGCCACGAGCTACGACCGTGCGTCAACATACGACGCCAAAACAGACCGGTACATCAACTGGGCAGCCAACAACGATGGCGGCGGGTATGTCCGGCGAGAAGGCGATTCAATCGTCGCCGCGGACCTGAAAGGCCCCGGCGTAATCTGGCGTGTGTGGGCGGGTACTGCGGAAAGCGGTCATATCAAAATTATCATTGACGGCGCGGCGCAGCCCGTTCTCGACGTGCCAACGCGCTCCTTCTTCGATGCGGAAAATGGCCCATTCCCGTTCAAGCAGCTCGTCAGGACAATGGCAAGCGGCTACGATTGCTTCGTCCCAATCCCCTACCAGAAGTCTTGTAAAGTGGTGCTCGACAAAGGATGGGGAAACGGATACTACCAGTTCACCTACAGTCAATTCCCTGCAGGCACGCAAGTCCCAAGCTTTAGCGGCAAGTTTGACGCCGAGGAAATGTCATCCCTGGCTGCCGCCGACCGTGCGTGGGCGGCGCGCGGAGTGCATGCAGTCACCGGGAACGAACAAGTTCTGAAAAAGACATTCACTCTTGCACCCGGCAAAAGCGTTGATGTAGCCCGCTTCGATTCTCCGCAAGCGATTGCCGAAATTGTCTGTAGCGTCGACGAGACCGAAGCCACAGCCATGGAACGCGCCCTGCGAGAAGTATCGCTTTCGATTTCTTGGGACGGTGAGGCACTGCCCAGCGTCTGGTCCCCCCTCGGCGATTTCTTCGGCTCCGGTCCGGGCCTCAATCCCTTTAGCGCGCTTCCCTGCGGCATGACAGGAGAGGGCATGTACTCGTCATGGTACATGCCATTCGACAAAGCCGTTGTGAAACTGACCAATGATGGATCGGTGGCGCGCCGAATAACCATGACCGTGGTGCACGAACCGCTCGATCGGCCCGCAAACAGTCTTCTTCGGTTTCACGCCAAGTGGCACCGAAACCATTGGGGAGGCAGTGGACCGGGCCGCTACGCCAAAGACCGCTGGCCCGACTGGCCAATGCTGCTCGCCAGCGGCGGCCCCGGAAGGTTCTGCGGTGTAGCGCTCGATGTGTGGAACCCACTTCATGTCTGGAATGCAGAACTTGCCGGTCACTACGTGCGAAAAGTGTCTGAGCTATGTCCGGATCCGGAATGGTTCAAGACAAATGTCATGCCGGACTACTGGTGGGGAGAAGGCGATGAAAAGTTCTTTGTGGACGGAGAGAAGTTCCCATCCACATTCGGAACGGGGACCGAAGACTACTTCGGCTTTTCCTACGGCACGCCGCAAGTCTTCGACAGTGCGACCCAATGCCAGACCCTGAACAACGCCAATGTCGGCCATATTTCCCTGGCCCGCTTCCACATCGCCGATGACGTTCCATTTCAGAACGAGTTCGAGGCCGGCATTGAGAAGTATCATGGGGACAACTGGCCGCTGTTATACGCAGTTACCGTATATTGGTATCAGGCGCCCGGAATTGTCGACAAATACTCTGCTCTTCCAATTGGCCAGCGAGAGAATTATTACACGTTGCCCGAGCTTACCCCTTCGCAAGTCCAACCACCACATTAACACGTGGAGGAACAACGGGCGCGCCTACGGACGAATACCACCCGGAGGCGGTGTCGTCGTTATGGGTGTTGTTTGTGGGCCAAGGAAGTGTAGGGCACTGGCGACGCCGCCGCCAATTGCCAGGATCACGAGTACGATTACGATCGCCTGGTTTTTCTTATCGTTCAAAAATTCCAAAATTCCGCCTCTTAATTTTAGTCACGCCAGGAAGACCTGACACTCAGGTCTTCCATTTCACTACACCGGGCAAAGATCCGCAATATATGCCCGTCTAAAATAACCCTCAGCGCTTGTGTGCGCTGAGAATTATGACCAACTCACGTTCAGGCCTTCGCCTATCGGTAGGACTCTCGACTCTAATTTGTACTGAAAGTCGCTGCGAATTGTGGGTAAGTGCTATTTCCGGGAAACTCGGTGCCGGCCGCATTGCTGTAGGGATTCGGGGACATATTGGGCGCGTCAGTCGCACTGTAGGCGGGATTCCCTCCAGCAGATACACGACTGCCTTGGAGCCACTTGGCGTGGCCGTCCACCATCAAGTAGTTGGCTCCGTTGGTGTGCCGGCCTAAAGTGCCATCGAGGCCGTAAGGGCTCTCTTGGATGGGCCCAGTTGACAGCTTCGCCGTACTGTCGTACCAGTTTTTAGTAATTCCGAGACAAGCGCCGTCTGGCGGTGAACCGCCTGCACCATTTGTAACAACGGATAGGTGGGTCGCGCCATTATTGATTCCTTCATTAATCGACGTAATGTCGGCCAGGTTGTTAGTGACCTCGCAGAGCATAACGGTTGAGGCAGGCGCATTAAAACCGGATATATGTCCTAAAGGACCCTGTGGATCTCCTTTTATGGACGGATCCAAATAAGAATTAATAATATGCGTGTTCATCGCATACGAAACCTCGTACATGGGTGGAGTTGCGTTCGGCTGGCTTGGTGTAACGTCGTCGGGACAATCGTATAGCCCGGTCGACTTAACATAGGGATATATCTGGCCCGCCCATCCTATCCCGAACATGTCTCCAGGCCCTAGCGTGCCCACTGAAACCCCGCAAGGAAACTGTTCATCGTTGTCCTGTACATATTGTACTAATCCGAGGCCAAGCTGCTTTTCATTAGATAGGCAGCTCGTCTGCCGAGCCTTTTCTCGCACCTTGGCGAAAACGGGGAATAGGATTGCCGCAAGTATAGCGATAATGGCTATGACGACGAGTAACTCTATGAGAGTAAAACCTTCTGACTTTTTAGTTAGCATCGGGTTCATAAATACTTCCTCCTTGTAATCAGTCACGCGAAGCTGATTTCTTCTGACTGATTACATCTTAGCACAACTAGTAGTGCATGTCAAGAAAATTTGACTAAAAACGTTCGGAAATAGCGCGACGATTTTTGACTATTTTGTAATTGGTCCCGACTCACAAAAAAGTGGGCTCCGTTTTCACGGAGCCCAAATTGGTTTTAGAGTTTGTGCCTGGTGCCCTTCGGCACGCACTCCAGACTATAACGTACTGTAAGTCGCTGTGAATTGAGGATATGTTCCATTCCCGCCAAACGCAGTACCCGCAGCGTAGCCATTTCCATTGGGCTGGCTAGTCGAATTACCAGGATTGGGATCATTACCGACAGACACACTACTGCCACGGAGCCACTTTGCGTGGCCGTCGGCCAGCAAGTAGTTGGATCCATTGGTGTGCCGTCCCGTAGTGTTGTCGTCCCCGGAGGTGTCACCGGTACTTCCTGCCGGACCTGTCGAGAGCCTGCACGTCTCGTCCCAACCAATAGGACTGTTTTT
>Ga0302315_10000891_pt1 | contig 32078 bp, 27 predicted proteins | sample III_Palsa_N3_1_FD_200532 | JGI IMG/M metagenome (GOLD analysis project Ga0302315, IMG submission 200532) | Peat permafrost microbial communities from Stordalen Mire near Abisko, Sweden - III_Palsa_N3_1 | ecosystem: Environmental > Terrestrial > Soil > Palsa > Peat permafrost | place: Sweden...
ATGCGCTAAAGCAGGGAAGTAACCCTACCTAATATGTCTGGCGGTGGGCGCAGTCCAAAGCGAACCCTGCTCAGGCAGCATTTCCCATTAACAGGGAAATTTACAGGGAATTTTTCATCCCCAGCGGCCAATTTTCGACGAATGTCCAGCGTTTATGCGGGGTTTGATGAGAAGGGCTGTTTTCGGAACAGGGAATTAATAGGCACTTATCAGGGAACTAACAGGGAAATTTAGTGCGATATTAGGGTGGCTGCAGATATCTCCTACATCGACGCCAAATGCAATCCTCTCTCCGGGCATGTGCACTAGAGCACAGCCTATTCCCTCTATGGATGCCATGCTGAACTGGTGCGAATCTGCGGTGTTCATGGCGCATATTCAGTGGAGGATCACATGGAATTAGGTATGGTCGGTTTGGGCAGGATGGGCCTTAACATGGTGCGGCGTTTGCAGAAGGCTGGTCATCACTGCGTCGCCTGGGACCGCAAGGCCGAAGTCGCTCAGTCTGTCGTCAAAGATGGAGCATTCGGGACGACGTCACTGGAAGAGTTTGTGGGGAAGCTAGCCAAGCCGCGTGTGATCTGGCTGATGGTTCCCGCAGCCGTGGTGGATACGATGCTGAAGCAGCTTATTCCACTTCTTCAGCCGGACGATGTGATCATCGACGGTGGCAACTCCTACTATCACGACGATATCCGTCGTGCCGCAGAACTGAAAAAGCACGGCATCCACTATATGGATGCGGGTACTAGCGGAGGAGTCTGGGGCTCTGAACGAGGATATTGTCTGATGATCGGTGGCGAGGATGCCATCGTGCAGCGATGCGAGCCTATCTTTGCCGCGCTGGCACCGGGAATTGAGGAGGCACCGCGCACCCCTGGCCGGGAGAAGCTTGGCGGTACAGCCGAGCATGGGTACCTGCATTGCGGACCGAACGGCGCTGGCCACTTCGTCAAGATGATCCACAACGGCATCGAGTACGGCGTGATGGCTTCTTATGCAGAAGGACTCAATATTCTGCGCCACGCCAATGCCGGGAAAGAGAAGGCCCCTGCCGACGCTGAGACCGCGCCGCTGCGCGATCCGGAACACTACCAATACGATCTGAACCTCACCGATATCACTGAGGTCTGGCGGCGGGGCAGCGTCATCGCCTCATGGCTGCTGGATCTGGCCGCTGCATCGCTCCTCGAAAGCCCGGACCTCAGCAAGTTCGCGGGCCGGGTCTCCGACTCCGGAGAGGGTCGCTGGACGCTCAAGGCAGCCATCGATGAATCTATTCCCGCCCCTGTTCTCAGTGCCGCGCTCTTCGAGCGATTCAGTTCGCGCGGCGAGGACGACTTTGCCGACAAGGTGCTCTCCGCTCTCCGGTACGAGTTCGGTGGTCACAAGGAAAAGCCGTAGCCGATCTACTGAGGTGAGCAAAGAAGACCATCTTTTTGCATCTGTGGATGCGATTCTTTTGAGATGGACACTCATATTCGCCACGACCACAAAGCTCTTTTGGACAACCTTCTCCACGGCAAACTTCCGCGCAACCTGACCTGGAGTGATGTTGTCGATCTGGTGGGGCAGATCGGCAAAGTCCAGCCGCATGGAATTGATGAGTATGCGTTCTCGGTAGGTACGCAGAGGGCCTTCTTCAAGAAGCCGCACACGCACAATCTTGATGTAGATGAGGTTTCACGCCTTCGGACATTTCTGAAGGGTGCCAGACTGAATGAAGATGTGGCCAAGGCCTCAGCGAGTGGCCTTGTAGTCGTGGTCATCGATCATCACGCGGCCCATGTGTACCACGACCTATCCGGCACTGAGCCGAAAGAAGAAGAAGTAACCATCAAGCCGTATGACCCATTTCATTTCCACCACCACCTCATCCATCGCAAGGAAGCACACTATCGCGGAGAGCGAGTGCCGGAAGAGAACGAGTTCTATGAAGAGATCGCAAAGGATCTTGTGAGCGCAGAGCAGATCGTTCTTATCGGCCACGGGACCGGAACCAGCAGCGCAGTCCATGTGCTGTCTGACTACCTGAAGAAGCATCACTCGGCAGTCTTCCAGCGCGTCATAGCCACTGAAAATGCCGATCTCTCCGCTTTGACGGAGCCGCAGATCGAAGAGCTTGCGAAGAAGCATCTCGTAAACGCATAGCAGCGCGGCAAATTTTAGCCCCGCCGCGCTGCCATGCATCGAAAGCTATTTATTAGTGAGGATGACCTTGAGCGCATGTTCCTTCGCAGCGTTGCCGAAGGTCTCATATGCCTTTAGGATGTCCTTCAGTTCAAAGCGATGGGTGATGAGCTTCGCCGGCTCCACCTTACCTGAGAGCACAACCTTGAGCAGCATGGGCAAGGTCACGGTATCGACCAGCCGCGTCGTGAGTGCCATGTTGCGGTCCCACAGCTTCTCCAGATGCAGAGAGACCGGCTTCCCGTGTACTCCGACGTTTGCCAGCCGGCCACCTGCTCCTACGATTGCCTGGCAGATATCAAAGGTCGTCGGCGTGCCCACGGCTTCGATGGCAACATCCACGCCTTCGCCTCCTGTCAGCTTCATGATGGTCTCGGCAGCTTTTCCGTCAGAACTGTTGATGAGCGTGGTTGCGCCGAACTTCTTGGCGATGGCCAGCCGGTTGTCGTCCAGATCGATCATGTAGATCACGGCGGGCGAATAAAACTGCGCAGTCATCAGGATCGCAAGACCGACCGGCCCCGCGCCAACGATGGCAATCGTGTCACCGGGCTTGACCTGCCCATTCAGTACGCCGCATTCGAATCCGGTTGGTAGGGCGTCGCTCAGCATCACCATGGCCTCTTCATCGGCGTCCTTTGGAAAGTGATAGAGGCTGCCATCGGCATAGGGAATGCGGACATACTCCGCCTGTGTGCCGTTAATGAGATTGCCCAGGATCCAGCCGCCATGTCTGCAGTGCGAGAGCATGCCTTTTCTGCAGAAGTCGCACTTCATGCAGGCTGTGACGCAGGAGATGATGACCTTGTCGCCGGCTTTAAATCCGGTGACTGCTGCACCCACCTTCTCGATCACGCCGATACCTTCATGGCCGAGGATGCGGCCATCTGTCACAGCAGGAAGATCTCCCTTAAGGATGTGTAGATCGGTGCCGCAGATCGTAGTCGTGGTGATTCGCACGATAGCATCTTCCGCATCCTGAATAGCCGGGTGTGGTTGATCTTCCCACGAAGGTTTACCCGATCCCGGACCGGATGTCCGGTAGACGAGTGCTTTCATCGTGGAAGCAGGCGTAGTGGAAGGTGTTTCTGTCTTCGGTTCAAGCGTAGCGGTTGTCATGGTCAGTACCTCGTTTGCATCTTTGTCTTCTCACTCTGAATTTAGCCAGTGTGCAGAGTGCCGTCTGTGTCCAAGGGCTCACGTCATAACGGCAACTTATTTCGTTGGGATCTCGCATCATCCGATGAGCAATGCGACTCTACTTCCAGCTTTGCATAGCGAGAGAATTAACTTGTTGACTCCGCGAACGGCTTGATGCGCATATGCACATCGAACCGATTTCGCTCTCCGAGGAACAACCCAGAAGGCGACCGACGACCAACCCTTGTTTTCGTATCCCGTTGAGTTTCTGGCTGACGCACGGTTCTGTAAGGCAGAGCCTAACCGCACCGGCTCCACTCACCCACCGTCCGCGCACTCTGGAGCATAGTCCCATGAACACTCTTCCGCTCCATCCTGTTACTTCCAAACAACTTCTCGTGATTCGTCTCTTCCTTGTGACAGCCATTTGTCTCATCCTGCTTGGCATGGCTCCATCCGCCCACGCGCAGCAGCTCGGCTGGGAGGGAGAGACAGGCGTCTTTGTAACTCCGCTCGCCTATACGGTTGCAACGCCCGCGCACAAGCTTGCTCTGCCGGTGGTCGCATATCACTTCCTCAACGCCGGCAGCGTCATCGGCAGATACAGCCAACTCAGCGTCACCAGCGGATTCGCCAAGCGTGTTGAGTTCGGCTATACACGCTCGATCCATGATGCGGGCAGCGATGCGGCACTCAGCCCGCTCTGGACCAGCGGCTTCAATACCTTTCATGCCAAAGGTTCGCTGATCCAGGAGAACGCCTGGAAGCAGCCCTGGATGCCGCAGGTATCCACGGGTTTCATGCTGCGCACGCAGGTCCGCAACGTGGGCGGTGTAATGCAGAACAAAGACACCACCAACGCTGACATTTACCTGGTTGCGACGAAGACCATAACGCAGCTCAAGCCTATGTCTCTGCTACTCTCCGCCGGCGTTCAGGGAACGAATGCGGAACTGCTTGGGCTGGGCGGCAATGCCAGCCAGTGGGGTGCTGTAGGTTTTGGCGCTGTAGCCTTTGTCTTTCAGGGCCCAGCGAAGAGCGCCATCATTCTCGGTGCGGAAGTGGCGCAGCAACCGCGCCATCCGGACCAGCTACCCACTGCCGTCATTCGGACGGCCTTTGTCTACGCGCTACGGGTGATCCCGAGCCCCAGGCTCAGGTTGAATGTGGACTTCGGCGTTCTCGAAGGACCGGGCGTGATCGCAACCGGTGTAGACCTGAAGGCCAAAGACTGCCCCGGCGGAGCTATCTCCTACGCATTTTGATCTGCGATGCGTGGAGGCACAAAAAGGGGAGAGCTTATAAGCTCTCCCCCTTTACTGCCGCCTGATCAGCCTCTATTTGAATTCGAGAACGACTCTCGCAGCTACATCCCCATGCTCAAGACGGTTGAAGATGTTGTTGATCTCGGACAATGGCTGCAGTTCAATATCGGCCTTTACCTTGCCTTTGACCGCGAAGTCGAGTGCCTCGGCCATGTCCTCTCGGGTTCCCACAAAAGAGCCGCGAACCGTGATGCAGTTCGCAACCACATCAAATAGTGGCACAGGGAACTCGCCCGGAGGCAACCCAACCAGGACGCACGTTCCCAGCTTGCGCGCCATGCCGATGCCTTGCTTGAACGCGATGAGTGAGGGTGCCGTAATCAGCACACCATGCGCACCTCCACCCGTCTGCTTCTTTAACTCTGTTGTCGGGTCGCTAGTCTTTGCGTTGAAGACGAGGTCAGCGCCGAGCTTCGTGGCATGGGCCAGCTTGCCATCGTCGATGTCGATAGCAGCAACGAGTAGCCCCATGGCCTTGGCATATTGGATCGCTAGATGGCCGAGGCCGCCGCAGCCAGAGATGGCAATCCACTCTCCAGGTCGCGCGTTCGTCATTTTGATTCCCTTGTACGTAGTGATCCCAGCACAGATGAGCGGCGCGGCTTCGACGGCCGACAGGCCCGCTGGGATGTGCGCGACGTAATTAGGGTCGGCGAGGATATATTCGGCAAAGCCGCCGTTTTTGGTGTAACCGCCGAATTGGGCATCGGGGCAGACCGTCTCCCATGCCTTCAGGCAATACTCGCAGTGGCCGCAGGCGGAATAGAGCCAGGGAACGCCGACGCGGTCGCCTTTCTTGATGATCGTCACACCCGTGCCGACTTCAATCACAATACCAATCGCTTCATGCCCAGGGATGAACGGCAGGGCAGGCTTGAGCGGCCAATCGCCTCGCGCGGCATGGAGATCGGTATGGCACACTCCACAAGCCTCGGTCTTAACGACGATCTGCCCTGGCCCGGCGGTTGGAACGTCCCACTCGCGGAGAACTAACGGCTTGCCGAACTGCTCAACCACCGCAGCCTGCATCTTGCTCGTGTGCTTGCTGGACGTGGATTCAACTTTTGGCTCAAGTATGGCTGTGCTCATGAGTTCCTCTTTTAGATCTGTTGTGCGGTTGAAGTGCGTTAAGTAATAACTCTAGGCTGCGGCAGCGCCGAGGCCGCGTACCGCCTCGATCATCTTGACCAGTACAGCCTGTGCATCGCCATAGACCATATAGGTGTTGTCCTCGTAGAACAGCTCGTTCTCAATGCCCGAGTAGCCTTTACCCTGTCCGCGCTTCACCACGAAGCACTTCTTCGCCTTGTCGGCGTCGAGGATCGGCATCCCGTAGATCGGCGAGGATTTGTCTGTCCGTGCGGCTGGGTTCACGACATCGTTGGCTCCAATGACCAGAGCGACATCTGTCGTTGCGAAGTCTTCGTTGATCTCTTCAAGCTGGTGGATCAGGTCATACGGCACACCGGCCTCGGCTAGCAGCACATCCATCTGCCCAGGCATGCGCCCCGCAACCGGATGAATTGCGAACTTCACGCTTACGCCTGCCGACTGCAGCAGCTTCACAAACTCGTAGAGCTTCTCCTGAGCCTGTGCGACGGCCAGTCCATACCCAGGGATGATGATGACGCTCTTTGCATAGCGCATCGTGATACCGGCGTCGCTTGCCTCCACCGGCTTCTCTTCGCCCTTCATCTTGCCCTGTTTCTTCTTGCTTGCCTCTCCAAAGTTTGAGAACAGCACATTACTGACGGACCGGTTCATTGCCTTCGCCATCAGCAGTGTCAGCAGCGTTCCGGCAGCGCCCACGACCATACCCGCGATCATCAGCGCGGGCTCTTGAATCACATAGCCATCGAAACCGACGGCGAGTCCAGTGGCCGCGTTATAGATGGAGATCACGACCGGCATGTCCGCACCGCCGATAGGCAGCGTCATCAGAATGCCGAAGAGCAGCGTCATGCCAAAGAAGATCCACAGCACTGAAGCCATCGGAAGGACCGGAGTCGCGCCAGTCTGCGCCACGAACACAATATACCCGCCTATGAGCAGCGAGACGAGGAACGCAACAGCATTCACAATTCTTTGGCCGGGGAAACGCATCGGCTTCTTGAGGACTTCATCCAGCTTGGCCCATGCGATCACAGAACCGGACATTGAGATCGCACCGATGAGCCCGCCCAGGAGCGTCACCACCAGCTGTCCGGCTCCATGCGTCTTGTTGCCGAATAATTCCACGGCGGCAATCGCACCTGCGGCACCGCCGCCAAGGCCGTTGTAGATCGCCACCATCTGCGGCATCTCGGTCATCGCAACGGACCGGCCCTTGAACCACGCGGCAGATGCTCCCAGCAGCAGAGCGACGAGCGCCAGGCCAAGGTTGATCCAGAGATGTGGCTTAGCCGCCACATCTACCGTAAAGACATTCAGGAAGCTGGCAACAACCGCCAGCAGCATGCCGTAGCCCGCCACGCGAATACCCGATGGGGCCGATACCGGCGAAGACATCCGCTTGAGGCCGTACATGAAGAGGAATGCAGCGATCAGATCTGCCGCGCCTGTAACAAGATGTGCAATGATCGAATACATGGTGCCCCCTAGCTCTTCTTCGCGGAATGTTTTGCGTGGATGGCGTGAGCGGCTTGATGTTGACTCGTCTTGAACATCGCAAGCATTCGGTCAGTCACTGCATAGCCGCCCGCCGCATTTCCTGCGCCTAAGAGCACCGCAACAAAGCCGATGACTTGCTCGGTCATAGTGCTTGCATTCAGCAGCGCCATGATTCCGCCAATGACCACAATGCCGTGCACAAAGTTCGACCCGGACATGAGAGGCGTATGCAGAATCGCAGGCACGTTGCCGATGATGACCCAGCCGCCAAACGCAGCGACCATGAAGATATAAATTGCGACGAAGCCCGTGATTGCCATTTCAAAGTGCATAGATCTCTCCCTGATGGTTTTACGCCGCTTTTGTAGGTGCTGGCGCAGCCGGTTTGGTTGCGGGTACTGGTGGTGTGGCCGGCTTTGCTTGCTTCTCTGTGGCCTTCGACAACTTGCCATCGTGCGTTAGTGCCGTACCAGCGATCACCTCATCCGTCCAGTCGATCGTGATGATGTTCGCCTTCAACATCAGCTTCAGCAGCTCATATTGATTCTTGGAATACAGCTCGCTGGCATCCTGTGCCAACAGCGAAGGCACATTCAGCGGCGCAACGATCGTCACCAGGCCAACCTGCGTCGTCTGTCCGGGAACAGTGTCCTCGCAGTTGCCGCCGCCCTCTGCCGAGAGATCGACGATCACCGAACCGGCCTTCATGCCCTTTACCTGTGCGCTGGTGATGAGCTTCGGTGAGGGCTTGCCCGGAATCGCGGCCGTCGTAATGATCAGATCGGACTGCTGAATGTGCTTTGTCAGAACAGTGGCGACTTTGGTCTTTTCCTCCGGCGTAAGCTCTCGGGCATAGCCGCCCTTGCCCTGCGCGTCCACTCCGGTCTCGACAAACGTCGCTCCAAGGGAGAGAACCTGCTCCTCGGTGTCGGGGCGAACGTCATAGCCTTCTACCACCGCGCCCAGACGATGGGCCGTTGCTACAGCCTCAAGCCCCGCAACCCCAAGCCCCATCACCAGAACATGCGCGGGACCAATCGCTCCCGCAGCCGTCGTGATCTTTGGCAGTACGCGAGTCATGTGGGTTGCACCCAGCTCCACCGCATAGTAACCAGCCAATGCCGACTGGCTCGAAAGCGCGTCCATCGACTGTGCTCGCGTAATGCGCGGAATGCGTTCCATCGCAAAGCAGGTGATCTTCCTCTCCAGCATCCGCTTCACCAGGGGATGTGCGTGCTCGGCATAGACGAAGCAGATAAGAATGGCACCCTCTTTCATCGCGTCGATGACATCGAGAGACGGTGGCTGTACGGCAAGTACGACATCGGCATCCGCTAGAAGTTTCGCTCTACCGGCAATGAAGGTGACATCCTTGTACGACTCATCAGGAAAGCTGCTCGCAGCGCCCGCGCCTGTCTGCATGTGCAGCTTCGCGCCCAGCTTCACAAGCCCTGCCGTAACGGAAGGAACCAGAGCAACGCGGCGTTCGTGCGGTGCCGTTTCCTTCAAGACTGCAACATTTACATACATCAGATGATCCTCATGCGTCCGGCCCCAACGTTCCTTCAAATCTTCAAAAGTTCAGTGAAAGCAACGCGGTACTCCCGAAAGCGGAGTACCGCGCCATGCTCTCAATAGCTCTGCTACTAGACCAGCGGAGCAGCCATATCGTGTGTGCGAACAAGCTTCTTGTTCACAAACTCCTGGATGCCCATGTTGCCCAGTTCACGCCCATAGCCTGAATCCTTGATGCCGCCGAACGGCAATTCGGCATCCGTCCAGTCGATGTTGTTGATGAACATCATGCCGGTATCCACCCGCGATGCCACACGCTTGCCACGCTCCACATCCTTGGTGAAGACCGAACCGCCCAGGCCAAAGTCGGAGTCGTTGGCCAGCGCAATCGCAGCATCCTCGTCCTTAACACGGAAGAACATCGCCACCGGCCCGAAGAACTCGTCGCGGAAGGCTGGGTTGTCAGGCTTCACATCGGTCAGGATCGTCGTCTGCATAAACGAGCCGGCACGGTCAATCCGCTTGCCGCCGAGCGCAACCTTCGCACCCTTGGCCACCGCACTATCCACCTGCTTCAGGAGCTGCACCAGCGCAGACTCGGTAGACAGCGGACCATGCGTTGTCTTCTCGTCCATCGGATCGCCCGGCTTCAGCTCTCCCAGTGCCGTCTTGAACTTTTCCAGGAACTTGTCAGCAATCGCATCCACAACAATGAACCGCTTCGAAGCGCAACACGTTTGACCTGCGTTGTACATCCTTCCCCATACCGCCCAGGGAATCGTCTTCTCCAGATCCGCATCTTCCAGAACAATGAACGCATCGCTGCCGCCTAGTTCCATCGAAGACACCTTCAGGTTCGTTCCCGCTCGTGCGGAGATGCTTCTGCCTGCGGCCACACTGCCCGTCAGGGCGACGCCCTTGATGCGGGGATCGTCAATCACCTTGTCCGACTGCTCATGCGAGATCAGCAGGTTGGTATAGAGGCCCTCTGGCGCACCGGCATCAATCCATAACTTTTCGAACTCGATGGCACACTGCGGAACGCATCCGGCATGCTTCACCATCAGCGTATTGCCGGCCATCAGGTGCGGGCCTGCAACGCGGGCCAGCTGGTAGTAAGGAAAGTTCCACGGCTCCACGCCAAAGATCACGCCGATGGGGCTGCTCTCCATGTGCGCTTCACCATGCGTCGGATTGAGCTTTACTGGCGCAAGGAAACGCTCGCCGTTCTTGGCGTAGTAATCCAGAATGTTTGCGCTGAAATTCACTTCGCCGCGAGATTCATTGATGAGCTTTCCCATCTCAATCGTGGCGTGCTTGGCGAACTTGTCCACATCGCCGCGCATCAGTTCTGCCGCCTTGGCCACGATCTTGGCACGCTCCGCATAGCTTGTCTTCTTCCATGACTCGAAGGTCTTGGCTGCGGTCGCGATCTTGGTTTCGAGCTGGGCATCGGTCAACTCAGGGAATGTCTTCACGGTCTTGCCGTCATTCGGATTAATGCTTTCGTAGGCCATATCAATTTCCTCTTCTTGGAATTCTGTGTGTGCGAATCGAAATCGAACGAATAGCTGGCCCCTGATGATCGCGTTGAATCCGAAGCTGAATCCAGTTTGGGCTTAGTCGCTGGGGTATGGTGAGTCCTATTGCTCTCGCAGGCGCACCCTTCTGGCAACATATTCATGCGATGAATACTGCGGACTGGCTTCCTGCGTGCTGTGAGCTGTATTGCTCAGACTTACCTATTGCTTGCGCGCAGGATGATATAGAGTGACGAAATTTACAGCAGAAATGCGCGCTGAACCTAAAATGCGTCATACCCGGTGAATGAATGCCCGATAGAAGAAGAAAGATGTTTAACCCTGCACGCTTTCTGAGCGCAGCGGGGATTGCAAGCAGAATGGTCAACGTGAAGGCCGGTAGCATTTTCTTCTCGCAGGGCAGCCACGCGGATTCGATCTTCTTTCTCGACTCGGGTAGGGCAAAGCTCGCCGTCGTCTCCAGGAGAGGCAAAGAAGCTACAGTCACACTTCTCGTCCCCGGCGACTTCATTGGGGAAGAATGTCTCTCTGGCCAATCCGAGGTGCATATTGCAACTGCCGCCGCAGTCACTCCGTGCAAAGCCCTCAAGTTTGCTCGCAAGGAATTTCTTCTGCTCCTGCATGAGCAGCAGGAGTTCTCTGATATTTTTATGAAGTTTGTGTTGCTCCGAGGAGTTAGAACCCAGGAAGATCTTATTGATCAGCTTTTCAATAACAGCGAAAAGCGCCTCGCACGCACGCTGCTGATCATGGCGGAGTACGGCAAGTCCGGCGACCCTGAGAGCATGATTCCTCCTGTAACGCAGGATGCTCTTGCCGACATGATTGGCACGACCCGCTCCCGTGTCAGCAAGTTCATGAACCGCTTCCGCAAACTCGGATACATCGACTACTCCGGCAACGGCCGCATTCATGTTCACAAGTCCATGCTCAATGTTGTTCTGCACGACAAGCTGCCGGAGCAGACAGCGACACGGCCGGTTGTGCTTGACGAAGAACGCTTGAAGCATCCAGAGAAGAAGCGCATAAAGGCTGCCTGAGTCGCGCGGTAACATTCTTCGGCGATTCAAAGAACGATGACCGCTGATCCGCTCTCTGTCTCATCATTAACCGCCAACAGTGCTTTATTCGCGTCGTCCAGTGAAAAGGTCGATACCTTCGGCTGGATTTTGAGATCGTGCGCGATCTTCAGGAAGTCCCGAGAATCCTGTCGTGTCATATTGGCGACGCTGCGTATCTGCCGCTCTCCCCAAAGCAGCTTGTCATAGTTGAATGCCGGCATAGTGTCGAGGTGAATGGCATTAATCGCCACCACTCCGCCCTTGCGAAGGCTGGATAGTGCATCCACAACCACTTTGCCGCTCGGAGCAAAGGTAATGGCCCGATCCAACGCGACCGGCGGCCTGTTATCTTCCCGGCCAACCCAGGTGGCCTGTAGATTCAGCGCTGTCGTGCGATGCGAAGCACCGCGGGTCACCACGTAGACCTCGCATCCCCAGGACTTCAGAATCGGAATTACCAGCGTCGCCGAGCTGCCAAAGCCGAAAAGGCCAACTCGTTCCCCCGGCTGCACACCGGCCACACGCAAGCTGCGGAAGCCGATCATGCCGGCACACAGTAAAGGAGCCACATGCGTAGCATCCAGCCCATCGGGCAACGGAATGGCAAAGTCAGACCGCACCAGGGCATACTCGGCGTAGCCTCCATCGACCGTATATCCAGTAAACGTCGGGTGATCGCACAAATTCTCCATATCGTGTTTGCAGAACCAACAGTCTCCATCGGTGCCACCCATCCAGGAAACGCCGACGCGCATCCCTACCGGCAGCTCTGCGGTAGCGCCCTCTACCACCTCACCAACAATCTGATGGCCGGGAATCAACCGTGGTCGCAGCGCCGGTAGATCGCCTTCCACAATATGTAGGTCTGTACGGCAGACTCCGCATGCGATCACGCGGAGCAGAAGATGGCCGGCAGTGACCTGCGGGCGTGGGACCTCTTCGATGCGTAGATGATCTCCGCCTGGCATCGGCATTCCGTCAAAGATGGCAGCTTTCATCTGGTCGGATCTCCTGGCTACTTGGCGGAGCGAAGCAGCAGAAGCGGGCATTCCACCACCCGCACGAGTTGCTCGGCGATCGATCCAAAGACGAGCGGTCTCCAGCCTGACATGCCGTGCGTCGAAAGCACAAGCATGTCAATATGCTCACGCTCGATCTCTGCAAGAATGCTGGCCACTATATCGTTGCTGGCTTCCACGCGACGGATCACCGAGATGTTTTTTGCCGTCAACTTTGCATCCCACGCAGCCAGGGAATCTTCCGCATTCCTCTTCGCCTTTTGAAAGACCTTATCTTCGGCAAAAAAGTCGGCTCCCGAGACGTTGGGAAGCAGATGGATGACATTGAGAAGATAGAGTTCTGCATGAAAGTGTATCGCCAGATTGGATGCCATCTCCAGTGCCGCATGGGATGATGGACTAAAGTCGGTTGGTAGAAGAATTTTTGCAGGATGTGTGCTGAAAACCTGTTCTTTTGACATGCCAGTATCCTTGCCGAACCACAGAAGTGGAGGCTCTCAATGCTCGTTCGCTTTCCGGAAAAGCGCTGTGCGCCTCAGGCTGCATAGCCAGAGTTCGGCACGCTCTCAGCGAGAGCGTACTGAAACCACTTAGGCTAATTTGGCATCCCGCAGAAGCTTGGCCCGCCGCTCTTCGTATTCCTCGCTTGTCAGCTCGCCGGCGGCGTATCTCGCCTGCAGAAGCTGAAGTGGCGACTGCATCTGCCGGTAAACATGCCGCCGTACCGGCATGAAGAAGGAGAAGAACATCAGCCACATGAACAGCCACCAGAACCACCAATACGTATGCATTCCCCAGTAGTACATAAACCCTCCACAGCATGACTGCCGACATAGAAACCGGCTACTGTCGCGAGTCTCTCACCTGGAATCGTTCTATGCTGTGCGCTTGTGCTCACTGCGTACATAGCGTTGATTAGCGTGTCAGTCCGATGCCGGTGTAGCGATTATGGGGATTCCAGAGTATCCAGCCGTCCGTCATGGCATCGTCAGCGGCGCGTGTTTGATCGGCAACTTCCGTCGGACCAAAGACTTTCCCACCAAAAGCATAGTCGCGGAAGGCCTGTAGCCAGGGGCGGAACTGCTTAGGGTTAGCGTGGGTCCGCTTGATGCTGTTTTCAATGGTGAGCCGGATGGTGTTGTAGATGTCGTCGTCGGTTGCCATCGGATTCTTGTGCCCCGGTATACCGAACTTGAAGCCGGAGGGATACAGCATGGGACAGACGTAATCAACGTTGTCGACCACTTTCTCCAGTTGCTGGCCAATGCCTGTGTCATCGAGATTCCAGCTCACATAGCCGAAAATATCAACCGCCAGAAAGACGTTATACGGGGCGAGTGCGGTGCGCGCCTCCACCAGAAAGTTGGTAATCGCACTTACGCGTCCTACCTCATCAGCAGGCCCCTTGAACTTTAGTTTGGTTGCCGCGTCGGGCAAGCGAACATAGTCGAACTGGACCTCATCAAAGCCGGCCTTGGCGGCCTCAACCGCAATAGCGATGTTGTAAGCGCGTACCTCAGGCTGATAGGGATCGGTCCACGCAAGCCCTTCGTGATCGTGAAAGAGAGCGCCATTGGCCAGATGAACGGCCAGGTCGGGCCGCGCTGTGCCAAGAGCAGGATCTTCAAACGTCACGATGCGGGCAATCATATAAATGCCCTGCGCATGCGCATTACTCACAAGGTCGGGCAGCGAGTGAACCAGCGTAAGCTTACGCGCACCCACCGCCTGTGCGAGCGGAATCGCGGATGGGTACGTCAGCAAGCCACGGTCGCTCTTGATGTCCACTACAAGCGCGTTGGCACCGCCTCTATGAATGATGTCGATTGCGCCGTCGCGGATGGATTTGGAGGCGACCCCGTAAACGGAAAGATAAAGAGCGTGTGCAGTAAACGGTGTAAGCGCAAATACGCCCTTCGCTGCCTGCGCGGAAGTAAAGCTCGAAGCGCGATAGCCAGGTGCACGCGCCATCACCTTGAGATTAGGATCTCCCGTGCTGGCAGTGATCTGGAAATGCCCGTCGTTATCAGCTTTTACGACTTTAGTGCCTACGGTGATCAGGGCATCGGCCACCGGCTTACCGGTGGTAGCATCCATAACGTGTCCATCCAGCGTGGCAGCCACAGAGGGAGCTGTGCCGAGCAATGTGATGGCTCCAAGCAAAACAATGTTTAGCAATTTCAATTGAGCCAGCTACTTTCTATAAACCGCTATTCAATACCAGCAGTTGTTCCATTTGGATGAGCCTGCGCATCGCTCAGCATGGTGCCGAAAGCGTCGCCGTGGGCATAGTTGCCGGCGGGTATGCGTGGAATGGCGAAAGGATCATCGCCCGGCAGCGCCACCCCGCCAGCATAAGCGAAGGATGCAGTGTATCCGGCGTGTGCAGCAGCCTGCTCCAGATCGTGGTCGTAGATTCCATAAGGCCACGCCATCAGAGTGATCTGCGAACCCAGGCGCTGCTCCAGCACAGCCTTCGAAAGCACAAGCTGATTGGTCACGAACTTGTTGTATTCGTCGGGACTCAGACGTGCCTTCTCTTTGTGAAAGTCCGGGTGCCAGTAGGTGTGCGCCTGAATATCGACGAGGCCAGATGCCTTCATCTGCTTCAGTTCATTCCATGTCAGTGCGTAGGAGGCATGCGAGATGGCTGACGGGTAGATAAAGAGCGTTACGGGGATGCGGTACTTTTGAATGATGGGAAAGAGAATAGTGAAGACTGAGACATGTCCGTCATCCACCGTAATTGCGATTGTATGCAGCGGTGCTGGCTCGCTCCCGCGCACCGTCGCGATGACCTGTGCGAGTGGAACAACGGTGTAATTATGTTCAACCAGCCAGGTGAGTTGAGATTCAAGCGTGGCCGTAGTGACGGTCGTTGAGCCGGACTTTACAGGATCGAAACGATGATAAGCAAGAATAGGTGTGCCGGAATGAGCCTGCACCTGCGCCGGCATCTCTGCCGTAACGGAGAGCAGTAGACCGAGAGCGAAAGCTAACAGGGAAAAGTTAGATATTTTCACTGGCCGTATTGCTCACTGGGCCATTTCCAGTTGCGTATCTCAGGGCGGTCAATCCCGTTCTCATGAGCATAGTTCACAGAATAGATGATCTGATCTTTGAGCCACTCTTTGGTATGTGCCGCCGTTGCTTGTAGAGATGGCACGCGCTCAATTACGTCCATGGCAAGATTGAATCGATCTACCTGGTTCAGGATCGCCAGTTCCAGCGGCGTATTGATGTTGCCCTTCTCTTTATATCCACGCACATGGAAATTGCCATGATTCGAGCGCCTGTAGGTCAATTTGTGAATCAGCGAAGCATACGCATGGAAGTTGAAGATCACAGGTTTATTTGCTGTGAACAGGCTGTCGAACTCCTTGTCAGACATTCCGTGAGGATGCTCTCTCTCCGGCATTAAGCGAAATAGATCAACCACATTGACGAAGCGGATCTTCAGTCCCGGGCATCTCTCTCGCAGGATCGCAACGGCTGCCAGTGACTCGGAAGTCGGAATATCCCCTGCGCACGCCATTACTACGTCAGGATCGATCCCTGCATCATTGCTCGCCCAATCCCATATGCCGATGCCCTTGGTGCAATGCTCTATAGCTGCATCCATCTCCAGATATTGCAGATGCAGCGCCTTGTCCGCAACGATCACATTCACGTAATCGGTGCTACGCAGGCAGTGGTCTGTCACACTGAGCAGGCAGTTGGCATCCGGCGGCAGATAGATGCGCGTGACTTCGGGGCTCTTGTTCGTCACGATATCTAAAAATCCGGGGTCCTGATGCGTAAAGCCGTTGTGATCCTGTCGCCACACCAGCGAGGTGATCAATAGATTGATCGACGAAACCGGTGCTCTCCATCGCAGCTCCAGCTTGCTCTTCTCCAGCCACTTCGCATGCTGGTTGAACATGGAATCAATGATGTGGACGAATGCCTCGTAGCTTGAAAAGAAGCCGTGCCGCCCTGTCAGCACATAGCCCTCAAACCAGCCCTCCAGCGTGTGCTCGCTTAGCATCTCCATCACGCGACCATCCCGCGATAGGAACCCTCCGTCGGCGTCTTCTGGCTTTAACTCTTCCATCCAGGTCTTGCCACTCGCCTCGTAGATGACCTCTAGTTTGTTTGAGGCGGTCTCATCGGGTCCAAAGACACGGAAGTTTGTCATATTTCTCCGCATCACATCACGCAGAAAATGCGCCAGAGTATCGGTGGGCGAGACCTTTATCTGGCCGGACCTCTCCACCTTCACCGCATAGTCGCAGAAATTCGGCAGATCCAGCGGCTTCCGCAGCACACCGCCATTCGCATGCAGGTTCCCGCTGATCCGGCGCGTCCCAACCGGTGCCATCTCCCGCAGCTCCGCAATCAGCCTGCCGGCCTCATCAAAAAGCTCCTCCGGCCGATAGCTCCGCATCCACTGCTCCACCATTTTCAAATGCGCCGGGTTCGTCACCGGATCGAGAATCGGCATCTGGTGCGCACGCCACGAACCCTCCAGCTTATGCCCATCGATCTCCTTCGGACATGTCCATCCCTTCGGGGTACGCAGAATGATCATCGGCCATCGTGGGCGCTCCGGCACTCCGCCTGCGCTACGCGCTCTTAATTGGATTGCGCGAATCTCCTGTATACACTGCTCACTTATCTGAGCCATCTTTTTGTGCATCACCAGAGGATCGTCGCCCTCGACAACGTATGGAATCCAGCCATAGCCCCGGAAGAGGCTGTCCAGTTCTTCAGGCGAAATACGCGCCAGGATCGTCGGATTCGCAATCTTGTAGCCATTCAGATGAAGTACCGGCAGCACAGCGCCGTCGCGAATCGGGTTCAGAAATTTATTGGAGTGCCATGATGTCGCCAGCGGTCCCGTCTCCGCCTCACCATCTCCCACCACAACCGTCACGATCAGGTCGGGATTGTCGAAGGCCGCGCCAAAGCCATGCGAGAGGCTATAGCCAAGCTCCCCGCCTTCATGGATGGAGCCCGGCGTCTCGGGCGTGCAGTGGCTTCCTATCCCACCGGGAAAGGAGAACTGTTTGAAGAATTTCTGCATGCCGGCCATATCTCTACCTATCGCCGGATAGACCTCGGAGTACACGCCCTCTAAATAGCTATTGGAAAGTGTCGCCGGTGCGCCATGTCCCGGGCCTGCAACATAGATCATGTCCAGGTCATACTTCTTGATCAATCGATTCAAATGAACCCAGGTGAATGTCTGCCCCGGGTCGGACCCCCAATGCCCCAACAGCCGGTTCTTTATATGCTCTTTTTTGAGAGGCTCACGAAGCAGGGGATTCGCCTGTAGATACAGCATGCCAACGCACAGGTAGTTACAAGCGCGCCAATAGGCATCTACCTTGCGTAGTTCGTCAGTGCTCAAGACTGATTCTTGCGTCTGCGGTGCGCACTGTCGCAGGGGATAGGTGGGTGCACTCTGCATATTTAGAGCCTCATGCCGTAGCGGGGAAACAGTTATCTATCGTTGGTCTACTGCTTTGATCGGAACATCTGCTTCACATGAATCGCAATCATCAGGTTTTCCTGGGATGGAACAACGTAGGTTGTAACTGCAGCGGTGGCTGCACCGATCCTGCGCAGCGCTGGGCTCTTCGCGCCATTGGGCCGCGCATCCAGAGCAGCTCCCAGGCCGTCCACTCCGCTGAGTATCTCCGAGCGGGTAAATGCATCATGCTCGCCAACGCCGCCGGTGAAGACGATCGCGTCCAGCCCGCCCAGCAGCCAGCTGAACCCCCCAATGGCTTTTTTCACGCTGCGGGTAAATACCTTCATCGCCAGCGCAGCCCGCACATCGCCATTCTCCGCGGCCTCGCAGACATCCTTCACGCCGCCGGCCATTCCGCTCAGGCCTTCAATGCCGGAAAGCTCGTTTAAGATCTTCTCTACGGCGGCGCTAGCAGCCTTCACATCTCCCGCTTGCTGCCGCAGCATATACAAAACCAGTCCAGGATCAAGATCGCCCGGCCTCGTTGCCATCACAATGCCCCCTGTAGGCGTTAGTCCCATTGTCGTATCAACGGAGCGCCCGTCCAGCAGCGCTGTTACGCTGCATCCACTGCCCAGATGCGCGATTACCATGCGTTGTGGGAATCCTAGATCTTCGTCGCGGCTTCGCTTCTGCAGTTGCCGCACAACCGACTCACAGCTCAGCCCATGAAATCCGTACCGCCGTGCGCCCTGCTCGCGATACGCACTGGGGAGCGGATAGGTCGTGGCCTCCTCCGGCATGGTCTCGTGAAATACGGTGTCAAAACATGCGTAGTGCGAAATGTTAGGAAAGCGAGCCATGCTTTCGCGAATGATCGTAATCACCTCTGGGTCATGCAGCGGCGCAAACACGGCGGCCTCTTCCAGATCGCGCAACACCTCATCCGTAACAAGATGATGCTCATTTAGTTTTGCCCCGGGATGTACTACGCGATAACCGACCGCGTTGATTGGCGCTGTCCGTGCCTTCTCCACTGCATCAAGAACTGCATGGATAGCCTCTTTTGGGGTATTCGCCTTGATGTTTGAGAGCTTTCCACTCAGATCAGTTCTATCGGGCGCGCGAAGTTCAAGCACAGCCTCGCCGCCAATACCAGTGAGATCGCCGTCCAATGTATGGCGCGGCTCGTTTCTGCCAGGTGCGCAATCAAAGAGCGAAAATTTGATGGAAGACGAACCACTGTTGATGACGAGTACTCGCAGAATATTGCTTGTATCGACAGTGAGTGCTTGGCTCATGCTTTACTATGGCACTCCGGGTGAGTGCAGGGGCATTTTGTCTTTGTGACGCTATCTGCTTCCGCACAGGCGGTGCTGCAATGCTTGCTTCCTGCTGCGGTCTTGCAACCGCAAGCGGGGTAGGCACATTTGGCTACAGCTTCCATGAGAGTCCTCTTTTCCAGTTCTTTGGTTAGCAACATCAAGTAGGAAGAGCATGACACCTGGACTCCTAGGTAATCTGGTTCCTTTTGCTCATTCAGTGCATAGTCCGCTCAGCTACCATGGGTCCCTGCTGCATGAGGAGGCCTCCGTGTGTTTCTCGGCGACTGCCAATTTTGTCGGAAGCGGCGTGCTCGGCACTATCGGCGTGGCTATACTCGCGGAGGTAAAGCACCGGCGAGAGCTGCTGTTTGCCTCCATGCCGTGTCTGTTTGCCTTGCACCAGTTCACTGAGGGAATCGTTTGGCTCGGGCTGGATCATAGGCTCGGACCGGCGTTCGCTCATGATGCCGGAATTGTCTATGTCGTCTATGCGCAGGCCTTGCTGCCGTTTCTGCTTCCTTTGAGTGTTTATCTGATTGAGCCCACGAGGCTACGGCGACGGCGTATGCTCGTCTTTCTGGCATTAGGCGTATTGCTGGGGCTTTACATCCTTTGGGGACTCATAGCCTATCCGCTGGAGGTCTCCGCTCAGGCGCGGGGCATCGTTTATCTGAACGCCATAACCACCACGACGACGGTTGCTGTGCTCTATGTCATCGCAACCTGCGGAGCACTCTTCTTCTCTGGATTCAGCACCCTCGTCCTGCTTGGCGGGGTCAACCTGGCCGGCCTTCTTGCCGTGATGTTGGTGAGACGATACGAGTTCACCTCTTTATGGTGTGCGTATGCTGCAGTCGTGAGCGTGATCATCTACTTCTTCTTTCGCCAAAGTCGCGCCGTCCGCCCAGCACAATATACGGCCTTTTGACTAGAGCAATAGGGCTCAGCCCAGTGCCTCTACCCTCTGCCATGCTCTTCTATGAGGTGGTACTCATGAAATCAGCACAGTTACTGCAGCATGATGTAGAAGAGGCCTTGCTCTTTGAGCCCAGTGTCCGTGCAGAAAAGATAGGTGTCTCGGTCAATAATGGAGTCGTCGAACTGGATGGCCATGTCGACAGCTTCTACGAGAAGTGGGCCGTTGAAGATGCTGCGCTCCGTGTAGCCAATGTCTCATCCATCGCCAGCGAGATCATCGTCGATCTTCCTTTCGATAGCAAGCGAACCGATGAGGATATTGCCTTGGCGGCAACCAATCAGCTCACATGGAACATTCAGGTGCCCGATACCATCAAGATTATGGTCGCGGACGGTCAGGTGACTCTCGAGGGCACTGCACAATGGCGCTATCAGAAGCAGGAGGCTGAGCGGTGCCTGCGCTCCTTGCTCGGTGTAAGGAATGTCATTAACGAAATTGAGATCAAGCCAAAAGTCAGCGTTGCTGACGTGAAGGCAAAAATTGAAGATGCTCTGAAGCGTGACGCGCAGATCGAATCGGATCAGATCTACGTGGAAACCTCCGGCAATACGGTCACTCTCAGGGGTAGCGTTGGTTCATGGAGTCAACGGCGAGATGCAGAGCATGCAGCATTTGACGCTCCTGGCGTCGCATATGTCCAGAATCTCATAGAAATTCTGAATTAGGCTTGGTGCGGCAATCCATGGAGCTTAGGAGGCCGCACCTTCCAACTGATTTTAAAGAGGAAACCGTATGACGTCTGAGTCTGACATGCAGTATCAAGATGACGCCGCATTCTACCTGGTCGGGGGCGGCATCGCCTCGTTAGCCGCTGCAGCCTTTCTCATTCGCGATGGAGGCATCAAAGGCCGCAGCATCAAGATCCTCGAAGAGTCATCCGCTATCGGCGGCAGCCTCGATGCAACGGGGAATTCGACTGATGGCTATGTAATGCGTGGCGGAAGAATGTTTGAAAGCAAATACGTCTGCACGTTTGATCTCTTCGCTTCAATTCCTACTCACGACAATAGCCAAACGGTCACACAGGAAATATTTGCCTGGAACGAAACCATAAAAACCTCATCCAGATCTCGCCTTGTTCGGGATGGTAAGAGCATCGATGCGCCGGCATTCGGTCTCAGTGAAAACCACATATTGAAGATCGAATGGCTGGAGTTTGAGCCGGAATCCATGCTTGGCGAAAGCACAATCGCGGACAACTTCGATGCTTCCTTCTTCAAAACCGACTTCTGGTTTATGTGGTGTACCACTTTTGCATTCCAGCCCTGGCACAGCGCCGTCGAGTTCAAACGCTATCTCGTACGCTTTACGCATATGGTGTCAGGCTTTAGTACGCTCAGCGGCATCATGAGGACCGTCTACAACCAGTACGACTCGCTTGTGCGGCCTCTTGCCAAATGGCTTGAAGAGCGTGGTGTCCAGTTTCATATGGATACCCGTGTGACGGAACTGGATATCTGCCATGACGCCGAGGGATATGCGGTGCAACGCATCTCATATGAAAAAGCGGGGCTACAGGGCGAGCTTCATGTATCGACCAAAGACTTTGTTATCGTCACTCTCGGTTCCATGACGGAGGGATCGAGTCTGGGCTCGATGGACACAGTGCCGGTGCTCAATGGCAAATCCGATGGCGGAGCCTGGGCCCTATGGGAACAGATCTCAGCTGGTCGGTCGGACTGCGGAGCACCGGATACCTTCTCAAACCATGTCGAGCAGTCGAAATGGGTCTCCTTCACCGTCACATTGCCTGATGCAATCCTCTTTTCTCATATCAGAGATCTCACCGGGAACGTTCCGGGCGAAGGCGGATTAATAACATTCCCGAAATCAAGTTGGCTGGCCTCAATTGTTTTGCCGCATCAGCCTCACTTTATCGATCAGCCAAAGGATGTAAACGTCTTCTGGGGCTACGGTCTATTGGTCGATACACCGGGCGACTATGTGAAGAAGCCTATGTCCGCATGCACAGGCCGCGAGATCATCACGGAAATTCTAGGTCATCTCGGGATTACCGCTGACGCTGACGAGATCTTACAAACTTGCGTCTGTATCCCATGCATGATGCCCTTCATCACGAGTCAGTTTCTGCCGCGAGCCAAGGGTGACCGTCCTGATGTTGTGCCGAAGCGTTCAAAAAACATGGCTTTTGTCGGGCAATATTGCGAACTGCCTGACGATGTGGTCTTTACGGTGGAATACTCCATCCGTTCCGCGCAAACCGCCGTGTATAGCTTGCTGAAGCTCGACCGCAAGCCGCCAGCCGTCTATAAGGGAAGCCATGACCCGCATGTGCTTCTGGAGGCATTCATGGCCTTGCATGGTGTCGCAGGGTAGGCACATGACAATAAATCCCCGAGCTGGCCAACGCCCTCTTGTTACTGACCTCGTCGATCTGACGAAATTAATTACTGCCTATTACGAAAATCGTCCAGATCCTCATGTTCCGGAAGAGCGCGTCGTTTTTGGCACCTCAGGCCATCGTGGATCGTCTTTCAAACGTTCGTTCAATGAATGGCATATCCTCGCCATCACCCAGGCTATCTGCCTCTATCGTCGGCAGCAGGGAATCGATGGCCCGCTCTTCCTGGGGATCGATACCCACGCTCTATCGCAGCCGGCATTAGAGAGCGCAATGGAGGTTCTGGCCGCGAACAGCGTGGACGTGATGCTGGCCGCAAAAGACGAATTTACACCTACCCCCGTGATCTCCCACGCGATTCTCAGCTATAACCGTGGGCGAACCGCTGGACTGTCGGACGGCATCGTCATCACACCATCGCACAACCCTCCAGAATGGGGTGGATTCAAATATAACCCTCCCCATGGCGGCCCTGCCGAGGAGTCAGTCACTTCCTGGATTGAAGCGAAAGCCAACGAATTCCTCGCAGCAAATCTCCATGATGTCCAGCGAATGCTCTTCGGGAAAGCTTTGCTAGCCCCCACAACGCACCAGCACGACTACATCACTGCGTATGTTGAAGATCTCCACGCCGTCGTCGATATGGATGTCATCAGCAATTCAGAAATAACTATCGGAGTCGATCCCCTTGGCGGAGCCGGGGTGCATTATTGGCCACGCATTGCTGACCACCACGACATCAGACTCAGAGTTCTCAATAAAGTTGTCAATCCCACGTTCCAATTCATGACACTGGATTGGGATGGCCAGATCCGCATGGACCCCTCCTCGCAATATGCCATGCAGTCGTTCATCACATGGAAGGGCGGCTTCGATATAGCGTTCGCCTGCGATACAGACCATGATCGCCATGGAATTTTGACAAACTCTGAAGGCCTTCTTCCACCCAATCATTATCTGGCGGTTTGCATCGACTATCTGTTCACCCACCGGCCAGAGTGGCGAAACGGCGTAGCGGTCGGGAAAACAGTGGTGTGCAGCAGCATGATCGACCGCGTCACGTCTAGGCTCGGCAAAAAGCTCTATGAAATTCCAGTCGGCTTTAAGTATTTCGTAGGCGGTCTCTTGCACGGCAAGCTTGGCTTTGCCGGTGAGGAGAGTGCCGGTGCCTCCCTCCTGCGGCGGGATGGGACCGTGTGGACGACCGACAAAGATGGCATCGCAGCTGGGCTCTTATCCGCGGAGATTACAGCCACGATGAAAAAAGACCCCGGCGAGATTTATCGCTCACTGGCGCAGGAACTTGGCGACTCATTTTACGACCGTACAGAAGCCCCGGCGACGACGCTCGAAAAAGAAGCGTTGCAAAAGCTCACCAAACAGAACATTCAGACGCCAAGTCTAGCCGGAGAAAAGATTCTTACCGTACTGACCAGCGCTCCAGGCGATGGAATGCCTATCGGCGGCATCAAGGTTATTGCCGAGAGCGGATGGTTCGCCGCACGGCCATCCGGCACCGAAGAGATCTACAAGATCTACGCCGAGAGCTTTCGCGGGAGCGATCATCTGCATCAGATCGAAAGAGATGCTCACGCAATCGTTGCTGAGGCGTTGTCCCCGGAAACCTCCATTGTCTAGCAACTGGTCCCCAAGAGGTGAGATATTGAGCGATCCCAAAGCCGTCACCATCTGGTCCAAGGTGGAGGGAATAGAGGCGTTAGCAGAGCTTGCGCTCAACCTGCATTGGTCCTGGAATCACGCTTCGGACGATCTCTGGAAGCAGCTAGACGCGGATCTATGGGCAGCCACGCAGAATCCCTGGGCCATGCTGCAGACAGTCTCTGCACAGAAGATAAAAGCAGTCCTTGCAGAGCCCGGCTTTCGCAAGCGGCTTGACGATCTGCTGCTCCACAACCGTGAGGCATACAGTGCTGACGCATGGTTTCAGAAGAAGCACGCAGATGCTGCAATCACGTGCGTCGCATATTTCAGCATGGAATTCATGCTCACCGAAGCGCTGCCCATCTACTCTGGCGGACTAGGCAACGTCGCTGGCGATCAGATGAAGGCTGCCAGCGATCTCGGTGTGCCGGTCGTCGGCGTCGGCCTACTTTACGGTCAAGGCTACTTCCGTCAGGACTTTGATGCGGACGGCAACCAGCAGGCTCTCTATCCCGTCAACGATCCTGGCCAATTGCCAATCCGTCCGTTACGGCATGCAAATGGTGAGTGGCTTCGTCTCAAGATTCAACTTCCAGGATCGAACATCTGGCTCCGTTGCTGGGAGGCTTCGGTTGGCAGAACGAAACTCTACCTTCTCGACGCCAACGACTTTGCGAACACTGCTGCCCATCGTGGAATCACCAGCCAGCTTTATGGTGGGGATGTCGAAATGCGTCTGAAGCAGGAGATTGTTCTTGGTATTGGAGGCTGGCGCCTGCTGCGGGCGTTAGGCCTTCAACCTGAAGTATGCCATCTGAACGAAGGACATGCCGCATTTGCCGTCCTCGAAAGAGCACTCTGCTTTATGGAAGATCATGCCACGCCCTTCGATCTCGCGCTAACCGTCACGCGGGCCGGAAACATCTTCACAACGCATACCGCAGTCACTGCCGGCTTTGATCGTTTTCATCCGGAACTTATAGCTCGCTACCTTACGCACTACGCGTTGGATGAACTTCACATCTCGCTCGACGATCTTCTTGCCATGGGCAGACAGTATCCCGGCGATTCTTCAGAGCCATTCAATATGGCCTATCTTGCACTCCATGGCAGCGGTCAGGTGAATGGCGTCAGCAAGCTTCACGGACAGGTAAGCCGGCAGATATTTCAGCCGCACTTCCCCCGATGGCCGCAGCAGGAAATTCCCATCACCTCTGTGACCAACGGCATTCATGTGCCGACGTGGGATTCAGTGGGCGCGGATGCGCTCTGGACTACAGCTTGCGGTAAGAAGCGTTGGCATGGGGAACATGTGGTCGCGGATGACATTCGGCAACTGACCGACGTGCAGCTCTGGCAGATGCGCACGGAAGGGCGGAAAGCCTCCATTGAGCAAACGCGAAGGCGCTATGCACGGCAACTCGCCTCAGAAGGTAAAGTGCCAATAGATACCTCTCAGATATTGCACGAAGAGACGCTTACCGTAGGATTTGCAAAACGCTTCGCCACGTACAAGCGCCCAAACCTTCTCTTGCACGATCCCGAACGGTTTATTCGTATTCTTTGCAATTCCCAGAGACCCATCCAGTTGATTCTCGCCGGCAAAGCGCATCCGCAGGATCTGCCTGGACAGGCGCTTATCAGGCAGTGGAACGATTTTCTAAAGCGCCCGGAGGTGCACGGTCATGTCGTCTTCTTGAGCGACTACGACATGCTGCTGGCACAGGAGCTGGTGCAGGGCGTTGACCTCTGGATTAATACCCCGCAGCGGCCCTGGGAAGCCTGTGGCACCAGCGGTATGAAGGTCCTTGCGAATGGCGGCCTCAATCTCTCGGAGCTGGACGGCTGGTGGGCTGAAGCCTACTCGCCTGAAGTCGGTTGGGCCATCGGCGACGGCAAAGAGCATGGTAACGATCCAGCCTGCGATGCGGAAGAAGCGGAAGCGCTCTATGCATTATTGGAACGCGAAGTAATTCCAGAGTTCTATGAGCGCGACAGCAATGGCCTGCCGGAAAAGTGGTTAAGTCGCATTCGTGAAAGTATGGCACGGCTCACGCCGGAGTTCTCCGCCAGCCGCACAATTCGCGAATATACGGAGAACCATTATCTTCCTGCCGCTGCTGGCTACAGCGAGCGTGCGGCGAGAGAGTGTGCAGTCGGAAAAGACTTGCTCCAGTGGCAGCAGAACATCGCACGGAACTGGAATTCGGTACACTTTGGGGAGATGGGTTTCGAGACGCATGATGCAAAGCATTTCTTCTGGGTCCAGGTCTTCCTGGGCACACTGAATGCAGCGGATCTAAGAGTAGAACTCTATTCAAACCCTGCTCCGGGTGTCCCATCCACTTTCGAATCTCTCACTCCATGCAAAGATTGCCCTGCAGTAACGGGCTTCCGGACCTATTTCGCCCAGGTATCTGCTGCGCGTTCCGCCTCTGATTACACTCCGCGCATCCTACCCCATCACCCAAGCGCCTCCGTGCCGCTGGAAGCTTCACAAATCCTATGGCAACACTAAGGGGAGCCTGCCGTGGATGATTCGCAATTAATGACAACTGCCTCTCGTGCCACTGCTGCCAAAGAGATATGTGTCAGCCATCCTTATCCGCTGGGCGCAACCGTCAACGCGCAAGGTGTAAACTTCAGCGTCTTCTCTGCCAGTGCAACGCAAATGCAGATTGTTCTCTTTGACGCTGCTGAGCCCGGCACACCCAGCCGCGTCATTGATCTTGATCCAGAACTGAATCGCACCTCTCACTATTGGCACATCTTTATTCCCGGCATCAAACCCGGCCAACTCTACGGTTTTCATGCCAACGGGCCGGAAGATCCTCAAAATGGCCAGCGCTTCGACAACCAGAAGATCCTCATCGATCCCTATGGCAAGGCCGTCTCTGTTGGCGCGTATGACCGTGCCGCTGCCGGCCGGCCCGGAGATAACGCAGCGACGTCGCTGAAGAGTGTCGTAGCCGATTTACATTCATTTGATTGGGAGGGGGATCGTCCCCTCAACCGCCCATTTCACAGGACTGTGATCTACGAGCTGCACGTCGGCGGGTTTACGCGCCACCCAAACTCAGGAGTGACCGCCGCCCATGCAGGCACGTATCGCGGAGTGATTGAGAAGATTCCTTATCTGCTGGAACTGGGCATCACGGCTGTGGAGTTATTGCCCGTCTTCCAGTTCGACGCCCAGGCTGCTCCTGCCGGACTCACCAACTACTGGGGCTACAGCCCCGTATCCTTCTTCGCTCCTCATCTCGCCTATAGCACCTCCAAAGACCCGCTCGGTTGTCTCGATGAGTTTCGGACTATGGTGAAGGAACTGCATCGCGCCGGAATCGAAGTGATTCTCGATGTGGTGTACAACCATACCGCTGAAGGAGATGAGCGCGGACCTACACTCTGCTTCCGTGGCCTCGAAAACAGCTTCTACTACATTCTGGACAAGAACGATAAAGCGAAGTACGCAAACTACACCGGTGCCGGCAACACCCTCAAGGCAAACCACTCCGTCGTGAAGCGTCTTATCCTTGATAGCCTCTGCCATTGGGTCGCAGAGATGCATATAGATGGCTTCCGCTTCGATCTGGCGTCCATATTCTCGCGCAATGAGATGGGCGAACCTATCGTGAACTCTCCCATCCTCTGGGATATTGACTCCGAACCAATATTGGCCGGTACCAAGCTCATCGCTGAAGCATGGGACGTCGGCGGCCTCTACCAGGTCGGCACGTTTGGGCAGGACAAATGGAAAGAGTGGAACGGAGAATTCCGCGATGATATGCGCAGCTTCATTAAAGGGGATGCGAACACTGTTTGGAAGTTGAGAGAGCGCATTACGGGTAGCTTTGACCTGTATAAAGAAGGCGCACGCCCTGCGGGACAGAGCATTAATTTAATCACTTGCCACGACGGCTTTACTCTCAACGATCTGGTCTCATACAACGCGAAACATAACGAAGCGAACTATGAGCTGAACAGCGATGGAACGAGCAAAAACTTTAGTTGGAACTGCGGAGTGGAAGGACCCACAGCCATAGCCGATATTGAACTTCTACGAATACGGCAGATCAAGAATCTCTTTGCCCTTAATCTTCTTTCCCTGGGTACACCCATGCTGCTCATGGGGGATGAAGTGCGCCGTACGCAACAGGGTAATAACAATGCATACTGCCAGGACAACCAGACAAGCTGGTTTGACTGGGATCTCTGTGCAACCAACAAAGAGATCTTTCGCTTTGTGCAGCATATGATTCGTGTCCGCCTTCGCTTTGATGAAGAAGGAGAAAGCGGGCATGTATCTCTCGAGGAGTATCTCAACAGGGCCCACATCGAGTGGCATGGTGTTGAACTTGGCAAACCAGACTGGGGCCTTGACTCCCATAGTCTCGCCTTCACATTGCAGAATCCCGCCATCAGCCAGGTGCGGTACATCGCGATCAATGCTTACTGGAAGCGGCTGGAGTTTGCACTGCCACCCGTGGCTGGGAATCCTGGTGCACGCTGGCTTCGCCTTATGGATACTTCGCTTCCGTCTCCAAACGACATTGTGGCCGACGGCGAGGGAGTACCTATAGATGGGGCCAAATACCTTGTAAATCCAAGATCCATCATCATGCTGCAGTACAAATACGCCGGAAAGACATAGATAGCCCTAGTCGCCCGATGCATATCTGCTGTGGAATGGCGTGTGCGGAGTGAGTCAAAGAGCACAACCTTCTCTTCTGGAAAAGCCGAAGATTAACTTGAATAACATTCTGGCCTCGGTAAGGAGAGCAATATGTCCACTTCCGTACTTTTCAAAGATTTAGATCAGGATCGCAGGATTTCAGATACCGCTCCTGCTCCCCCAGTTATCTACTACTCCAGACCATCCGAGAGCGATCCTACGAAGCAGCCCCGCCAAAACGCTGCAAACGAAGCTACTATGCGGGACATGCCTGCAGGGGAACGAGAGTTTAGGTCAATAGCTATATTAAGCAGCTTCAGTTTTTGCGCCAGATACTAAGGAGGAAAGCCATCGTCTACAAAATCATCAATCAAAATTGCGGTAGCATTCCAAATGATCTATCCGGGCTTACCGACAGACAACTCCAGGCGACGCTGCAAACCGCAACAAATATTCTCGATACCTGGAAGTATGCCCCTGTCGCTGCAGATGGAGGGAGGGCGAGATATGATCAATCTCGTCTGGCCAAAATCTCTAAACAGACGCATCGCGAACGACCTTTAAGCGGCCTGTGACAGCACCTGTGACTATAAATGAACCGTTAATCCAGCTTCTTGAAGACTGGAAAAGAAGATGCACTGAAAGCCAGCGCAATCATAATCTTGCAGCGCAGAGATTACTTCATACCAACCGCTGGATAGGGACACCCGCTGTTATTCTCTCCGCTGTCTTGGGTACCGGGGTGTTGGCTACCGCTCAAGCGCAGGTGAACCCTTATTGGCGAGTTGCCGCAGGCCTCATCGCCGTCGCGGCTGCCGTTCTCACGGCGCTCCAGGTTCATCTGGATTATAGTGAGCGTGCTGAAAGGCATCGAAGCGCAGCGACCAGATTTCTTGCAGTGAGACGTGAAATAGAGCAGATCGTGGCATTTAAACCATCAGATCAAGCTGCGCTTCAAGTAGCTCTGGATCAGATCCGCGACCGGATGGATGGCCTGGCCGAACAATCCCCAGCACTGCCACCTGATCTTTGGATCACGGGACAGCATAAAGATGTAGCGAGCTCATGAAGACAACTGCCACGGTGCGTAGTTTGGATGGCAGGAATTATCCCAACAATTCTCGGCACCTCAGGCTAATTGCTTAGAAGGATTCCGCAGGCAGACATAGTAAAATAAACATGGTTAATTTTGTCTGAACTAGGTTTTTCGTACCACTTCTTATCCAACAAGGAGAGTTGCGATGGAGCTGATTGCGCCTGATACGAATACCGAAAAGTCGCTAAAGGAGTTCTATCAACCTCTTGCGGCCATGATGTTTGTTGTTCAAACACATATTGAAGCATTCTCAGAAGCCGTAGCAGAGCTGTATTTCCAGCCAAAAATTGCTGATTTCAGTCATCTGAGTGAATTTGACTGCAGGGCGGGAGAATTGGGGATCAGCCTTCGTGAGAATGGCAGGCTCTCCATGGAAGCTGTGTTGGCTATTGCGAAGGAATTGGATGCTTCTGGGATTGAGCTTAAACACAGTCTTCAGCCAGCTCAATGGAAGTTGATCTCGGAGCACAATCAGAAGTTTTCAAAGAAGCCAATCAGAACCTTCGAGGCCGCTCTTCGCCATACTAAATTTGTGAGGCAGATACGCAAGCGCTTGTGCCTTGCCTGCGACCGATATGCCAGTGCGCTAAAGTCAGCCTCGTAGCACTTGTCCAACGTAGATGTGGACAAGTTTTTTCGCTAAATTCAAAAACCCTCATCAACATTGAAGTTTGCGCTTCATTTTTGTCCATGGACATTAATCTCCACAGGTTGGGGCTTTTTGCTTATGGCATAGCATTGCACACTCCTATTACCGAGTAGCCCTTTAGGCTCTCGGTAACGGAGAGCCATGCAAAACGCAGCCAAACTAACTGTCATAGATCAGCCAATTGCGAGGCTGACCCCATACGCATCCAACGCCAGAACTCATAGCAAACATCAGATCCGTCAAATTGCGGACAGCATTAAGATATTTGGCTTTACGAACCCCGTCTTGGTTGATGCCAAGGGGGCGATCATTGCTGGCCACGGACGCGTGGAAGCAGCGAAGCTTCTGGATATGGCCCAGGTGCCGACAATCCAGTTAGAGAATCTTACGGAAGCCCAAATTCGCGCCTATGTAATCGCCGACAACAAGCTAGCGCTCAACGCAGGATGGGATAAAGCCATATTGGCAATAGAGCTCCAGCACCTACTTACCCTGGACAATCAGTTCGAGGTGACGATCACCGGCTTCGAAATCGCGGAGATCGACCTGATACTGCAGGAAGCAGCCAAGGAGGACCCAGACGACACTCTGGAGGCGGCAGACACTGGTGCGGCCATCACGCAACCGGGCGATCTCTGGCTGCTGGGCAAACACAGAATCCTATGCGGCAGCGCATTAGAGGAGACCTCATTTTCAGTCTTGATGGGTGGACGCAAAGCGCAGATGGTCTTTGTCGACCCTCCTTACAACGTCGTGATTGACGGGAATGTATCGGGGAAAGGCGCTGTGAAGCATGCAGACTTTGCCATGGCGTCCGGAGAGATGAACGAGGTTGAGTTCACCAAGTTTCTGACAGACAGCTTTAGCCTGCTCGCCCGGCATACGGCGGCTGGCTCCGTCCATTACGTCTGCATGGACTGGCGTCACATGGGGGAGATGCTTGCAGCCGGCGGCAGCGCCTATGACACCCTTCTGAACCTTTGTGTCTGGGCCAAGGATAACGGCGGTCAGGGTTCGTTCTACCGGTCCCGGCATGAACTGGTCTTCTGCTTCCGCAACGGCAAGGCTCGCAATAGAAACAACATCCAGCTCGGGAAATTCGGCCGCTACCGGACGAACGTATGGGAGTACCCGGCAGTGCGTGGCCTATCCCAACAACAGGGTGAGGAGGGGAACTTGCTTGCTCTCCATCCGACCGTAAAGCCCGTAGCTCTCGTGGCCGACGCGATCCTTGATGTCTCCGCCCGTGGCGATCTGGTGCTGGACTCGTTTCTAGGTTCGGGAAGCACACTGATCGCGGCTGAGCGAACAGGCCGAATCTGCTACGGCATTGAGCTCGACCCACGCTATGTCGATACCGCGATCCGTCGGTGGCAGCGGCACTCCGGCCAACAGGCCGTCCATGCGCTCAGCGGCAAGAGGTTTGACGAGGTATCCATATCCAGCGAAGCGGTGGTGACGCATGGCTAAAAAGGAC
>Ga0302315_10000895_pt1 | contig 31956 bp, 37 predicted proteins | sample III_Palsa_N3_1_FD_200532 | JGI IMG/M metagenome (GOLD analysis project Ga0302315, IMG submission 200532) | Peat permafrost microbial communities from Stordalen Mire near Abisko, Sweden - III_Palsa_N3_1 | ecosystem: Environmental > Terrestrial > Soil > Palsa > Peat permafrost | place: Sweden...
TAAAATCTTCGCCAGCAAAATAGGTGGTCAGTTTGCCTCGGCACGAGGTGGTCAGTTTGACCGGCATATCCAATAAGAACAGGAAACTTTGCCGTTCCAACGTAACTTCTCCAGATACGTAACGCACTTTTCCTGATTACTTAATTTGCTCCTTAAAGCCCTATTTATCATATTTGTATGTACAGTGTTTTTTTAAACTAAATTTTTTAAGCTATGGAAGATAAATATCAAAATGTAGTTACTATTCATTCTAGTACCCCACCTACTAATGGAACAAAGGTTATTTTTGATTCACCATTATTAGAAAATACACGAATAATTGTTACTTTAATATTTCCAGACCAAACCATGCCAGCACCGACAAATATTTCTGTAAGTGTTTTAGCTGGAAATAACAATAATGACAGTACAGAATTAATTCGCATTAAAAACAACGAACAACCAACCTTAATTTTAGAAAAAGCATATAAGATACTGGCATTTGAGGTGTACATTGGAGATGTGAAATTTACTAATTCACAAATGGTAGCTAAACAGTTTCTTTTGTATATTGGGTTTGATATAACTGTTCCTAGAACCATTGATTAATAAGTGGTTTAGGGAAATATGTTATACCTGTTACAATATGTTTGGTTCCCAATTCCTCAATCTTTAATTTGAAGTTTACACAACCTGTTTCACTGGCTATTTCACCAAATACAAATTGCAGTATTTTATCTATTTTATTTTCAGGCAGTAACGACAAATCTAATTTCTTTAAAAACTCAATGTTTATTTCCATTTCTGGAAAAAAGAAAATATTGCTTATTACCATAGACTTTAGATAATATAGAAGCCTATAGCTAATACCAAGTTCTTCAAAATATGCTGGTTGGTTTAAATCATTGCTATTTCTTTTTTCATTCAATATTAAATACCTACCCATCCTACGAGTATATGGCTTATACCCAAAAGCTTTTAACTCACATTCTCTAGCGCTTAATATTAATCCTGTCTTATTAAACTTTGACCTTAATAACGCTTTCAATTTCTTTAACATAGTACAGTACTATTAATGGTTGAAAACAAAACATACTTATTCCAGTAATTAAAATAGTAACATCTAATAGTAGAAATTAAACTGGAAGGCAAAAAATTTCGTATCTTTTCACTAACTTTGAAAAGTACAATTTTATGAAAATTTCGATAAATCGAAGTTAACCAATTGATTTTTAATGTGTTATTTCTATAATATTCCATTTACGGGAGAGGTGCGATTCTTTATTACTCTGATAGGGATTTGATTTGATCGTAAATGGTTTTCTTTATTTTCCCTGTTATTTCATAATCTCCAGCAGCTCTCTGAATACATAAGTCTTGTTTCTTTTACTCTTTGTTATCTCTTCCAGAATTTTCTCATTTTCAAATTTCTCCAATAAATTATATATGGTTTGCTTGCTGTTTGCAGGTAGTTTTTCTTTTATGAAAGAAACAGAAACAATAGGCTGTGCAAATATAATATCTAAAAGAGGTACGGCATACTGAGAATTAAAGCTTACTAGTTTTTCTTTTACATCAGAATATAGAGCGTACATGTTCAATACTTTTTTTTGTGTATCTAAGGACTGTACTGTTATAGAGTTTAAGAAATACCTTATCCATGATATCCAGTCTTCCTTTTCATCAACTTGTCTTAAATTGTAATAATATTCTTCCCTGTTGTTCTCAAAAAACTCGCTTACATATAGTATTGGATGAGTTAATAAGTTTCTATAATATAGCATAATAGGAATCAACAATCTTCCTATTCTCCCGTTTCCGTCTAAAAAAGGGTGAATTGCCTCAAGTTGATAATGTGCAATAGCAATTTGCACTATAGGGTCGGGTTCATTCTCACTATTTACATATCTTTCCCAATTACTAAGCAGATTAGGGAGTTCGTTTGCATTAGGCGGAATGTATATGGCGTCTTCCATTTTAGCGCCTGGTTTGCCTATAAAAACAGGAATCCGGCGAAAATTTCCTCTGTCTTTATTCTCACCTCTTACCGAATTTAGCAGAGTAGAATGTAATTGTTTTATAAAGTTTTCACCTACAGGCCTTTTTTTAATTAACTCCAGTGCATCCTGAATAGCAATCCTATAATTAATAATTTCTCTAATGTCCTGTTCCCTAGAATCCCTTTCTGTATTTTTTCCTTCTGCCTCGTATATAAATACCTCTTCGATAGTTGCCTGGGTACCCTCAATTTTCGAGCTGGCCACAGCTTCCTTGGTTAAAAGGGGCGTTGTAAGAAGACTTGGATTAGGTAGCCTGGCAAGTAGCCCTTTTAGTTCCCCAATTGCCCTATTTGCGTCTCCTATCTCTTTAATTAATTGAGAATAATCAATTTTGGGGGGTAATAAGGGTAAAATATGAGGTCTTTTCATAAGGTTAATAAAACAGATACAAAGATACTTATTCCAGTGAAATGAAAAATAATGGAATAAGAAAAATCTTATTCTAATGGAATGGAATATGAACAAGTCTTAGTCTAATGGAATGGAATATGGAAAACCTTATTCCAGTAAATAGGGGATTTTTAGAATAAAGCCAACTTTTGCCATACCCGTTATACGCCTGTTATTGCTATCTTTGTATGTTATAACCACAAATCAGATATGAGCGATACCCCAAAAATTAACCCACTAGCCGCCTTTCAGGACGATTACCAGGCCGAAGCAAGCAGGCGCATAAAAACAATAGAGCAATTACTTACAGAGGATAATAACAAGCTATCTCACATAGAGGAGGAGGTGCTGCAAAGCATAAAAGACCAGGAGCTGCTATCCAGCTCTATGGACGACGACGACGACGAGCCCATGCCCTTTGGAGACCGCATTGCAGACAAAGTGGCAACCTTTGGCGGAAGCTGGAAGTTTATTATCATCTTTTTTGTAATACTAACCGGCTGGATTATTCTAAACTCTGTAATGCTTGTTAAAAATACCTTCGACCCCTACCCGTTTATATTGCTTAACCTTATCCTGTCGTGTATAGCGGCTATACAGGCCCCCATTATTATGATGAGCCAGAACAGGCAGGAATGCAAGGACAGGAAGCGCGCAGAGCACGACTATAAGGTGAACCTGAAGGCAGAGCTGGAGGTGCGCCTGCTGCACGAGAAGATGGACTACCTGCTTACCAAACAATGGCAACGCCTTATGGAACTGCAAAAAATGCAAATGGACATGCTGGACAAAATAAACAACCAGGAAAACAAGGGGAAAGAGGGGTAGGAAGAATTGGAGATCACAAAATGTGACCTCCAAACTTACGTCCCAGCATAGTCTCCCATCGGAGACTCTGCGCCCCGTGATCCGACAAACAGCTAAACTTAGTAAATAAAATAATCGTTATATTTATAGTGTATAACCCTTAGGATTATGAATAAAGTTGAAAAAAAGTCCCTGATAGAGCAAATAATGAAAACGGAGGATGATGCTATCCTCTCTCAGATAAAGGCATTGTTGGAGTTTAATAAAAAGGATTACTGGAACAATCTTCCCGATCATGTTAAAGAATCCATACAAACAGGTATTCAGGAATCTAACCTGGGACTTGGCAGGCCTCATGAGGAGGTAATGAAGGAGCTGAGAGGTAAATATAAAGGATGAGCTATAAAATCATCTGGATGCCAAAAGCAGAGGCAACCTTTAATACCATCTTAATTTATTTGGAACAACACTGGGGCAACACCGCAGTCCTCAATTTTTTTGATAAAGTAGAACATCTGCTAACCATCATAAGCGACCAGCCGGAACTATTTCCTAAAATAAACGAAGAAGAGAAAATAAGAAAGTGCGTAATAGTAAAACAGGTAAGCCTTTTTTATAAGATTAAAGAACATCAGGTTGACTTAATTGCTTTTTGGGACAACAGGCAAAATCCGGAGAATATCGAATTGTAACTAATTATTTATCACCTACATTCATACTGGCTGAAGGTTAGCGTAGCCTAACTTGGGCCTTTAACTAGCAACAGCCACTAACTTTACTACCCAATAAAAAAAGCCGGAAGTTAATCAACCCCCGGCCTTTCTCAAATTTATAAATTGCGTAAGTAGTACTACTCAACCACCACCCTTTGGGTAGCGGGTGCGCTGCCGCCGCTTAGTTGCACCAGGTAAATGCCTTTAGACAGGCCATTAACATTCATAGTAACAGTTGGCCCGTTTATGGTAATGGTACCGTCTGTGGATGATAAAACCTCCCTACCTGTAATATCTGTTAGCTGGGCCGTAGTGCAGGCTGTGCCGTTTAAGTTAATAGTAACTAAATCTTTAGCGGGGTTGGGGTATACCACAATACCTGTGTAAGCGGTAACAGCGTTGGTAACAGCCGTTACAGGCGCAGTGGGCACAGAGTAATCAAGCGTGGCATAGTTGGCTACGTTTACCGTTGTTATATAGCCTAATGAATCTGTATAAACGCTGCCGGAAGTATAGTTTATAGATACATTTGCTTGTGCGCCATTACCTGTAGTGTAGGAGTATCCCACACTTTGGCTGTAATTTATTTGGTAATAGCTTCCCGGAGGATAGCCAAAACCGTAGCTCAAGTCGGTCGAGTCGGCCTCAACCGTGTTCAGCGTCACCCTCATAGCATTATGTATCGTATCGCCGTCGGGTGTAATAAGCGTACCTGTACCGTCTACAATAATATTAACTGTTCCGGTTGAGTAGGTGGTATCAACAACAAACAAAGTTTCGGTTGGCGGCCCGTTAACAGTTACTCCCGTATATGAATAGGTCTGTACCGTGTTATAGTTTAGAGGGTAGTTAAACGTAAACCCTTTTAATGTACTAATGTTAGTAATGGTAGCAAAGCCGGCATTTGTAATATTTACGCCGCCAAGCTCTACAAGGCTGGTATCGGTGGAAATGTAGTAACTATAGCCGCTGTCGTTGTCATAAACTTCAGCCAGGTTGGCCGTAGGGAAATAACTGGCATAAGGCGTAGAAGCAGGGGCCACATAATCGTCAGGTTCAGACACGGAATCGGCGGTAAAGCCCGAAAAATCCCAAGTTTGTCCTGTGCCGCCGCTGCCGGCAGTAGCCGCAGTAATATTGCCGGCATACAGGCTTATATCGGTAAAATTAGAACCAGCAGTCGGTGTCCAGGCTGATGTAAGGGTTTGTGCAAAAACGCCGGTATTAATAGCTACCAGCCAAACAACTAATAAAAAGTAACGCGATTTCATATATAGTTAGGGTTTATTTGCGGTAAATATAAGTACAAATGTTTCTTAAAAACAACTGTTTTTCTCACATTCCTGCTCTTGCTTTGTCACATTGTGTTTCATCGAATCTTATGCAGGGGACAGAGGCGGCTTCTTATAATGCAGAGTCACCGGACGGCAGACTCTGCCAGTATGGAATTACAATACCAACTCGTAACTGGTGTTTTTACTGCCGTCTTCCGATTTATGTAGTATGCCTTTCTTTATCAAGTCCTGTATATCGCGCAGGGCGGTGTCTTCCGACCGTTTGGTAATCTTGGCCCATTTGGGGGAAGTAAGCTTACCGTCAAATCCGTCCAGCAGTTTATTCAGCATCAGCCGTTGCCTTTCGTTTAATGCAGTACTACTATGTTTCTCCCAGAACTTTGCTTTAAACAATACATTGGCCAGCGTGCCATCGGCAGCTTTTAATGCGCCCAGCAAACACTCCAAAAACCACAGCAGCCAATCGGTAATATCCAGGCTCCCTTTTTGCGTTTTTTCCAGGATGTCGTAATAACCAGTTCTTACTTTTCGTAGTTGTGCAGACATGCTGTAGAAGCGTTGCGTACCGCCGTCTGCCCTGGCAAGTTGCATATCCGCAATAGCCCTGGCTATGCGTCCGTTGCCATCGTCAAACGGGTGTATGGTTACAAACCATAAATGCGCAATGGCAGATTTTATTACAGGGTCGAGATCTGTTTTACTATTAAACCAATTTATAAACTCCCGCATTTCTTTACCTACTACTTCTGCGCCGGGGGCCTGGTAGTGCAGCTTCTCTTTGCCCAACGCCCCGGATACTACCTGCATGGGGCCTGTTTCGTCTTTTCTCCAGCCGCCTACTGTAATTTTGTGCATACCGCTTCTGCCCATAGGGAACAAAGCCGCCTGCCAGTCGAACAGCCTTTTGGCGCTTAATGGTTTTTTGTTTTGCTGCACAGCGTCAAGCATCATTTCCACAACGCCGTCCACGTTTCTGTCCGATTCTACAAGTCCTGATATATCCATACCCAAATGCCTTGCGATGGACGACCGCACCTGGTCGGGCTTCAATAACTCTCCTTCTATCTCGGTAGATTTTAATACGTCCAGCGTTAAAGTTTCTAACGAGGCTTCATCCTGCACAGAAAACCCCAGGGCCTCCATTTTGCCCATTAGTTTTCCCTGCATGTGGCGGGTTTCGGCAAGTTTAGCCAATAGTTCCTCTGCCCTCCAGGTGAACAGGGGCCAGTTTTTTTGTTGGTAGATGTAGATAGCTCTTGCCATTCTCCGCAAATTATGCGGTAAAAGTAGCTGTTATTCTCCGCAAAGGCAAGTTATTCAACGCAAAAAATGCGGGGAATGTGGGGTTGTTCTCCGCAAAGAGTTTGTTAGTTGGTTCGATTTGGTTCGAGATTAGACGAAAAAGGATTGCTGGGAAGACAACTCCCCTGCTCTCGCAACCTCTCGCTAAGCGCTCTTCGGCAACGCCATATCAACAAATTTATGGTGTAACTGTTTGACTATCTTCTCAAATTGTATATCTTAGAAACGCATTTAAAAAGAAATTTCATTTCTTGCAGGCGTCCCCGCCTGCAAGGTTAACTGCCCCAAACCTTGTTGGCGGGGATGCCAACAAGGGTATAAGAGATTGGCTTGGTTCGATTTGGTTAAGATTAGACGGTACTTATCCTAACCCTAGTTAGCCCCGGGCGGTGTAGTATCTGGTAGTTTTTTTACTTCTTTAGCGGGTAAGCTGTAGCCAATGGCAAACTGAAAATTCTGGTTGTGCAATCCCTTACCGGTTTCTGTTTTATATTGTTTTTCGATGTTTACCAGGCCACCGTAGTATTTAAGGCTGAAATTTAGCCCAAACTTTAAATCGTACCCAAGCCCTATGCCGTACCCGGCGTCTATGGTGGAATAAGAGGAAGTGTAAATGTCGCTTATGAATAGGGACTGCGGGCCATACTGATTGTTATAGCCTAAAACGCCGTCTTCTGTGGCGCTTAGCAAGGCGGACACGTAACCGCCAACTTGTAAGTTAAGCGCCTTTGTAGCGTAGTATTTAAGCGTAATGGGCATCATCAGGTAATCGAAATTCAAATCGGTAGTTCCGGCAACACTGTAGTAGGGCGGGCCGTAATGGTTGTAGCAGCCCATTTGCGAGTACCCCAACTCCATCATTAACCCCAGATTATGCCGCAGGCGCGCCTGGTAGTAACCGGTAAGGTAAAAATCTTTTTTCATGGTAGTGGTGTTGTAGGCAGAACCGCTAAGCTCCGAAAAGTTGACGCCTGCCCTAAAGCCAAACCGCTTATGCAAGTTGCCCTCTACCACATTAGCTGGCGCCATAGCCCTCTTTACCACATTACTATCTACCTGTGCCAACGATGCAGTAGATAGTAAAACTAAAAGCGATGCGGTTACATAAAAATGAAGCGTTTTCATGGGCAAAAAAACTGTAACAAAAATAAATAAATATCCTATACGCAATGTTACGTAACTATTAAATCTTGCTGTGGTAAGGTATTGAAGAAGGATTGTTTATTAGGGGTCTGTTGATTTTTAAAGGGGCTTTATACGGTTCTGCATAAGTAGTTTACGCCGCTGGCTCTTCCTGCACTCCCAGCATACTTATCAAATCGTTGTTGTTGTGTATTACTTTATCGCTGCCGTAAGCGGCCATGTGCAGCATGGCTTTTGCCAGTTGTGCAGAGGTGATTACGGAAGCTGGGGCAAATTTCTTTATAAGCGGAAAAAGGGGAATCATCATTTTTTCGGCAAGGGTAGGATGCGGCTTTTTATGCACGGGCATAATGCCGCCGGGGCGGGCAATGTAAAGCTTTTGGAAAGGCAGCTTTTGCAGGGCGTTTTCTGTTTGGCCTTTTACCCTGGCAAACAAAATGGAGCTTTTTTCGGCGCTATCTGCCCCTATGCAACTAAGGAACACAAAGCCAATGGCGGGGTTGGCCGCCAGCATGGCTTTTGCAGCGGCAAGCGTGTAGTTGCAGGTTATGTTTATGTACTGCTGTTTGCTTACCTGCGTTTGCGAAATGCCCAGGCACCACAGGCAGGCGTCGGCCTGTTTAAAAACTTCATCCAGCGCAGAGTAGTCTAAGAAGTTGTAATGGATAATTGTTGTTAGTTTGGGATGGGTTATATCCAGCGGTTTGCGCGCTATAGCGGTTACCTGGCCAACATCTGTGCATAGCAGCGCCTGCCTTACTGCCTCTGCGCCTGCAAGGCCAGTGGCTCCTGTAACCAGTATATCCAATTTTTTATTAGCCATTTGTAGTTGTACTTAAAAAAATCAGGATCTATTCGTAGGCCTGTTATGCATAACTTGTTTAAATGTAGAATTAAATTCTGGTATAATTTTGAAGACGTTTTAAGACCCCAAAAACTCAACGTATTGAATTTTACATAAATAAAGCTATTTTTTTGTGGTAATAGTTACTTTAAGATGGTTTCTTAAGTTCACACGCCTATTTTAGAGGCTATTGTTTGTATTTGGCTGGTTGTTACCGAATTGATTTTTTTTAATTATCTAAAAACCTTTGGCGCTGTGGCGTATAGTTAGTTGGCGCATGTAGCTTTAGGCCTCTTAAATTGTACTACGCCATTAATTTTTAGGGTTTTTATCCAATAAACTAAAAATAATCTTTATATGAATGGAAGGGCCGTATATCTTAATTATATTGGCGTTTATGTATAATATAAACTTTATCGGCCGGCGGCCGTAGGGGACTGTATGATGTATTTTTTTGTTATCATTTTACTTAGTTACCTGGCGTTGCTTTTTATACTAAAGGCAGCGCTGCCTGCCCGTTTGCGCCAATGCCCCAGGTGTAAAAGGGGAATACTAAAACGAGTTCCTAAAATGCTGAACGACCGAATTTTGAATGTGTTGTTGTTTTCTGTTATTAAAGTGAAACGTTACGAATGCGAGGTATGCACTTTGCAGGTATTGCGCATAAAGGCTGCCCGTAAAAAAATGGGTAATAGTGGGCTTACTTTGCAGGGCTAATGGTAGTTATACTTTGTTAATGCAGAGTTCCTTTGCGGGACTCTGCTAAGACAAGATTACTATTTCGTTGGAATAGCAATAACTACACCTTAGCCAGTGGCGCGCCGCCCCTGTTTAGCTCGGCTTTGTTGATGAAGGCCTGTAAGGAAGTATTTACTGTTTGGTCTGTCCACAGTTTGGCTACCTCGCCTATTAAATAGTTTCTGGTTTCGTCGGATGAATCGGCCATGTCGGCATATTTTGCATCGTCTATCTGTATGGTGAGCCTTAGAAAATTACCATCGTCCAGCAGCTCGTCGGCCTCGTAGCAGGTAGTAGTGTTTACGCCCTGCATCATTACGTCGCTTATCTCGGCGGCCCAGTTAAGCTCTCCGCCTTCCTCATACTTCTTGTTTGCCAAATCTTCGGTATAATGCCCGGTGCCTAACGACAGCACATAAAGGTCGGCAGGGAATGCTTTACTATCGTAGTTGTAGTAGTCCGACCCGTATTTACTAAGCTCTACTATGGCGCCTACGCTGGGGTTGTTCATAAACACTCCGCCATCCACACATACGCGTTGTTTGCCGCCGAACGAAAATTGGTAGGCGGGCAGGTAGGTGGGGGCTGCAGAGGTGGCGCGGCAAACGTCTACCAGCGATACATTTTCCAGAGGGTTTGTTTTTAGGTGCCTGCTTTTAAAGAATATGGCCTCGTTGTTAAGGATGTCGTAAGAGGGTACGAAGATGGGTTTTAGGCAGTCGCTTACTTTTAGGCCGTCCAGCAGGTTGGTTAGCACGGTTTGCAGCCCGTTGGGGCTATACTTGGGCCCCATTAGCGCCCTTACTTCCTGTATTATGTTGCCGGGCGGGAAAATGGTTTTGCCGTCCTTTATGTACAGTTGCTCCAGGTCGGCGGTGGTGTACTTTGGACGTTTGCCGTCGGCGCTGGCGGTTAGTGCGCAGGCTATAAGGCCGCCGGTGGAGGTTCCTACTATCATGTCGAACATATCGAAGGTTTGCACGCCGGTTAGGCTTTCTATATGTTGTAGTATTTTTATGGGGATGATGCCTCTTAATCCGCCGCCGTCGATACTTAGTATTCTAAATTTTGCCATAGCTGTTTTGTTGTTACCGTACCCTAATGTTAGTAAAAAAACGGGTAAGATAAAAAACAAAAGCAGGTTTTTTGAGGACATGAAAGTCATACTCAATGGCGGGGCGGCTTTATAAGGCCACTCCCTGGCCCCCTGCTGACCGCAGGAGTTTGACCACCCCCTGGCCCCCTCCTGAATGCAGGAGGGGGTAATATAGGAACTGGTATTATTAAAATTTGTGTGTGTTGAGAATATTTGCATAGCCTAATATACTTATTAAGTGGGTAGGTGGGGAAGTTTTGTGCTAGATAAAAAACTACTAGTTGAGGGAAAATATTACACTATAAAAAATTTCTCTCTGTTATTTGCCTGTAAATTTTCCTGATATTCTCTGATAATTTCTCTGTTATTTTGTTGGGCCATGTATGTTTTTTACTAGTTGTGATGTTTTTGCTGTGCCAGTTGGCATATTTAAGTGTAAAGTTGAAAGGTTAAAGTTTAAAGAAAAGAATTAGTTACTACTAGTTAAACAAAAAAAATGTTGTTTTGGTTTAATGTTTTAAAAAAAAAATAAAGGTAGCATAAAAATTAAGAAGAGTGAAAAATGTTTTTAATGTGGCTCACTCCACGGCCGTGGGGCCGAGTCTCTGCAACGGCTCTTGCTTAGAATCTGCACAACCTCCACTGACCCAAAGAATTCTAAGAGGAGCCTAACGCAGAGACTGATAGTTGTTGTAGCTTTAGTAATAGTAGTCGCTTGCGAGGAAGGGAGGGACTGCGGGGTAAAAAGGGCACAAGAAAGTTCTTGCGTCTGAGGGAACCTATTTTTTATTTATAATTTTTTCGGCCCTTTTTAATATTGCGAATTCGTATGCTACTATAAATGCTTTGTTAGCCCCAACATTATTTTTGTTTCTTTCCTCAGCATTGCAATATATAGGATGCCAATAAGATAAACTGTGCAATATTTCATGCCCTAGTTTAGACGCCCAGAATGCAGGATTATGATTATCAGCTAACCTGTCTGTATTTAATGATATATATAAATAGTTGCCGCCTGGTAATAACCTTGATAATTGCTTATCGGGGTTGTAATAGTAACTATAATAAGTTCTTCCCCACCAGCAATCTCCCTTATAGCTTGTAATTACCAGTAATGCTGGGTCGCCTGTAATTGTATTGAAGGCATTTTTTAATTGTTGCTGAAATTCTTTCACTCCCCGAGGTTTTACTCTTAATTTTAGAAAGGTTGTATAACCATCTGTATATGTAGAATCTGTATTATTTGAATACGTAGGAGGCATTGGGGTAGGAGATTCTATGGAGTTTTGAAATGCCTCTTCAATAATATCTTCCCTTAGCGCTAGTTCAGTATATATGTCTAATGCTTTGCGTAATATTGATTTTGCTTGTTCCGTAAAGTTAGGGTCTAGTTTTAGCGCAATATTTATATTTTCTTTCTTAGTTACTTCAGCATCGCTGGTAATGTCTATTAATGCAAGATTCTTAGCTAAAATGGAGTCAATTTTAAAATTTACTGAGTCACTTTTAAAATCAAAGGAGTCTCCAAGTTTATTATATTTGTTCAATAGTACTATGTTAGAATCTAATTTTGAGCGGGTGGGTTTATCAATAAATGCCGACCTTCGTTGATCATTCCAAACCCAGGCAGGTAGGTAGTAAGGGTGACGCAGGTAACGAACATCCGGTTTTTGAACACATTGACATGTATCAGCAGTTGAAGATGAGTGTGAAACCAATGCTGGTTTAGAGTTGGTTGTAGTAACAGATTTTTTAGGTTTATTTTCATCGCTAAAAGAAAATAAAAATAGCGCTATTAATATTAATAATATGGATTTTTTTCTCATACTAGTGGTAGTTAAATTATTGTTAAACATACAAAGCATTTTAATGTACTTAATGGTAAAAGGCACAAGTTACTCGGGGTTAAACTTGAGGTAGTGGGGAGTCTTGCGCCAGATGGGATGGTTATTGTTTTTTAGAAATACTATCATTACTTACCCTCAGCATGGTTTTCCCAATAGTATCATATATCCCAATAGTATCATATATATAATATTTTTCTTTATTAGAAGGTTGGGCTAAATATTTATATACAATATCCCATGAAAAAAAACCTTTTATTTGACTTGTCTCTCTTTGTTTTTTTAAAGAGTCAGTACTATATTGATATAAACTGTCAATGCAAAAATTTCCTTTATTTAAATATTTAAATTGATAATTCAAATAAGATTCTAAAAGAGGGAATACAAACTCCATACTGCTTGCTAAAACTACAGAATCAGTACAATAAATAGTACCATCAACTTGTACAAATTCTCGTGGATAATTGGAAAGAATATTATTTAGCATTTCATGAGGAAAATTCATTTTTATGAGTTGTGTGGTATCTGCCAATGTGTATCCATTTTTAATATAATATGCTTTAATTGCTAATGCTTTTAATCTTATGTTTTCCTCTTTTTGTTGCCCTATTTTTAGATAAACACCACCGCCAATAAATAATGCAATGCAAAAATAAAACACGATTCTATCCAATAGATCGCTTTTGAAAGTAATAGCAAAGCGAACTTTGGAAATAACTTTTTGAAATGAAGAAATAATTTTTTGAAATGTTTTTTTTTGTTTTTCAGATGATTGACTTGTTCCATCTGCTATTTTTTTTATTTCTTCTTTTTTTTCAGCATCTTCATTTTTGCTAGATATTCCTAATATTTTTTTGAATGTAGCCCAAACAATTGGAAGAATTAGTGATAAAAATAGGGGATATGCATAAGGACTTACAGACGTAATTAAGTCAAAAATTGTTTTTGCCTGATCTGTTGTAAAGACTTTAGTTACCTGGTCAGTTGTTGATTCCATTTGCGTATAGCTTAATGTCTAATTTATATTATTTAGTTGACACATGCGACACGCGTGCGCCAGAGGGGAATTTGCTATAATAATTAAAAACTCAATTACCACCACCTCCTGCACTGTTACCACCACCTCCTGCACTGTTACCACCACCTCCTGCACTGTTACCACCACCTCCTGCATTATTACCACCTCCTCCGATTTGCCCTCCTGGTGTTGTACTAATAAGTGGATTTTGCACATTATTAATTAAATCATTAGGGGTTGATATACGTACTGCATTAAGTAAAAATATTAATCTACCAAGTTCAGATTGTTTTGCTGTATAAAAATCTTTATACACAGAATATAAAGCAGTAAATACACCTGTATAATCTGAAATAGGTGAACTGGTACTAGCGTCAGCCCCCTTTACTTTATCTATATTGTTAACTATATACGTTTTATAAGTACCAGCCAAAGTGGGAACACTAGTTAAAAGCTTATCCAATCTTTTTAAGTAATTTCCATATTTGTATTTTTTTATAGAGCCACTCTCAGTCTGTTCAGCTAAATAAATATCCAAGTTACGATAGTATTTAAGTTTATTCCGTGATAAATCGGAGATTAGCTCAGCTATTAATCGATCTGACTGAATTTTTATTTCAAGATAAGCTCTAAAAGTTTGATCATTAAAAGCAGTTGGCCTTATTGTATAAGTAGGATTTGTTATTGTTCCATCTACGTTGGAGGTTTGTGTAGTTTTAGTAGTTTGAGTGAAATCATTATCTTGCCCATTTTGTTTTCCTTTATTAGTTTGTGTAGTTTCTGTAATTTGAGTAGTTAATGAATTTGTAGGAATATACAATTTATCACTAGGTTCGCTCATCCTTGCCAAAACTATTAATTCACTATAATATTTTATATAAACTAATTCATCAATTAACCCCAGGCAGTCTTCCATTTTAGGAGTAGTGATTGTTTTAGCCCTAATTACTTTATTGATGGCGGCGGTGTCTTGCCCAACTACTATATTTATTGTAATAATTAACAATAGAATATTTAATAAGTGTTTCATGTTTTGGTTATTATAATTTAAAATTGAAAGTTATGAATGTTTCTGTAGAATTAATTCTGTGAATAGTTAACCAATATTATTATTTGGTTGTGTTAAGTAACTTTTCATCCACATACCGTCATTACAATTAGGAAGACCATTGGTATATCCATTACAAAACTCAGTATCAAATTTTTTCCGAATAGATACTCCATCTTTTAAGAGTGGGTCGGCAATATAAATATACTTTTGATTACTATTATCTATCTCGCATCCACAAATTACAATGCAATGCCCAGTTCCGTCTCCATTATCCCAAGTTATATCTGCGGCAATAGGGTGACTTTTTGATAATTCAGTTTGTATATCATCAAAACCTAAATTTTTTGAAATATTCAAATTATGAGTAACAGTACTTAATACGTTACCTAAATCGCATGATTGGTCAATTGTATTACAATCGACTCCTTGGAAGGCTGCAGATACAATTAAACATTGTGTAAAAAGTGTATTAGAATCATAAAATTTTGCAATACCCAATGAGACAGCAGCCCAACACCAGGAATTCTTTTTCTGGTTTTGATTATTAAAGTTTAGTTTATTAATCATTTTAGATCAGATTAATATTAAATAAATAAGATGTTTTATTTTTTATACTAGCTGGCAGCCAATCTTGTATAATTTTATATTAATCACAATAGCCCAAAGGGCCATTTTGCAGTTTATGCCGCAGTTTAGTAAAATAGCCCAAAGGGCTATTTTATATTTGGAAATAAAAATGTATAAGAAAGCTTTTACACCTTTTATGTTGTAACCCCCCTCTCCCGCATCTCGTCCTGTAGTATTTTAATCCCTGCTTTGTAATCCTTTTGCTCGTAGTAGTGCAGCAGGGTTATTAGTTCGTCGTCGGGTATATGTTGGGCCTCGTTGCGCAGCTTTTCGTTAAAAAAGGTTTCGTTGCTGGGCAGGCGTATGGTGCGCAGCGGGGTAGGGGGCGGCATTTCGTCTTTTATCTTTTCAAATAGTTTGCGCCCTACTTCGGTTAGGGTACTGTACTGCTGTTTCTCCCGCTGTTTGTACTGCCGGGCCTCTCGCTCTAGTACTAGCGCCCGCTCTTCGCTGCAAAAGTACTTGTCTATCCACTCAAATATTATTTGCACGTCCAGCCGGTTGTAGGTTTTGCCATACTCGCCCATTTTGGCTTTTTTAAATACCAGTACTAGTTCCTCCAGTTTTAGGTAGTAGTAACGCTCTGCAATTAAAAAGGTAATTTCTACTACCTGCCCCTCGTTTAGGTTGTGCGCCAGGTTTAGGCTATCGGAGAGGGCAACTATAAGCGTTTTAACGGCTTTTAGCAAGGCGGCCTCGTCTGCCCGTCGCAAGGTGGCAAGGGCCGTTCCGTTTATGGCCTCTTGTACTTTTAGTTGCGACTGGTAGCGGTACAGCTCCAGCCTATTGCCGTTTTCCTGCAACGAACGCATCAAAAAACTCGTCGATTCGTTCACTGTTAAGCCTTGCGTTGTTTGGGTTTCTAGTAGTTGCTGCATGGTTGGTTGCTGTTTTTAGTTCAAATAGTCCCTGCCACTGGTTGGCTAGGCTTTGCTCTACTATGGCTATGGCGGTTGCCTGGCTGCCGCCCGCCAGTTGCGCCAGTTGTTTTAGCGCGGCCTGCTCGCTTATTAAATTTTTATAAAAAATGTTCCGCTGTTTACGGTAGTTGTTCCATACCTGCCAAATTTTTTTAAAGTCATCCGTTACGAAGGGATATACCAACTCGCTGGGTGGTTCTTGTTTGTTGTTTTCGTTATTATCATTTTTTTCGTTTTTTTCATTCTTGTTTGTTTCCGGTTGTTTTCGTTTTGGTTTTCTACGGCTTTCTTTTTGTTTTCGCTCTGGTTTCGGGTTGGTTTCTGTTTGGTTTCCGTTTTCGTCCTCATGCTGAAGTTTGCCCCAGTTAAGTACTTCTATGGTAGTATATTTGTTACAGGTAGTTACCGCTATTTGGTTTTCGTTTTGGAAAAACTTTAACATACGGTTCACCTTACTGATGGGTAAACCCAGCGCGGCGGCTATTTGTTTTTGCGAGAATATGCCGCAGCCTTGTTTTACCTGTTGCCGCTGGTTGTTCCATATAAAGTTTGCCTCTTCGTGGTTTACGCGTAATAGTATGTACAGCCATAGCTGCAAGTAGTCGGCCTTGTAGAAGATGGCGTTGTCTAGCAGTTTGCGATGTAGTTTTATCCAACCGAGGTTTTGGGTCATAGTAATGGGTTTAAGTTTAAGTAATAGATTAATGTCGCACGGCCGGGTGGACAGCTTAAGACCACCCCCTGGCCCCCTCCTTGTAGCAGGAGGGGGTAACTTGTGAGTAACGTCGGGACTGGTATTATTAAAAAGGGAAATCCATCCCCTCACTCGCCAGGAGGCGAGCGAGTGCGGCAACGTTACGCTACCGCCCGGTGGTGCATAACAGAGCTAATAATAGTGCGCAAATGGGCAAGGGTACGCACTTGTGGTAGTTTTAGGCTACCGTATTGCCATCCGTTGCTGATGGTTAGAAATATGTGGTCGTAGGAGTGGCCCTGGTCTCGTAGTTTTTGTATGCGGGCTTCTAACTGTTGCAGGTTTAGGCGTTCTACCTGTAGGGTTTGTTCTTTTTCGGAGCTTAAATGGTTGTTCATGGTTGTTAAGTTTTGGTTTTAATTATTAATCTTCAATTCTTAGTTTGTCTTTTCTCCTCCACGGCCGGTGGCTGTATGACTTAAAATGGAAGTGGGTTTATCTTACCCACTCCATTCACTCTTATTTTTTACATCATTTCTCTAACTTGCCTTTTCCCTCCACGGCCGGGTGGCCGCGTCCAGACAACGGCTCTTGCTTTGAATCCCGCACCGCCTCCACTGACCCGAAGATTCAAAGAGGAGCCTAACGTCTGGACTGGTATCATTAAAAGGGAGCTTGGATACTATTTGTTATTCAGGTACCAGGCCAGGAAGTCTTTTTGCATTTGGTTGCGGCTTTCCATGTCTTCCAGCATGTCGAACCGGCTTACTATGGCTGCGCTCAGGTCGTCGTCGTAATAGCGGAACTGTTTTGCATATCCGTGGTGAAACTCGCATATCCAGTCTACTACTACATCTGTAGCCGCCCTTAGTTCTTCCAGGTCGCCCCTGGCGATGAAGTATTCTATTAGCACCTCGCCGTCTTTATGCAGGGTAATGAAGCTCTCCACGGTGATGTCTTTTTTGTGTACGCTGCGGCTCTCGTCTATGCCATAGAGTTCGCTTAACTGTTGCGCGGGCGTTAGGGAGCTTATCCTCATAGTTCTTCCTCCTCTTCCAATAGTCCGTGCAGGCTGTCGTTTACATCGTTTAGCGCCTGGCAGATGGCCTCTTCCATACTGCCGCCCTCGCCATAGTACACGTTGCGCAGGTCTTTGCGGAAGAATACGGAGTACTCGGTATTTTTGTCGGTGTCCATTTCTATACGCACCGTTACGTCGGGGCAGTTAACGGTATCTGCCGCCTGCTGCGCCTTGCTTCTAAATTGTTGAAGTTCTTTTGCCATAGGTTCATTTTTTGTTTTGCTTGGTAAAAAAATACTATTTGCTTGTAAGTGACGGGGGTTTGTGCTACAAAAAGTTTAAAGTTTAGAGTAGAAAGTTTAAAGGTTAAAGTGTAAATACTTTTGCAGCCAATCGGCTAGTAACTTTTCTTCTATTCCTTTTTTTTTCACAACACAGACCACTCCTGGCCCTCCTGAAACCAGAAGGGAAAAAAGACCACCCTTTGCAATCGCTCGCCTCCTGGCGAGTGATATGCTTTTACTACTCACTCGCGAAGACGCGAGCGAGTGCGTGTTTTACTATTATGAGACCGTGGTTGTAGAAGTAGTTTGTGCCAATTGGCACAGGGACTCGAGGGCTTCCAGGATGGTGAAGCTAATGGTTTTGCCCTGGCGCACGTTGCGGAGAATGTCTTTACTAATACCCAACCGTTCGTGTAGTACAGTGGAGTAATTTGCCGGGATGGATTCCTCTATAAGGAGGAGCCTGCGGAAGTAGTCCTGCTTTTGCTCTTCGGTGTATTTTGGGTTTGACATAGGTTTGTATATCTTAGTATGAATTTGTATGACACAAATATATAATGAAAAAACTTACTTGTCAATATATTTATTATATTTGTGTATGTAAAACAACGACGATATGAGTAACTTTTTTCCCGACCAGCTAAAATTTTATCGGATAGAAAGAGGGCTTAGTCAGCAGGAATTGGCTGAAAAACTGGGTTTTAACTCTAAACAACGCATTTCTGATTACGAAAATGGCAGAACGGAACCCGCTTTGACGGATGTAATAAAAATAGCGACTTTATTTGAGGTGAGTTTGGACGAACTGATTACCAAAACAGCTAAAAAGTACGAAAATACCGTACCAACCGAACATAAGGCGGCAGAATCGGCTATGGGCTACCCTAAGCAAAAGAGCCTGCAAAACAACAATCATTTTTTAACGGTGGCGCCCGCAGAGGCGCAGGCGGGGTGTGTGGATAACTTTAACGACGAGAAGTACCTGGGCAAGTTGCCTAAGATAACGCTGAATAGTTTTTTTGACTGCGATACGATATTTCCGGTAAGCGGGGACAGTATGTACGCCACTTATACGAATGGTGATATGCTGATTTGCCGCAAGATGGAAAGCCTGAAGTACATTGAGTTTGGCGAGCCCTATGTGTTTTACCTAAACGGACGGTTTACGGTGAAGCGGCTGTTTAAAACCGAGAACCCGGATGTATTAATGGCGACATCCGACAATAAGTTTTACGAACCGTTTACCATAGAGAAACAGGACATAAAAGGGCTGTATATAGTAAGGGGATCCATCACCAAAACTACGGGGGTAAGGCGCACTATTGAACACCCGTTGCGGGGGAGGGGGGAGTAGGGGGATTAAATAAAAGATCGTATATTCGCCTTTTATAAGCCTCAATATATCAAATAGTTTTGTGGGAATTAAGATTAATAAGTCAGATAATAATAATACACGAAAGGCAAAAAAGCGTTTTAAAAATAAAATCAAAAGGAAAAATAAGCAATATGATCCCAAAAGGAGGATTGCTAGTATTAATTCAAATACAAGAGGAATTGTTTATGAAAAGCATGTCGAAGAATTTATAACTAGAAATAAGAGAAATCTCAATAAAAAAAATTGGAAGCAAATCAATTTAAATACTGATTTTTGCCTTTTTAATAACCCATCTAACGTATTATACTTACTTGCTAATCTTTTAAATTATGCAAAACAAAGTAGCACAACCGGTAACCTTATTTATAAAAATTGTATAAGTTTCGGAGCAATTTATTTATTAGACAGCCTTAGTTATAAAATAGGAGAAAATAAGAAGTGGAGTTTGATTTATAAAAACCTTCCTGAGGAAGAGAAATTCCTAATTACTAATTTAAGAAGCATTGAAACAGCAATAAAAGATGATGGTCGCACATATATTGTTAATTCCAGAATTCAAATTAACCGTAGTGATACGATATTAGCAAAGCAGGATCATGAATCAAAATCTAAAGAAATACGTGACCTTGTACAAAAAGGGATTCAGGAAGTTTATAATAAAGAATTAACTCATGAAGAACATAATGCAATTCATTCAGCTATAAGTGAGCATTTTGATAATATTTTGCTACATGTGCCTACGGCTTTATTTGGACATTTATGCGGAGTATATGATAAAAATAAAAATGAAGTAAAAATCCTAATATATAATTTTGGAATATCAATAGCTGAGAATCTTAATAAAGATGGATTACCTATAGATATGAAAGAACAAATCGATAAAGTTATAAAAAATCATACAGAAAAGAAATTTTTTGTTTTGGAAAGTAAATTTACAAAAGAAAATGCATTAACTTTGTTGGCTATTCAAGAAGGTATTAGTTCTAAAATCAGCGAAGATCGCTCTAGAGGACATGGATTAATAGATTTTGCAGAAAAGTGCTTAGGACTGAACGATAAATCAAAGATTAGAATTATTAGTGGAAGAACTGCAATTAAAATTGATAGCAAATATAAAATAGAAAAAAAGCATTTTCTAGATAGAGAAAGAAGATTAATTGCGTTAAATGATAAAAACGATATGTTTGAGAAACCTGATCCTGAGTATGTAACCAATATGGGGACATTTTTCCCAGGAACTATCATCGAAACATTGATACCCCTTTATAAGTAATTAAATATGAGTGTTTTATTAATAGAAATTGATATGGAAAAGATAGAAATTAAATTAGAGGAGTTGGTAGATCCCCCTAAGACAGATTCTATTTCAGGAAGGAGATTTGGCCAAGAATATGCCCAAAGTAAGGATGTCATTAATCATATTGGGAAAGACAAGAAAATCATTCTAATTATTAATGATGAAAAGGTTAAAGCCATTAATGATTCTTTTATTAAGGGGTTCTTTAGTGGGATTTTTGAAAAATATAAAAGCAAAACAACGGTAAATTCTTTTATTGAGATTAGATCTAATGACTATTTCAAAAGATTAATAGATAAAAACTTTATCCTTTTGGATGCGATTTATAATAAATAGTCATAATCGTTCTTATGCTACTTAATTGCATTACCAATGAGCCTGAAAATAATATTGATTGGATTGCAATAATCGCACTTGTAATTTCAATCATTACATTATTGACCACTATAATAATCCCAGCTGTAACTAAAAGGATAGAGTTAAATAATATAAAATTTCAGAAAAATTGTATTGATGTAGTTGAAGTTAAGCTTTCAAGTATTAGTGAATTATTTGATGCTTTCCATTCAACTCCAATTAGGGAACATTTACCAGTTATCACTGAAAAATACACAGATTTATGTCTTTTCCTTGTAAAGCTAAAGACAATTTACTCAAAAATTGAAGTCTCTAAATTCCAAGATCTATGTAATGAATTTACAGACATGTTATACAGTAATCAAGATGAAAAATTAGGAGATTATAAAGCTGATTTCTTGATTAATAAAATAAGAATTATTGAATTTTTGTATGAGCATGCGATATATAAAGAGCTTAATATTCTATCACAAAAGCTTTATAAGTTAACAAGCTAATTAGTATATTTGTTTATACACAACCTTTTAGTACTTACAATAGTTTAACTACTAAGTATTGCCCGCTAATTTAACTACTATGTATTTCTCCTCTGCACATACAACCTTACCAAACAGAGAAAAAGTGGGCAACCTTATTGTTTACATAGCCTCTAAAGTAAGCAACCTGTATCTTACTAAGCTATTAAAACTACTTTATATTATAGACGAAGAATCTGTAATAGAAACTGGCGTGCCCGTTACCTGGCTTCCGTACAATGTATGGAAAATGGGGCCTGTGCCAACTGGCATTTACTACGACCTGACACTTAATAATACAGAATACTTATCGGAATTTGTAGAAGCAAAACCCGGCGTTAAAGCTAAAGGCATAGAGATTACCCCTAAAAAAGCTTTTGAAGACGCTGAGTTTTCTGATTTTGAAATGGAGCTTATTGATAGAATTATTACTAAGTATGGCCATTTAAATTCTAAGGAACTGGTGGAGCTACTCCATAAGGAAGATTCTTTGTGGCATAAGATAGTAAAAGAGCAGGGGCTGGAAAAGAAGTTTGAACTTGAAGAAACTAAAACCAGTCCGTTTGTAATAGAACTATCAGATAAAATAAAAAACGACCCCTATAAACTACATTTGTATCAAACAGTAAAAGAAAGCCTTCAGTTTTAAACTTTTTCACCTGCTATTTTTTTATGTTCTCTTCCGGAACTATTTTACATATTTCGAATTACGATTTTGAAGACTGTAAAACCCAGCCCAAGAATAAATACCTGGTTGTTTTGCACAATGATAATAATACTATTATTATTGGAACACTAACCTCTTCGCAGGATTATGTGCCAGACGAGCATAAAAAGGATGGCTGCGTAAAAGTAGATGAAAAATGCATCCATTGTTTTTACTTTCCGGCAAATAAACTAATTGGCGAAAAAGGGTATTCCTTCTCTAAGGATACCTTCGTTTATATAGAACGAAATATATTTACCAGAGAGATTAGTTACCTTAAATCTAAGTATGGCGATAAGGGTAGTATAGCCATAGAAGATAAGTTAACTAAGGCCAATTATAAAGAACTGTTAACCTGCATTCATAAGAGCCAGTTTATACCCAGAGGGATAAAAAGAATGCTGGAAGCTGCAATAAAAACCAACTAATGTCCTAATTAACCCCCTAGTTCTGTATAGCCGTCAATATACCGTTTTCGAAGTACACATACTCCGTCATGCTATACACCCATTGCTCGTGCACAAGCCCCGACATTGTAGTAGTATTTATACTTTCCGGCTCTCCCCACGAGGCTATGCACATTTCTTTGGTCATGCCAATGGCAAGCTTGTGGTTGTTTATTAAATTTCCGTTTGTGGGGCCGTATTTTTTTATAATGTCGGCTTTATGCTGTTTTTTCTGGTCTTCGCTGTCCTGCGCGTCCTTAACCAGTTGGTTGTGCCTGGCCTCGGTGATGAAGAATTTTTTTAAGGCGATAGTAGTTTTGCTTGTGGCGGTAGTATTATCTAAAAAAGTAGTAGCTATGCGGTTTCCTTTTTCATTTTTTAATAGTATGGCAGGGATGAGCGATAAAGTCGACTCTTCGTCCAGCAGGGTAACGTCGTAGCATTGCCATTTTTCGTTATGGTCTGTAAGACTAATGTAGCTACCGGTAGCAAGGTCTTTTATGTTTTCAAAAATATTATTTATTTCGGGAGCTAAATAAAAGTAGCTGTTCACGTATTGTTTTTTTACCTTCTCGTAATAGCCTACTACTAAAAAGTCTGTAAAATATACGCCCCGCCTTATCTCGTCCTCGCCACTGGAAAATCGGTAGTAAAACACATCAGAGGGGTTGTCTTTGTGCGCCAGTTTTATCAGAAACCTTCTCAGCTCTTCCCCCTTAGTACTATCAATAAAATCAATAATAGTAAAGTACTTGCCTAAAATTTCAGATGCGGGCGTTTCGTAATGGGGGTTCTCTTTATCCTCTACCAGTTTTGCTTTGTAGTAGTTGTTGGTATTTTCAGGTTTTTGATGTCCGCGAGGTACAAAGCCGCCTACCAGTGGGGCGCGGCTTGCTATGCTAGCTGCAGAGGCTCCACCGTTCGAATGCTTTTTTTGATGCGCCGGGGCTAACCCATAATAATCAGTAAGGTATTGCGGGGGATTTGGGTATTTGGTAGAATAGGGAATAAAGTAAATGGTTTGCCCTATTAACAGGCGAAATTTATCAGCGCTAAAATTAAAACTGCTGTCGTAAACGGCGCCTGCGGTAGCGCTTTGCTGGGCCGATGTAGATGTAACGCTGATTTGGGCCGATGCCAATAAGGAACTAAAAAATGCTGTTAATATTAAAAAGTGTCTCATAAAAAAGTGTATTAATTTTTGATACACTAAATTAATTAGCAAAACCTAAATTGCAAGCGTATATTTAAAAAAAAATGATGTTAATTTAATGTTAACAAATTAGCTATTAAAAATCAATAAGTTACACCTATGCAAAACCGTAAATGGCTTCTTATTATTTCCCTGGGTTTAAATTTAATAATGGGCGGGTACATTCTTTTTCAGGTGTACAAGTTGTATACAAAGCACGAGGCGTTCGAAAGAGTATACGGCGGCTTTAACTACTACTTAAGGCGTAACGAACTGTTTGACCTGATGCCTAAAGACAGCGGCGGGATATTTTTTTTAGGAGACAGCCATATACAAAATTTTGAACCGGAAGAATTTTTTAGCAACTGCCAGGTAAGAAACCGGGGCATTGACGCCGACATAACCGCAGGGCTTGCCAACAGGCTGTATGAAGTAGTAGAACGGAAGCCTGCTAAGGTATTTATAGAGATAGGCGTTAACGATGTAAGTTTTGGGTTTGAGCAGGATACCATTTTACGTAACTACCGCTATATATTGAATTACATTAACTACAACAGCCCTGCCACCAAAGTATACGCGCTTAGCATATTTCCTAATGGCTGGTTTTTAAATGGCGGTAAGGTAACGGCCATTGCCGTTATAAATGAGATTAACAAAAAGCTGGAGGTTATTTGCAAACAAGAGGGCGCGTACTATATTGACGTTACGCCGTCTTTTATGCTGGGCAGCCACATAAACCCCAATTACTATATGTACGACTCCCTGCATCTTTCTCCGCAGGGTTACCTTATGCTTAGGGACAGGCTGGAACCTTATGTAAATGAATAAAGACTATTAAATACTACTATGAAAAAGCTATTTTATTTTTTTACGCTTCTATTTATAGCAACAACGCTTAATGCGCAGGATACTACCGATATAAAGCCCAAGCACGAATATGCTTTTGTGTATATTGATTTTAAGGCAGATAGCCTTAAAATTTACTTTGATGAAGGAGAAGAAATTAACTTGGCCCAAATTAGGAATAACGATTTGGGTTGGGGTATAAATGTGGGTAGTATAACCACCAGTTTTAATAAGTATATAAAAGCGTTTAACTACCTGGAAAAAAGAGGATATGAGTTTATGGCAACAGGAATTAGTACGCCTTCCGGATATCGTTCTAGCGTATCATACTACATTTACCGCAAAAAGAAGCAGCAGTTAAAAGAATATATATAAAAAAATAATACTACCATGAAAATAATAATTTTTACGTTACTACTTGCACTTACTATAACCAGGCTTAAAGCGCAGGATACTACTACTGTAAAACCAAAGTACGAATATGCGTTTGTGTATGCAAATTTAAGCTCAGACAGCCTTAACATCTACTTCGATAATGGGAAAGTAGTTAACATATCTGAGATATCAAATTCAAATTATATAAAGAATGCATTTAACAGTTATAATAGTATAACTAGTGGTTTTGTTTTTTATATAAAAGCTTTTAATTACCTTGAAGAAAGGAGATATGAATTAATGGGAACAGGATCTTATATGTATTTTAATGGTTCCATACCTTGCTACATCTACCGCAAAAAGAAGCTGGAGTAAAATAGGGCCATATATTAAAATAATAATTTGATACTACTATGAAAAAACTAATTCTTTTTTTAATTGTAGCGCTGGCCAGCGCTACAATTAAAGCACAAGACAACGCTACTGTAAAACCCACAGACGAATATGCGTTTATATATGTGGATGTAGTTTCGGATAGCCTTAAAATATATTTTGATAATGGTAAAATAATTAATATTGCCCCTTTTTCACATTCAGAATATCAAAAGAACTTTACTGAGATGACCAGTATAACCGATGGGTTTGGTAAGTTTATAAAAGGGTTTAAATACCTTGAAGCAAAAGGGTATGAGCTTGCAAGCTCAAGCCATTATCTTTACGTAAATTACAGTATACCTTATTATTTATTTCGTAAAAAGAGGCCTGAATAACCATTAATAAATCAATTAATTACTACTATGAGAAAACTATTTTATTTTTTTACGCTTCTATTTATAGCAACAACGCTTAATGCGCAGGATACTACCGATATAAAGCCCAAGCACGAATATGCGTTTGTGTATTATTACAATGGAAGCCTGAGAATATATTTTGATAATGGGAAAAAAGTAGACCTGGAAAAAATGACTTTTAAAGACTTAGGGATAGGCTCAGGCTATAATAGCCAAACTAATGGTTTTGATATATTTGTGAAGGCCTTTAACTACCTGGAATCGAGAGAGTATGAGTTTATGGCCACAGGAATTACGGAATCTCCCGCCATTCCTTACTACATTTACCGCAAAAAGAAGCAGTAGTAAATTACAAATTAATTATCTGATATTATCATGAAAAAACTATTTATTTTTTTACTACTTGTAGTTGCAGTTACTACCCTTAAAGCGCAGGATACTACTAAACCAAAACGCAGGCATGAATATGCCTTTGTATGCGCCAACATTAAAACCGATACACTATTTATTTATTTCGATAGCGTTACTACCGTAAATGTATGCAGAATGGTTTTTTTTAACCTTGCCAAAGGCCTGGGGCCAAGCTACAGCGGCGTAACAAAGGGGTTTGATAAATACAAGAAAGCGTTTGATTACCTGGAAGACCGCGATTATGAATTTATGGGCACAGGCAGCTACTTATATGGCGAGTTTAACGTGCCCTACTATATGTTTAGAAGGCTAAAACAGCAATAAAAAATTAAGGTTCGTTATTTTTTTGTGATTTTTTGGGTGTTATATTGCAACAACTAATTTTTAAATTAGTTTTAAACCTCTTAAAATCAATTTTATGCTTAAAAATCTACTTTTCTCATTCCTATTGGTTGTTTTTGCCGCTATAACGCTACATGCCCAGCAACTGAACGCCAACGGAAGCAAAGCAACACAACCTGTAAACCTGCGCACTGCCGCTGTTACAAGCCTGTTTAGCCCGGTAGGGCCAAACGAGACGGTAAGGCCGCTAACAGAAATTAATACAGATACGGCTGACGCTTACCCGTACTTAAGCTCGGATGGTTTAAGGCTATATTGTATAGAAAACGACACCGGTTATTACATGTATTCAAGGGCTACAACTAATGATGTTTTTAGCAATAGAACTTCTACAGGGATAGTTATAGCTGGCGTTTCGCAAGGAATATGGCTTACCAATGATGAAAAAATGGTTTATTACAGCTATGATGGAATATATTTCAATACCCGTACAGACATTACCCAACCTTTCTCCAACAATTTTAAGGAGGTTACTTTAGTGGGTGTAACTGGTTATGGCCCCTCCCTTACACCCGATACTACCCAGTTGTTTTTATCTCCCGACGAACAAACCCTTCTTATGTATAAAAAGACAGGCCCTCTTACTTATACGGTTGAGGATACTATAGAAGCCGGTGTAACTATAACCGGGCCTTCTCAACTATCAAAAGACGGGATGACTATTTACTTAACCATAAGCGTTACCGGCGGTACTGCGCTTGCTTACTTAACAAGGGCAAGCTTAAGTGATAAATTTTCTGGAACGCCAATACTGATGGATAGTTTAATTAATAATAGTCAGTTGAGACTTCCCAGTCAGCCAAGCGTAAGCGCAGACGGGACAATAGTGGTGTATGTTAACGATACCGTAGACAGTTGGGGAGCGAATAATTTGTATATTGCCTCAGAGGTAGTTCCTCCCACCAGTTCATATACTGCCGTAACTCCTGCCTCTGCCAATTCTGTTTTTAGCGTATACCCTAACCCTGCTTCGGGTATGTTTAATGTGCAACTAAACAGCGCTGGAGCTTATACCCTTAATGTATACAACGCAACTGGGACAGTAGTAAAAACCACAACCCTTGCTGGCACGCTTACACAAGTATACTTAGGCGCTGCCCTTCCGGGAATTTACTATGTAACGGTATATGGCAATGGCCTGTCTGCAACCCAAAAGGTAGTGGTGCAATAATTATTTAATAATAGCTTGATAACAAACTTCAGATTTTGATAATTACCTTTTATTTATTGATGTATATATAAACAGATTTTATTTTCATATTCAACTTCTTGATAAACTTATATGATAAAGAAATTACCTTTTATTGCCATTTTTGCGTGTATAGCCATTGCTGACATACATGCCCAACAGCTTAATTCTAATGGTAGCAAAATAACACAGCCTGTAAATTTACGCACATCGGCGATTACAGTTCCTTTTCGTACTGCTGCTGTTACAAGCGGCGAGACATCCAGGCCTTTAACAGAATTAAACACCTCAACTTCCGATGCCTACCCCTGGCTTTCAGCAGATGGCTTAAGGCTATATTGTTTAGAAGGCGATACAGGGTATTACATGTATTCACGAGCTACAACTAGTGATGTTTTTAGCAATAGAAGGCCTACAGGAATATTTGCGGTTGGCATTTCGCAAGGCATTTGGCTTTCTAACGATGAAAAAATGGTTTATTACAATGTAGGCGGATTAACCTTTAACACCCGCACAGATACCTCCCAGCCATTTAATAGTTCAAATGCTCAGGCAGTATCTGTATTCGGAAATATAGTGGGGTATGCCCCATCGCTTACCCCTGATACCAGCCAACTATTTTTATATTATCATGAGGTAGGACTTTTTGTGTACAAACAAACCGGGCATCTTATCTATACGCTAACAGATACTATTATTGCAACCGGCATGACCATAACGGATCCCTGTCAGGTATCAAAAGACGGACTTACAATGTACCTTAGCGTGGGTAACTTTTCAGTAAAAGAACAGATCGCTTACCTTACCAGGCCAACGCTTAATGATAAGTTTTCCGGCGTCCCTGTTTTAATGGATAGTATAGTTAATAATAATGATGTCCCTATATATTGGCTACCCAGCGTAAGCGCAGACGGTACTATTCTTGTTTGCGTAGGGGATGCCTCTAATGGATGGACAAATAATGATTTATATATGACTACTGGCATAACCCCTCCAACCAGTTCATATACTGCCGTAACTCCTGCCTCTGCCAATTCTGTTTTTAGCGTATACCCTAACCCCGCTTCGGGTACGTTTAACGTGCAGCTAAACAGCGCAGGCGCTTATACCCTTAGCGTATATAACGGCACGGGAGCGGTAGTAAAAACTACTACGCTAGCCGGTACGCTTACACAAGTCGACTTAGGCGCTGCCCTTCCGGGGATTTACTATGTAACGGTTTACGGAGATAACGAAAACGCAACCCAAAAGGTAGTAGTGCAATAGGTAGTAGTTATTCAACAATACAAAACGCAGCCAAAGGTTGCGTTTTTTGTTTTTGGGTATTTATGAAGCAAGAATTGTTATTATAGTTAAAAAATCTTTTTTTTGCAAATATTGGTATTCTTTTTGCAATATTATCCAACATTGGTTTTTCAATTAGAATTAATAATTAACTATGAATTTTTCACACAATAGTGGGATAATAAGAAGTATTATACTTCTATTTTTTTTAGCTCTGTCTTTGTCCAAAGCTTATTCTTTAAGTTCTGATAGTAGCAAGGTAAGGCGTTGGTATGGATTAAGACTAACTTTATACGATGCAAAAGAGAAGAACCAAATTTTGCAGGGGATAAATATTGGCTTAGTAAAATCTAAACTAAAAAAAACGAATGGTATTTCGTTAGGTGTATTGGGCAATAGGGATGGCTTTATAAACGGCCTTTCTTATGGCACGTTTATAAATAACTCTCGTAAAGTAAATGGACTATTGTATAGCCCGTTACTTGCAGGGGCCAAGGAGGTGAATGGCATAGCCTGGGGCGGGTTTCTGACTTATAGTAAAAAGATTAATGGGTTTTTAGTTGGATTGTTTGCAGAAGGCGGGGTTGTTAACGGCGTTTCTCTTAGCCTTGGCGTAGGTACAGATACTATGACCGGCATAGCCCTCTCAATGGGGCAGTCATCCATAAATGCAAAAGGTATTTTTATTGCCGGTTGTGCGTTTGTAAAACCCAAACGAGGAGTAAATAGTAGTTTAACAGGCGCAGCGGCGGCGGCCTTTATTCATGTGGATCATGTAGAAGGACTAACTGTAGGGGCGGCTACTATTTCTAAACGACATACAGGCATTGCCGTGGGTGTAATTAACGTAACACAAAATCTATATGGCATACAGATTGGAGCGCTGAATTATGCAGGCAATAACCGCTGGCCATTCCGCCTACTGCCACTGGTAAATGTACATCTCAAAAAGGAATAGGCAAATAGTTACATCCAGTACTCTGAATATATATATATACCAACAATTATATCGTTATTTATAAAAACTGAATTATTGTCATTCCTGCTGGCGGCTATAACTTTTGTAGTGTTTTTACGAAGAAGAAGGGTGGGGAGTAGGGGACTATTCTAAAATTAATCTGCCCAGCCAAAAGTTATTACCCCTTATTCCTAACGCTACAGATTCGTTATCAGTAATCTGCATGGCTTGTCCCGGACAAAAAATAGTATCGTCGTTGGCAGGTAGCCGAACAGGCCTTTTGCTAACGTTGCCTTTATCATCAATTGCTATAACTACCAGTACCCTGTTATTTATAGTTAGTAGTTGCGATGGGCGACTGCTTGTATTGGCGCTGTTCTTTTGGCTGTCGTTAAAAATGAGCGAGAGCGTATTAGTAGAATTATCGAACATAGGCAAATAAGAGTAATAAATAGTATAATCGCTACTCCTTAGCCCCCCATATAGTTTTACCTGGCTTTTAGGCAATGCCACGCAATATACCAGGGCGCCGTCCCGGTCAATATTTAAAACAAACATATCGCCATAGTGGGCGTCGTCGTTTTTATACCATTGGTATTCCAATACCCATACCTGGCCGCCGTCCTTTTTTAGAAGGGCTGTGCACTCCGGCATAAGCGCGTCATAGCTAAAAGGAGGACTCTGCGCGTCTTGTGGTATAGCCGTCATTTTTATATTGTCAACTGTTCCATTTTTACCGTTCACTATTCCGTAAAAATAACCTGTATGGTGATTAAAAACTTCATTAGGTTCGTTATAGAAGCCAGAAAATACGGTTTCTCCAAAGCTGTTTGTTATTATACTACTGGTTTTTATGGTTTCATTCTTTAGCCCAAGGTTTACAGGCCTAAGCTGGTCGGAGGTGGCGTCTAAATACCATAAGCAGAGTTCTTTTTTGTAGGCGCTTTTAACTTTGCTTCCTAAAACATATACCTCGCCTGCATTGTCAATCAACACTGTTCTTGTAGTAATGTATTTGTAGTTCATGTTTTCCTCTTGCGAAACCGATACGTCTCTTGAATAGATTTCGTTAAGCCTTTTGTTATAAATTCTTATCGCAAAATTATTTTTATCGGCTTTCTTTTGTTTAGCGACAGCTACACATGCCACTATAGTATTAGAGTCCGGAGAACTCTCCAGGTAAAAAGAAACTATATCGTTGGAGTGTACATCCCCAATTGGTTTAATAGTAGATAGTAGTTCGCCGTCGAATGAAATATCCTGCACATACGCTTTTGCCACCGATGTTTTTTTATTATAACTGCTCATTAACGCTGCAAACCTGTCCTTTAGCATTATAATTTTATGTACAGATATCATAGTTCCCCCAGCCTCTTTAAGTGAAGACATATTTATTGGTGTATCAAAAATCTTTCTGTTATCGGCGTCAAACTTTTGAAGGTAATAGCCGTCGGCTTGCGACCGCAGTAGGTAAAAGGCATCGGTGGCATTGTCTCTGCCCAGCATTTGCGAGCTATAGGCGTCTTTGTTTTGCAAATCCGTATCCCATAGTACTTCCGCATTTTGGGCTGGTGAGCTTAGGCTATAAAGGCTTATAAATAGCAGTAATAAAATAGGGCGCTTCATGTAGTAATAAAGAGTAATAATAATACAAATATAAGCAAAAGTTTTAAGGCTTAAGGATTGGTTATAAAAGCCTTTAAACTTGAGGTCGCAAATTGGGGCCTCCAATCTATTCTTTCTTTAAGATCACAAATTGCGTCCTTAAAGAATAAGTTTTACTTTTGCTCTAAGACATTTAACAAATGGCAAAACAAACGGAAGCGCTAATCCCCGACGAGGTTGTACTAAGCAAAATATACCTGATGAGAGGGTATAAAGTAATGTTAGACAGAGATTTGGCAGAACTTTATGGGGTAGAAACCAAAAGGTTAAAAGAACAGGTTAAGCGTAACATAGAACGTTTTCCCGATGACTTTATGTTTG
>Ga0302315_10000897_pt1 | contig 31925 bp, 35 predicted proteins | sample III_Palsa_N3_1_FD_200532 | JGI IMG/M metagenome (GOLD analysis project Ga0302315, IMG submission 200532) | Peat permafrost microbial communities from Stordalen Mire near Abisko, Sweden - III_Palsa_N3_1 | ecosystem: Environmental > Terrestrial > Soil > Palsa > Peat permafrost | place: Sweden...
AAGTGTTTATAATCCTTACCACACATGCCGATGACGAGAATGAAGTATCCTTGATGCATTTGGAAGAAAAAGTAAAAGGGGCGTCCAGCCACGACATGGAAGAACACGAGCGCATCCACCTCAAACAATCCAACCTGGAAGATATGCTGAAAGAAATCTATACTGCTGCCAAAAATGGACAAGACGCCACAGAAGCTGGGGGAGCGTTCTATTCAGCCTTGTCCGATTTCCAGGCCGAATACCTGAAACACATGTCCGGGGAGGAAAGCGACACACAAGCTTTACTTTGGAAGCATTTCACCGATGAAGAACTTGCCGGACATCGCACAGAGATCATGAAAAAACTGAATCCCGAAACTCTATTGCTTTGGTTCAAGTACATTGCTCCTGCCCAGTCTCAACGTGAAAGGGTGGGATTGTTTAAAGGCTTTAAGGCCAACGCCCCCCAATCTATGTTCGAAAAGGCGCAAGCAGTATTGCAACAGGCGCTTACGTCCTCCGATTACGAAAAATTAATGAACGCTCTCAATTAAATACAAGATGAAAGCGCTTAACATCATCTTAATAGTTTTATAAAATGATTTAAAAAAACCTTAAAATGAAAATATCATGTTTACGCAAGAACAAATTAAAGACGCGCATACCAAAGCAAAAACAGGCGCAGACTATCCGCGATACATTCGGGACTTGAAAAAGCTGGGTATACACCACTACGACTACGTAGTCGAAAATGGGAGTAATATGTATTACGATGAGAATGGGAACTACCTTATCACAGAAGCTGGAAATAGTATCCACAGAGTAGTATCAGACAGCGCTGCTCCTGAACTATTAAAAAAGTATATCCTTCACCACCAAGAGGGAGGCAGCGATTACCCAACTTTTTGCCTTCAGGCAGCCGAGGTAGGGGTAGAACGCTGGACTAGCGACCTGGAAAAAATGGTCTGCTCTTACTATGATAAAAAGGGCAACCCAATGTATGACGAACCAATCCCGGAAACGGAATATTAAATCATATACTAGTAACTACTATTAAAAGGCCTCGATGGCATTTTTTTATTACCAAGAGAGTGGGGACTCCTGTTTATACTTTTTTCTTAATTTTTTAAACTTCTGTGCTACTATTATTTTCTTTTGCTACAATAAACTTAACGCCTATATTTTTTGTTGAGATTAAGCTACTAGTAGTACGTTTACTAATGAGCGCATGTGCCAATTGGCACGATTAACTGCACAAAATTTCTTCTTTAAACTTTAATTGTGCCAGTTGGCACAACCTCGTTCAAAACCACCAAAATATTACGTCCACCCAAATTAACAATGCAAAAAAACAATGACAAAACAATGACAAAACAATGACATAACAATAAGCCAATCCTATGGCATGTAAGATTTCCCCTCAACTAGTAGTTTTTTAGGTAGCACAAACTCCCCGTCATTTCAGGCTTAACTAGTAATTTTATTGCAGGTAAAAACCCTTTTCGGTAATCATGTTTTCAACAGCCTCTGGCACCAAATATTTAATTGACTTATGACTTCGTACACAATCCCTTATGTAAGTAGCAGAAATATCCAGCAATGGCGCGTCTATCAGCTTTACCTTATTATGATTTTTAAGGGGAGAAACTTCTGTATAAGGGCGGGGGTAAACATACAGCGAAAAATACTCCAGTATCTTATCGTAGTTTTTCCAATTGGTAAACTGGGTAAGGTTGTCCTCCCCTATTATAAGGGCAAATTCTTTATCAGGATGTTTCTCCTGCAAATACGTCAGCGTATCAATAGTATAACTTGGCCTCGGCATTTGGAACTCCACATCGCTTACCTTAAAGTTATAATTATCCGCCACAGCGCGCTGTACCATATCATAGCGGTCAAATTCATGCAACAGGCTTTTATTCTTTTTAAGGGGGTTCTGGGGGCTTACTACAAACCATACTTCTTTAAGGTCGGCATGGGTAAGCATAATGTTGGCGATGATAAGGTGCCCTATGTGAATGGGATTAAAGGAGCCAAAAAGAAGTCCAACCTTCATTTAAAAGATTACTTTTTATTTATGAAATCATCCACCAGCTTTTGGGCGTCTGCAAAAGCTTTATCAAGGTCGTCGTTAATTAACGTTACGTCAAACTGGTTTTCAAAACTCATCTCAAACTTTACCTTAAACAGGCGGGTAGATATGCTGTCTTCTGTTTCTGTTTTGCGGGCGCGTAACCGTTGTTCCAGCAGTTCCATAGAAGGGCATTTCACAAAAATAGCCAAAGCCCTGTCGTTGTATTGCTTCTTTAAGTTTAACCCGCCGTTTACGTCTACATCAAACACTACATGCTTTCCCAGGGACCACAGGCGCTCTATCTCCGACCGTAGCGTACCATAAAAAGCTCCCTGGTACACTTCTTCCCACTCCACAAATTCATTATTGTCAATTTTAGCTTTAAATTCTTCGGGAGTAAAAAAATAGTAGTCTTTCCCATTTTCCTCGTTTCTGCCCCTTTTGTCGCGGGTGCATGCAGAAATAGAGAAACCCAGGTTTGGGTTTGTGGCAAGAAGATGTTTTACTATGGTAGTTTTTCCGGAACCGGAAGGGGCTGAAAAAATAATTAATTTACCCTGCTGCATTTATTCCACTCTCAGGTATATTTTTTCCTTTATAGTTTGCACAAGCGCAGCAGGTACTTCTCTCTTTTCTATTTTCTTCTGTATTACCTCTTTTACTGTTTTTTCAAGGCTATAGAACTCATAACAGGGAATGCACTCGTCCATGTGCTTCATATAATACTTTTCCTCTGCCATAGTGGCTTCTCCGTCAATTAGCAATTGAAGGCTTTGCAGGCACTCCGAGCACGTTGGCTGGGGTTTTTTCTTGTTAAATAATTTACTCATTAAACTGGTAAAGATTGCATTATTCATAGGTATAACGTTTTATTTCAGAAAAATACTCCCCAACATTAAAATTATTCATTATAACCCATTGTTCTGGCGTATTTTTTCAATTTATCTTTAAGTAGATTTCTTGCCCTGTGCAATCTGGATCTTACAGTTCCAATAGGAATATCCAATATCTTGGCCATCTCCTCGTAGGTAAACCCTTCCAGGTCGCAAAGTATAATAATTGTTCTAAAATCAACCGCCAGGGCGTTTAATGCGTTTGCCACCTCATCCCCTATCATGTCCTGCACCGCATCAACCCTTAGGTCGGTAGTGATCTTCTCATCTACTTCATCCGAATTATAAAACGACTCTACCTCATTGTAATCAACTTTGGCAGGTTGCTTACTCTTTTTCCTGAAATCATTTATAAAACTATTTTTCAGGATTCTGAAAAGCCATGCCTTAGCATTCGTTCCTTGCTCGTATGAGTCAAAGAACCGATATGCCTTCATATAAGTTTCCTGAACCAGATCATTTGCGTCATCTTCGTCCAGGGTTAATCGGTATGCAAAATTATACAGAGAGTTAATTAGCGGCATGAATTCTTTTTCGAATTGCGCATCCTTCTCTGCCTTAGTCACTTCCGGTTTATTCACGTTATCCTCCATCTTTATCACCTGTTAAAATATTAATATTACTTCTTTTTTTAAATATATAATATTAATAATCATACCAAACTAATCGTGTCAGTATAACAATGCCGAAAAACGCTTCAAAGTTAAAAATAAGCATTTTTTACTCATTATCACACTTTTTCGATTTTTTTTACTCTGCCATTTTAGCATGATCATTTTTTTATCATAACGTAATTTTTATCCTTATATGCGTTTTAAACCAAGTTTCCTTGTAATTTTGTATAATTTATGAAAAAAATTGTCCTCAGCCGGACTGACAATCTGGGAGATGTTATTTTAACCCTGCCGTTGGCAGGCCTACTAAAGAAGCAATATCCGCAGGCTCAACTCATTTTTATCGGCAAAAAATATACGGAGGCTATTATAAAAAGCTGTAAAAATATAGATGTTTTCCTTGACAGGGAAGATGTTATAAACTCACCCGATCTTCTAAAGAATCTGCAAGCCGATGTTATCATTCACGTATTCCCTGATAAAGAGATAGCCAAAACCGCTAAAAAAGCAGGCATCCCCCTTAGAATAGGCACCAGCCATCGTTTATTTCATTATTTGTATTGCAATAAGCTCGTCAACTTTAGCCGTAAGAAATCTGACTTGCACGAAGCGCAACTTAACTGCAAACTGGCAGAACCGCTTGGCATAAAACTGCCAACCTTGGAAGAAATACCTGCCTATTATGGTATGGAGGCCACTCAAAAAACAGATATCAACCTAAGTAAGAATAAATTCAACCTTATATTGCACCCAAAGTCGAAAGGCAGCGCCAGGGAATGGCCCCTAACTTATTTCGAATCTCTGATTAAACAACTACCTAAGGAACTATTCGATATATATATTACCGGAACAGAAAATGAGGGCGAATTAATAAAGAGCCAACAACCTTCCATTTTTAGCTACGCTAATGTAACTGACCTGACAGGAAAGTTCTCGTTAGAGAATTTGATAAACTTTATTAACCAGGCTGACGGTATAGTTGCATGTAGCACAGGGCCTTTGCACATAGCTGCAGCCTTAGGAAAATACGCCTGCGGCATTTATCCGCCTATGAAACCGGTACACCCGGGACGGTGGGCGCCGCTGGGCAAAAAAGCCCTATACCTGGTTTTGCAAAAAAATTGTTCCGATTGCAAAAAAAGCATGGACTGCGCCTGCATACAGGCCATTAAGGTGGAACAAGTGGCAAAAGTAGTATTGGGCTGGCAGGCCAAACTAGTAACTAATCCGCATGTATAGCATTTCTGTAGTAATACCCAACTACAATGGCAGGCAGCTATTGGCAGAAAATTTGCCCCTGGTATACGCAGCCTTGCAACAAGCCCATATTGACTTTGAAATTATTATCGCAGACGATGCTTCTACGGACGATTCAGTAGCTTTTATAAAAAGCGCGTACCCTAGTATTATCCTATTGCCTCAGCCAGTAAATAAAGGCTTCTCCGCTACTATTAATAAAGGCGTCATGCAAGCAAGCAAAGACCTTGTACTAGCCCTTAATAGCGACGTTAAACTTATGCCCGGCTACTTTATGCCCTTAATGAAATACTTCGAAAGGGAAGACACCTTTGGGGTAATGGGTAAAATTATTGGAGTTGATACAGACGAAATACAGGATGGCGCAAAGTACCCTGCCAGAAAAGGGCTTACGCTCGTTTCTACCATAAACTACATCCTTAAAAAAGAAGATACAAACTTGTGGGTTCCATCTTTATTCCTTTCCGGAGCCAATGCGCTAATGGACAGGAAAAAGTTACATGAGTTAAAAGGGTATGATGAGGTGTACTCTCCTTTTTATAAAGAAGACGTAGACCTTTCTGTAAGAGCTTGGCGATTAGGCTGGAAGTCTTACTACGAAAGCAAAGCCGTATGCAGGCACCCTGCTTCAATTACCATTGCCAGCTACAACAAGAAGAAGAAGGTTAAGACAATTTCCCTTCGCAATAAGATTATTTTCCACAATATCCATTTGCAGAAAACCGAACGCATTCTATGGAATATTCGTTTGTCAGTTACCATTTTCTTTAAAGCGCTTGTGGGGCAATTCTATTATTTTACTGCCTTTCAACTGTTTCTTGCCAAAAGAAATGAAGTGGCTAATTCCAGAAAAAACCTGGCCTGCCTTTTTAAGAAACATGGCATAAGTAAAAGTATAAATGAGGTTTGTAAAGAAATAAAACTAAGCATTAGGGGCAGGGAAATACGCAAATTCTGATCCCTGCATTAGTTCTTATTGCTGAATAATTTTGTTAAATTTGTATAATTCCATATTAATTTCCATCTAATGAAGGTTTATTTCCGGCTGCTTGCTTATGCAAAGCCTATTGAGAAGTTTGCTATTCCCTTTTTCATTTTCACTGTTTTAAGCACCGTTTTTAACCTTGTTTCTTTTACGTTGCTTATTCCAATACTTGAAATACTATTTCAGGACGAACCCGCTAAACTATTAATTCAACAGGCCCCGGAATTTCATTTTAACTTAAATTACCTGCAACAGGTTTTTTATTACACACTTAACGAAATAATTAAAAGCCGGGGCAAAATGGGAGCTTTGGAATTTGTTTGCTTTAGCTTTCTTGCTTCCACTATTCTCTATAATTTTTTCCGCTACCTTTCCCAAAGAATACTGGAAGATTTCCGTAACCACACCCTGCTTAATTTACGAAAAGCGGTTTTTGACAAAGTGATGAACCTGCACTTGGGCTATTTCTCTCAAGAACGAAAAGGCGATGTAATGTCCAAAGTAACATCAGACGTACAATCCATACAGCAGTCGGTTAGCAATACCCTCATTGCTTTTGTTAAAGAACCTATTGCTCTGCTTGGCTACGTAATAACATTATTTACTATGTCATGGAACCTTACTCTTTTTACTATCCTCATCATTCCCCTGTCTGGTATTGCAATTTCTTCCCTTGTAAAAAGATTAAGAAAAACAGCTCATCAGAGTTCCGAATCTTTTAGCCGGATGATTAGTATTCTCGACGAAGCCCTTTCCGGGTTAAAAGTTATCAAAGCTTTTAATGCTGTGGCATTTACTAAAGATAAATTTCAACAGGAGAATCAGAGATATACCCGTATAAACCGCTCTATGACCAGAAGGCAGGAAATGGCGTCTCCGGTTTCCGAAACTATGGGAGCCTTGGTTATAATAGGCATAGTGCTTTACGGAGGATCGTTAATCTTCTCTAAATCATTTTCGTTAGACGCCAGTACATTTATTGCTTATATCGCTATTTTCTCTCAGGTGCTAAGGCCCGCAAAATCTATGACAGGTTCTTTTGGAGCCATACAGCAGGGCATTGCTTCAGGAGAGCGGGTGCTAGCTCTGATTGATACTAAAGAAGAACTGACCGACAAACCTGATGCAATAACCATAAACAACTTTGAAAAAGAAATAGAGTTCAGAAACCTTTCTTTTGCATACGATACAAATGAAGTTTTAAGAAACCTGAATTTTACTATTAAAAAGGGTAAGACAGTTGCCTTGGTGGGCCCTTCCGGGGGAGGAAAATCAACAATCTCCGATCTTATTCCTCGTTTTTACGACCCTACTAAAGGCTCTATATTAATTGATGGAATTGATATAAAAGACGCTAAAGCAGAATCTGTGCGTTCCCTTATGGGCATTGTAACGCAGGAACCTTTCTTATTTAATGATACCATTGCCAACAACATAAGCTTTGGTAAAAAAGGAGCTACTAAAGAAGAGATTATCCAGGCGGCAAAAGTGGCCAACGCCCATAATTTTATTTTGGAGACCAATAAAGGATACGATACCGTAATTGGCGACAGGGGCATGAAGCTTTCCGGCGGGCAACGGCAGCGGATAAGCATCGCACGCGCGGTACTAAGAAATCCTCCTATACTTATTTTAGACGAAGCTACCTCTGCCCTGGATACAGAATCAGAAAAACTGGTGCAGCAGGCTCTAGACGCTTTAATGAAGAACAGAACCTCGCTAATAATAGCGCACCGTTTAAGCACCATACAAAATGCCGACGAGATACTGGTAATACAAAACGGCAGGATAATAGAACGGGGCAGCCACTGGGAACTACTAGATGTACACGAAGGCCTTTATAAAAAACTAAATACATTACAGACCTTATAAGCCCCAGGCATGCCTATTTCCATAGCTACAGAAATTGATTCTTTACCAAAAACAAAACTGCGCTATTCTATATGTACCCTCATGTCTAAGCCGCAGGAGTACGAAGAAATGGTAGATTCTTTTTTGAAAGCTGGCTTTAGTAAAGATTTTTGTGAATACATATATATAGATAATTCAACTACTAATAAGTACGACGCCTTTGCCGGACTTAACAAATTTTTATTGGAGGCAAAAGGAGAATACATTATCCTTTGCCACCAGGATATTCTTCTCAACTATGATGATTTAACAGTTCTTGAAAAAAGGATCGATGAAATAAACTCCATAGATCCCAACTGGGCAGTAATAGGCAATGCAGGGGCAAGAAATATAAAAGACATTATCTTTAAAATTACCGGGTCAGATTTAGTTGCAGATATAAGAGGCAAAGCTCCAGCCCTTGCAAAAACTGTGGACGAAAACTTTATGTTGGTTAAAAGAGCCGCCAACCTTGCTCTCTCTGGTAACCTAAAAGGTTTTCATTTATACGGAACCGATTTGTGTATAATTGCCAAAGCCCTTGGCTATAACTCCTACGTGATTGATTTTAATCTTATTCACAAAAGCAAAGGATCAATAGACGACCATTTCAGAAAATTAGAAAAGGAACTTATTGAAAAATACATTCATGCATTCAGAGGCAGGTACATACAAACTACCTGCACTAAATTTTATATTTCCGGTTCAAGATTTCAGACCTGGCTTTTTAATTCCAAGTATGCATTTTCGATAGCAAAAAGATACTATAAGCTGAGAAAAAGGAAATACTATAAAAACGAGAAATAGTTTTTTTTAAACCGTAATGAGCGTTGAACCATTAGTTTCTATAGCCTTATGCACTTACAATGGGGATACCTACATAAGTAGTCAGTTAGATACTATTATCAACCAGACCTATGGCAATATAGAAATAATAGTTGTTGACGATGGCTCTACCGACAATACCCTTCCCATCCTTAAACACTATGAGGAAACCGGTAAAATAAAGCTCTATAGAAATAATACAAACCTGGGCTTCATTAAAAATTTTGAAAAAGCAATAAGCCTTTGTACTGGCGACTACATTGCCCTCTCTGACCAGGATGACCTTTGGGAATTAAACAAAATAGAATTACTAGTAAATACCATCGGCGAGAATATGCTTATTTTTTCAGACTCTGAGTTTATAGACCGGGAGGGAAAATCGCTGGGGAAAGTAAAATCTCAATTTCACAACTTTGTAAAAGGAGATATAAGTACCGCTGTCATTTTTGATACCTGCGTGCCCGGCCATTCTATGCTATTTAAAAAGGAACTTCTTGATTACCTGTTCCCTTTTCCGGATGATTTATTTCACGACTGGTGGGTAACCTATACTGCCGCCGCCCTGGGAAGAATTACTTATGTAAAAGATATTTTGGTTAAATACAGGCAACACCCTGCAAGTTATACCGATGCTCTGGGTACAAAAAAAGCTGTAAAAGACACGGGTAAGGGCAGAGACAAAATAGCTGCTTCAACAGACGCCCGAAGGCAGGCGATAAGAACTAAAATTCATCACTTAAAAACTTTTTATCACAGCCGGGGAAATAGCAGAAAGCAAAAACGATTTATTGCCAACCTAATAGTAGCCTACAGGCAACAGGAAAATTCGTACATAGCCGTCCGCCTTATGCTTATTTTTCTTTTATATGGCAACCGGCTTTTTGCCATACAAAAGCGATCGAAGTTGAAAATGTATGCAAAAGAAATCTTTGGAATTAAGTTAAAAGTAGGCTTTCATAACTACATGTCCCGTTTAAGAGGCTCATCGCAAAAATAATTCTCCTGGTTTATTTACTACTTAGTAAAGCATTAATTCGCTCAATAACCATCTCAGTTGTGTGTAAGCTGCACTTAGGTATTCCGGCGCTGCCCACTAACCTGCATACCTGCCCTTCCAAACTAACCACCTCATGGTAACAGCCGGCAAACTCGCAAGGCTGTTGTAAAAAACTACCATTAAAACTTTGCAGGTGCCTGTATTTCGGATTTATGGCCCCAAAAAAAATAAGGCTTGGTATAGCTAGCGAAGCTGCTATGTGGCTGGGGCCTGCATCTGCCCCTATAAAAATTTTACTATTATATATAACAGACATCACATCGCGGAATGATGCAGTTTTTACCCATTTACCATAGATGTCTTCCCCTGTAGTAGAAAGCTGTATTACTTCTATACCCTGCTCTGTTATAAACTTTACTACCCCAGCCCAGTTAACCCCATATATGCTTCTATAATTTAAACGGTTTTTCTCAATATGTAATACCACATAAGGTTTGTTAAACTTGTTCTTTTTTTCATCCTCGGTAAGGTACAACCTCGGGTAAGTCAATGGCGTATCCTTTATCCCGGCTTGTTCAAAGTACGCCTCTAACACATGCATTTTCGGCCTTCTTTCATAGGCCTTGTTCAAGTCAATTACATATCCTTTAAGGCCTATCTTTTTTTTAAATGAAGAAATTCCTTTGTCAATGTTTTTAAGCTTCTTCCCAAAAAATAAATTACTATCCGGATAGTTATAAAACGCCTCAGGGAAATCTGTAATAATTTTTACCCTTTTATTATTCTCTAAAAAATAGCGCACTACGGGTTCAGTCCACAAAACATCTCCAAACGCCGAGCTTCTTCGTATATTAATCATTAGTTTATTTTAGATCCTTCTTAATTTTAATCCGATGTATATGCTACTACGCATTATCCTGCAAGACTTGTCATATAAATATAAAATACTTGTAGATTTTACGATCAGATCAACGCTGAATTAATAGCGCTAATAACACTTTCGGTTTTATGTAAACTGCATTTTGGGGCGCCCATATAACCTACTAGCCTGCATTCCTGGCCCTCAGAACCAAACACTTCGTGGTAGCAGCCTGCATACTCGCAAGGCTGTTGTAAAAAACTACCATTAAAATTTTGCAGGCGCCTATATTTCGGATTTATTGCTCCGAAAAAGATAAGGCTTGGCACGGCTAGCGAAGCGGCTATATGGCCGGGGCCGGAATCTGCCCCTATAAAAAATTTACTATTACATATAACAGACATTACTTCCCTAAATGAAGGCGTTTTTACCCAGTTTCCGTAAATATCTTCCCCCGTAGTAGAAAGCTGTAGCACTTCCATGCCTTGTTGTTTTATAAATTTTACCACCTCTGCCCAGTTTACCCCATATATATTCCTAAAGTTTAACCGGTTTTTCTCTATATGCAACACGGCATAAGGTTTATCAAACTTATTCTTTTTTTCAGCATCGCTAAGGTACAATTTGGGGTAAGTCAATGGCGCATCCTTTATCCCGGCTTGTTCAAAGTACGCCTCCAACACATGCATCTTCGGCCTTCTTTCGTAAGCATTATTTAAGTCAATTATCCTTGACTTACATCCAAATAGCTTTACCCTAAAATTATCTATTCGTTTATGCGTATTTCTTATTCTCTGATTCAGAATTAAGTTTTTGCTGGGGTAATTATAAAAAACTTCAGGATAGTCAGTCACCATATTAACTACTTCACCCTTTTCTATAAAATATCTTATCAAAGGTTCTGTCCATAAAACATCCCCAAAAGCAAGACTTCTTCTTATCTGAATCATTAAATTTAAATTGCTATCAGTTCAATTAGTAAATTACATAAAAATTTACGAATGTTTCACTCATCTGCTTCTAAAAATACTGCCCTTATAAAAGCCAAAGCCAAGGAGTTAGGCTTCGATTTTTGCGGTATTTCCAAAGCCGAATTTCTTGAAGAAGAAGCCCCCCGTCTTGAAAAATGGCTGAAACAGAATATGCATGGTAAAATGAGCTGGATGGAAAACCACTTCGACAAAAGATTAGACCCCCGAAAGCTGGTAGATGGCGCCAAATCTGTCGTATCTATGCTGCTTAACTACTACCCCGAAAAAGAACTGGATCAGGAAGATTCTTTTAAAATTTCCAAATACGCTTATGGTAAAGATTATCACTCAGTAATAAAAGAAAAGCTAAAAGAACTGATAAGCAATTTGCAAACTGAAATTGGAACCATAAACGGAAGGGCTTTTGTAGATTCTGCCCCGGTAATGGACAAAGTCTGGGCGCAAAAAAGCGGGCTGGGCTGGGTAGGCAAAAACGCCAACCTGATTAATAAAGAGAAGGGCAGCTTTTTTTTTATTGCCGAACTAATTATAGACCTTGAACTGGAATACGACGGGCCTGTAAAAGACTATTGCGGAACCTGCACCCGTTGTATGGACGCCTGTCCTACTGACGCCCTTGCAACGCCTTATATAGTGGACGGTAGCCGCTGTATCTCCTACCTAACTATTGAACTGAAGGAAAATATACCATCGGAATTTAAAGGCAAAATGGACAACTGGATTTTTGGCTGCGACATTTGCCAGAACGTTTGCCCCTGGAATTCATTTTCTGAAAAAACTAAAGAAGCTGCTTTTAAACCTGTAACCGGACTGGAGGAAATGAAGGGGGAGGATTGGGAAGAAATTACGGAAGACGTTTTTAACAACCTCTTCCGTAATTCAGCAATTAAAAGAACAAAATTTGAAGGCTTAAAACGGAATATCCGATTTTTAAACCCCTAATTATACAAAAACGCGGTTCAGAACCTGAGGATAACGGGTAGAAAAACGTTCATAACACCATTTTTTCAGTTCTGCTATCTCTTCTTTAATCAACTCTCGTAAACTTTTTCTCAGCTCTTTCTCAAAGAGGTACTGGTCAAAGCTTACTTTTTCTAGAATTAACTTTACGTATTCAAGCATAAGTTTTTTAAAAGTTTTAATTTTAAAAGATAAAGCGCTTCATAAAATAGTAAACGGGTATAAGCTTAATTTGTTATTAAAAAAATACATATTTTTATAAATATAATTAAATATTTTGGGAAGCCCTACAAAATCAATTGTTATTCTTTTGTTAATTTTCTTACATGGTTTTTTGCATGCTCAAAATGTGGAAATTAGCTTAGGAAACACAGAAATTGGTATAAAAGAGCCATTTACCATAAGCCTTCACTTTCCCAAAGACCGCAAAAAAGACTTTCATAACTTTCCCTATTATGGATTTCCGGAAATTGAAGGCCTTTTAAAAGACCGGACTGTATATTCTCAGGAAAAAGATAAAAATTTTATCATCACTCAATATTATATACCAACTAAAGCCGGAGAGTTTCATTTAACCCCTTTTGCATTTTCTATAAATGGTAAGCTTATTGCTTCCCCTGGAACGACTGTCTATGTGGTTTTAAATCATAAAGCAGATAGCGCTTCAACTCTTATAATAAAGACGGATAAAGAGTATAAAGAATCCCGAATAAGCTCCTTTCTTACGCTTTCCGTTAATAAAGATGTCGTATATAACGGCCAGGGGTTTCTGGCTTCGCTTTATGTTTATACTCCCCTAAGTAATAAAACCGAAATGACCTTTATAAACCTTAGCGAACAATTTGCAGGCCTGGTTAAAAAAATGAAACCTGTTAACTGCTGGGCAGAAGACCTAGACCGCCCAGCTTCGACACAGATAGATACCATTAGCATAAAGGGTGAAAAATTTAAACGCTGGAACATTTACGGTGTACTATTATATCCCATAGATACTTTGCCAATTATATTTCCCAAACTGAGTCTTGATATTATTAAATACTCTGTGGCTGAAGACCCTAAACTAACCACCGTATTTCGTAAACCTGAATTATATACTTTTTACAGTGAACCGGCAAAGGTAAACGTGCGCCCCTTGCCTCCTCACCCTCTGCGCGATAATGTGCCAGTAGGGGAATTTAAGCTGAAAGAAAAAGTAAACCACACTCATATACAGGCTGGCAAAAGCTGTAACTACAGTCTGTTCATACAGGGCGAAGGCAACATTACTTCCATAGCTAACCCCATACTTAAAGAAAACTCAAACCTGGAATTCTACCCCCCTGAGGCCACACAGTCCATCGACAGAGATAATTACCCCCTAAGTGGAACTAAAGAGTTTAACTACTACATAATACCGCAGGAACCCGGCCGCTATAAACTTAAGGATTTTATAAGTTTCATCTACTTCAATCCTCTTCATAAAACTTACGATACCCTGTTTCCAAGGATTGAATTGATAGTAGAAGGGGAGAGTCGGCAAAACTCCTTTATTTCATCTTACCTTAATGACCCGTTCTATAAGAATATAGATAAGGTGAGCAACAAGTTGAAAGATTACAAGGAAGATGAATCCACAAAATTCTTTGCCAACATCATTATTTTATTTATGTTAGTAACCACAGTATTTTTAATGTTAAGGAAATGAGTAATAGTTTTGGTAAAATATTGAGGATAACCACCTTTGGAGAGTCTCACGGAACTGCCGTGGGCGTGGTGATAGACGGTTGTCCCGCAGGGCTGGAGATTGATGTAGAGTTTATTCAGCAGGAGCTTGACCGCCGCAAACCGGGGCAGTCAAAAATAACCACACAGCGGCAGGAAGAAGATAAGGTACAAGTACTTTCAGGCATTTTTGAGGGCAAATCTACAGGAGTTCCCATTGCTTTAGCGGTATGGAACGCCGATGCCAAAAGCAAAGACTACTCTCACATAGCCGATAAGTTTCGTCCTTCCCATGCCGACTATACCTACCAGGAAAAATACGGCCTTCGGGATTACAGAGGGGGCGGCAGAAGCTCTGCCAGGGAAACCCTTGCCCGCGTAGCTGCCGGGGCCGTTGCCAAGCTTTACCTGTCGCAACTCGGCGTTAAAATAAACGCCTATGTGTCGCAGGTGGGGCCGATAAAGCTGGAAACAGACTACAAGAGCCTTGACCTGCTTAAAACAGAGGACAATATAGTGCGCTGCCCGGACGAGGCTATGGCTGAGAAGATGATTGAATTTATTGACGAAACCCGTTTGAACCGCGATACGGTAGGCGGTGTCGTGTCCTGTGTTATACAAGGAACGCCAATTGGCCTGGGAGAGCCTGCCTTTGATAAACTACATGCAGAATTGGGTAAAGCTATGCTTAGTATAAACGCTGTAAAAGGATTTGAATACGGGAGCGGTTTTGCCGGGGTAGAATTGTATGGCTCTCAACACAACGATGCCTTTTATACTGACACTAAAGGAAGGGTACGCACCAAAACCAACCATTCCGGGGGCATACAGGGCGGCATTTCCAACGGAGAGGATATTTACTTCAGGGTAGCTTTTAAGCCTGTCGCCACCCTTATGCAGGACCAGGAAAGCATAAACGACAAGGGTGAACCGGTAATTGTTTCGGGCAAGGGGCGCCATGACCCCTGCGTGGTTCCAAGGGCTGTGCCTATTGTGGAAGCCATGGCCGCTCTAGTGATAGCTGATTTTTATTTAAGAAATAAGGCAGTGAAGCTATAAGTTAGGTATCTTTAGGGAACTTTAAGCCAAAAGGCTTGTTTTACAGTTAAGACATATTTTATGGAAACCGCAAATAAAAAAGTTGTAAATATATATACAGAGTCTAACCCCAACCCAAACTCGCTAAAGTTTGTGGCGGACTTTTGGCTATTGGAGGAAGGAACGGCAGACTATGCCAACGCACAAAGCGCAGAAAACTGCCCACTGGCACAAGACTTATTCCGGTTTAGCTTTGTAAAAAGGGTGTTTATAACCACCAATTTTATTACTGTTACCAAAGCGGACGATATAGAATGGGAAGAAATTACCCCCATGCTAAAGGCGCTTATAAAGGCCTACCTGGAAGAAGATAAACCCCTTTTTCGCCAACAGATAAAGGCTGATGTAATTTCTGCAGACGACCCAGAAATTGTGCAAAAGATAAAAGTATTGCTGGAAGAATACATACGGCCTGCCGTAGAATCCGACGGAGGGGCAATTAACTTTAGCTCTTACGAAGACGGCGTGGTAAAGGTAGAGCTACAAGGCTCATGCAGCGGCTGCCCTTCGTCTACCATTACCCTAAAAGCGGGTATCGAAAACCTGTTTAAGCAAATGATTCCTGAAGTAAAGGAAGTTATTGCGGTAGGGGTTTAACCTGATAAGAAAATTAACCTATTTCTGTGCCTTCGGTAACTACCGGCGGCAAAATCGACAATAAATTTTTCTGTTTTTAAATAAATTATAAAGTTATGACGCTTCAATTTATTAACGACAACAGAGGAACTGCCGTGGGGGTATTTATTCCCATGAAAGACTGGCGCGCTTTGACGGCCAAGTATCCGGAACTGCAAAAAGAAGAGGAGTCTACCAGAATGGAGCCTATACCCTGGCAAAAAAGGGTTATAGAAAACAGGCTTAACGACCATTACCCGAACCCTGACCCTGTGGTAGATTTTGATAAAATATTGGACGATTTTGAGCAAAGCATTTAAAATCATTCCTTTGCTTGTGCCTATGCTATTTGCCATTACCGGTTGTGTTTTAACTGTGTAAGCAGGCAATCTATTAATTTATGCATAAACACAATGGAGTTTGTGCTACCTAAAAAACCACTAGTTTGCTATAAATATTACCTGGCACACGTTGGCACATTACTAACGTCATTGCTTTCTATTGCAAATCTTATTGCTTTGTATTGCTAATTTTTGGGGCATGTATGTTTTTTGCCTGTTTTGAAGATGTGCCAATTGGCACTTAATTAATCCCCCTAGCCTCGACCGGAAGATATGAGGCGGCTACCTAGAACATAAATCTCACAAAAAAAGTTTTTATATCTGAAGAAAATAAAGATAGCACAAAAGGGCTATTTGTTTCTTAAAAATTATAGCGTTTTTGTTAATAGTAGCCTCTGATAATTTGGGAACGATCTGAAGAAATTAACAAGTTACTAGTAGAGGAGTTTAAGTGATTAATAGTATATTATGTGGATTACAAATCCACAACCATTAGATCGGGATTGCAAATCCCGATCAGCGGGGAACGATCACAGCCGTCGTTTGTGTCTCACAAACGACTATTACATCCTATCCATAAAGTGTTTCAGAAAAGTAAAATCACTAACTCCAATTTCATAAAACGATGCGGACGAATAATAGTAATCAACAAAATCGCTACAAAGACTCCAATGCGGCTGAACCGGGTTTGTATGAATATAATTTAGTTTCTGTACCATTACTTTTCTTGAGTACAGCTCAACAGCCAAAGGGTCTCTTTGCCAAAATTGGTAAAGCCTTGTTAGACTTTCTACCCTAAATAATTCCAGGTCGCTTGTGTCTGAAAGTAGTCTCTTAAATTCATGCCCTGTATATTTCATAAGGCTTTCATAGGGCATTTCTTTTCCATTCAATTTCTTATTTTCAAAAATCAGGTGGATGTGATTAGGCATAATTACAAAACCATAAACACTGATATAATTATTATCTGACAAATAGTAAATGGAATCAATGATAACCTTTTTAAAAAGGTCATTTTTTAGTAAATGCTTCCATCCTAAAATACTTGAAGTAAAAAAATAAATTTTTCCGAGTTGCATTTAAAAATAATCCGAATGGTCTGGTCGTTTGTGAGACACAAACGACGGCAACGAGACTCTGCCAGGGCAAAAAACACAATACTTTACCAATTATTTTGAATAACGTATATTGATTTCGTTTTACTACTTATTATAAAAAAAATAAAATAGTCATACACATTATAATATATATTGTAATAGTTGCCTTTTTCACTTAAAAGCCTATTTAGTTCATCTACTGTTAAGCATTTTTCATTTCGTCTTACAGTACTTTCAAAACCAAACCTGCTATTGAAGTTAAATTCTTGGGGAGTTTTTTTCCAACCAGTCAAGCTGTCATATTTGGAAAAATACTTATTAATGGAGGGTGTTATTTCCCCTTTAAAAAAATTCACTTCAAATTTCCTGAAAGCTTCATCTGACAATCTATACTCCTCAACGGTTCTACCTTCTCCAAAGCTATCTAATTCCTGATCTAAACATACATAATTTACATCAGCATCTTTCACTCCTAACAGATCTGAAAAGTATTCATTTCCCAGTGTATCATGATAGTAGGAATAAATGTATAAAGCTATTATACTAAGAAGTATTACTATTATTATCCAATAGACTTTCTTCATATAATACTACTGTCTTTAACGTTTAGCAAATAAATTATACTAAAACCTAATCACCTCCTGCCCCTTAGCCGGAGCTTGTGTAACAGGCACAGTCAGCTTTGTTCCCATTTTCTTGTTCAGGTTTTCTATAAAATAAGCAGATAGTAGCGGCGAGGCCTTTTCTAAATTTTGGTGCACAAAAAAGTACAGCCGTTCCAGCCCTTTGTCTTCCCAGCTTTTTACGCGCTTCAGCCAGTCGTCCAGGCGGGTATAGTCGCTTTCGTGGTTGGCGCCCACATAACGTACAAAAGCTACGGGCGTGGTAAGATGCATGTGCAGCAAGTCCCTTCTTCCAGCGGTATCTACTAATACATTGGCCGCTTTATTTTCTTCCAGCAAAGCATAAAACGCTTCCGAAGCGCCTTTATCGCTAAACCATTCCTGGTTGCGCACTTCTACCGCCAGGGGTATTACTTTGGGGAACTCGTTCACAAACTTTTCCAGCCGTGCAAAATCCTTTGGTTTAAAATTGTCGTGCAATTGCAAAAAAACCATGCCCAGCTTTTCCTCGAAGGCGCTTACTGCATCGCAATACTCCTGCACCAAAGGGCCTACCTCGTTAAGCCTCCGTAAGTGACTTATGGAATTGGTTATTTTAGGAAAAAACTTAAAATCTTTTGGGGTTTTCTCTTTCCAGGTCTGTACCTGCTTGCTGGTAGGCATCTGGTAAAAAGTAGCGTTTAGCTCTATGCTGTTAAACTGGGTGGAGTAATAAGAAAGCTCGTCCTTAGTTCCCTTGGGGTAAAAGTTCTTCAGGTCTGTTTTATTCCACTTGGCGCAGCCTATGTATATCTTCAGTTCCTTTTTGCCTGTTTTTAAAATACGGGTAGTGTCTTTAGCGTCCGCAGGCAGCGTAAAATCTATTTCTTCGGGGTTATCAACCAGTCCAAATTTCATAACCTTTTTTTAATGGTTAATATACTGGTTTGTTTTTATTTCGGGAAATTCCTAGAGATTATTTAATCTACTAAAACAAAAAAGGACAGCTTACAGGCCGTCCTTTTTATACATAGCTGATCGCTCTAATTAGTCGTTAAAATAATATTGCCTAATCTTTTGCGCATCGGTTTTTTCCATGCTTCCAATCACCTGTCCCGCAGCGTTTATTATATTTCCGTTAGCGTCAACTTTACCAATCACTGCTCCATCCGCTTCTTTTACTGTACCGTCGTTCTCCACAGTGCAGTTAATCTTCGCAACTGTAGTTGCGGTAGTTTGTGCATTTTGAGTTTTAACTCCTTTTTTAGGTTTTGCATAAGTAACCACTGATGCGCATACCATTAGGCCTATTATGGCTATTTTTATAGTTTTCATGGCTTTTATCTTTTTTTTCTATAAATATCCACTACAACTCTGGAAACAAATGGGAAATTTGGGATTATGAAGAGAAAAAAATTAATTTTTCTTATAATTATTTAATCAACGAACGAAATTATCCAGCCATAAAACAAAAAAAGATAGCATAGCAGCTATCTTCCGAAAATAAAAACTTTATTGTCTCTATTCTGAGCCTCCAAAATAAACTTCTCCTATTTTTTCTGAAGATGTTTTTTCCACGTTTCCTATCACCTTTCCGTCGGCATTTACTACCTCATATTTGGAATTAAGCGTTCCAATTACTTCGCCCTGGGTATTCTTAACTGTTCCCCCTTTTTCTATAGTACAATTTTGCCTTAGAATTCGGGAAATGGGTTGAGGGCTTTCCGTTTTAGTGTTTTGTGTTTTAACCTTTTTTTTAGGTTTTGCATATGTAACTACAGATGCGCATAGCATTAATGCCAATACTGCTAATTTGATAGTTTTCATAATATCGTTAGTTTGGTATTAAATCAATTTCCGGCTCAATTCTGGAAACATTTGGGAAATTTTGGACATGGCAGCAAAAAGACTGAGCTATTTGGGAAGATTACCACCAAACTAACCTGAGGCATTTAAAAGAAAAGGACGGCTTACAGGCCATCCTTTTTTACCATCGCTGACTACACGTTCATTAGTCATTAAAATAAACTTCCTGAATTTTTTGAGAATCAGTTCTCCCCATACTTCCTATTACCTGGCCTTCTGCGTTTATTATTTTACCATCAGCATTTACCTTTCCAATCACTGTGCCATCCGCTTCTTTTACTGTCCCGTCGTTCTCCACTGTGCAATTAATCCTAGCAACACTGGTAGTAGTTTGCGCGTTTTGAGTTTTAACTCCTTTTTTAGGTTTTGCAAAAGTAACTACAGATGCACATACCATTAGGGCCATTAAGGCAATTTTTATAGTTCTCATAGTTTTTTTCTTTTTTTCTATAAATATCTATTCCAAGTCTGGAAACACTTAGGAAATTAGAGGCTTAAACAAAAAAAATAAAAAAGTTTTTTGAGCAATTCTTTAACTACAACTAATAGGCTACAAACAAAAAAGGATAGCTTATAAGCTATCCTTTTTAAAGAGCAAATTATGCCCTGCATTTAGTTGTAATAAACAGGTACATGCTTTTCCATACTTCCTATCACTTGTCCGGCGCTATTTACTAAATTACCCTTAGCGTCAAATTTACCAACTACTTCCCCTTTAGCGTTTTTTACTGTTCCATCGCTCTCTATCGTCCCATTAACATCTATAACAGTTGTGGTGGCTTTAGTATTTGGAGCCTTAACGCCTTTTTTAGGCTTAGCGTACGTAACTACAGATGCGCATAGCATCAACGCCATAACGGCTATTTTTACAGTTTTCATAGCTTTTGTTTTTTTATATAAATATCTACTATGACTCTGGAAACACTTAGGAAATTAAGGCTTTGGTAAAAAGAATTGAAGGTTTTTTTTAATAACCGGGAGGAGGCGGAGACTCGTTTTTCTTTTTGATTTTGAGGCCTTTTTCGCGTCCCCAGGTATAACCTATAGAAAAGTTAAAACTCTTATTATAGATTTTTAATTGATGAATTTGTTGCAGAGGGTTTTCTATTAAAGGCACATAGCCTCTAACGTAGCGAAAGCTTAAATTGAATCCATTATTAAACTCATATTCCAGCCCAGCTACATAACCCAGGTCTATTCGTTGAGTATAGAGTTTAAAAGTGGTTGATGTAGCATATATGGATTTATCCGTGTATATGGCCCCGGCGCTATTTTCCCGCTGTATGGAAGCCCTTGTTAATCCGCCCAAATAAGGCCCTACAAACAGCTGAAAGCCTTTATAATGAAATGTAGGGCTACAAGGATAAATGTCTATATACAATAACTTTAAATCGCTTTTATAATCGACATGGCGGGCAGTGTCGTTTATGGTTAATACCGAGCCTTTCTCGACTAAAAAAAGATCGTGTTTAAGCCAGAAATATTTGCCAAGCATGGAGTTTGCGCATATCCCCAGGTTAAAGCCGCTTTTATACTTGGCAGAGCCGCCGTTTGAAAGGCTGTCATTAACATTTGACCCCCATAAGTTAGACGTCGTGAAGCCGCCTTTAATGCCAATAAGCGTTATTCCCGGAACAAAAGCCTTCTGCTGAGCCTTTGCCTGGGAAAAGGAAACTAGTAGCGTTATCAGAATAATTAGTATACTTCTCATTCTATCGTTAAAAATTAATATCCCATATACCAGCCGAGCGTTCCAGTTCTACCAGCGAAGAGGAATAATTTAATAATGTCTCGTAATAGGCCAACTGAATCTCGTTGTAGGTACGCCTGGCGTTCAATACTTCCAATAGAGAGGTTGCTCCTCTCTGGTAACTGTATATTTTGCCTTCCAATACTTTCCTGGACTGTTCTAACAACTGAAGATTAAACTGCTGTATTTTCCGTTGTGCGGCTTTGTATTGATAGTATGCCTGGGTAACGTCTACCGCTATTTGCAACTCTACTGTCTGGTATAATACGTCCGCCTGTTTTATCTGCGTCTCAGCCATTTTAAGCTCACCCTGCAATCTGTTAGAAAACTTTAGAGGCACAGAGATTCCCCCGCCTATTGAATTATAAGAAGGCGTAGGCTCTATAATATTGCTGATTCTGGAATAATACCCATTATTAACCATAACATTCATATCCAAAACGCGGTTTGCTTTGGCAAGCTTTAAGGCTTTTTGAGCCACTTCTTTATTTTTAAGCGCTGCTAATACATCCGCTCTGTTGTTTTGGGCAGTTGTTATTAGCGATTGAAGGTCAAACTCCCTTTCGGAATTTCGCATATCGCCCAAAGGGAAATACAGTGTATCTCCGTTTTGTTTCCCCAACCACATGGCCAATTGCGCTAGCGCTGCTTTTAAATCAGCGTCAGTTTGTATCACTTCATTCATCAGCATTTCAGCCTCTACCTTAGACTGCACAGCGTCTATTTCCATAGCGCTACCCAGTTCAAACCTCATCTGGTTAGCGTCTGCCAATTGCTTCATCTTATCATAGGAGTTCAGCTTTACAGTTAATGTACTTTTCTCCTTTAAGGCTTGCAAAAAATCATTGGTGGCGTCCGCCCTCAGGTTCCTGAAATAATCCACAAGCAGGGCAATAGCTAGTTCTTTTTCGCTATTGGCCAGGTTTATCCGTGCTTTGCGTTTACCTCCCAATTCTACGGTCCTGTTAATGCTTATTACTGCTCCATACCCGCTTTGTAATCGTTGCTGCCCGTTGTTAAAGTTTCCTATATAGATTTGGGGGTCAGGAAAAATTTTGGCTAACTCTATTTGCGCCTGAGCTATGTTTATATTAAGCTTCTGCGCCGCATAACCCAGGTTGCTACTGCCTACCCTTGCCAGGTAACCGTTAAAATCGATCTCTTCTCTGTTGTAAGTAGTATCTATCCTGTTGTAACTAGTGTCAATCGTAGTGTACCCACTATCAATCTGGGCAACTAACTTAGCTGAAAAAATAACTAACGCCAGGGCAAACAACGCCCCTTTACGGACTAAGAAACAATTGGCGTTTATGTAATAGTTAAATTTCATTCTTTTCAATATCTTTTTCTTCCTGCGTTTTGGCAACATTGAAATCGTTGCCCCAGCGGCTCTCCATCATATAGTAGAGCGCTGGCAAAGCGTAAAGTGTAATAACCGTAGAAAATAAAAGGCCATAAACAATAACCGTAGCCAGCGGCCTTTGCACATCAGAGCCAATTCCCTTCGCCATAGACGCAGGTAGAAGTCCCAGAACTGCCACTGTTGCCGTCATCAAAATTGGCCTGAACCGCCTGTTGGTTTCTTTAAGTATGGCGTCTTTTAATGGCATACCGTGTGTTCTGTTTAAATTGATGTTAGAAATTTTTAACACTCCGTTTTGCAGCGCTACCCCAAACATGGCTATAAACCCAACCGCCGATGAAACATTTAATGTCATACCCCTGATGTTAAGAGCCAGCATGCCGCCAAAAACAGAAAGGGGAACAATGGATATAATCAATATGGCCTGACGCACTCTTCCAAAAGCCGAGTATAACAAGATAAACATAAGCGCCAGCGCCATTGGCACTATATACGATAGCCTCTGGTAGGCCCTTTGCTGATTTTCGAATTGACCGCCCCATTTTACTTCATAATTTTCATGGTCGTACTTCACCTGGTCTTCTATTTTCTCCTGGGCGTCTTTAAGAAATGAAGTTAAATCTATCCCCCGCAAATTTAACTTTACTGTTAAATGTCGTTTGTTCGATTCCCTGGTAATAGTACTTTCTCCGGTGTTCAGCCTAACCTGCGCCACCTGAGATACAGGTATTTTTATATCGCCGGGGGCAGTTAATAGTAGGTTACCTATTTCCTCTGGCGTGTTTCGGAACCCTTCAGCAAACCTAACGGTAATATCATAGCGCCGCTCCCCAAGGTAAAGCTCCGATACTGCCTTTCCTCCTATAGCGGTCTCTATAAGCTGGGCAATATCCCCTACATTTATACCAAAGCGGGCCGCGGCCTTACGGTCTATTTTTATCTGCAACTGAGGCAATGGAGGTTCCTGGTCTATGGCTACGTCCGCAGATCCCTTTATGCTTTTTAGCACACTCAGCACGTGGTCTGCTATACGCCGGGTTTCCTTAAAATCGTTACCATATACTTTTACTACTAACTCGCTATGCGCCCCGGATATTTTGTCGTTTACCCCGTCAATCATAGGCTGAGAAAACCCTACCGTATAGCCGGGCATCTTGTTATATTCAGCAGATAGTTCCGCGATCAGGTCTCGTTTGCTTTTGCCTGCGGGCCATTCGTCGTATGGTTTTATTCCTACCGAGCACTCAAAGTGAGAGGGAGTCCAGGGGTCGGTTCCATCGTCGTTACGTCCCGCCTGGGTTACCATGTAAGTAACTTCTCCGTATTTAAGGGTAACTTTTCGCAAGGAGTCCGCCATTTCCGTGGCCTTCTTTAACGATACTCCGGGAGGCAACTGCACCTGCAACCATATAGAACCCTCGTCCAATTCGGGAAGAAAATCTTTACCCACTGTTATTGACATAATAATTGACCCTGCCAATATTACGCTAAGAGGCGCAAATATAATTTTGGGCCTTTGCAATATGGTCTGCATGTGCCCGTGGTAGGCATTAGCCATTTTTATCAACCATTTGTTGTGATAAATTTTAGCAGGCTTGCGGTAGATAAAATAAGCCAGGCCGGGTATTAGCAATAAGGCAACTAGTAAGGCCCCAAATAAGGCATACCCCACCGTGAACGCCATGGGAGTGAACAATTTCTTTTCAACCCGCTCAAACGCAAACAAAGGCATGTAAGCGGTAATAATTATAAGCGTGGCAAATAAGGCTGGCCTTGCCACATTGGTTACTATCTCGCCAATTGTCTTTTCTGATAATAACCCTGTTTCATTCTCTTCGCGTTTCTGGAGTATGATCTCCATAATAACAATGGCCCCGTCTACTATTATCCCAAAATCTATTGCGCCCAGCGAAAGCAGATTAGCCGGGATACTTGTAAGCTTCATTAGTATAAAGGCTATCAATAACGCCAGCGGAATAGTAATGGCTACCAGTAACGCTCCTCTCCAGCTTCCTAAAAAAACAATCAGCACTATAACCACTAAACTCATACCTTCCAACAGAGTATGAGATACAGTGTTCAGCGTGGTTTTGATGAGGTAAGTCCTGTCTAAGTAAGGGACTATTTTTACATCGGGGGGTAGTATTTTTGTATTCAGCTCATTGATCTTGTCGTGAATGCCGCCTAATACATTTGACGGATTTTCGTGTTTTAATAGTAACACAATACCAGAAACTACGTCCGATTCTCCATTCTTTCCGCATATCCCTTTTCGTTCCAGGGCGCCCAGTTTTAACTTGCCCAGGTCTTTTAAAAATACGGGCACTCCTTCGTTTTCTGCTACTACTACATTACCCAGGTCTTCTAACGATCTTATCAATCCTATTCCCCGCACCACATAGCCCAGGTCGCCCCGGTTCAATATGCTTCCTCCCACGTTGGTATTGTTCTTTTGTACCGTTTCTACTACCTGAGACAGCGCCACGTCATATTGCACCAGCTTTTCCGGGTCTATCTCCAACTGAAACTGGGTAGTAATACCGCCAAAGTTTGTTACGTCTGCAACCCCAAATACCTGTTTCAGTTTGGGGATAATTACCCAGTTTTGTAACTCCTTCAGCTCTCTTACATCATGGGTTTCAGATTCAATAGTATAACGGTATATTTCGCCTATAGGAGAGGTAAGCGGGTCTAGCCCCGGATTCGCTTGATCAGGCAAGTCTGTGCCTGCTATACGTTCCTGTATCCGCAGCCTCGCCCAATAATCGTCTACACCGTCCACAAACACAAGAGTAATGATGGAGAGGCCAAAAGTGCTTTTGCTTCGCATGATTGACAGTCCGGGTATGCCATTAAGCGAACGTTCTAATGGTATGGTAATTTGCTCTTCAATTTCTTCGGCGGCTCTGCCGGGGTATTGGGTAATTACCTGGGAGGTAACATCTGCGATATCGGGGTAGGCTTCAATGGAAAGTTGTGTCCAGGAATAGTAGCCATAAAAAACGATGAGGCAGAACAACCCCACCATCAGCCACCTTTTTTGTATTGCAGTTAATATTATTTTTTCCATTGCTTCAGGCCGTTCCTAATTAACTATTTCCGATAAGGTAAAATGCGCCTTCTCCTACTATTACCTCGCCATCTTTCAACCCGTCGGAAATTCTTATATGGTCGCCTATAGTTTCTTCGGTTTCAATTACCCTCTTCTGAAACCTGCCCTTTGCTACTTGCACATAAACAAATGTTTCATCCTCTTTTTGCAAAATAGCTTTTGCGGGAATAAGAATATCTTTTTCCGGCGGGGCCGAAAATGTAACTGTGGCATACATACCAGGCTTCAACAGGCCTTCCTTATTTTCTACTTCTGTTCTTACCTTTAAGGAGTGGCTCTCCTGGTCTAGCACATCGTTAACAAATAGTACCTTGCCTGCAAATGTTTTTTCAGGGTATGCCGTTACGTTTGCATTGGCAGACTCGCCTTCTTGTATAAACCGGATGTCTTTTTCTTTTACATTGGCGGTAAACCATATCGGCGATAGGTCTGCCACGGTAAGCAGCACTTCGGTGGGGTCGTTCTTAAATTGGCCCGGAGTCATATTAATAGAAATCACATCGCCTTCTACCGGAGCTTTTACCAGCAAGGGAGCGCCCAGTTTCATTTCATCAGGGTTTATTCCATACAGCTTTAACCGCGCAATGGTCTGGCTCAATTCGCTTTGCTTAATGTATAAATCTGTTTGTGCTTCCTGCGCTTCTTTTTTAATGCCTACTCCATGCTCCAGTAAGTCGTTTTGCCTGTTCACATTAATTTGCGCCTGGTTCACCTCTTGTCGGGAAGAAAGATAATCTTTTTGGGCAACCACAAAATCCGGGGCGTCCATGCTAAAGAGTATCTGCCCCTCTTTTACGCGCTGACCTATTACCACATATATTTTTAGTATTCTGCCCGATAGCGGAGGGTTTATTTTAGCCATCTTGGTTGGGTCTGCTTCTATTTCTGCAGAGGCTACAATTTGTCTTTCGTAAGGCTTTAGCGTTACTTTTTCCAGCTTAATTTTTTTATTTAAGGGAGAGGCTTCCGGTATAACTACAAATTCTCCGTCTTTTATAATGTCTTCGACATCAGGCGCAGTATCCGCAGCTTTTTTACTATGGCAACTACTGATGAAAAGCAGTAACACTACCGCTCTTAGGACTTGTTTTACTATCATAAGTATAGGACTTGCAGAGGTATTGAAAAGCATTATCATTTAGTAACAGGCTCCTGTTATAGTAAAAAATCTTCGCAAATTACGATATTTATGCAAAAAACAAGCCTTTCCTAATCTAAAATGAACGAAACAACTTGTTTAAATTCACGGATTTCGATAAAGCCATTTTAAAGCCGGATTGAAAAGGAGTTATGGCAATACGGCAAAGTAAGTGGTAAGATAACCCTGGGTTTCATTACAGGATATCTAAGAATAATTATTCCAGTACAAGTTTATTTGTTATTGCCTCATTGTCAGATATTATCTGGATAAAATAAACGCCTTTATCAAGATTGCTCAAGTCTATCTTAATTTTTTCAGAATTTTCAGGTTTAGCCTGTTCATAAACTATCTTACCTTGTACAGATACAATTTTAATACTTGTAATCTCCGGATAGACTACGGTAAATATCCCTGATGATGGGTTGGGAAAAATAACAAGTTCAGAGCTATGGATATTAGGAGAAACTAAACCCGTAACTTGCTGCAAATAGGGGTTAGCTATAGTTTTGCTTAATGTATCCGCGCCGTTAATTACTGTAATTACCCCGCTTATAAAATTGTTAAAAGCAATTATAACCGAATCTGTACCCTGCCCGCTTACAATAGTAGCCCCCTGAGTAATGTTCCATTTAAATATTGGACTTGTCGCATTTGCTATATAATATGTAGCCTGCGCCTGGTTACTATCAAGTATTGAAGGCCCATTAATTGTCTCCAGAGGCAGGTAAAAATTACCTGTTAGCATAAACATAGATAAGGTTTGGAGCGCGCTTACATAATAGTCAAAGTAATCGCTATTCGTATTTATATATTTCGCAAAATCATTAACACTGGCCTTATTGGAGGTATCTCCCAACATAAGGCCGCAGGCAAAAGGAGCTACAAAAACATTATTTCCGACTGCGCCTATCTTCTGCCCGGATAGGGTATAGCCATTCACTATATTAGATGAGCCCCCCTGCGATTTTAGCCAGTTATTTAGCTTACCTATAAGTTGTAAAGCGCGTTTATCCCCAAACCAAAGATAGTCAGATGCTAACCGCCAGGGATAGCGGCAGGCATCGTAATAATAACTAGTAGAATATGCATCTCCCGGGGAATTAACAGGAACTCCTGTAGTATCGCACCAATCGCTTACCAATCCTGTTTGGGGGTTTGCATTTTTAGCAAGCAAAGCGTAGGCGCTATCTGCTATGGTATTCCAGGTGGTATCCTCTGTTAGTATAGCAAATACATGATAGTAACCCGGAACTAAATAAGACGGGTCAAGTGGGGAACTAAAACTGTCTCCGGGTTTAAGGCGATAAAATATAGGATCAACCTCATACTGACGTATCTTGATAATCTGCCTTTTAGCATCCCCAATATAGCTTGTATCATTATCTCCCCACTGGTAATGCGCTACTACCAAAGCCATAGCCACATCTTCCTCTGCATCGGTTGCGCTGTTATAACCACTTACAATACAATCATATCCTATTTTCCAGTTCATCAATCCGTTGGGGTCTGTAAAATTTTTATAGAAGAGCCTTAAACCGTCAAAAACCTTTTTATCAGCAGCATAAGCGGCAAGCAGCATGGCATAGCCAATACCTTCAGAAACTACATCGCCTTCCCCGTCGTAGTCTATGGAATAGCCAACACAGGAAGAATCCAAAATATAGTTTTTCCATAACTTATACGATTCAAGAGCGTTGTTGTAGTTTATACTATCTGGCATTATGCCATGGGAATATTTCACATTTTGAGGAAAAGGAAGATTTGACCCAGGCGCATTTACCTGAGAAAATAATAATGTGGAGTTGAACAACAACAGATATAAAAAGGTAAATAACTGTTTCATATTTTAACTATATAAGTCAAAAGTACCCGTTTTTTATTTCTGTTTATATGTTTTATAGCTTATACTTTTATCATTATTAAAAATCCAACTACAAAAAAGAATAAGCTTAGTATATTTACGTTTAAACATATAAATTTAACATCAACCAAAACGTATATATGAAAAACATTTTTTATCCCTTGGCGGCCGCATTTATACTTGCAGCTTCTGCCTTCACAGTATTAACTACTCAGGATTGGGCAATTAAAGACACGCACTCCATTAAGTTTTCCGGGAAAGGCGCCGAAGGGATATTTAAAGACCTGGCCGGAACCATTCGTTTTGATGAAAACGACCTGGGTTCTTCTTTTATGGACGTTACCATAGAAGTTAAGTCAATCAACACAGGCAATGGGCTAAAGAACAAACATGCCACCAGCGAAAAATACTTCGACGCCGAACATTCGCCATACATCAAATTCAACTCGAACACCTTTACAAAGGTGGGCAGCGGCTATGAAGCCAAAGGAACATTAGAAGTTCGCGGAACAAAAAAACCGTTCACCATTCCGTTTACCTTCCAGAAAAATGGGGCCGATGGCGTATTTAACAGTACGTTTGAGGTAAACAGAACAGATTTTTCTGTAGGCGGCCCCGGCGGCCAGGTGGCTGATGTATTAAAAGTGGAAGTTTCCGTGCCCGTTAGCCCTAAATAACATGTTTAAAAAATCCCTTTTGCTGGGAGTTTTTTCCGGCCTGCTTGCAGGGCTGGCTTGCATTATTTACGACATGATTTATAAGGCTGCCATGGTGGGGGTAGATTTCTCCAAAATAGTAAAGCCAGTCAACCTGGTTGCCGCCTGCGTTTTCGGAACTGTTTTGGCAAGCATTGGGTTTTATCTGTTGGATAGATGGATGAAGGCGAAAGGAGAACTGATATTCAATTTTGTATTTGTTATTCTTTCTTTTGCTTCTGTAACGGGGGCCTTTGCGGCAACCCTGCCTTTGGATGTAGAGTTCCCTGAGTTGTTTCCGGGGCTGGTAGTTCCCATGCACTTCTTCCCGGCTCTGGCCTGGTTTACCCTTAAGCCGCTGTTTATTAAAACCGCTTAATTAACCTTATTATGCAAACGGATATGGAACGTCAGCATTTCTTAAAAGTATTAGGGATGAGTATATTAGGCACAGCCGGAGGGGCCCTGAGCCTTAAAACTTTTGCCAGCGGCATAAAAGACACCGAGGACAGTGAGACCAAAATGCCCGCGCTATTTTTGGGGCACGGCTCGCCCATGAATACCATAGAAGTGAACGACTTTACACAAAGGCTTAATAAGTTGGGTAAGGAAATAAGCCCGAGGCCCAGGGCAATCCTGTGCATCTCCGCACACTGGCTAACCAAAGGCACCTTTGTGCAGGCGCAGGCGCATCCGCAAATGGTGTACGATATGTACGGCTTCCCGGCTGAGTTATACAAGTTCAGGTACCCCGCCCCCGGCTCGCCCGAAACAGCAAAGGAGGTTAAAGAATTGGTAAAGAAAACAGAAGTACAATTAGATACCGAATGGGGCTACGACCATGGCAATTATTCGGTAATGACGCACCTGTACCCCAACGCAGACATACCCGTGTTCCAGCTAAGTATAGATTACCACAAACCCATGGAATACCACTACGAACTTGCACAGGAGCTTGTGGCGCTACGTAAAAAGGGAATACTAATAATAGGCAGCGGCAACATAACCCATAACCTACGGGTAAATGAGTTTGGCAACGAAAACGCCAAACCCTACGACTGGGCGGTGGAGTTTGACCATACCATGAAAACCTACCTGGACGATAACAATTACCAGGGACTAATAGATTATGAGAAACTTGGTAAAATAGCCAAGCTGGCCCACCCGGAACCAAGCCATTACATCCCACTAATATACAGCGCCGCCCTGCGCGAGAAAGGCGATACTATTAGTTACCCTTACGACAAAATTCTTTACGGCACATTTTCGATGAGGTGTGTTAAGATTGGGTAATTAATAGTATAAAGTTAATCTGCTTATCGAGACTTGCAATCCATATAGTAATTAAAGAAATATTTTTAATTCTGAAGCGATTCTGTCCATCTCTTTTCTGCATTCTTTTTTGTGGTTTTTGGCATAAGTATTGTACTTCATTTAACCAGAAACCAATTTTAAACTAAACACACAAAATTGAATGAAGACCTCGTTAATTCTTACAACAGCGCTAGTGTGTATGTTAGCGATAACAGCTAACGCACAACAGAGAAGAACAATTAACCAACGACAAAACAACCAACAAAGGCGTATAGAAAACGGAGTGGCCAACGGCTCACTAAACAAAAATGAAACCCAAAGGCTGGAAAGACAAGAAGGCCGCATACAACAACAAAAAAGAGCCGACAAAATGGCGAATGGCGGCAGACTGAACGGGCAGGAAAAAAAGCAAATTAACAGGGAACAGAACAGGGAAAGCCGCAGGATATACAGAGACAAACACAATTAACGTTAACAAACAGATAGATTAGGATTTAGAATTGTTAACACCACTAAGGAGCCTGTAAGCTCCTTAGTTTTTTTATTCATCTATAACCGCAAATTTATACAACAAGCTACTATTAGTTTAAGTTTTACCCAGGGCAATCCAGGTTATTATTAGAATAAAATCCAATACTCTTTTTTAGTAAACTACAGCCGTTTTGTGCTATATTTATTTTCAGCCGACACAACCAAGGCCAGGCTCTTATCTTTTTCTTTAAACTTTAACCCGCTGATCGGGATTTGTAATCGCGATCTAATAGTTGTGGATTTGTAATCCACATAGTAACTTCCACTAATATAACTTTAACATAGCATAACTAACTCTATATTTTTTTAGCAAACTTTACCCCATTTGTGCTACTATTAATTTAGCGTCCTTCGCTTTCTTTAAACTTTAACCTTTTACACTTAAAAATGCCGACTGGCACACACACCTTCAAAAATGTCTCGTCCTGAAATAGCTTTACACTAAAAGCTAAAACAAATGGGAAAGATCAAAAAGAATGAATCGACAAAAATCAAGAGAAAGTACAAATCTTC